>Ga0075471_10001981_pt1 | contig 13594 bp, 6 predicted proteins | sample DEB19_08_DNA_2_FD_74787 | JGI IMG/M metagenome (GOLD analysis project Ga0075471, IMG submission 74787) | Aqueous microbial communities from the Delaware River and Bay under freshwater to marine salinity gradient to study organic matter... | ecosystem: Environmental > Aquatic > Marine > Coastal ... | reverse complement strand
AGAAGGTTGGATACAGGCATTGTGATACCTCACTTGCAGTTGATCTTCACCAGGCCGGCGTCGTCGAGCCGCTCCAGGATGTCCATGAACTCTTGGTCGATGCGTCGGATTGTCTCAGCCATCGGGTGCGCGTCAACCCGCTCGAGCGCACGCACGCGCCCGAGGCCGCGGGCATCTTGCAGCTCGCGGAACAGGCTGGCCACTTCCTTGTCCTCGGCCCGGGCGCGCTGGCTGAACGCGGGCGCGTCCTCCCATCCCTGCGGCGAAGAACTCGGCTTGTAGTTGTCGCCGATCCAGCCCATCAGGTTGACGTCGGTCTTGACCTTGCGGTCGGCAATCATCTTCTCGAGCTTGGGCCACACCGCAGGCCAGGACACGAAGTTGCCGTTGAGCTTGGCGTCGCCAGACTTGCGCCCCGTCAGCGCCTGCTTGGCCAGGCCCGGGTCAACGTACAGCAGGTTGCCGTCGTTGATGCGCTTCATCAGCACCTGCTCGTTCGTCTTGCCGCCCGAGATCGACACGCCCTTAGCGTAGATCGACATCACCGCGCCGGTCGGATCGGTCTTGTCCACCGACACCTTGATCGGGACGATCAGTGCGCCCTGGTCGCTAGTGATCGGCAGCACCAGCTCGAACTCTCGAGGGTTGCCGTCCTTCGACTTGAGCACCATGGCCGGGCGGTAGATGCCTTCGATGAGTTGCTTGGGCGTGATGTCGGGCAGCTCATCCTTGTGCTTCTCGATGAACACCTTCTTGACGATGCTGGTGGCGATGTCGAAGTCCTGCGTGCGAGCGCCCAGCATGTTGAGCACATGGGGCAGGCGGCCGATCGTGAGCTTGGGCAACTGGCGCCCCTGCTCCGCTGCTCTGACGTAGCGCTGCAGGCTCTCCGACGCAACCTTGATGTCCGCGTCCAGCGCGCTCTGCGGCGAGACCTTCGGGTTGTAGCGGTTGCTGAACATCGGCTGAGCGCGAAGCTCGCGAGCCAGCTCGCCGCGGTACATGACCTTGTCGGACTGCCACACCGGGCTATCCGCCAGGCGCTCGTAGACGTCCGGCATGCTGCGGGAGATGAGCTCGGCCCAGCGCTTGCCGGACACCTGACCGGCCGGCAGCATCTTGTTGGACGAGATCTTCTCGGCGTCGCTCAGCACTCGCTCACGGGCCGGTGCAACAGCCTCGCCTGCCATGCGGCTGCGAGCGCCGAGCTGCTCGACGGGTACGGCGTGCCGACCCAGCAGCACTGCATTGCCTGACGGCCCGGCGTCGCGCACCATGTAGCCGTCGAAGCCTGCGTCGATGACGGCCGACTCGAAGTCGTTGAAGGACTCGTTGTCGCGGCGCAGGCGCAGCGGGTCCTCGTCGACGTCGTACAGGTTCTGCAGATTGACGCGGTGAGCCTGGCCCCCCACGCCGGCCTCAGGATTGATGCCGGTGCCGCGATCGATGTAGAAGTTGATGCGCTGCTTCAGGCGCGGATCTGCGCCCTGCAGGCGCGTCATCTCGGCACCGCGCAGGCCGGTGCCATACATCACGCTGTCGAGGGTTGTGCGGGGCTGGGTGCTGTAGTGGTAGGCGACCGCGGAAGCGGCGCCCTCTCGTGGGGTGCCGTAGGAAGGAGTTACCGCTTGAACGTCTTGCGGCCCCACTCCTCGATCGCGTCCACCGCCGGCTGCATCGGATCCGCCTCGGTTGCTGAACTGGACTCCGGTGTCGCTGAGCTCTCGCTCGAGGGCTGCGGTCGCTTCTGACCGAAGATCACGAGCCCGCCCCCGAAGATTCGCTCGGCTTCCTCGTCCGTCATTGGCCGCACTGGCATAGTCGTACTCCTGTTTTCCTGGGAACGCCGCAAATACATCACGGGTCAGAATACTATAGGCTTTGTTAAGTTTCTGGTCAACAAGAATCGCCAGCTCTGCCGACGGCACGTTGGAGTAGTTGAGGATCGTCATCACCCCGTTGGAGTACGACTGACCTGCGATAGGCTGGTCCTCTCCGACGCGGATCTCGCGCAGCTTCTGATAGATGCCGTCGATCTCGGCCTGGCTCTTGTTGCCGACTTCGATGGACAGCGCGCTGACCTTGTCCCCGCCCTTGAACTCTTTTGGCGAGATGACCATCATTGAGTCCTGGGCCAGCACAAAGCCCAGCGTCTTGGCCACCTCCACCACGTCACCCTTGTCCAGCAGCAGGGTGAAGGATGGGTTGGTGTCGTCGAGGTAGCTGCCGACCTGCGCCGCGATGATGCCGTCGGTCTCGAACTGGGAGAGAACACGAGGCACGATTTCGCGGGCCACGCGCTCGCTGATCTCGCGGCGCTGGCCAGCATCGAGCGAGCGCCAGGCGGAGGTCAGGCTTTCGTTGTTCGGGTCGGGAGCGACCTCGAAGACAACGCCCTTGCGGCGAGGTGCTACTTGCTCTTTGGCGAGCTCGGCGCGCTCGTATCGGTCTCGGAGGAACTGCTCTCGCTCAGTCCCTTGGATCGGGCCAGTTTGGCGAGCCTTTGTGCCAGCAGCTTGATTTCCGCCGGCGACATCGCTGCCATCCTTTTGTCGTGCTCGTCTTGCTCCAGATTGGGCTGCAGCGCGGAGTCGTTTGTCATCGTATCCCTCTTCTTTCAGGACCTTCTCGGTAGCGCCGGCGTAATCCTGACTGGTCACGCTGAGCTTCACGCCCAGAGCCTTGTAGAGCTCCTGCTCAGGATACCAAATCAGGGCCTGCATAGCCGCAGGCGGGATGCGCTGGCCATAGACGCGCTCGACCTCGGCCACCGCCTTGCGCACCACCTCGCGCAGTTGACGGCGTTCGGTGCCGCTGGCGGGCACGTCCCTGGGCTTGTCGATGGACTGGACCATGGTATCTGCCGCCAGCACCAGGCTCGACTTCTTGCGCGTCTTCGCGTCGAACGCTGCGCGGTTCTCCTTGAAGTCCCGCTCGTGCGCCTTCTTGACCTGGCGGGCCAGCTCGATCGCAGCATCTTGGTCAGTGCGCGCACGCTCGATCAGGGCCGCGTCGAAGCGATCAGCAAACACGCCATCCGAGCCGCGCTCGTCGAACGACTTGCGGAACCGCTCGAGCTGGCTGCCGAACCTTTCGGCATCGAACGTGCGCAGGCTCCCGGTCAACCGGCCAATGGTCCGCATGAACCACATGTCCATGGTGACCGGCTCGAAGTTGCCATTCAGATTGGAGTAGAAGCCGAAGCCGATCTTGGGTCCGAACACCGAAGAGCCCAGTACCATCTCGTCAACACGCTCACCGCCAGGATCGAAGCCAGCGGAGTTGAGCTCGCCGATCGTGAACGGCGTCACCAAGAAGCGGCGGAACGTGTCCTGCCCCATCTCGGTCATCAGCGCATTGGCCAGCTTGAAGTTGCCGATCATCGCCTGAGAGGAGTCGCCCTCACCGATCTCCGGGTAGCTGCCGGTGCGACGGAAGGCGTCGTACTGGCGCATCGTGAACTTGAGGTTGTTCTCGACGTTCAGGCCCTGAGACGTGATGGCCATGGCCAGGCGGAACACCATCTGCGCGTTAACGTCGCTGGCCAGCTCGGGGTACTTCACCGCCGCCATGGCCAGAGTCTTGGCGATCGTCTCGTCGTACCACTCGAGCGCGTTGCCGCTGGAGCGGATGGCCGCCAGCGTCTCGGCCGCGATCAGCTTGGCCAGGGTGTCCTGGTCCTGCAGGTTCGAGATGTCCAGCAAGCGCAGGCCGGACGCACGGCGCCGGTCCTCGAGGAACCTCACTGCCTCGGGGATGCCGCCCTGCAGAGGGGCCACAAAGGCGCGATCCTTTGGCAAGCCAGTCTGGTACTCCAGCGAGGTCGACGCGAGCTCCTCCTTTGAAAGAGACAGCTTGCCGGCGATGTCTGAAGAGATCGAGGCGTCGGTCTTCGGCTCGGACTTGAGCGCTTTCAGCACCTTGGCCACGTCCTCCGCGTTGAACCGCACACCCTGATCGTTCACAATCCCATTGGCCAACTTCCTGGTCAGGAAACGAATGCGGGCGACGTCTCCCGACACCGTGATCCGACCCTTGCTGTCGGTGGTGTAGGTGTAGCTGCCGGCCGTCTTCGCCTTGTTGGATGCATATAAGGGTTGTGATAAACTCGACTCGTCAGGAGATCCTATGAAAGTCCCCTCTTCCTTCCCAGCCGGCTGCGAGTTCGTTGCCTCGTTCTCCGGCGACGACTGGGTCAAGTTCCCCGACGGCCGTGTGTTCAAGCTCGACGACGCGACCGGCGAGCTGCTCGAGCGCGACGCTCTGCCCCGCTCCGGCGCCCCTTCCGACGAGGCGTACTTCCTGCGCGCTGCAGCGGCCGCGGCCTCGCGGTAGTACTCGGACTGGGCCTTTACCACGGCCTGGCGAATCTCAGACCCCTCCGGCTGGGCGCGCTCGATCTCGTACAGGGTGTGGCCTTCCTCGCCCTTGGCGGCCAGCATCTCCGGGACGTTTACCTGAATCTCGCCCACGGTGCCGTTGGGCATGCGGACGTTGACCAGCACATCGCCGTAGCCTGACGGCAGGAACCCCTTGTTGTCGACGTCGTCGCCCGCCATCTCGATGTCGGTGCGGTTCTTGACACGCAGGACCTCGAACTCCTTGCGGATCTCGTCGACCACCGCGGGCGCATCCTGGTAGCTGTCGACCACGATCGTGGAGCGCAGCAAGTCCTTGATGTTGTCGACGTTGAACTTCTCTTCAACAGCCAGCTTCTCGGCAGCGCGCTTGATCCCCTTGAGCGGCGCCAGCATCTGACCCAGCGCGCCGGTGCGCTCACCGATGTCCAGGATCTTCTGGTCGTAGTCGAGCTTGGCATCCTGCGCAGCCTGCATGCGCGGGCGCAGCAGACCCTCGGCCTTCAGCCGATCGGCGCCAGAGATCTGGACGGGCGCGGCCTGGGTCTTGAACTGAGTGACGTACCCGCGGGCGCGCTCGACAAGCTCCGCCGGCAGAAACTCCGAGGCCTTGGGCGCAGCGAAGTTGTCGCGCTTGGGCTGGTACTCGGTGGCCTTCGGGATCGCCCGATTGCTGAACATGAACTCCGACTTCTTGCCGTAGGTCGGGTTCTTGGCCAGCACCAGGGGGCCGATCTGGATGACCTCGTCAGCAGACACCACCGGCTCCATGCTGGAGCGGTCGTAGAAGTAGCTGTGCCGCTCGGGGTCCATGCCGACCTGCACCCACTCCTTGGACTTCAACGCCTGGTCGGCCTTGAGCTTGGCTTCGGCTGGCGTCGTGGGCTTCCATCCGCCCTTGATGACGGCGATCGTCGCCTTGGGCTTGCCGCCCGCGATGTTCAGCGCGGCCTTCTCCACGACACCGAACGTGACGTTGGTGGCCGCGGCGACCGGCTCGTAGCCGATCGACTTGCCGGCGTTGTAGCCCGACTCCTGCTGGTGCACAGAAACCACCCAGGTGCCGTGGTTGGAGTAGGCCGGGATGTCCAGGCGCAGGCCAACAGGGTCGCCGGCCTTGAGCGTCTTCGACGGCACGCCGATGCGGTCGACTTTGTCGCTGGTCAGCGCTGTTCTGAGGTCTGCGTCGGCAGCCGGCTGCGGCACCGAGGTGTAGGGCTCGACGGGCTTGAACTCATCGACCAGCTTGTCGTACTCGGCCGCCGTCATCTCGCCGGCCTTGACTCTCTCGGCCGCAGCCTGGAGCTCGGGCGTGCGCTTGACGACGTCCTTGAAGTCCATGCCGATGCGCGAGCGCTCGGAGGCCATGGCCATGCCCTCGAGCTGCACATCGGGCTGCAGGCCCTGCGCCTTCATCGCATCGGCGTAGGCAGTCGTCAGCAGGTCGCGAGCCTTCGCGACGTCGGAGATGTACTTGTTGACGAAGTCCTCGCCGTACTGCTTCTTCGCGCCGGTGATGATGTCGCCGAGCTTGGCGATGATGGTCTTGGCCACCTCGCCGAACTCCTTGTTGCCCATCTTCGTGCGCAGCTCTTGCCAGAAGTCCTCGCGCTTGCTGATGGCCTGCACCATCATGGCCGGGGCTTCCTCCTCGAACTTGTCCGGCGTGTAGCTGAACTCGTCGAGGAACTTGTCCTTGCGGTCCTGGCGGAACAGATCCAGCAGCGCGGTGTTCAGGCTCTTGCGCTGAGCCTCCGGCAGGCCGTGGTAAGCCTCATGCACCGTGATGGCCAGGGGCGCATCGTCCGCATCGTCGGCGACGAACAGGTGCTTGCCGCCGACGCTGTTGATCATGCCGTTGGGCAGCGCGCCTGCACCGGTCTCTTGGTGGACTACCGTCAGGGTCTTGCCCATCAGACGCGCCACCGCACTGGCCAGGCGCTGCGAGTCGTTCAGGTCGGTCGACTTGACCGGCGAGAACGTGACACCGATCTGCTGATCGAGCTGCTGGTTGAGCGTGGTCAACTCGCGGATCGGCGCCGTGGGCGCGAGCTTCAGTCCGGCACGTTCAGTATCAGACAGTTCAACCGCGGGGCGGGCTGGGGCTGGGATGCCACCTGCGCCGCCTTGTGCGGCGCCTGCCATTTGGCCTGCTGATGCTGCTCCTTGCGCTTGAGCTTGCTGGGCTTGAGTGGTTTGCGTGCCAAGGCTGGTCTCCTTTGTTGCGCCTGCCCAGAAAAACTTCCCGTCCGCGTCCTGCTGCAGATTCCAGGACAGGTCAGGGTACTTGCGCTGCAGTCCGGGCAGAGCCTGCTGCGCATCTTGCGGTTGCATGTAGCCGTCGCCTGCGCGGCCGGCCCAGATCTTCGAGGGCGCTGCGTTCAGGCCGGCAGGTTGTTGGCTGCCGTCACTTCCAGCAGGAACAGTCTGTCGATCATCGACTCCAGGGATCGGGGCAATTCCGCCTCCGTCCCCGGTGGCACCTGCAGCGCCAAGTCCTGTAGCTCCCAGGCCTCCGCCAGTGACACCGCTCCCTGCTGCACCCCCTTCTGCAGCCAGTCCTCCAGGTAGGCCTGTTGTGCCGACATTCGCGCCTCCCATGCGCAGCTTGTCCAGACCGAACTGCTGCTCGGTCGACGTGTTGATCTCGGGCAGGATCGGCGCCGCGTTCGGCAGCGGCACCTCGATGTCCACCAGGCCGGCCTGCTTGGTCGGCGAGTCTGTCGGGGTGAAGTTGGCGAACTGTGGGCGCTCGACGGGCTGCGCCTGCGTGCTGATCGTCGGCAGGGGCGCACCAAATTCGGCGGCTGCCTGCGCGCTCGTATCACGTTGCTGATACCCTGGAGCACCACTGATCGCGCTGGCGATCATCCCCTCCGGCGTGCGGTTGCGCGACGAGTAGAGGTTGCCGCCGACCTCAGCGACACCGCCTGGCAACTCAGCCAGGCCCTCGATCAGCACGTCCAGAGGCTTGCTCTCGCCAGTGGCAAGCTGGCCCGTTGCCTCGCCCGCCATGCCAGCCCCAACCTGCAGACCGCCCTCCTTGAGGCCGGCCACAGTGAACGCTCGCGGCGCGCTCCTGGCCGCAATGACACCAGACTCGACAGCGCGCTCGACAGTCTTGACGAACCGGCCGGCAAAGCCAGCCGACAGCGCGTCGAACGCAGCGATCGGCACGCCGCGCTTGAGCCCACGCTCGCGTGTCTCGGCGATGAACTCGGGGTCCTCGAGCGTGCGGCGCACCGCGACCGGGTCTGCAAGATCGACCTTGCGCTTTTGCAGCACGTCGCCCACCGCGGCGCCGTACTCCATCGTGAACGACGTCAGCGCAGTGGCGCCGGCCGCGCCGGCCGGGCCGGCCACCATGGTGCCGCCTATGACGGCAGCGATTGAGGGTGAAGACGCAACCGCAGACTCGGCCACCAGCGCAGCCAGAGCCTTCCAGTTGCTGGGGTCCAGCACCTCGCGTGCGACGGTCCCGTAGTCGCCCGTCTCGTTGGCAGCCTGCAGGCGCTCGAGGCCCGCGGCCACATCGCCCGACGGCGCTGCCGCGCCCATCTGGCGGTTGCGCTCACGCATCCGCTCGGCGGTGGTGCTGGCGTCAAAGATGCCAGCCTTGAAGGACAAGTTGTCCAGGATCTGACCGGCCTGCAGCGAGCCGCGCTTGAACGTGTTGCCGATCTCTTGCAGCGCCGTGGGCTCGACCGCAGTGATGGTGCCCGTCGGCTCCGGCAGCGGCTTGGCTGTCGGCTTGACGTACTGGTCGATCTGCTTGCGCGACATCTCCGGCAGATCAAACATCGGCGACTTGCGCGCCTTGCCGTGCGACATGATGTCGCCTTCGCCGATGCCGATCTGCGAGAAGGCCTGCGCGACTCGCTTGAAGTCTGCGCCCTCCTCGACCAGGTTGACGGCGTCATCAAGAGCCTCGAGGCGGTTCTTGTAGGGCGGCGGTTTCGCTGGCGCAGGCGCCGGTGCAGCGGGCTGCGGCCGAGACATCGGCGTGCCCTGCATGGCCGTGGCCATGTCAGAGTAATCCGACTCAGGGGTAGGAGTACTCGGCGCAATGATGCGCTCAGGCTGGCGCTCGTAGGCCATCGGCGGGTTGATGAACCCGCGGCCACCGCCGGCCTTGCGCGCCGTGTCGGAAAGAAACTGGTCTCGCACAAGCGCGACATCCTCTGTCGGTACTCGAGGGGCAACAATTTCCTCAAAGTACTGGCGGCGCGCTTCCTCTTGTTCCTCGAACGAGAGGGCCTGGAATGCGGCGCTTGCCGCTACGTCAGACCACTTCTTTGCCATGCTTTACTTCCAGAGATTGCTGTAGTTCTTGGTCGCTGATGCTGGCTTTGCCTGGGCCGGCGCAGCGTCGGCCGATTCTCCACTACCAGGCCGCTTGAACTGCTTCATCGCCGCATTCAATTCCGTCAGCTCGTTCAGGAACGGCTGAATCTCTTCGAGCCTTGTCTTGGCCTTTGCGTCGCCGGCTTCAGCACGCTTGCGCAGGGATGCGAGCGAGGCGTTGACCTCGTTCTTGGTGACCCCAAGGGTCAGCGCAATGTCGTCCTTGCTGGCGTTGATTTGGCGCTGAATGTCCGCAGTGGTCGCTGGCTTTTTGTTCGGGTCCGAAGGGTTCGCCGAGCGCTCAGCGCGTCTTTCACGGGTGCGCGCATCTGCTTCCATGATGCCCAGGCGGCGATCAGTCTGATCGCCTCGACGGCGACCCTCATCTGCACGCTGCCTGTTGCCTTCTTCGATCAAGTCCAGCCTGCGATCCGTCGCAGCTTGCGCAGCCTCAGACCTCTTCTGTTCGTTCTCCCGCCTGATCTCGTCGAGCGTGTCCTTGCGCGCCTTCGTGTAGGCATCGAGCACAGACGAGTGCGCACCCATTCCCATGGCCGCGGTTACGCGGTCCTCGGCAGCGATCATCCGCGGGTCGCGGGTAGACTCCGCCGCGCCCTCGATCAGGCCCGACTTGCGGTAGCTCTCGCGCAGCGCCGGATCATTTCGGAGAAGCTCGAGCATCTTCTCCTTGTCAATCGCCAGGCCCTCTCTGTCCTCCGCCATGCTGGATGCGGACAGCTTGCCAGCGTCTGAGTCCAAGCGCGCAGTGCGGCGCTCGGCCCCAATCTGCGTGGCGCGCTGCTCGACCTGCGCAGTCTCAGCAGTCACGCGCTGCTTCAGCGTCTCGGCCTTCTTCTCCTCGCGCTCGGCGCGGATCCTGTCAGCCTCCTCGGCCCGCTTGATGGCGTTGGCCTCGCGCCGGTCCTCTTCCTCGCGCCTGCGCTGGTCCTCGATGTCCTTCAGCATGTAGCTGCCAAAGGTGGTCCCGGCATCTGCGATGCCTTTGCCGATCCCGGCCCAGATCAGTCCGCTCATGCTGGCATCTCCTCCGGAGCCTGCTCCTCGCCGGCCGCCATGCGGTTGAACTCCTCAGGGTCGACCTGGTCCATGGCCTGCTGCAGTTGCGTCGTGTCCACGCCCTGCTCGCCCAGGAAGCGCAGGATCATTTGCTTCAGCGCCATCGCCACGTCGGACGGCTGCAGAGGGACGTTGGCCGCCTCGGCGATCTCAGCCACCTCCTCGAGCACGAAGGTCGCAAAGGCGGCCAGCATCTCGTCAGGCACCGCGCCGTTCGTCTTCTCGTCGGTGATGGTGATGATCTCGTAGGCGGTGTTGGCCAGCGCCTCTACCGGGTCACGCGCAGTCTTGATGGACTTCGCGATGTCCTTGGCCGCCTTGTTCTTGTACAGGGCCTCCATGGCGAACTGAGCGGCCTGCTGATACCCAGGGTCCGACTCGGGGTCAACGCCCTCTTCTGCGGGCTCCTGGCCCTCCTGCTGGGCGTTCATGGCCTCAGCCTCTTGCTGCTCCATCTGCTGTGGAGACTGGCGCTGCAGGGGCTGCTGCTGCATTGCGTCGTCCACTTCCGACGACGGCGCCATCTGGTCTTTGATCAATCCTGCCATGATGATTCCTTTCAGGCGCGCCGGGGCCACAGGCTGGTGCCGACGTTGGTGTTGAGCTTGGCGATTTGGTCCGCGTCCTTTTTCTCCATGTAATCTTGCTGCTTCTGTGCGGCGGCGCCCTGAATCAGTCCGCCCGCGAGCTGCGCGCCGGCCGTAACGGCAGCCGGTGCAAAGTATGGGCTGGACATGATTCCGGCAAGGATGCCCTTGCTTGCACCGGCCCCTGCACTACCAAGGCCAGGGGCGATGTTCAAGCCTGCGCTATTCAAGCCCCCACCTGTTACACCAGACGTCAAAGAGTAGTTGACTGGCGTCATAGATGAGCCGCCAAGCACGCTTGCGTTGCCAGCCTGAGTCCCAAGCGTGGATGCAGTATTGGCAGCAGGAGTCGCAAGCGACGTCGGAACCGAAAGGCCTGGCCCGGTGACCGATCCAGCGGTTCCCATAAAACCACTTCCAAGCTCGCCGGCCGCAGCCGTAAGCCCCTTCCCAGAAGTCAGCGCGCCCCAGGCGTTTCCTATCCCTGTTGCCGCACTACTTAGGCCTGAGCTCATCCCAGACAAGAACGATGTACTGGTGCCGATGGTGTTAAGGCCTCCCATCAGCGCAGCGCCACCGAAGTAGACCGCCGCTGCCGTGAGCAGCGCCTTGCCGAGCTTGGACTTAGCCACCTTCTTCACGACGTTGGTCACGCCCTTGACGACGTTGCCGATGGCTCGGCCGACACCCTTGACGACACGACTCATTTGGAAACTCCTTCAGGTTGTCTTAAAATCATGGCATTGTGATACCTAAAGCTGCCATGAAATGCGCACATTGCGATCGTGATGCAAAAGCGAAAGGCTTGTGCAGCTTGCACTACAAGCGGGCCACAAGTGATAGACCCGTGAGTCCAACCAGAGACATGAGCGCGGACGAACGATTCGATTTTTACACCGAGAAATCTGACGCTTGCTGGATGTGGAAGGGCTCGCACACCAGGCGATACGGAACCTTTTGGGCGCACGGTAAGAACATTGGCGCGCATGTCTACGCATACCGCAGATTTAAGGGAGAAGTCGCGCCAGGCATGTTTGTGTGTCACACATGTGATGTCCCGCTGTGCGTCAATCCCGAACACCTTTTTGTTGGTACACCCAAAGACAACACCCAAGACATGATGCGAAAGAACAGGGGCGCTTGGCCGCGTGGCGACCAGCACCATCTGTCGAAGCTGTCCGAGTCGGACATTGAAGAAATCTTTCAGCTTCGCAAAATCATGACGCAATCCGCAATAGCCAAAAAGTTTGGCGTCGACCAAAGCCACATCAGCCGAATTGTTCGCGGACACAAACGCGGTCGTGTTCAATTTGCTCCCCTGACGTAACTCATGTTGATCGACTTGCGACCGAAGCCCAGGCGCTTGAGAAAGCGCACCAGCCGCAGGTCGACGTTGGGCTCAAGCTCAAGCACCGCCACCTTGATGCCCGATCGCGACTTCACCCACCTGGCGAGCTCGCGCAGCAGGGCCGCGCCAGCGCCAGGCGCCCGCGTGTAGTACAGCAGCACCGAGCACTGCAGGCCTCGATACCAGAACGACTTCTGCGTGACCGCCGCCACCGCGGCCACCACGTTGCCAGCCTCGTCCTCGGCCACCCACATGAAGTGCGCCGGGTTCAAGCACTGCATGGCCATCTCGCGCATCGCCTCGCGGTCCACAGTGACCGGCAACGGATCGCGCATGACCGACTCCACCGCGATGTCCACGATCGCGATGATGTCGCGGTAGGTGGCTTTGCGGCAGACGGTCTTAGTCATTCGTCGCGCCGTTGATCAGACCAGTGCCACCCGTGAGGCCGTTCTGGCCACCTGTGAAGCCGTTCTGCAGCATCCACTCGATATCTTGGGGCGGCAGCCCGGCGGCCTGGAGCTCACCCACCGTAATGCCTTCGGCGTTCAGGTACTCAATCTTCCTCGCGGGTGTGTAAGAGTCCCATCCGGCCGGAAGTTTCAGGCCAACCTTGCTTGCCTGAGCCTGAGCTCCTGCTGACGCAGGGGCTGGCGCAGGGGTCGGAGCCGGTGCAGGCGCTGGAGCTGCAGCCGGGGGATTGATGACGCCATTGACGATGCCGGTGCTGCCAGGCTCAGTTACCGCCGGGATCTCTGTCTTGTAGAACGCAGAGCCCCACTGCAGCGTGCTGTTGCCGTTGGCAATCACGTTGGCAATAGCACCCTGCTTGGCCTCCGGCGTCAGGTTTGGATCAGCCAAGATGTTGTTGATCTGTGAGCTTGTGTTGCCAACGATGTTGGCCGCGAACGCGCCGGACACGTTGGACTTGTTGACCGAGTTCTGCAGATTGGTCAGCGCAGTCTGCTGATCTCGATCGAGCCTGGCCTGCGTTGCCCTGAAGGCCTGGTCCGCCGCATCGCGAGCGGCCTGAGACGCGAAGTTTTTCTCCGCAACCGAAATCTGAGTGGCCCGATCGAGAGCGCCCTCGCCCCGCTGAAACTCTTGGCGGGCTGTCTCCAAAGCCTGGTTGGCGGCGATGGACTTGTCGGTCAACATGATCTGTTGAGCCCGATCCTTCTCGGCTTGAGTCGCCTGGAACGTCTGAGACTCCTTGGCCAGTGCCTTTGCTTGCTCACGATCCAGGCCAGCTTGCGTTGCCTGGAATTCCTGGCGAGACATCTCAAGCGCAGCACTGGCACTGATCTGCCTGTCAGAGATCATCAGTTGCTGTGCACGATCAAGCTCTGCCTGCGACGCCTGGAATCTCTGACCCTCGGTCGCCAACGTCTTCTGCTGATCACGGTCGAGCTGGTTCTCGCCACGCTGGAACTCTTGGCGAGCACTCTCCAGAGCCTGGTTGGCCGAGATGGTCTTGTCCGTGAGCATGATCTGCTGCGCACGGTCCAGCTCAGACTGGCTCGCCTGGAAGGTTCGATTGGCCGCGGCGAGATCCGACGCCGCTGTCCGGTCCAGGCCAGCCTGCACCGCCTGGAACTCTTGCTGCGCCTGCTGCAGTGCCTGCTGAGCAGTGATGTTCTTGTCCGCCAGCATGACCTGCTGGGCGCGGTCCATAGACGCTTGATCAGCTTGGAACGTCTGCTGAGCCTTGGCCAGGTCCATAGCCTGCTTGCGATCCAGACCGGCCTGCTCAGACTGGAATGCCTGTCGCGACATCTCCAGCGCCTGATTGGCCGTGATGCTCTTGTCGGCCAGCATGATCTGCTGCGCACGATCAAGTTCAGACTGACTGGCCTGGAACTTCTGAGCCTCCGCAGCCA
>Ga0075471_10001980_pt1 | contig 13598 bp, 19 predicted proteins | sample DEB19_08_DNA_2_FD_74787 | JGI IMG/M metagenome (GOLD analysis project Ga0075471, IMG submission 74787) | Aqueous microbial communities from the Delaware River and Bay under freshwater to marine salinity gradient to study organic matter... | ecosystem: Environmental > Aquatic > Marine > Coastal ... | reverse complement strand
AAGAACCAGTATGTTGTGGTTCAGTCACCAGAGTGGAACACATTCGTTCCAGAACAGATTAAGTGAAAACACTTAGACGCTCTATAAACAAAGCAGAGGTAGGCGGAGAACCACTTCCGCCTGCCTTTGCAGCGTTTGAGAGAGCAGGAATTATTCTGCGTAGAGCAGAAGTAACTGTAGTTGCAGGCACCCCAGGTGCAGGTAAGTCGTCAGTTGCATTGGCTATCGCTGCTAAAACAAAACATCCTACACTTTACTTTTCAGCAGATACCAATGCACATACGATGGCTATGCGTTTGATTGCCATGACAGGCAAGATGACACAAGCAGCAGCAGAACAGTTACTTAAAAACAATCCTGCTAAATCACATGAGATACTACAACTAAACAATCATTTGTTCTGGTCGTTTGAATCCAGCCCTACACTCAAAGACTTAGATGATGAAGTCTCAGCCTTTGAAACAGTGTGGGGCAAGAGTCCAACTCTTATTGTTGTAGACAATCTTATGGATGTAGCAATGGATGGATACGATGAGTTCGGCGCAATGCGTGCAGTTATGAAGGAACTCAAGTATCTAGCCAGAGATACCAACGCAGCAGTACTAGTTCTGCACCACACAAAGGAAGGCTTTGATGGTTATCCATGTCAGCCACGCAGCGCAGTACAAGGCATGGTCAATCAGATTCCAGCCATGGTTCTCACCATTGGTCAGATGAAACAGGGTGATGACACATACTTGTGTGTAGCCCCAGTTAAAAATCGCTACGGCAGAGCAGACCAAACAGGTAGTAACTATGTTAGTCTGTCATTTAACCCAGACTCTATGTACTTAGAAGATGTAGCAGTCAGATACCAACAAGAGGGAATGGTATGAAGATAATTAAAGAACCAGTTTTTTTCCACAATGAACGTGGATTTAGTATTAAACTAATGAAATGGGATATGTCTGATTATATGTTTAATATTAAAGCATTTGGTCGAGACTTTGGATGGAGAATATATAAAGGCAATCCAACTCCATTAGAAATATTAGAATGGGAATCAGGTTTTCAAGACGAAATTATTAAAGAATGAGTAGTGCAGCCAAGCGTAAAGGTACACAAGGCGGAGAAATCCCAGCAGTTAATTGGTTAAAAGAGAATGGTTTTCCATACGCAGAACGCAGACTAGCGGGTAGTCACCTAGATAGAGGCGACATAGCAGGAGTCAATGGAGTAACCATAGAAGTTAAGAACCATATTAAGTTAGACCTTAGCACTTGGATTAAAGAACTAGAAGTAGAAATGATTAACGACCAAGGTTGGACAGGTGTTGTCCTCCATAAGAAAAAAGGAACCAAGGATGTTAACGAGTGGTATTGCACAATGCCAGCCAAAGTATGGCTGGACTTAATTAAGAAGGCCATGAATGGAAGCAGCCAAGCATAGTATTGTAGATTATCTTAACTACATTGGCGCCACCGTGCCTCCAGAGGGCAGCGGTTGGCGCAAAATAAAATGCCCATTCCACGATGACAGTCATGCATCAGCAGGTCTAAACTTCGATGAAGGTAGATTCAAGTGTCACGGCTGTGGTGTAGGTGGAGATGTATACGACTTAATTATTCAGAAGGAGGGAGGTACATATCGTGAGGCTATCAAATTCGCACAGGCAATTTCTCTTGCAGGCGGCGCAGCAGTACGCAAGCCAGATTCATTTAGCAACAGACTATCTGGCAACACGCAATCTCTCGGTCGCAGAGGCGCAACGGTTTCATTTGGGAGTAGTAAAGGACGCTCTTCCAGGTCATGAACAGTATGCAGATAGACTAGCCATCCCATACATCACGCCATCAGGCGTGGTAGATATCAGATTCAGAGCAATGAACGGAGCAGACCCAAAGTATATGGGTATGCCAGGTGCTAAGACCAGCATGTTCAATGCACAAGTAGTACTAACAGCATCAGACTACATCTGTGTCACCGAAGGTGAAATAGATTGCATTACACTCAGCGTTAAAACCAATCACCCATCAGTAGGTATTCCAGGTGCAAATAACTGGAAGCCATTCTATACAAGAATCCTAGATGACTTTGATACAGTAATCGTGCTAGCAGATGGCGATGCACCAGGGCTAGAGTTCGGCAAGAAGATAAGCAAAGAGTTGGGTAATGTTAATATCATTCAGATGCCAGAAGGCCACGATGTCAACAGTATCGTGCATAAAGAGGGAGTAGATTTTATCAATGAGCGAATCGCCAAGTGCCTCAGTTCCTAATGAAGATAGTGTATGGGATTTTATTAGAGATAATCCACGGATTATTGGACTGCCAGTATCAGACAAGCAGGGTCTAGACCTACTTAATGCACTACGAGATGTAGATGAAATGCTTTTCAAAGACCAAGAGATGGCACACAAGATGCTTACCATGATTGCCACAGTCATAGTGGCAGCAGCCACAGGTAGTGGCAACGAGACTATTGAAGAAATACTAGTAGCAGAAGCAATGCATAAGTTCGATACAGAGGCAAAGGAGATACTCAATGAAAGACCCGAATGACTTTGAAGATATTCTAAAAGAACTACGTATTATTATGATACGTAAACATGCAGACTATGGGCCGTTGAATATCTCTAACGCTCCAGGCGGAGCAATGAATGGGCTGCTTGTCCGTATGCATGACAAGATGGCACGGTTAGAAAATCTTTACTACAAAAACAACGACACGCCCAACTACGAATCCATACAGGATTCCTTCATTGACCTAGCAAACTATGCAATAATCGGACTATTGGTACAAAGAGGACAGTGGGAAGGCGTTAACTAGTCAATGTATGTAGATGAGTACGAGGCAATGGTGATAGCCCTTGCTGCTGAGTACCACCGCAAGTACCAGATGACTGAGCAATCAGACATTCAACAAGTACTATGGCTGTGGTTTGTTTCTCATCCACAAAAATACAAAGAGTGGTCAGAATTAGAACAGAAAGATAGGGACAAGTTAATAGCACGGTCTCTACGCAACGCAGCCATCAAGTACTGTGAGCGGGAGAAGGCTAGAAAAATTGGCTACGAAATTCTTGACCTGTATTACTACAACTCCTCAGTTATCGAAGCCTTTCTACCATCCATCATTGCAGAATCATATGAGATTCCAGTAGCAATCAAAGACTTAAACTATAAGTTCTCTAAAGGTGAAAGCAATGACACTAATAACTGGTTAGTACTTCGCTCAGATATAGCCACTGCCTACTACAGATTATCAGATGCAAAACAAAATGTGCTTCGTATCAAATACTCAGCAGAAAATGTTGAGTGGAGCCAGTTAGCAGATGAGTTATCTACTACTCCAGATGGTGCCCGCATGAAAGTGCAGCGGGCAATCAGTAGTCTAATCAGAAATCTTGGTGGGCATAGGCCATATGCAGAAGAAGAAGATTTAGTAGAGGTAGATGATGACGAATCAGGAGAATGAAAATGCTGCCAAAGCAATCAGAGAGTTACTACATCCAACGGATTACTCGCGTGCTATGGACTTGCGAGGAGAACCTATTGGAGATGTTTGCGTATGTGGAGGGGATGTATTTCATGCGCTTGTTGCATTTGACGAAGGTGAACTATGCTTTTATTTCCTTGATGGAGAGTGCACTAACTGTGGCTCAATGGTCACACTCCCTTACCCAAAAAACGAGGAGACTTTCTAATGCCACTATTTGATTTTAAATGTGAATGTTGTACAGAAGTAATGGAGATTAACGAGAATATTCCACCAGCCTGCCCAACTTGTGGTGAAACTATGCAGCGTGTATGGTCAGCACCAGCCATCAAGTTTAATGGCACAGGCTTCTACTCAACAGGAGGATAGAATGACAAGCAAAAGAGTTGGCAAGTATTGGTTTTCATGGGGAAGAGTAGATGGATTTGCTTTAGGTATTTGTATCTGTAAGCATTTTATTACCATTGATTTAGTATTTTGGTATGTAGGTATGGAGTTCTAGTGACCTATCCAGTATGGACAGATACTCCAGCCTGTCGTGGCACAGATACAGAGATGTGGTTTGCAGAAGATAGCGAACCAGGATACAGAGAAGCAAACCTTCTTAAAAGAATCTGTGCTAGTTGTCCAGTTCAAACACAATGTCTACAATATGCACTAGAAAATACAGTGCAAGGATTTTGGGCAGGAACTACACCTAGACATAGGCAAGCAATCCGTAAGAAGTTAAACATAATACCTAAACCAGTTGGCCTAGCATGGGAGATACATGAGTACGGCAAAGTTATCTGACTTCGATTTAGACCTAGCAGTAGGTCAAGAAGGAGAAGGACTAGTCCAACAGTTGTTAACTGGTGGTACTACAGTAGAAGTAAAGACAGATTTAAAGTGGAAAGAGACTGGCAACCTATACATCGAAACAGTTTGCTGGTCACACAATAACGAGAATTGGTATCTATCAGGATTGTCCAGCACGAAGGCAAGTTATTGGGCTTTCGTTCTGGAGGGGACAACCCTGTTGGTACCAACGGAGGTACTAAAGCAGGTAGTAACGGCTAGGGGAAGAGCCATTACCTGCAACATACCTCCGAACCCTAGTAAGGGTTACCTTATTAAGGTAGAGGATATAATCAACTCTCTGCGTAAATGACAAAAGACCCCCAGCGCTGGTAGAGATACCAGTTCTGGGGGTTTCTTGTCTCTATGGGGCTCCTAAGCCCCTTAAATGGTTACTTTGAACCACGTCCAAACTGTGTTGCAGATGGGTCTAGCCACTTAAGTAGTGGTCCAGCAAAGCCTGCAAGGGCTGCAGCACCAAGAGTCTTAAGGTCTGTCTCACCAGCAAGGTATAGTGCAAGAGCAGCAGATGCTGCAGCACGGAACCATGTGAGTGCTACTTGCTTAAATTGTTCCATTGTTATCTCCTTTATTGCTTTGCCCCGTGCAATTTGCAGCAGGTACAAACTTCAGTTTTGTATGCCTTTTTGGCAGGAACTGGTAGCGCCAATGCTACCACTTGATTGACAATTTTAGGCTGATTTAGCCACCAGAACCACGGAGAAGTATCTGTACAAAAAGCGGGGTTAATAGAAATATGAAGGTGCTTATTGTGAGGATTACTCCCAGTGTACCGTCTGTTTCCCAACTTGGACTTTTCTCTTGACCAGATTTTTCCTTTGAAGATAAGATACTTAACACGCTTATCCTCCTTTAACTTCTCAAATATATCGGCACAATCAATGCCATGTTTAGGGTCGTGGGTTAGGTCAACTGCAAGTCCAGTATTATGGTCGCTGGTTGGACTCTGTTTCAGATGAGCGTTCGACGGCAGAAGTCCATCTGACGCTTTCAAACGCAGCGGAGAAATCGCTGTGGCTTGACGCAGGACAGCAATAGCGGCAGGTGTGGCTCTCTTGACAACAGACTTCATTACTCATTTCTCCCCTTTTGAACCATAATTTGATACAAGATTTCTACTTTTTCCTCTAATCTAATAACAGAATCTTTGAGACTGCTGCCAGAATTAGGCTTAAGTTCATACAAATAGTGCTTAACTAACCAACGTACTGAGGTAGCAAACGCTGCCACTAATGTACAAACAGATACTGCTAAGCCTAACCATTGAGCCGTACTCATTATACTGTCCTCACCAGAATTTCTAATATGCCACCAAAACCTGTAGAGTTTTTATCTGGTGGAGTTGCGTTTATTAAGTTAATTCCTTCAATCTGAACCTGACGGCTTTCGCCCGTATTCAAATCCTGCCATGTAACGATGTCTCCTGACTCTTCAATTGATTCAAGTTCTAAAATGCGCTCATGTGCTCTACCTGAGTAACCAGTACGCACATTATTCTTATCTGTCTCTTCATCAAAGCAGTAGACATAGTAACTAATAAGACGCTGACGTGGTGTAGCAATGGTTGCCTTTGCTTGATAGCCCTTAAAGACTGGGCCAAGAGAGGTAGTTACAGAATCACGATACATAACAAACTTATATGCAAGATACTCTTGTGGCTCTGCTGGAGAAGATGTTGCAACTTCAACAGCAGGAACAGCAGAGTCGTATGAAATATGCTCATAAGGAAAATTATTAGAATCAATACTTTGTAAAGACATAGAACCATAGGTAAAGTTACCGCGCCCTAAAAGGCGCTTGAAGTTTTTAGGCTCAAGAGTTCCGTATCTAATATTACCTGTAGTTAAATAACCAGATGTTCTTAGTGTTGATTCATCTTCCATGTACACATATCCGTTAGCACCAGAAGCATAGGCAGTACAAAAAGCAAGTTGGTCAGTACCATTAGCAAAAGCACAAGCAGTTGTTTGATGACCAGTCACTCCGTCATAGTTAATATCGTTTGCCCATGCAAAGCGGAGAGTTTCTATCTCTGTTGATAGGTCAATACGAATTACTCCAGGCTCACCATTAACTGAAGTTGCACACCATACATAGTGGTCACGGGCTGCAAAGTCATAACAAGGTTGGTCTGTCTCAACTACTAAAGGTCCATAATTAATAGAACCGTCTTGGTCGTTGACTACTGCAACTCGCACACCTTTGCTAGTCCCAATCATCATGTAACCAAGATAGTAGTAAATCTTATGTACTACTTCACCTACTGGAAGTTCTGCAGCCACAACCGCAGAGGTAAGTGTTGGCATTACACCTGCTGTGCTGAGAGTAAACTTCTGAATAGTAGACTGAATACCGTTGTAGCCAGCGATGTAAATCGCTGGACCTGATGCTGTTACTGATGTATAGATATGGCTAGTTACTGGGTGTGTATAAAGTGCAGTTGGCATAGCCACGGCAGATGCAGCAAACTCATACACCTTGTTATCAGCACACATTACAATACGGTCTTTAATATACTCCATAGTTGCATTAGAGATTGTTCCAATCTCATCAAACATAAATGTATTTGCTGTAGCAGATGTACCAGTTAGTGCTTTTTTGTATACAGTTTTCTTTGTAGCAGTATTAGTAATCCAGTATGCAGTAGTACCATCATCACAAATAGCATATACTGGAGCATCTACACCAGCATTATAATCAATAAAGTGAGTAACCGTTCCAGTAGTATTAATTTTATCTACATCATACTCGTCCCATACAAGTACACCAGATGTGTTGTTCCATTTAATAGAACGAATTGACTGAAACGGACGTGGATTAGATTCAAAAATACCAGTATCGCGCAATGCGCCAGTAGTATTATGTCCCTGAGTAACGTTATTAAGAAGAGTTACTTGTCCTTTAGTCCAGACATTTAAGCCCTTGCTATCTGCAAATCGGTAATGTCCATTCTCATCATTGGTTGCAGGGTCATAAAAATTAATACCAGCACCACCATGAAATGACATCTGAGAACGAATCCACCAACCAGTCAATGACTGTTCGCCTGGCTCATTAGTAGAATCAAACTGGTCCTTCTTAAAAGGAGCAGTACGGCGTGTATATGGACGGTCATTATTTGTGGCTAAAATAAACGGCATTCCACCAACAGCCACATCATAGGCTACATCAGTATTTTGCCAGATATTTGAAGTTGATACGACACCAACATCTACGGCAATAGCACGGTTACTACGACCTTCGGTAATATCTCTAGCCACGTTACTCCTTAAGTCAGAAAATAATAAATGACCAGTTTATCCACTTGGTCAGGTGGTCTTGCTACTTATTATTTATTCAGCAGATTCAACAGGTAATGCTGCAAGTTCTGCTTGATGAGTTGTAATTGCAGCCTCAAGAATTGCAAGAGCCTTGTCAGCGTTAGCAACTCCATCTGCATCATCCAGTGACTCACAAGTAGTCTTGTTGAGTGAGTGCTGGTATGCCTCAGCAGCAAACTGTGATACTCGCTGAGTTAGGATGTTGCGCTTTTGCTCATCTGTTAGTAGTGATGCGTAGTCAATTGACATTAGTTTTGTCCTTCTGTTAAGTCAGCCTCGTCAGGCTGAGTTGTTTCAATTGTATCAGTTATTTCTATCCATTGGCAAGTATTTTCATCTAGTACCCAATTGCCTTCTTCTTCTGGTTTAGGAGGAATAAAGGCATCTCTTATTGGGTCATAAATCATACCAGCACCTGCGTAATTTTTACGCAGTGGTTCACCGCCAAATGCGTGTACTCCACCAAAAGTATTGTAGGAAGTTTTAATCCAAGTACCACCAAGATTGTCAATTAACCATTGATAACCTTCATCTGGTTCATCATTAGAACCTACAAGTACGCGAAGAACAATACTGTTTTCATCAATCTCTGCCCAATGTGCCATTATCCACCTACCTGACTTCTTGTATAACGAACTACAACAACTCCTGAACCGCCAGCGCCACCTGCAAGGCTGCTGGATTGATAATTACCACCACCGCCAGCACCTTTATTTGCAGCACCTGCTGCTCCTTGTCCTGAAGACCCACCACCGAATCCTCCGCCACCACTACCACCTGAAGCAGAAGCAGTGCCAGCATTACTAGCACCTCCACCGCCACCGCCTGCATAAGCAACGCCAAAGTAAGTACCGCCAGCGCCACCTGCTCCACCAGTAGTGTTATTTACTGCACCGCCAACGCCACCAACGCCACCACCGCCGCCACCTGCTGGAGAGGAAGTACCAGAATAACCGCTACCGCCAAGATTTCCAGCACCTGTACCGCTAACTGCAAGACTTACAGAGTGCACATAAGTATCTAGATTGGCGTTATATGTACCTGCACCGCCACCTGATGAACCACCATCACCATAACTGTTAGTACCACCAAAAGCACCACCACCACCGCCGCCACCGACTTGTCCAAAGGCACTTGTATTTACACCCTTTTGTCCAATAGTGTTAGTTGTGCTAGGTGTTCCACCTGCACCAATCGTTACAGCATAAGAGGTATTTAGTGATTGTGAAGTTAAATAAACAACACCTCCCGCACCTCCACCACCGCCTGAACGAGCAGCACTCGCACCTTGTACAGAAGCGCCACCTGCTCCGCCACCACCAATAACCAAATAATCAGCAACTAATGTTCCACCAGTAACAGCAAGTGTGCCATTAGCAGTAAATGTACGGTAGTAATAAGTAGCATCTGATGTAAGAGTTCCACCTGTAACTGCAAGTGGAGGTACTGGAGTTACAGAGTTAGATGCAGCAGATAAAGCAGAACTACCATAAGCATTTGCAGCAAGAACTTGAATTGTATAAGCAGTTCCATTGGTCAAACCAGTTACAGTAATAGGAGATGATACTGCGCCACCACTTCCACCAGAAGGAGTTGATGCAGCACCATAAGATAAAATTGGCGAACCACCTGTTCCATTAGCAAAAAATGTAACAGAAGCAGTTGTATTACCAGCAGTTGCAGTACCAATAGTAGGTGCTTGCGGAACAGTTGCTGCTAGTACAGAGTTACTTGTACTTGATGCAGTTGAAGTTCCGTTAGCATTAGTTGCTGTAACTGTATAAGTATAAGAACTTCCTGTTAGTTGTGCAATAGTTGCAGGACTTGTTGCTGTATTAGCAGCAACACCACTTGATGGAGTTACAGTAAAGTTAGTAATTGTTTTACCGCCAGTTGCATTAGCAGTAAATGGAATACTTATATTTGCAGTTGAACTAAATGCTTGATTACTTGCACAAGTTGCTGTTCCAATAGTAGGAGCCTGTGGAACTGTAGTAGCAGTCATGCTTCCAGAAGCAGAAGATGCAGGTGATGTGCCAACAGCATTTGTTGCCGTAACAGTAAATGTATAAGCAACACCTGATTGCAAACCTGTAACAGTTAGTGGTGATGATGCACCAGTTGCTGTAAATCCACCAGGGCTAGATGTTGCAGTATACGAAGTTGCTGCAGGTCCAGCACCTGCGGTAAATGAAACAGTTGCAGCACCATCATTATAGGCACGACCAGTACCAACATCAGTTGCTGTTACCCCTGTTGGGGCTGCAGGTGCTCCTTTGCCTAAGCCAGCAATAAGACCGCCTAAAACACCACTCATTAAGAAAGTCCATTTCCTGAGATATACCAAGTAGTTGAAGCAACCTTAACAGCAGTCGCCATACCGTGAGCAGCAAGGGTACGAGAACCAGTAGTTCCAGCACCTGCTAGGTACATTGTATCTGATGTGATTGCAATAGTTGTAGTAGCACCTACGCCAGAGATAAAGGAAAGTACTGTACCTACTGGGAATGCAACTGAAGCATTTGCTGGGATTGTAACTGTACGAGTTGTAGTTGTATAGATATGCTCACCAGCATCTCCAGCAACAACGGTGTATGCACCGCTGCCAGCAGCAGCGCTCTGCGGAATACCCATATAACCACCACCACGGGCAGCAGTAGTTGTAGTAGCATCTGCAATAGCATTGATGGTTGTGTTACCTGATGCGTCAATACGCATACGTTCTGTGTCATTGGTTCTAATTACTAATGCGTGGTTAGACCAAGTTCCAATTTGACCAACATTGGATGTTAATCCAATTGTATTTAAGCGAGCATCAACTGCATTAGTTGTTGCCCTGACTCGGATTGAAGAACCATCTGCTTTTGCAATATCTAACTCAGTTGCTGGACCAGTTCCAATACCAATTCTGCCAGATGAATCTATTCTAGTTAAGACAGTTGCAGCATTATCTTGTACCTGCAACAAGTCACCAGTCTGTGCAGAAGCACCACGGATGACCATACCAATTCTTGCTGCTGCTGTTGATAAAACTCCTAGTTGATGGTCAACTGAACCTGAGCCGAGCGTAAGTACTGTTGTGCCAATACTTGTTTGACCGTTAAAGTAATTTGCAGCCGCGCCCACCATATAGATATTCCAACGATTTGTTCCTGCTGGTACTTGCCCATAAAAACCAAAGTTGTTTGTTGCACCAATTAAAGATGCATCAACATTGTAACCCATTTGATTAGTAACAGTAGAGCCAGCACCGATAGTTCCTTGGATTGCGTAAAAGTGATTCAGTTGTCCTAACGTAAATGCTGTTGCTTGAGTTCCACCCGAAGTAGCATAATAAGCAGCGCTGGTTGTTACATCTGATTGGACTGCACCTAAATTTAATATTCCGTAAGAGGTAACATTTCCTGTAATCGTCTTACCAATAGATATGACTCGGTTACTTGAAGAACCTATACCAATTGAAAGATTGCCAGATGCGTTTATTTGCATACGCTCTACTGGTGTTGCACCAGTCCAGAACGCCATTGCTCCACCGCTACCAGTAGGTACTAGAATGCGACCATAAGTAGTACCGTCAATTTGCAGCGAAATGTTGCGAGCAGAGTCTGCATCACTTCCTGCTGAGTTGCTAACAAATGTACCAAGTACTGTTGTTGACCAAGACGATGTTGTTCCATTAGTTGTCAAGAACTTACCTGAGTTGCCAGTCTGAGAAGGAACTACATAAGCAGTTGAGTCAGTTGCAACTAAAGTCTTAGATGTTGGGATTGTTGTACCATTAATTGAGGTAGCAGTTGCTACGCCAAGTACAGGAGTTACCAATGTTGGGCTGGTATTCATTACAAATGTTGAACCAGTACCAGTCTGAGAAGCAACGCTAGTTACATTCCCAACAGATGTGATTGGACCAGTCAAGTTAGATGGTGCAAGAACTACGTTATCAAGATAATTTTTTGTAACAGCATCCTGTGCAGATGTTGGGTCGCCAAGACCTGTAATTTTGTTAGTACCCATAGCAATAGCACCAGACATTGTGCCACCTGCCAGTGGCAACTTAGTTGCTAGGTTATTGGTTACTGTGGTTGCAAAGTTAGCATCGTTACCAAGAGATGCAGCCAACTCATTAAGAGTGTCAAGGGCAGCAGGTGCAGAGGCTACAAGATTAGATACTGCAGTTCCTACGAATGCTGTTGTTGCTACCTGAGTGGTATTAGTTCCAGCGGTAGCAGTAGGAGCAGTAGGTATACCAGTCAATGCTGGGCTAGCCAATGGAGCATAAGTAGATGCTGCTGTAGATGTGGCTAACTTAGAATCTAACTGAGTCTGAACTGCAGAGGTAACACCATCTAAGTAGCCAAGTTCTGTGGCAGATACAGTAGATGATGGAGCAATCTTTGTCCAAGCAATTGCAGCAGATGCATTGATATCAGCATCAACAATTGAGTTAGTCTGGTTTAACTTGCTATAGGCAATCTGTGCAGATGAGTTGATATCAGCGTTAACAATTGTATCGCTGGCAATCATTGTGCCAGTAACTGTACCAACATCAGATAGTGTAACTGCTGTGCCTGAAATCTTGGTCTTATCAATTGCAGCAGCAGAGTTAATATCTGCATTCACAATTGTACCATCAGCAATCATAGTACTTGTTACTGTACCTGTATCTGCTGCTGTGATAGCAGTTCCAGAAATCTTAGTCTTGGCAATTGCTGCAGCAGCGTTGACATCAGCGTCTACGATTGTTCCAGCAGAAATAGTTGTGGTAATTGTTGTATTACCAAGGTTGGTCATTGTTGCAGAACCAGTCACATCACCTGAAAGAGTGATGGTTGGGTCATTAACATCAAAGTTTAACTTGCCAGTAGCATCATCATAGGTGACTGCAATACCAGATTCAGTATTGCTAGATACCATTGCTCCAACAATATCTTCAACTTTTTCTTGGACAGATAGACCATCAATTGTAGGTGTGTTTAATGTTGGGCTTGTTAGAGTTTTGTTAGTAAGGGTTTGAGTATCGGTTGTTCCAACAACTGAACCAGTAACACCGTGAACGGAAGTAGATGATTCAATGTGGGTATTAGCCTCACGATAGTCACGGCCAATTGCCATATGTCGAACTACAGCACCTGCTGAGTGAGACTGTGCAGTTGAACCATCAATATTGCGTTGAATTGTAAGGATGTTTCCAGATACGGGATTTCCAACAGCAGAGTAAATATCTACAATTTCTTCAAGCGCAGTATCTGGATTGATAACAATAGTGAATGTTTCACCCGCTGAAAGGGTGACACCACCAAGCAATGCACTACCTGATACAACGTTAATTGTGGAATCACCTGGGTTAACTGTTCCAGTTAATGTTGTTTGCTGTGAGCGGGATGAGTATTTTCTAGTTGTCATTCAATCTTCCTATCGGCTGAAGTGAACTCGTGGCGGATACTGTTGTTGTTGCGACAGCGTTTCTTCAGATAGACGCTGGTTGTAAAGAGCAAAGAGTTGGCGGTATGCATTTGTTGCTGAGCCAAAGGTACGCTTGTTGTCTGTCTCGTCAGCCTGTGGTGACTGTACACCAGTACGGGCTGGGTCTAGGTATGCAATTAAGCGGTATGAAGCACCAAGGATTACAATGTCTCGGCAAGACTCTGGTAATCCAGTTTGTGTGTTAAAAGAATCGGTAGAGGATGTAGATAAAGTGCTAGGTGCTGTAGCGTAAACAACCTTTACTTTACGGCCAGATGCAATAGCATCTCCAATAGTTACTGTTTGCGCTCCTGCGCCCCAGGTATCAGTATCTGGAAAAGCGTCAAAGTCCCAACGCTTAATGCGAATCCATTCACGGCTAGAACCAATATCTTGCCAGTGCATAGTTAAAATGTTTTGTATATTTTTGTTATCTAGTTCATAGGTATTTACTGCTGTGCTAGTAAATGTAAAGGATG
>Ga0075471_10001979_pt1 | contig 13602 bp, 11 predicted proteins | sample DEB19_08_DNA_2_FD_74787 | JGI IMG/M metagenome (GOLD analysis project Ga0075471, IMG submission 74787) | Aqueous microbial communities from the Delaware River and Bay under freshwater to marine salinity gradient to study organic matter... | ecosystem: Environmental > Aquatic > Marine > Coastal ... | reverse complement strand
GCGCGTCAGGACATCTGCCATCGGTTCGATGGCAATGATCCATTCCCCAGCCAAATTGACCCCTTTGAATTTCGCGGTCGCAGCACTGTTCTTTGCCGGCTTGCCAGCAGGTGACCCGGCGCACGAGATGATCAGGGTCACAAGCCCAAGCAGGCTCACAACGATGGTGGCTTGCTTTATGGCTGGCAGGAGAGGTGGTCGCTTCCAGGTATTCATGCTCTCCTATTCGCCGCTAGTTTAGCCCAAAGCGGATTTGGGAACCAAGCCGGTTCTCGAACACTGCATCCGGATCCGGGGGCGCCGGCGGAATTGAAGCAGGCGGGCGATAATCATCTGGCCTGCGGGCAGACGGTGAGCACCCGGCTAACGCTTTGACGCGCCACAGAGTGCTTGAGGCGGCTAATGGGGGAGAAATGGTCGGGGCGGCGAGATTCGAACTCGCGACCTCTTGTACCCGAAACAAGCGCGCTAGCCAGGCTACGCTACGCCCCGAACCAAGGGGCGGAACAGTGCCGTTCCGGGCGGCGAATTGCAACGTAATTTTCGGGCTTTCACCGGTCGCACCGCGCCCAGTAGGATTCTCGCGCTATGAGCAAGACAGCATTCCTCTTTGCGGGACAGGGCGCCCAAGCGGTGGGCATGGGTAAAGATTTGGCGGAGAAATATCCAGCGGCGCGTCAGTGGTTTGACCGCGCCAACGCGGCGTTGGGCTATGACCTCACGAGCATCTGCTTCAACGGTCCGGAGCCGGAATTGACCAAGACGGAAAATGCCCAGCCCGGAATTTTTCTGGTGAGTTGGATTGCATTGGGATTGCTCAAACAACAGACCGCGGAGCTCAAGGCGGATGCCGCGGCGGGTTTGTCGCTCGGGGAATTCACCGCGCTGACCGCTGCCGGGGCGATGAGCTTTGATGACTGCTTGAAGGTGTTGCGCGCCCGTGGGCGTTCGATGCAGGAGGCCTGCGAGGCCACGCGCGGCAGCATGGCGGCAATCATCGGACTGGACGAAGGTCCGACGCGCGAGGTCTGTGCGGAGGCGGACGTACAGTTGGCCAACTTGAACTGCCCGGGCCAATTGGTGATCTCGGGAGAGCTGGAGAAAATCAACAAAGCGTGCGAACTCGCCAAGGCGCGCGGAGCGAAGCGCGCGCTGCCGTTGCCGGTGGCGGGAGCGTATCACTCGCGATTGATGGCGAGCGCGCAACCCAAACTGGCGGCGGCTTTGGACGCGGCGACTTTCAACGCGCCTGCCGTTCCCGTGATCTCCAATGTGACGGCGCAGCCCCACGGATCGCCGACTGAAATCAAGGCGCGTCTGGTGGAGCAGGTGACGGCGTCGGTGCGTTGGGAAGATTCAATCCGCTATCTGCTCGGTCAGGGATTCACGCGGTTCATCGAACTCGGGCCGGGCACGGCTTTGGCGGGTTTCATGAAACGCATAGACAAGACCGCACAGGTGTTGAGCGTCGGGGACGTCGCAAGTCTTGAAGCCACCGTGCAGGCGGTAAAGGTGTAACCGCAATTTTCAGGTTCTGAATCGCCGATTGACAAGCGGCTTTCAACCGCAGACAACTAACCAAACGTATGGCACAACTCGCCAATCAAATCGCTGTCGTCACGGGAGCCGGTCGTGGAATCGGTCGGGCCATCGCGCTCAAATTCGCCGCGGAAGGGGCGGACGTGGTCTGCGTTTCGCGCACGGTGGAGAACTCGGAGAAGGTCGCCGGGGAAATCCGTGCGCTGGGGCGCAAGGCCTGGGCGGTGGCGGTGGACGTTTCCGATTCCGCCGCCGTGGCCGCGGCGGCAGAAAAGATTCTCGCGGATGCCGGGCGGGTGGACATCCTGGTCAACAACGCCGGCGTGACGCGGGATGGTCTGCTGATGCGCATGTCCGAGGCCGACTGGGATGCCGTGCTGAACACGAATTTGAAGGGTGCGTTCCTTTTTACCAAGGCCTTCACCCGCGCGTTTGCCAAGCAGCGCAGCGGCCGCATCATCAACCTGGCCTCGGTGATCGGGTTGATCGGCAATGCGGGGCAGGCCAACTACGCCGCAAGCAAGGCGGGGCTGATCGGCTTCACGCAGTCCGTCGCCCGGGAGCTGGCTGGCCGCGGCGTGACCTGCAACGCGATCGCTCCGGGATTCATCGAGACCGACATGACGGCGGTGCTTGCTGAAGAGATGAAGAGCGAGCTGTTGAAAAGGATTCCGCTGGGCAGTTTCGGCCAGGCTGAGGACATTGCCGGGGCGGCGTTGTATCTGGCCAGCCCGGCGGCGCGCTATGTGACCGGTCAAGTGTTGACGGTGGACGGCGGCATGGTGATGTAGGGCCGGCTGAATTGAGCATTCGTTGCCAACCGCTTAAAGAATTTTTAGGAATCAGGCTTGACGGTCTTGTGACCGTCGCTTAGACACACCGCAAAAACAGGAGAGAACCATGGCTGAAAAATCAACAGAACAACGTGTAAAGGACATCATCGTGGAGCAGCTCGGCGTCAATGCCGATCAAGTCACTCCCGAAGCCAAGTTTATCGAAGACTTGGGTGCGGACTCACTCGACACCGTCGAGCTCGTGATGGCACTGGAAGAAGAATTCGGCGCGGAGATTCCCGATGAACAGGCGGAGAAGCTTCAGAGCGTCGGCGACGTCATCAAGTACGTCGAAGAAATCCAGTCCAAGTAACCAGGCTTGAACTTTGACGGGGCGGCTTAACGGTTTATGTTGGGCCGCCCTTATTCTTTATGGCGAGCAATTCATACGGTCGCAGAGTGGTGGTGACGGGTTTGGGAGTCGTAACTCCGATCGGCCACACCGTCACCGATTTCTGGGGCAACCTGATCGCGGGAAAGTGCGGCGTGGACAAGATCACGCAGTTCGACGCTTCCGCGTTCGACACGCAGATTGCGGCCGAGGTGCGTGATTTCAATCCCGCACCCGCCTTTCCCTCGCCCAAAGAAGTCCGGCGCACGGACCGTTATTCGCAATTTGGCATCTATGCTTCATGGCAGGCGCTGAACGACTCTGGTCTGGATCTGCAAAAGGCCGACCTCGACCGGGTGGGCGTGATGCTGGGCTCAGGCATCGGCGGGCTCGCCACCACCACGGACCAGCACAAGATCCTGCTCGAACGCGGGCCTGGGCGCATGTCACCGTTCACCATCCCGATGCTGATCAGCAACATGGCCTCCGGATTGGTCTCCATGTATTTCGGTCTGCGCGGGCCCAACTACGCGACCTGCTCGGCGTGCGCCACATCCACCCACGCTTTGGGCGAGGCATGGCGCACCATCAAGATGGGCGATGCCGACATGATTCTCGCGGGCGGTGCGGAAGCGACCATCATCCCGATCGGTATCGGCGGATTCTGCGCGATGAAGGCCATGAGCACACGCAACGACGATCCCAAGACGGCGTCACGTCCGTTCGACAAGGAACGCGACGGCTTTGTGATGGGGGAAGGCGCAGGCGTGATTGTGCTCGAAGAATTGGAGCATGCCAAGGCACGCGGTGCTCGCATCTACTGCGAAATGGCCGGCTACGGCAACACGGCGGACGCGCATCATCTCACGGCGCCGTCTCCGGGAGGCGAAGGCGCTGGGCGCTGCATGAAGATGGCGCTGCGGAACGCAGGGTTGAATCCCGAGGATGTCTCCTACATCAACTGCCACGGGACTTCGACGCCGCAGGGCGACATCGCCGAGACGCAGGCGATCAAGACCGTCTTCGGCGACCATGCTCGCAAGCTGTCCATCAGTTCCACCAAGGGTGCAACCGGCCACATGCTCGGGGCGGCGGGTGCCGTCGAGACGGTGGTGTGTGTGAAGGCGATTGAAACCAACATCGTCCCGCCCACGATCAACTACCAGAATCCGGACCCTGAGTGCGATCTCGACTGCGTGCCCAACACCGCCCGCGAGTTGCAGGTGGACGCCATCGTGAACAACTCCTTCGGCTTCGGCGGCCATAACGCCACGGTCGTGGCCACAAAGTTCAAGGGTTGAGCCGGCGCGGGGCGGCCCGCAATGCATGAACCTGCTTCCACTGATCGAGGCCAAGCGTGAGGGGCGGGTTTTGGCGGCGCAACAGCTTCAGCAGTTCATCATCGAACTGCCCGCCCTGCCGGACTACCAAGTGGCCGCCCTCTTGATGGCGGTCTATTTCCGGGGGCTGAACGCCGATGAGACCGCCGCGCTCACCCTGGCCATGCGGGATTCGGGCGACGTTCTGAATTTTCCTGAGGATCCTCGGCCCTTGGTGGACAAGCATTCCACGGGCGGCGTCGGCGACAAGGTTTCCCTGCCACTGGCTCCGTTGCTGGCTAGCTTGGGGTTCCGCGTGCCGATGATTTCTGGCCGCGGCCTTGGCATCACGGGCGGGACGCTGGACAAGTTGGAGAGCATTCCGGGTTTCAAGGTTGCGCTGTCAGCGGAACGAATCCGCGCCATCGTTCAAGAAGTCGGCTGTGTCATTTGCGGCCAAACGGACCGCATGGTTCCCGCCGACAAACGCCTATACGCTTTGCGCGACGTCACCGGGACGGTGCCGAGCATTCCGTTGATCACCGCCTCCATCCTGTCCAAGAAACTGGCGGAGAGCCTCAAGGCGCTGGTTCTGGATGTGAAGTTTGGCTCGGCGGCGTTCATGCAGTCGGAAGCGGAGGCGCGTAACTTGGCGGAGTCGATGGTTTCCTTGGGGACCCGATGCGGCATGAATGTCCGGGCGGTGTTGACCGACATGAACGTTCCCTTGGGCCGCACGGCTGGAAACTGGTTGGAGGTCAAGGAAGCGGTGGAATGTTTGGAGGGGAGGGGGCCAGACGATTTGCGGGAACTGGTGGTGTGTTTCGCTGCGCATCTGCTGCTTCAAACTGGGCAGGCAAACGATTTCACGATGGCCTGTAAGCAGGCGCAAACGTGCCTGGCCAGCGGCGAGCCGCGACGCAAGTGGAACCAAATGCTGGCTGCGCAGGGCGCCGACTTGAAGGCCTTTGAAAGCCAATTGCTCAAGGAGCAGGCTGCCCCCGTTGTTGCAGCCATTCGCAGTGATACCGCAGGCTTTGTGCAGAGTTGCGATGCTCGCGCTGTCGGGGAACTGGTTCGCGACCTGGGTGGCGGCCGTCTGACGAAGGAGTCCAAGGTGGACCCCAGTGTCGGAGTAGATCAACTTGCGAAGGTCGGGGAGGCCGTGCGTCCGGGAACAACGCTTGGCCGGGTTCATGCCGGCACGCCGGCAGAGGGGGAAGCGGGGGCCACCCGATTACGTGCGGCGTTCCAGATCGGTTCGGCGGCACCGGCGCAGCGGGTTTTGATCCAGGAAGTCCTGCGTTGAACCCTGCCTGACTGTCCGGTGTTGAATCCCCGGTTGACATGAATCCAGGGCGGTTGTAACGGCACGGCACCAAGTTTGTTCACGTAGTCGGGAATACAGCTTGATTTGAACATCCATACGCCGGCGAATGGTGGTGGGGAGATTCGCGGTCAAAACCGTTCCAGCCATATTCTTGTCAACCAGGCCAAGGGGGTGGGGGAGGTGGGGAAACATTGGGCCGCTTGCTGTGTCGGTTTGTCAAAACCATCACAAACGGGCACAACTCGCTGCTACAGGACCCACCTGTCCCGTCTGCCGGCTGCACTTTGAACTTCCATGCGTCGGCGCTGGGTTTTAGCTTCGGCAGATGGCACGCAAGTCAACGGCCGATTCCTCGTCGCACCACGGTCTGAATGATGTGGTGGGGCTGGCTCTGCTCGGCGCCGCCGCATTGTTGCTGGTGGCGATGCTCTCCTTCGATTACCGCGACATCGCTTCCAATCATGTTTCCACCGAGCCCCGCCCGGTCAGCAATTGGATCGGGCCGATCGGCGCGCACCTGGCGGACAAAACGTTTTTCATCGTCGGCCTGACCGCGTACCTGCTGCCATTCGTCCTCCTGTTCTTGGGGCTGGGCTGTTTTTTTGAGCGCTTCGCCTATCTGCGCCGCCGTTGGCCATGGGCGCTGCTCATGGTGCTGGCGATGATGGGGATCCTCGATCTCATCGGCGGCTGGCCGGTCATCAGCCACCTCCGGAAGTCCGTCAATGCCGCCTACGCCGGTGGATTGATCGGCCACGTGCTTTACCAAGGGCTTTTCAAATGGTGTGGCATGGTCGGCGCGGCCATCCTCTATGGGTTGATGTATTTGATCAGCTTGCTGTTTCTGACGAACTTTCAACTGGGTGTGTGGGTCAGGCGTTTTGCGGACAGCAAGGGTGACTTCATCAAGCTCAGTCCCGAGGAAGACAATCTGGAGAAGCGTGCGCGTGAGTTGCGCAAGCAGGAGAAACAATTGCAGAAGACGCTGGAGCGCGAAGGCGTGGCGATGGGCGCTGATATGCAACCGGTGCCCGAGCCGGAGGTCCGCGACCTAAGCGTTCCGCAGAAGCGTGGGCCGCGTTTCAGTCGCACCGTTGAACCGGCGCACGCCAAAGAACCCGAGCCGGCCCGGGAGGTGGAGCCGCCGGACGAGGGCGAGAGTGAAGTCATCACTCCGCCGAGGAAAGGCGCCGCTTCGGCCAAGGATATTCTGGGCAAGGAGGCGCAGATCGAGCCTGCCGAGAAGGAGTCCAAGGAAGAACCGGAATTGGCCCAAGCCAATGCGGCTGCTCCCGAGGCTGCCGCACCTCTTAATCCTGTCGGTGAAAAGCCACCCGCGCCAGTGGTGATTGATTCAAACGTACGGCGTCCGGCTCCGAAGAAGAAGAAGCCCATGACGGTCGCCTCGGTTCCCATAATCGGGGATTACAAGCTGCCGCCGATGGATTTTCTCCAGCATGCGGACCAGAACGTCAAACCCACGGAGTCGAAGGAGGAGTTGCTGGCCAACGCCAACCTGATGAAGCAGACGCTGGGACAGTTCAACATCCCGGTGGAAGTGGGCAATATCACCAAAGGGCCGACGATCACGCGTTACGAGTTGCATCCCGCGCCGGGGGTGAAACTCGACAAGATCAACAGTTTCAGCAGCAACATCGCAGCGGCGTTGAAAGCCGAGCGCATCCACATCCTGGCGCCGATCCCCGGCAAGAACACGGTGGGGATCGAGGTGCCGAATCCGGTGAAGACCAAGGTCATCATGCGCGACCTGTTGGAGTCGGACGAATGGCGCAACACGAAGGCCAAGATTCCCGTGGCGCTGGGCAAAGATGTCTACGGCCATCCCATCATCGCAGATCTGGCGGAGATGCCGCACTTGCTCATCGCGGGCAGCACGGGTTCAGGCAAGTCAGTGTGCATCAACTCCGTGATCGCATCACTGCTCTACCGTTTCTCCCCGGACCAGCTCCGCTTCGTGATGATTGATCCCAAGGTGGTTGAACTTCAGCATTACAATGCGTTGCCTCACCTGGTCGTGCCGGTGGTGACGGACCCGAAGAAGGTGATCCTCGCTTTGCGCTGGGTCGTGAACGAGATGGAGAAGCGTTACAAGATTTTTGCCCGTGTCGGCGTGCGGAACATCGCCTCGTTCAACAACCGTCCAAAGAACAAGCCGTTGCCCGAGCAGGAGCTCGAACTGCCGTTGACGCAGAAGAAGGAAAAGGTGGAGGCGGGCGCGGAAGGTTTTGCCGTCGAGGTGGACGAAGAGATCGTGGTGCCGCGCGAGGAGGACATCGTCATCCCCGAGAAGCTGAGCTACATCGTTTGCATCATCGATGAACTGGCCGACCTGATGTTGGTGGCCCCGGCGGACGTGGAAATGGCCATCGCGCGCATCACCCAGATGGCGCGGGCAGCGGGCATCCATTGCATCGTGGCCACGCAGCGTCCCTCGGTGGACGTCATCACAGGTGTCATCAAGGCCAACATCCCGGCGCGTATTGCGTTCCAAGTCGCGAGCCGGGTGGATTCACGCACGATTCTGGACGCGATGGGCGCCGACAAGTTGCTGGGCAAGGGCGACATGCTGTACCTGCCGCCTGGTTCGGCAAAGTTGATCCGCGCGCAAGGTGCGCTCATCACCGACCAAGAGCTGCAAAGCGTCGTGGATTTCATTGCGCACCAAGGGAAGCCATCCTTCGATCAGGAGATCCATCAGCAGTTGCAAAAGCAGGTGAGCAATTTTGATGTGGAAGAGGGGGCCAGCAACGAGGACGAGGATCTCATTCAGCAGTGTGTGGAAGTCATCCGCAGCGAGCAGAAGGCGAGCGTCAGTTTGCTGCAGAGGCGCCTGCGCCTGGGCTACACCCGGGCGGCGCGCATCATGGATGAACTGGAGCAACGCGGGGTTGTGGGGCCCAGCAAGGGTGCTGAGCCCCGGGATATCCTACTCGATCTCGACGGAACCGGCATGGACGGGGCCGGGGCAATGGGCGATGAGGGGATAGCTCAACGCTGACGATCAGGCGCTTACGCCTGATTCCGGAAAATCCCAGTGGCATGGTTCGTGCCCTAAGGCTGCCGCAAGATCGGCAAGCCTTTGAACATAACGAAAGCACGACCATGTCATTGATGAAAACCCTCCGGATTGGTGCCTTTTTGGCGGCCCTTACCCTGGTTCTCCCTGTCATAGCCGGCGAAGGCACGGTGCCGGAGATCCGCATCCGGACAGACACGTACAAGAACGTGACACTCGTCAGCCACAATGCCACGCATGTCTTTGTGCGACACACACGCGGCATGGCCACCCTAAAAGCGGGTGACCTCAGCAAGGAAGAATTGATCGGTTTGGGAGTGCTTGAGCCAGATCCGGTCGCCGAAGCGGGTGGGGACGGGGCAACGGCCGGTGAACCGATAGGTTTGGCAATCTTGCAACGGTCATTCAGCGAGTCAATGAAGAGCGGCAATCCTCCCAAGTTAGAGAACATAAACCTGCCGCAACTCGTGAAACAGGTGCCGCCCGAATTCAGGCGGTTCCTGCTCATCGGAATGTTGGCATTGTTCGCAGGGCACCTCTTCTTCTCATTCTGCGCGATGCTCCTCTGCAAGAAGGCGGGCACTGAGCCAGGGCTAATGGTGTGGCTGCCAATTCTGCAGTTGATCCCCCTGATTCGCGCGTCCGGCATGTCGGGTTGGTGGTTCCTTGGCTGTTTTGTGCCGGTGCTAAACATCGTTGTTCAGGTGCTATGGTGCGTGAATATCGCCAAGGCGCGGGGCAAGGGAATCTTGACCACCATTATGCTCATCCTGCCAGTGACCAACATTCTGGCTTTCCTGTATCTGGCATTCTCTTCCAGGGACTCATCGGCCGGCAGCCAGGGGCGCATCCGCTTTGAGCCTTTACCGGCCTGACGCCGCCGCTTTCCGCAGTTGCCAAGCGCGCCGTAAAGTCGCAGTTTGTGACCGAAATGGCCACAGTTGCCGAACAATTACGCACCGCGCGCGAGGCGCAACAGCTCACCATCCAGCAGATCGCCGAGATCACCAACGTTCGCGCCGACCACATCCGCGCGATTGAGCAGGGGAACTTCGATGTCTTTTCCGCGCCCATTTACATCCGGGGATTTGTGCGGAGTTATTGCAAGATTTTGAAGCTGGATTCCGGGCCGGTCATCGCCCAGTTGAACAACGAGCTCAACGCGACCGAGAAGTTCAGCGAGCCGCCCCCGTTGGGCAACCAGCCCCGCACGGCGGTGGACTTTCTGACGCTCCAGCTTTCCAAGATCAACTGGCGCAAGGCACTTATCGGCGCCCTGGTTTTGGTGGTCCTCCTGATTGTTTACGGATCCATCCAGTCCTGGCGCTCTTCGCGCAATCGCGATGCTCTCAACGGAATCCGTCCCGGCGTCTATCGCTCGACGACGAACCAGTCATTGAATCGTGTGCCGTTGAACCCATCGCAGCCGCAGCGTTGACATCGGTCAACAGCATCGGGTGACACCGTTGAAGCGGTGTTCAGTCACTTCCACGTAAAGCTGGCCTTCGGACTTGGGGGAGTGCTCCGGGTGTCGCTGTTCGCACATGCATTGGGTGTCTGCCTGTTTGGCGCGCTCCATCGCTGCTTCACTGCTTAATTCCCGGACCAAACCAAGGGCAATCGCTGCGGTCCCGGCGGCGCTGTGCAGGCTGGAATTGCCCTCCTTAAGCGCGTGTTCGGGCAACCAAACAGGCTCCGATTCTTGAAGCTTCGAGGCCTTTCGCCGCGACAATAGCAGGCCCCACTCATAAATGCTCAGAGTGATGATGATTGAAACCAGAATCAGAAAGGCGAGCGCAACGAATGCATCCAGCCGGTTGTTGAAGATGAGGGTGCGGTTTTTCTTCAGGGCCTTTTGGGCGGCGTCAATTTGGATGGCGTCCCCGGCCGCTTCGGCCATCAGCAAGGCGGCTTGTAGCGTTGGCCGATCTTTCTCCAGTTTACCAACCTGCGCGAAGAATCCGATGCGTTCGTTAGGGTGCCAGATCTTTTCCACTCCTGCCGTGAATGTGACGCCGACCAGCCAGACCAGCGGGACAAGCGTCAGCAACGCAAACCAGGGGCGGGGGACGTGCGTCATGTTTGGCATAACGCCAGGCGCTGGTGCCTTCGCCAGTTGAGTCTTCAGAATGATGGTTGTCCCCAGGCATAATGCGATGGCGGCGAGCATCTGATTGGCGATGCCAAAAAGCGGCCAGAGTGAATTAATGCCGCCCAAAGGATCGCGCACCCCCTGGATCAGAAAGTAGCCCCAGCCTGCGACCATAAGGGTGCTGGCAAGCAAGTTCGATCCAAGCCTGCGGGTGTCGCCCAGAGGCTTCCATAAGTTGCCGAGGAAGTCCTGCAAGATATAGCGTGCCACGCGGGTTCCAGCATCAATGGTCGTCAGGATGAACAGTGCTTCAAACATGATGGCGAAGTGATACCAAAGGTCCAGGAACCGACCGTGCGTCACTTTGGAAAAGATTTGGGCCATGCCGACTGCCAACGTGGCGGCCCCACCCGTGCGATCAAAGAGGGTTGGCTCACCCACCTCTTTCGCCAACGATTCCATCTGCTCAATCGTGACTGGAAAACCCAGTCCGGTCACGGTGGCGACCGTGGCGGCGGGGTCGCCCTTGACGTTCATGCTAAAGTAAACACCCGGGTCCAGGGTGCATGCGGCAATCATGGCCATGATCGCCACGAGCGACTCCAGCAACATCCCCCCATAGCCTACCGGGCGGGCGTAAGATTCACGGGTGATGATTTTGGGAGTGGTCCCGCTCGCAATCAATGTGTGAAATCCGCTGATGGCCCCACAGGCGATCGTGATGAAACAGAAGGGAAAAATCTTCCCGGCAAACACGAGCCCTTCGCCGTCCGCAAAGCGGCTCACGGCGGGCATCTTCAGGTCGGGCAGGGTGAAGAAAATGCCGATGGCCAGAGCCATGATTGTGCCCAGCTTCATGAAGGTGCTCAGGTAGTCACGGGGAGCCAGGAGCAGCCATACGGGAAGGACGCTTGCCGCCAATCCGTAGGCGATGAGGATCCACGCGAGTGAAACGCCACGCAGACTCAGGGCCTCTGACCAAGACGGGCTGTCATAAACCAGTTTGCCGCCCCACACGGCAAGGAGCAGCAGGACGACACCGATGACGGATGCCTCCAGCACCTTGCCCGCCCGCAGCCAGCGGAGGTAACCGCCCATGAACATTGCGATTGGAATAGTTGCGGCGACGGTGAACACCCCCCAAGGACTCTCGGCCAGCGCCTTGACCACCACCAACCCCAGCACCGCGAGCAGAATGGTGAGGATCGCCAGAATGGAGACCAATGCGAGCAGTCCAGCGACGTTGTTCAATTCCTCGCGCGCCATCTGTCCAAGCGATTTGCCGTTGCGCCGCATCGAAGCGAACAAAATCACGAAGTCCTGAACCGCGCCGCCGAGCACCACGCCGATCAGAATCCACAGCGTTCCGGGCAGGTAGCCGAATTGCGCCGCCAGCACCGGGCCCACGAGCGGCCCCGGCCCGCTGATGGCAGCGAAGTGGTGGCCGAAGACGATCCACTTGTTGGTGCGAACGAAATCCTTGCCGTCGTCATGCACCTCGCACGGGGTGGCGCGGCGGTCGTTCAGCGCGAGGATGCGGGCAGCAATCCACTTGGAATAGAACCGGTAGCCGATGGCGTAGGAGCATAGAGCGGCAATCAGGACAAACGCGGAGTTGAGATGTTCACCCCGGGAGACGGCCAGGGTGATGTAGGCGCCGGCGCCCAGAAGTGCTACGAGCAGCCAGAGAACGAACGCCAAGGATTTCTTCATGATTTGGGCAGGGACCAAATTAGGGAGTGCAGCCCGCACAGGCCAGAGATTTTACCTGCGAGACAGGGCATTTGAATTGAATCCTATTGGGAGCAGGTCGCCGCGAGCGCGAGACGTTGAGTATGGTTTGGCGGCGGTCGGCTGATCGATCGAGGAAAGTTCTTATGAAGGGGTGCTGCATTTTATGGGTCGCAGCAGGGGGATTGCTGGCAGTGCAGGGATGCTGTTCGTTGCTTCCTGAAACAGAGGCAACGACGAGGTCCCGGTTCGAAAACTACGCTCAGGTATCGGCGGCATTTGAAGCCATTGTGCCGTACCAAACCCGGACTACAGACCTTGAAAAATTGGGGTTTGAGCCATCTGTCTCGCCAAACGTGAAGGTGCTTACGTATGTCCAGGCAATGGAGTATTTCATGCCCAATCCTTCCGTCACAAACGAGGATCTTTCCCCTCCGGTGGGGGGGCATCGATGCGAAGGAAAACTGGCATGCTTACCCGATCGAGCTGAGTGACATCAGAACCAAGCGGCATGGCAACGTGGTTTTAGACATACTCGGGTTCAAGCGACGCACGCTCGAAACCGGCTGGCGATTTGCCGGCATCATCCTCACCACGAATGCAACCGTTGTTTACAAGCTCACGGCCGGAGAACCGTCCATCTTGGATTATCGAAAAACGGTCGAGCCGCTTGGCCCACTTCAAGAGTTGGACGCCGCGGTTGCAGGTGTGGCCGGTTCCGCTGCCACGGTCCGATAAGTCAAAAGGTCCTGCTTTGCCTAATCAATGGAGCCCTCTTTGATGGGGTAATTTTTTCCGCCGTCACTTTCTGTCCGGGGGGGGCATCCGCACCCATCTGCATTCCGGTGCAACTCATCACCCAGAGTCGCGGCCTTGGTTTTAAGCGGCACTCTGACTTGGGCGGGTATCTTGCCGAGTGCCATCCGCGCAGGGGCCTTGGAATCCGGATTATCCAAGGGAAGGGCATTGATGACCTGCGGCGGACGGTTCATGCGCAGCTTGCCAAGCATCTGTTGGTCGACGAGTTCAACCCAGTGGTGGCAGGCTGGGGCGCAACGATGGTGAAATTGAAGTCTCAAGCGCGGGGTAATGAATGAAGGTTGGGGAGTTTTCGAGCGACAGGTAAAAGATGTTTTGCGGGGGGGGCAGGGGCGGCAACTATTCAACCTGTTCGGGCGCGTGGTGGGATGGGCGGACACGCGGGGCTTGGGATTGCCATGTCACTTGTACTTGGGGCTTTCTTCGAGATTCAGTCGTTTTAACCAAACCATTTCAGTGATTGGCTAAAAAATGGATTTTGCACCCAAATCGTGGTCGCTGTGCTGGAAGCTGGTAGCAGCACAAAAAGTAGCACAGCCAGTTACGCGCAGGCTCAGTCTAAACGTCGCGT
>Ga0075471_10001978_pt1 | contig 13604 bp, 12 predicted proteins | sample DEB19_08_DNA_2_FD_74787 | JGI IMG/M metagenome (GOLD analysis project Ga0075471, IMG submission 74787) | Aqueous microbial communities from the Delaware River and Bay under freshwater to marine salinity gradient to study organic matter... | ecosystem: Environmental > Aquatic > Marine > Coastal ... | reverse complement strand
CGGGTCGCTAGCTCAACTGGCAGAGCATCGGGCTTTTAACCCGCAGGTTCAGGGTTCGAGTCCCTGGCGGCCCACTGCGACGGGGGTGCGTCAGGTCGTCCAGTGGTGGTGACCGTCGTCGGGTCGCTTCGGCGCACCGACCCCGAAGCGCTCGCGCACCTCGGCGAGCGGTCGACCCGCGATCTCGAAGTGATCCACGAACGCGAACGACGCGGTGCAGCGCGCGCCGCGGGCCAGATCCTCGGCCATGAGCGTGATCGCACCCGGTCGGGAGAGGGTGCTCTCGGTCGCGGTCAGGTTGTCGAGGTTGGTGAAGCCGGCCTCGTGCACGATGAGCGCTGACAGGAACGCGAAGGTGCTCGTCGGCGTATCGTCCATGGCCGACTGGAACGCGCCGAGCGCGATCTCGCCCTCGCCGGTCGGCTCGATCCCCGCGATCACGTGGATCATGTCGTGGTCGATGTAGAGGTGGTTCACCTTCGTCGCGCGCGACCCGGGCGTCTCGAGGTGGTTCCGACGGTAGAAGTCGATGAGTGACCACCCGAGCGTGCCCTCCGGGAGGTCGCCGAGCGCCTCGATCCGGGCGACGAGTTCGGGTTCGGGCGCATCGTCCTGGATCGGAACGTCCCGCATGCTCGGTTCGCTGCGGGCCTCGATGCGGGCGTCGAAGCAGCGCTGGAAGTCGGCGGCCGCCCGTTTCGCACCGACGTCCACGAGGTCACGCAGGATCGTCAGTTCCTCCATCGGGACGGCGAGTGCACGCGAGTACTCCTCCACCCGATCCACCTGGTTCGCGGACAGCGGGTGCCGGCACATCTCCACCGCGACGAGCAACTCCTGGAACCGCCGTCGGCCGTCCGGATCGGCGATCGCCCGGGCGAGTTCATCGGGGCCGAGCCCGCCGATCGCACCCGGGTCGAGGTCGTCGCGACCCCACACCTCGGTCGAGATGGCGCGAAGTACCGCGAGTTGCTCCTCGGTCGGTCCGCCGTCGACATCGGTGGCCCCGACCAACCCGCGGGCGAACGGCTCGACCAGTTCGGGTGCCACGTGGATCGCCATGCGGGGAGGATACGCGGCCCCGATGCGGTGGCCCCCGGCCGGCTGGCACGGCCGGGGTGCACGCGTCCCTGTCCTGTGCCGCCCGTAGGATCGGGGTCCCGATCAGTCGCACCCCCACGGACGGAGCCAACCATGCTCGTACTCACCCGGCGCGAACAGGAAGCGATCATGATCGGCGATTCGATCGTCGTGCGGGTCCTCGAGGTTCGGGGTGACCAGGTCCGCCTCGGCATCGAGGCGCCGCGTGACGTGGTCGTCCACCGCGAGGAGGTCTACGAGGCCGCGCAGGGGGATGACGACAGCGAGGCGTGACCCGCCGTTCACACGGCGGCCGTCCGGCGGCAACGTCGGCCCGCGACTCTGACCGCAATGACGGCACGGGTCGGCGGCGGTGCTCGCTGGACGTCCCCCCGGGCGGGCGCCGCCCGCCGGCCCCGACCGTCCTCAGGCCGGAAGCGCCGCGTCGAGGTCGGTGACCTCGACGCCGAGTGCGGCGGCGACCGTGGGGTGCACGATCCCGCCGCCGGCCGTGTTCACCCCGGCCCGCAGCATCGGGTCGACGGCCGCAGCCCGGGCCACCCCCCGGGTCGCCAGCGTGACGGCGTGGGGCAGGGTCGCGTTCGTGAGCGCGTAGGTCGACGTGAACGGCACCGCTGCGGGCATGTTGCCGACCGCGTAGTGGATGACGCCGTGTCGTTCGTAGACGGGATCGTCGTGGGAGGTCTCGTGCGTCGTCTCGATGCACCCGCCCTGATCCACCGCGACGTCGACGAGCACCGCCCCGGGCTTCATCGTCCGCACCATGTCCTCGGTCACGACGATCGGTGCGCGGCCGGCCGGGACGAGGACCGCGCCGATCACGAGGTCGGCGTCCGCCACCGCGCGGGCGACTGCGCCCCGGTTCGAGGCCAGCGTGACGATCCGACCCTGGTGGATCTGATCGACGAAGCGCAGGCGATCGATGTTGCGGTCGAGCAGCAGCACCTCGGCCTCCATGCCCTGGGCGATCCAGGCCGAGTTCCACCCGACGTTGCCGGCGCCGAGCACCACGACCCGGGCGGGTCGTACGCCCGGCACGCCCCCGAGCAGCACCCCGCGGCCACCCTCGGCCCGTTGCAGGAAGTGCGCGCCGACCTGGGTGGCCATGCGCCCGGCGACCTCGCTCATCGGCGCGAGCAGCGGGAGCGATCCGTCGGTCGCCTGCACGGTCTCGTACGCGACCCCGACCACCCGGCGCTCGCACAGCACCTCGGCGACCGTCGGGTACGCGGCGAGGTGGAGGTAGGTGAAGAGGACGAGTCCCGGACGCAGGTGCGCGAACTCCTCGGGTTGGGGCTCCTTCACCTTCACGACCATCGCGGCCCGTGACCAGACCTCGTCCGCGGAGTCCGCGATGTGGGCCCCGGCGGCCCGGTACTCGACGTCGGTGATGGCGGAGTCCGCCCCGGCGTCGTGCTCGATCACGACCTCGATGCCGTGCGCGACGAGTTCGGCCACGCCGTCCGGCGTGATCGCGACGCGGTGCTCACCGGGCTTGGTCTCCCGCGGGACACCGACGACCGGGAGCGCCGCGGCCGGACTCATCCCTGCATGCGCTTCCACGCCTCACTGAGGCAGGTGCGCAGGGTCGTCTCGATGAAGTCGAACTCCGTCTCCCCGGCCACGAGCGGCGGTGAGAGCTGCACGACGGGGTCACCGCGGTCATCGGTGCGACAGACGAGGCCGGCCTCGAGGAGCCGGTTGGAGAGGAAGTTCCGCAGCAGGTCCTCGCCCTGCTCGCGGGTGAAGTGGAGGTCGGCCCGATCCTTGTCGGGGACCAGTTCGAGGGCGAGGAAGTACCCGTCGCCCCGGACGTCACCGACGATGGGCAGGTCGAGCAACGAGTCGATCCGCTCGCGGAACTGCGGTGCGTTGCGACGCACGTTGCCGAGGATGTCCTCGTCCTCGAAGACCTGCAGGTTCCGCAGGCCCACCGCGCAGGACACCGGGTGCCCACCGAAGGTGAGGCCGTGGGTGAAGGCCGCCTTCGGCTCGAGGAACGGCTCGATGAGCCGGTCGCTGGCGATGAGCGCGCCGAGCGGCGAGTAGCCGCTGGTGAGGCCCTTGGCGCTCGTGATCATGTCGGGCTGGTATCCGAACCGCTCGGCCCCGAACATCTCGCCGAGCCGGCCGTACGCACAGATCACCTCGTCGGAGACCAACAGGACGCCGTACCGGTCGCAGATCTCGCGCACGCGCTGGAAGTACCCGGCGGGCGGGGTGAAGCATCCACCCGCGTTCTGCACGGGCTCGAGGAACACGGCGGCGACGGTCTCGGGTCCCTCGGCGAGGATTCGCTGCTCGATGGCGTCGGTGGCCCAGACCATGAACGCGGCCTCGTCGTCGGCGAACTCGTGCCGGTAACGGTTCGTGTTCGGCACGTGGCTGGCCAGGTCGGAGATGAGCGGTGCGAACGGGTCGCGCAACGCGGGCACGCCGGTGATCGCGAGGGCCCCGAGGGTGACGCCGTGGTACGCGGTCTCCCGCGCGATGACCTTGACCCGCTCGGGCTGGCCGATCGCCCGGAAGTACTGGTGCGCGAGCTTCCACGCGGATTCGACCGCCTCCGAGCCGCCCGTGGTGAAGAACACCCGGTTGAGGTCGCCGGGTGCGAGCGAGGCGACCTTGGCCGCGAGTTCGATCGCCGGCGGGTGGGCGTAGGACCACAGCGGGAAGAACTCGAGCGTCGAGGCCTGCTCGGCCGCCGCCTCGGCGAGATCGCGGCGACCGTGACCGGCCTGCACGACGAAGAGGCCGGAGAGGCCGTCGAGGTAGCGCTTGCCGTGCGCGTCCCACACGTAGCACCCCTCGCCCCGCACCATGATCGGCACCTCGTGGTGCTCGTAGGTCGCGTGGCGCGTGAAGTGCATCCAGAGGTGGCGCTTGGCCAGCTCGTTGAGGCGGTCGAGGTCGAGGTGCTCGGTCATCGGGTTCCCCATGCGAAGGTCTGCTTGTCGAGTCGGAGGTAGGTGAAGGTCTCGGTGCTACGGATGCCCGGGATCGCGCGCACCTTGTCGTTGAGGATGGCGAGGAGGTGGTCGTCGTCCTCGCAGACGACCTCCATGAGGAGATCGAACGAGCCGCTCACGATGACCACGTAGGAGACGTCGGGGATCGCCGCGACGTCGGCGGCGACGGTGCGCAGGTCCCCCTCGACCTTGAGGCCGACCATCGCCATGCGGTGGAAGCCGAGCATCAGCGGATCGGTCACGGCCACGATCTGGACCACGCCGGACTCGGTGAGGCGCTGCACCCGTTGGCGCACGGCGGCCTCGGAGAGCCCGACCGTCGCTCCCAGCCGGGTGTAGGGCATGCGGCCGTCGGCCTGGAGGGCCTCGATGATCGCCTTGTCGATGTCGTCGATCACGACCGTGGCGGCGTCGCCCGACCGGTTCCTCGCACTCAGCATCCTCGCCTCCTGACCGGTGATTCTGACCGCCCGAGTCACCTCGGGCAACCGAATCCGTGGCGATACGGGTCCCAGACTACGGAATCCGTCGTACGCGCAGGTATCACCCCGGGTCGGTCCCGGTGGGGACGGCTCAGCGGAGCAGGTCGGCGGCCTCCCCGGGGTCCGTCGTCGCGGCGATGCCGTGGTCCTCGAGCCAGGCCCGGTTGCGCCGGTGCAGGTCGTCCGCGGGGTCGAAGCGGTTGAGGGCGACGAGGACCGGGAACCCCCGGAGCGCCTCGAGGCAGAGGCGGACCGCGTTGATCGTGCCGAGCCCGGCGTCGGCCACGAGGAGCACCCGCTCGGCGCCGAGCGCCCGGGCGAGATCGATCGAGTCGCCGTCGACCGCGATCGGGGATCGGGGTCCGCCCGCGCCCTCGACGATCGTGATGGAACCGTCCGGGCCGGGCGCGCACTCCCGTGCGAGGTCGGCGATCGTGATCTCGGGCCGACCCAGCACATCGGCGGCCATCGGCGGCGCCATCGCCACCTCGTACCAACGGTGGGCGGGGCACACGACGGTCGGGTCCTCGCCGCTGGCCGCGCCCAGCAGATCGGCGTCGGTGGGTCCCGTCCCGGGCTCGAAGGACTGCGCGGGTTTGCGGGCCGCGACCGCGACGCCACCGGCGCGCAATGCGGCGATGAGGCGCGAGGCGAACCAGGTCTTGCCGACCTCGGTCCCGGTCCCGGTGACGAAGAGCACGCTCACGCGAGGCCCAATCCCGCGAGTGCGGCCTCGAGGGCCGCGACCTCCTCCGGTGTGTGGGCGGCCGAGAGCGCGATGCGCAGCCGCGAGGTGCCGGCCGCCACGGTGGGCGGCCGGATCGCCGGGACGAGCATCCCCTGCTCGAGCAGGGCCGCGGCGGCGTCGAGCGCGGCGCGCTCCTCACCGCAGATGATCGGCACGATCGGCGAGGGGTGGTCCCGCCACAGCGTGTCGATGTTGGCCCGGAGCCGGGTGCGCAGCGCATCACCCTCCGGGGACCGCACGACGCCCAGTGCGGCCAGGGCGGCCGCGGTGTCGGCCGGACTCGACGCGGTCGTGAAGATGTAGGACCGGGCGCGGTTCACGACGAGGTCGGTGAATCGGCGTGGGCCGGCCACGAAGCCGCCGAGCGCGCCGAGGGTCTTCGAGAGGGTGCCGACCCGCACGACGTCGTCGTCGCCCGCGTCGACGTCGGGTCCGAGCACCGCGTGGGCCTCGTCGAGGACGAGCAGGGCGCCGTGGCGCGCGCACACCGCCCGCAGGCCGTCGACGTCGGCGAGGTCGCCATCCATGGAGAACACCGAGTCGCTCGCCACGATCGCCCGCCGCCCCCGTGCCCGCGCCAGCAGCGCGTCGAGGGCGTCGAGGTCGCGGTGCGGGAAGATGGCGGTCTCGGAGCGGCTCAGGCGGGTGCCGTCGATGATCGACGCGTGGTTGAGCTCGTCGGAGCAGATGAACGCGTCCCGCGATGCGAGCGCCTCGAACACCCCGAGGTTCGCGGCGAACCCGGTCGGGAAGAGCACGGCCCCCTCGGTGCGCCGCCAGTCGGCGATCGCCTCCTCGAGTTCGGTGTGCACGGGCCGGCTCCCGACGATGAGGCGCGCCGCACCGGAGCCGGCGCCCCAGCGGTCGATGGCCGCGTGCGCCGCCGCGATCACCGCGGGGTGCTGGGTGAGGCCGAGGTAGTCGTTCGAGGCGTAGGAGACCACCCGCTGACCGGTCGCGGTGATCGTGCCGTGGGGTCCGGCCGCATCGAGGTCACGGGGGGCGCGCCACCGGCCGGACCCGTGGATCGCCTCGGCCTGGGCCGCGGCCCACGCGGTCCAACTCACGGTGCGGTCCCCTCGGCGATCGCGAGGTCGAGGGTCGCGACGATGCGCTCGATCTCCTCGGCGGTCGAGGTGAGGATCGGCATGAGCACGACGACGTCGCCGAGCGGTCGCAGGAGCACGCCCCGGCGCACCGATGCCGCGCACACGCGCCGACCCCACCGGAGTCCCTCCTGCGGCGGTGCGAGTTCGACACCGACCATGAGGCCCTGCTGCCGGATGGCGCGGACCTCGGGACGCCCCGCGATGCGCTCGGCGAGCCGCGCGCGCAGCTGTTCCGCCCGCGCCCGCACGTTGGCGAGTACGTCCCACTCGTCGAACAGTTCGAGGTGGCGCAACGCCACCGCCGCGGCGAGCGCGTTCCCGCTGTAGGAGTGCCCGTGGTAGAGCGTCATCTCGCTCAGATCCGGCCCGAGGAACGCCGCGAACACGCGCTCGCTCGCCACGGTCGCGGCCATGGCCAGGTACCCGCCGGTGATGCCCTTGCCGATCGCCATGATGTCGGGGCGCAGCCCGCACTGCTCGGAGGCGAACAGGGTGCCCGTGCGACCGAAGCCCGTGGCCACCTCGTCGCAGATGAGGAGGACGTCGTGTTCACGACAGGCCGAACCCAGCGCGGCGAACGCATCGGCCGGCAGCATCTCCATACCGGCCGCGCCCTGCACGAGGGGCTCGATGACGACCGCGGCGAGCTCGGTCGCGTGCCGGGCGACGAGGTCGACGGCGACCTCGATCGCTCGCGGGTCGTCGAAGCCGGGGGCTCGCAGCACCGGGAAGCGGAGGGGATCGAACACGTCGGTGCCGAACCCGCCGGCGCCGAGGCTGATGCTGCCGATGGTGTCCCCGTGGTAGGCGCCACCGAGCGCGAGGTAGGAGGTGCGCCCGCGCACCCCCCGGTTGGTCCAGTACTGGAACGCGATCTTCAGCGCCTGCTCGACCGCGGCCGCGCCGTCGGAGGAGAAGAGGAAGTGCGGTCCGTCCACCGGCACGACGCGGGCCAGGGCCTCGGCGAGTTCGATCGTGATCCGGTTGCCGTTGCCGAGCAGCGTCGTGTGGGCGACCCGGTCGAGCTGGGCCCCGGCGGCCGCGTCGAGTTCGGGCACGCGGTGACCGAGCGTCGTGACCCAGAGCGAGGAGATCGCATCGAGGTACCGGTTGCCCTCGACGTCGATGATCTCCCGACCCTCGGCCCGCTCCGCGATGACCGGCGCGTTGTCGGCGTAGACCGACATCTGGGTGAAGCCGTGCCAGACGACCGCGGCGTCGCGGGCGATCCAGTCCTCGAGGTCGGCCATGGGGCGGATGCTACGGGTTCGGTCGTCGGACGCCTCAGCCCCGCGAGACGGTGGCGCAGAAGTCGGCGAACTGCTCGACGTACCGGTCGATGTCCGCCGCGGTGTGCTGCACCGAGATCGTCCACTGCTCCTCGTCGCCCGGGGTCATGAAGATGCCCCGATTGATCGCCCAGGGGTATGAGGCGGCGTAGAGGTCGGTGTCGGTCTCGAGGAAGTCCCGGTAGTTCGTGAGGGGCTCGGGTCGGTAGGACACGCAGCCCTTCGCGCCGAGGTCGACCGCGTGCCCGGGGATCCCGTTCGCGGCGAGCGCATCGGCACACCCCGTCGCGAGTCGGGTGCCGAGGTCGGCGAGGTACGCGTACGCATCATGGGTGAGGACCTCGGTCAGGGTCGCGAGTCCGGCGGCGGCCACGAGCGGGTTGCCGTTGAAGGTGCCCTGCTGGGCCGCGCCGCGCCCGATCGTGTCCATGACGTCGGCCCGACCACCGAAGGCCGCTCCCGGGGTGCCGCCGCAGATCGCCTTGGCCCAACACGCGAGGTCGGGGACCACGCCGTACCGCTCGACCGCACCGCCGTACGCCACGGTGGCGCCGCTCTTGACCTCGTCGAAGATGAGGAGGGCGCCGAACTCGTGGAGCAGGTCCTTGAGGCCCTGGAGGTACCCGGGCTGCGGCTGGCAGATGCCGATGTTCATCATCACCGGTTCGAGGATGAGGCATGCGATGGACTCGCCGCGCTCCTCGAGCAGGCGCCGCAGCACCGTGAGGTCGTTGAACGGCACGACGTGGGTGTGCGCCGAGACCGACTGCGGGATGCCGAGCGACATCGGGGTCGAGTGCGGCGCGTCGCGTCCGCCCATCATGTCGGCGTTCGGGACGACGCTGAACATCACCGGGTCGTGGTGCCCGTGGTAGGAGCCCTCGATCTTCACGATGTCGTCGCGTCCGGTGGCGGCCCGGGCGATCCGGATCGCACCCATCGTCGCCTCGGTGCCCGAGTTCGCGAACCGCACCGAGTCGCAGGAGAAGCGCTCGCACAGGACCTCGGCGAACTCGACCGTCGCCGCGGTGGGTGCGGCGAAGTGGGTGCCGTTGCGTGCTGCGCGCTCGATCGCCTCGGCGACCTTCGGGTGCGCGTGCCCCACGATCATGCAGCCGAAGCCGTTGTGGAAGTCGATGTACTCGTGGCCGTCCACGTCCCATACATGGCTGCCCCGCCCCCGCTCGAGGTAGAGCGGGTACGGGTCGCCGGCCTGGAACGACGACCCGACGCCCTGGGGAAGGACACGGGTCGCACGCTCGTACAGCGCCTTCGACGCCGGTGTGGCTGCGACCATGCGTGCTGTCTCGGCCGCAGCGAGATCGGCGGCGTGGGTGCTCGTCGCGTTGCTCATGGGTATCGACTCCCTCCGGCCCCGCCGGACGTCAGTGCTTCACCATCACGTGCTTGAGCTCGGTGTAGTGCTCGATCGCGTAGATCGACATGTCCTTGCCGTACCCGGATTGCTTGAACCCGCCGTGGGGCATCTCCGAGACGATCGGGATGTGATCGTTGACCCAGACGCATCCGAACTGGAGCGCCGCGCTCATGCGCATCGCTCGGCCCACGTCGGTCGTCCAGACGCTGGCCGACAGTCCGTAGTCCACGTCGTTCGCCCACGCGAGCGCGGTGTCGTCGTCGCTGAACCGCTGCACCGAGATGACGGGTCCGAACACCTCGCGCTGGACGATCTCGCTGTCCTGGGCGGGCCCGGCGACGACCGTCGGTGCATGGAAGAAGCCGGGGCGGTCGATGGCGGTGCCGCCGGTCGTGATCTCCGCGCCCGCGGCCGCCGCCCGCTCGACCATCCCGGTGACCCGGGCGAGTTGGTCGGCGGAGATGACCGGTCCCATCGCGGTCGCGTCGTCGAAGGGATCGCCGGTGACGATCCCTTCGACCGCGTCGGTGATGCCGGCGACGAAGTCCTCGTAGACCCCGGGCCCCGCGAGGATGCGGCACGGCGCGGTGCAGTCCTGACCGGAGTTGTAGTACGACATCTCGACCAGGCACGCCACCGCCGCCTCGATGTCGGCGTCGTCGAAGATGATGACCGGGGCCTTGCCGCCGAGTTCGAGGTGGACCCGCTTGAGGGTCTCGGCCGCGGTGCGGGCGATGAGCCGCCCGGTCTCGACCGAACCGGTGAGCGACACCATCGCGACCTTCGGGTGACGCACGAGCGCGTCCCCCGCCGTCTCGCCCTGTCCGGTGACCACGTTGAGCACACCGGCCGGGAGGATGTCGGCGGTGATCTCGGCGAGGCGCAGGGCGGTGAAGGGCGTCAGCTCGGAGGGCTTCAGTACCACGGTGTTGCCCGCGGCGAGCGCGGGACCGAGCTTCCAGGTCGCCATGTTGAGCGGGTAGTTCCAGGGCGCGATCGACCCGATGACCCCGAGCGGATCGCGGCGCAGGAACGACGTGTGGTCGTCGAGGTACTCGCCCGCGGCGCGACCCTCGAGGAAGCGTGCGCCTCCGGCGAAGAACCGCCAGTTGTCGAGGGTGAGGTCCATCTCGAACTCGATGATCGAGGCGGGCTTGCCGCAGTTCTCCATCTCGAGACGGGACAGGGTGGGCAGGTCGGCCTCGATCGCGTCGGCCACCTTGTGCAGGATCTCGCTGCGGGCCCGCGGCGTCATCCGCCCCCAGGTCTCGAAGGCCGCCGCCGCCGCGCCGACCGCTGCGTCCACGTCGGCCGCCCCGCTCGAGGGGACCGACCCGATGGAGGCGCCGGTGGCGGGATTGATCACCTCGTCGGTCGCGCCGTCGATGGCGTCGACCCATTGGCCGTTGATGAGGTTCTGGTGGGGCATCGATGCTCCTCGATCGGTGCTGACCGGTCGCTGACCGGATCGGGCGGGGTCGGCCCGGCAATCGTGCGTTGCCCGCAGGCTAGATCGCAAGGGATTCCGTCGTGTCGCGCGGATCCGACGGCGGTATGGTTCGGCGCGAGTCGGGTGGTTCGAAGGATCTCGCAGGGCGCACCTCGGTGGGGGGCGCCCCGGCCGGAGTGGGGCGCTCGGGTCGCAGGTGCCAGACTCGGGCGGTGGCCCGCCACGGGGCGGACGGCGCGGTGATGAGGTGCGGAGACGGCCGGGTCAGCCCGGTGCACGGGGAGGCGGACGGCTGAACGAGTCCGGGGCGCAGGCCGGGACCGCACGCGGTGATGACGTCGTCATCGAGATCCGTCACGTCTCGAAGCGGTTCGGCGACTTCGTCGCGGTCGACGACGCCGACTTCGGCATCCTGCGGGGTGAGTTCTTCTCGATGCTCGGACCGTCCGGGTGCGGCAAGACGACCACGCTGCGGATGATCGCGGGCTTCGAGCAGCCGACCGACGGCGAGGTCCGTCTCGACGGTCAGGACGTCTCGAGGGTCCCGCCCTACAAGCGCCAGGTCAACACCGTGTTCCAGCGCTACGAGTTGTTCCCGCACATGACGGTGTTCGACAACGTGGCCTTCGGCCCCCGGAGCACGAAGGTGCCGAAGGCCGAGGTCACCGAGCGGGTCCGGTCCATGCTCGAGGTGGTCCGGCTCGCCGACTTCGCCCACCGCAAGCCCGCCCAACTCTCGGGCGGACAGCAGCAGCGGGTGGCGCTGGCCCGGGCCCTCGTGAACTACCCGAGCGCCCTCCTGCTCGACGAGCCGCTCGGCGCGCTCGACCTCAAGTTGCGCCAGACGATGCAGATCGAACTGAAGCGCATCCAGCGCGAGGTCGGCATCACCTTCGTGTTCGTCACCCACGATCAGGAGGAGGCGCTCACGATGAGCGACCGGATCGCGGTGATGAACGAGGGCCGGGTCGAGCAGATCGGTACGCCGGAGGAGATCTACCACCGCCCGGCGAGCGTGTTCGTTGCCGGATTCATCGGTGTCGCCAACCTCATCCCCGCCGCGGTGACGTCCACGAACGCCGGGACAGCCGAGGTCGAGGCGGCCGGCCGCCGCATCGCGGTGCCGTACTCCGACGCGGACCTGCGGGCCGGCGACTCGGCGGTGGTCATGGTGCGCCCGGAGCGGCTGCGCCTCGCGACGAGCGCGCCCCCGGCCGGGGCGACGGCGATCGAGGTCGCGGTCGCCGACCTGACCTTCCAGGGTCCCGTCGTGCGCGCCGCGCTGCGCACCGACGCCGGGACCGACCTCGTGGCCCACGTCGGGCCGGAGGACGACCTCCCCATGCTGCGCCCGGGCGATCGGCTCTGGGCCTCGTGGGATCCCGATGCGGCGTGCCTCCTGGGCGCCGCGCCCCGCAACTACCCGGACGAATAGGAGAGCACCATGGCCCGTTCCAACCTGAGCCGTCGCCAGTTCATCACCAGGACCGGCCTCGTCGTCGGCGGCGTGGCCCTGGCCCCGTCGGTCCTCGCAGCCTGCGGGGACTCCGGCGGTGGTGGTGGGGACGCGAACGCGATCTCGCTGTCGAACTGGACCTCCTACATCGGCAAGGCGAGCATCAAGGACTTCGAGCGGGCGACGGGGATCAAGGTCACCTACACCGAGGACATCAACGACAACAACGAGTACTTCGCCAAGATCCAGCCCAACCTCCAGAAGGGCAAGAGCATCGGACGCGACGGGTTCGTGCTCACCGACTGGATGGCGAACCGCATCATCAACGAGGTCGAGTGGGCCCAGCCGCTCGCCGCGGCCAAGGCGACCAACAAGGGCAACATCCGGGCCGCCCTCGCTGCGCCCGGGTTCGACCCGACCCGCAAGTACAGCCTCCCGTGGGCGAGCGGTACCGCGGGCATCGCCTACAACTCCGCACAGACCGGCGAGATCCGGACGATGGAGGATTTCTTCCGGGCCGACGGGACCAAGACGGTGCTCAGCGAGATGCGCGACACCATCGGCCTGCTCATGCGGGCCGACGGCAAGGACATCACGAAGCCCACCTACGCGGATGCGGAGCCGTCGTTCGACCGACTCCAGCGAGCCGTGCGCGACGGTGAGATCGCGGGCTTCAACGGCAACGAGTACGTCAACGACCTCGCCACCGGCAACCTCGCGGCGGCGGTGGCGTGGTCGGGCGATGTGGCCCAGATCGCCCGCGACAACCCGAAGATCAAGTTCGCGATCCCGGAGAGCGGCGGCACGCTGTGGTCCGACAACTTCATGATCCCGGTCACGAGCGACAAGCCCGGTCTGGCGACCGAGTGGATCAACTACTGGTACGACCCGGTGAACGCCGCGCGCCTCACTGCGTTCATCCAGTACATCTCGCCGGTGGAGGGAACGGCCGAGGAATTGGCCAAGCTCGGTGGTGACGCGGCCAAGCTCGTCGACGACCCGCTCGTGAACCCGGACGCCGACGCGCTGGCGAAGGTCTCGATCTTCGGCCCGCTCTCGGCCGTCGAGGAGCAGCGCTTCGACGAGCGCTTCGCGAAGATCCAGGGCGCCGGGTGACCGATGGCGTCTCCCGGCGTCGGTTCCTCGCGGGTGCGGTCGCACTCGGGGCCGGTGTCGGTGGTGCCGCGCTGCTCGCGGGGTGCGGTGCCGAGGGGTCGGACGGTTCGCTCCAGGTGTCGAACTGGACGTCCTACATCGATCCCGGCGCGGTCCGACGCTTCGAGCGGGACACGGGCATCCGGGTCACCTACACCGAGGACATCAACGACAACAACGAGTGGTTCGCCAAGAACCGCTCGGTGCTCGCGAATCGGGGTCGGATCGGCCGCGACTCGGTGGTGCTCGACGACTGGATCGCCAATCGCCTCATCAACCGCTTGGGCTGGGCCGAGCCGATGCGCGCCGATCGCCTCACGAACCGTGACAACCTCCTGCCCGAACTCGCGCACCCGGCCCACGACCCCGAGCGGCGCTTCAGCCTGCCCTGGCAGGTCGGCCTCACCGGGATCGCCTACAACCGTGCGGTCACCGGTCGCGAGATCCGGACGTTCGACGAGTTCCTC
>Ga0075471_10001977_pt1 | contig 13604 bp, 13 predicted proteins | sample DEB19_08_DNA_2_FD_74787 | JGI IMG/M metagenome (GOLD analysis project Ga0075471, IMG submission 74787) | Aqueous microbial communities from the Delaware River and Bay under freshwater to marine salinity gradient to study organic matter... | ecosystem: Environmental > Aquatic > Marine > Coastal ... | reverse complement strand
GATGCTGAAAATTCTTCAAGAGGCCCGGCCTCATACGTTAACTTCCCTTCATCGACTGGCCTCGACACAGGATGCAGTCCGATATGTTGTTAAAAATGCCATTCCAGGCTCGCTTGTCGAGTGTGGCGTGTGGCGTGGTGGAAATATGGCTGTGGCATCACGGACGCTACAACAGCTCGGAGATACAAGTCGTGACCTCTATCTTTATGATACGTTTGAGGGCATGTCCGAGCCGACCGAGCATGATGCGGACTATGGTGGCGTCTCGGCAGCCCAGCTTCTTGCTGCCGAGCAAAAAGGCGCCGGGGTATGGTGCGAAGCCAGCATTGAAGATGTGATGCGGGTGATGAAGGAGACCGGTTACTCGATGGACAAGGTGCATCTGGTCAAAGGCAAGGTCGAGGATACCATCCCGGCCACAATACCCGACGAGATCGCCCTGCTTCGGCTCGATACGGACTGGTATGAGTCTACCCTTCACGAGTTAGTCCATCTTTATCCGCGATTGAAACCTGGTGGCGTGTTGATCATCGATGACTACGGCCACTGGCGTGGAGCTAGACAGGCGGTGGACGAGTACTTTGAAAGGAAAGAGATTCTCGGTTTGCTGTGTCGCGTGGATTACACTTGCCGCATGATGATCAAACCTCAATGAGTTTGCTTCCCCGTCTATCCCGTCGGCCGCGACTTTACAACTGCCTGCATGCGCTTGGTGTGGTGAAAGCCTACAGCCAGACACATCCTGAGGAGCGTGCCTGCCTTTGCCACCATATTGCCAAGGCCAAGGCTGCTGTCGAAATTGGTACCTTCATGGGCCTCACGGCGGCCGAAATGGCCGATGTGCTGCCGGCGGATGCCACGCTGTATTGCGTGGACCCTTATCCGGGAGGTGGCGAGCCTTTGCAGCAGATCGCCTTGAGGCAGATCGCTCGTGCGGGTGCGGCTTCCAAGGTGCGCATGGTTCGGGCGGACAGCGCCGGAGCGGTGGCCAGCCTGCCTGCGCAGGTGGATTTTTTCTTTGTGGACGGGGATCACAGTTATGAGGGCCTCGCGGCGGATTGGAAGATCGTGAGACAATTGCTCAAGCCCGGCGGGATCGCTGCTTTTCATGATACAGCGCGTGCTCCAGAGGCCATGGTGCATTCGGTGGGCTCCATCCGATTCTTTGAGGAGGTTATCGCCCTTGATCCAGAGTTCACCCATCTGGAGACGGCACGCAGTTTGAACGTCATCCGTCGGAATGCCTGATGAGTACTGAACGCCCAATTCGTCTCCTTCGTGTGGCCCTCGTTCCCGGCAACTACCGGGGCGGCATGACACGCACCATGGTCCTGACCACGAACCATCTTCGTGAGATGGGCTTCGAAGTGGATTCGCTTTACGAGGAAGATGTGCCTTCCCGTGTGTCGAAGCGGATACGCCGCTTCACAGGTCCTTGGGAGGCAGCGGATGCCGCGGCCCGGCATATCGCCAAACATGGCCCGTATGATCTCATCGAGGTGCACGAGCCTCTCGCGGTCGGTTTTGGAATGCGCCTAAGAAAACCGCGTCACCAGCACAAGCTCATCGCGTTTTCCTACGGCATCGAGGATCGTGGCCGGCGCATCATGCTCGATTATGGTGCCTCGCATGGCATCAAGACGCGGTTGAAAAGCCGTTTGCTGGCGATGCTGCAGGCCAAAATCAGCTATACCGGCCTGCCATGGTGCGATCACATCGTCACCTCGAACAGCGAGGATGCGCAGTATCTGGTTGGTCGTGGCACCTTCCGGCCAGATCAGATCACTGTGCATCACAGCGGGGTGGATCCGAACCTCCTGGAACGCGGCCAGCATGTCTCCGCTCCGCGTGGTGATGTGCTTTTCATGGGGCTGTGGATCGAGCGGAAAGGCACGCTCGACATGGTTCCCGCCATCGTGGACTTCCTGCGGGCCAATCCACATCGGCGATTCACCGCGGCGGGATGCATGATTCCCGAGGACGAGGTGCTCCGTGCCTTTCCGACGGACCTGTTGCCTCGCATCACGGTACGTTCGAAGATCGAATCCGATGAGGAGCTGTGTCGGTTGTATGAAACACATGGCACGCTGGTGCTACCTTCCTTTCATGAAGGCCAGCCGCTGGTGCTCATCGAGGCGGCTGCCTTTGGCATGGCCATCCTCACCACGGCCACCTGCGGCATGCTGGACTTTGTGGATCATGAGAAAAACGGCCTACTCATCCCGGTGGGCAGCACACCGGCTATTCTTGAAGGTTTGAACCGCTACGAGAACAGTCCTGAGACCGCCTGGGCTTTTGGTCAAGAGGCAAGGCGCAAGGTTCTTACTCACACTTGGCGTCTTTCCGCCAAAAACCTAGCCTCTGCCTACCGTCGTCTTCTGGACTGAGATCTTTGAATCTTCTGAAGCATGAACAATCTGCTCCGACGACTCTTTCATCCCAAGCAGACCCTTCGTGGTGCACTAAACCGTCTGCGTATAAAGCTGACAAAGCGTTCGCTGGATGCCCGCCATTCTGTGGTAGGTGGCACTGTTTGGAAGCTTCACGACTGGGCATGGTTGCCCTATCATGGCGATGGCGATCAGCAGGAGATCTACTATCAGATGCACGGAGCGGAATGGCTGGCGGCTGAGACCGAGAGTGTGAAAAAGTGGCTGCCAAAAGGTGGCTGCGTAGTGGATGTAGGTGCCAACACAGGTTTCACCGCGCTGGTGTTTTCCAATCTCATCGGTCCAGAGGGCCGCGTGATCGCCTTCGAGCCTTCGCCGATTATTTATCCCCGCTTGGTGGAGGTGGTGGAAAAGAACGGTCTCAAAGACCGCGTGGAATGTCTAAATTTCGGCTGCGGCACGGAAGCTCGCACGGAGACGCTCATGGTTCCTGTTTCGTCCGGCAATGCCACCATCAAACGAGATGGGGTCGAGCTTCATGGCAGCGTTCGCGAGGTGCAGATCAAGATCGACTCGCTCGACAAGGTGTTGCTCGACCGGCTCAAGCGGCTCGATTTCCTCAAGATCGACACCGAAGGCTTCGAGGATCAGGTGCTCGCCGGAGCGGATAAGCTGATCGAGCGCTTCCGCCCGGTGTTTTATATCGAACTCTCGCATGAGTATATGGCTTCATCACGAAACGCGATCGCTTGGCTCAAGGCTCGCAGCTACATTTTCGACATCGAACCTGACCTCAACTCCGCCCATAACGGCGACAACTTCATCGTCTATCCATCCGAAAAGAAACGTTAAGTTGTTGTTGTGGCTGAAATCATGAACAACTCACGCGCGACCCCACTATGGGTGCTTACCTCCCGGTTTGTGCCGCAAACTTGCGGTATCGGCGAGCAGACACAGTTCTTGCTTGGCCAACTTCGCGAGCGTCAGGGAATCGAGGGGGGCGTTCTCGTGGCAAGTCCTCAGTGGGACGCGGAGAAAGCGCCGGTCTTGCCACGCAGCCAGCGATGGACAGGCTTAGCGCCGCCCGGAACGAAAGTGCTGATGCTGCAATACTCCGGCTATGGCTTTGCCAAACGTGGAGCGCCTGTGGGACTGGTGCTGCAAATCAAACGCCTGCGCCGTGAGCGACCAGAAATCCGGCTGGTGACCATGTTTCATGAGTTGTTCGCTTATGGTCCGCCCAGCAGTAGCGCATTCTGGCTTTCGTATGTGCAGCGGTGGGTGGCTTTGAGCTTGGCCAAGCAGTCTCTTCAAGTGATCACCAACCGTGCAGGGTCCGCCCGCTGGCTGGAGAATCGGATTCCAGCCCACCATGAGAGGATTCATGTGTCGCCCGTTTTTTCCAACCTCGGGGAAGCTCCTGATGCGCCACCCCCATCGCAGCGTGAAGCGCATCTCGTTTTCTTTGGTTACCAAGCCGAGCAGTGGGATGCAGGCTTCACGGGACTTCGCCGAGTCATCGAAATGCTCAAGCCGGCAAGAGTGACCATCCTAGGTCGCTCGGCAGAGATTCCGGCGGAGGTTTTTGGCGGCATCGTCGTCACCCGCACGGGGTATCTTGGCGCAGATGACGTTTCTGCCATCCTTCGCACAGCTCGGTGGGGTCTTGTGGCCTACAACCCGGAGTATTTGGGTAAATCCAGCCTGTTGGCCGCCTTCATGGCGCATGGCGTTGTCCCCCTTCTGGTGGATGGTCACCTGCCACTTTCAGAAGGCCTAGAGCGCAATGTACATCTCCTTGCGGTGAACGAACTGGGCTCCATCGTGCCAGACCTCGATGCGATCTCCGCTGCCGGGCAGACTTGGTATCGCCCCCACAAACGCGAGAACACCGCGGCGGCTTTTGCGAAGCTGCTACTCGGAACTTGAGATTATCCACGCATTTCGCTGATGACTCAGATTGATCAAACGCTCGCTCATCGGTGAAATCAGCGGATGAAGCAGACCCTATAAACTGATGCGAATTGCTTACTTTCTCACGCATCCCATTCAATATCAGTCACCCCTGATCCGGCATCTGAGGGCGGGAGGTGTGGACGTTCATGTCATCTATGGCCATGACGCCACGGCGAGAGCTTACTTTGACAAAGGCTTCGGCAAACACTTGTCCTGGGATGTGCCGCTGCTCGATGGCTATCCGAGCACCGTGTTGAACACCGAGGATCCGAAAGGCAACGTGAAGGAGCAGCGGGCGCACTTTGAGCGCCAGATAGCCGACCTGCTGGAGAAGGAGGCTTTCGATGCAGTGTGGGTGCATGGCTGGGCGCATCCCTTTACCCAGGCAGCTTGGCGACAGGCTCGCAGGCGCAATTTACCCATCCTGTTGCGTGGCGAGACTTTCCTCGGCTGCGTTCGGGGCGGGAAGCTCCGTCGGTTTGTTCACCAATGGATTTTCAGCCGAAAGTTCCGTGAGGTGTCCGCCTTCCTCGCGGTTGGAACGCGCAATGCTGAGCTGTATCGTGCCTACGGTGTCGAGTCCTGCCGCATCTTCCGGGCTCCTTATGTGGTGGACAATCTTTTTTTCCAAAAGCGCTGCCAGGAAGCGGCTCCGCATCGCGAGAAGCTGCGAGCAGAATTGGGCATTGAGCCAAGTCGTCCGGTGATTCTTTTCTGTGCCAAGCTGATTTCGGTAAAAGATCCAGCCACGTTGATTCGCGCCGTTGGCCGGATGGCAGACGTCCAACCGCTGCTGCTGATAGTGGGCGATGGTGAACTCCGGCCGTCCTTGGAAAAACTTGCTGCCGAAGTTGCACCAGAGTTGGTGAAGTTCCTCGGCTTTCGTAATCAGACGGAGTTGCCAGCTTTTTACGACCTCTGTGACTTGTTCGTGCTTCCTTCGGTTTTCGAGCCGTGGGGCCTCGTGGTGAACGAGGTCATGAACGCGGCCAAACCGGTGATTGTGAGCGATCAGGTGGGTAGCGGTCCAGATCTCGTCCGGGAAGGGGAGAACGGCAGCATCTTCCCGGCGGGGGATGTGGAACGCCTGACCCAGATCCTTGACCAGTGGTGCGGCAATGAGGCGGCACGCGGGCAAGCAGGTCGTAAAAGCCTAGAGATCATTTCCAAGTGGGGATTCGATGAGATGTTGGAGGGATTGAATGAAGTGCAGGCATTTCTCAAAAAAGTGTAAATGAATTGGGTGAACCATCAAACTAGGTTGCCCTGCCAGCCCAATACCGGAGCAAATGTTAGCTTGAGTGCTGCTGCATAGCGTCATTGCGTAATGTCTGAAATAGAAAACAGTTTGTGCGTGGCTTACAGCGGGGTGCATCAGGCTTACCAACTGGCGCTCGCGGCGCATGAGGAAGGCGTTTTACAGGCTTTCTATTGCTCCATTTACAACGCGCCGGGCAAGTGGGGGCATCATCTGGGGCATGTGATCGGCCAGAAGGCGCTGGCGAGCCGCAAGGTGCAGGGATTTCCACCAGAAAAAGCGGTGGAGCATCCTTGGCCGCTGCTGATGAAAGCCCTGCGGGATAAGTTGAACCCCCGACGTGCCAATGACTGGCTCACGGTGAATGATGCCTTTGATCGTTGGGCCGCCCGCAAGCTGGACAAGAACCCGCCGAAAGTGATCGTGGGTGGCGAGACCTGTGATCTGCACTTGTTTGAAACAGCCCGACGAATGGGCGTGATCCGCGTTCATGACTGTCCACAGCTTCACCCGACTTTCCTGGAAGAGGTGCTGCAGGAGGCTGGCGAGCGAGCAGGTATGGCAGTGAAGCTTGCCCCCGACCTGCCCGGCATGGCCGAGCGCAAGCGTCGTGAGTATGAACTAGCGGAAAAGATTCTTATCTATTCCGATGTGCATCGCCGAAGCTTCCTTCGTGGCGGCTTTCCGGACGAATGCCTGTTTCAATGTCCTTTGTGGGTCGATCCTGCGCTTTGGCATCGTGATGAACCAGTGAAGGAGACAGATAGCTCGCAACCGCTTCGCCTGCTGTTTGTGGGTTCGATCAATCTTCGCAAAGGCATACCCTTTTTGATGGAGGCGCTCAAGATGTGCGGCAGGGCGGTGAAGTTGACCTTGGTGGGGCCACGTCATCCGGAGTGCGAGTCACATTTGCGCGGCTCTGCTGATTCGATTGAGATACTCGATCCGCAGACCAAAGCTGAACTGCGCCAGACCTATGCGCGACATGACGTGTTGGTGCTGCCCTCGGTGGCAGACAGCTTCGGGTTTGTGTCACTTGAGGCGATGGCCTGTGGGCTGCCGGTTATTGTGACGGACAACTGCGGCGCTCCCGTGCCTGATCTGTCCTGGAGGGTGCCACCGATGAACTCGGAGGCCCTGGCCATTCGTCTCCTGATGTATGCCGAGAACCGTTCTCTCGTGGTCGAGCATGCGGCAGTGGCCAAAGCCTTTGCTACCCAATTTGGCCCGGAAACTTACCGCCGGAATATCCGCGGTCTTTATCGCTCTCTGCTCAAGTGAACCCTTCTTTGCCCGATGAACAACGACCTCGAAGCCTATCGCCTGAAAGCCGCTGAGATCACCTGCGGAATCAGCGCCAGGCCGGTTTACGACCTGGTGCTGCGCATCTGCCGTGAACGCGGTCTGAATGGCAAGGTTCTCGACTACGGCTCAGGTATCGGAACGCTTCCCGGCATCCTTCACGAAGCGTTTCCGCATGCCGAGATGTGGGCGGCGGACATTCTGCCACGTCCGCCTGAACTGAAGTCGGAGATTGGCTGGATTCAGGGGGATTTGAACAACACATTGCCATCACCTGACGGCTCGTTTGATGCGATCGTCTCATCCGAAGTAATTGAACATCTCGAAAACCCGAGGGCCACCTATCGCGATCTCTTCCGTCTATTGAAGCCAGGCGGTCTGCTTATCGTGACCACGCCGAACCAGGAAAGCATACGCTCTCTGTCCGCGCTGCTGCTGGCTGGGCATTTCGCCTATTTTTCGGACAACTGCTACCCAGCGCACATCACGGCGCTGGTGCGCAAAGACTTCGAGCGCATCGCGAAGGAGGCCGGTTTTGGCCCTGTGTCATTCGAGTTTTCTAATATCGGCGGCATTCCCAAAGCGCCGAGCGTGAAATGGCAGTCAGTGTTGCCCTTTTTCAAAGGCCGCTGGTTTAGTGACAACATCGCCGTCGTTTGTATCAAACCCAAGGCATGAGCCGCATTCTCGTTTACTCCCGCACTTTCCTCCCAGTCATGGGAGGGTTGGAGCGAAATACCTTCACCCTTTGCCGGTTTCTCGCCGAACGTGGACATTCGGTTTCGCTGTTAACCGAGACTTTGGAGGAGGATTCGCGGGATTTTTCCTTTCGCGTGATTCGCACGACTAGTTGGCTGCAAATCCTTGGCGAAGTGGTGAAAGCGGATCTGGTTTTTTTGAATGGTGGCATCTCCGTCAAGGTGTGCCTTCCAGCGCTGTTTTTCGCCAAAAGCTATATACCCATCTACCAGTCGTCAGATCTGTTCGTGCGTCAGAATGAACGTGGCCCGGGAGCGTGGCTGCGGCACTTTTTGGCCGCACGGGCGACGCTGCATGTGACGGTCAGTCGCTTTGCGAAAGCGCATCTCGAAAAGTTGTTACCGGGTAAAAAGTGCCTTGCTGTGCCGAATCCGATTGATGCGGAACTGCTGCAACTTGTGGATCAGTCTGCAGTATGTGACAAAGAGTATGATCTTTTGTTTGTGGGCAGGCTGATTGACGGAAAAGGCATTTTCCATCTTTTGAAGGCTATTGATCAAATGCGCGACCGACTGCCGCTTCAGGTGGCTTTTGCTGGTGAAGGCGAGCATCAAGCGCAGTTGGTCGAAGAGGCCTCGAGGTGTCAGATCCCCATTCAGATGCTCGGCCGATTGGATCGGGGGGCATTGATTCAAGCTTATCGAAAAGCCCGTCTGTTGGTCGTGCCATCCTCGACACATACGGAAGGCAATCCTTTGGTTATTGCGGAGGCTATCACCTGTGGACTACCGGTGATTGCCTCCGATCAAGGCGCCATGGTGGAGGCCATCGGAGAAGCCGGTTGCTGCTTTCGACGCTTTGATGTCGAGGATTTGACCGCCAAGATTGAATGGATGTTTACTTACGATCATTTGCAGGCCTGTGCCAATCAATCCGTTGCACGTCGTGCGGAGTTTTCCCTCGGGTCCTATGCGGAGAAGATCGAACAAGTGCTGAGTGCCGCCGGTTTGAGGCATCCAACGAACCGGTGAACAGCTTGCCTTTGGTTTGTATCCCGCCACCATGCTACCTTAATCTGTTTCTCTTTCTTACCATCCGATGAGCTTGTTTTTTGCCGCCAAAATGACTGGGATGGAATTGGCCACCTATGGCTTGATTGCAGCCTCGGTAGTGGCCCTATGGTCTTACTCCAACTGGCGTATGGCGGTGAAGATAGCCTTGGTGATTGCTCTGTTCGAAGGGGCTATTCGCAAGTGGGTGATGCCAGGTGCTCAAGAGCTAGCCTACTTCCTCAAAGACATCTTTCTTTTTGGGGCCTATTTGAAATTCATGATTTCTCCAGATCTGGATGTGCGTGCTTACCGGCTCAATCTGCCTGTCTTGCTGATTTGCGTGCTGGGAGTGTTGCTGGTGCCTCCTGCGCTGAATACCAACATTGGTTCCTCCATCTTGGCTCTCTACGGCCTGAAAATTTATCTCTACTACGTGCCATTGGTCTTCATGATGCCCTATCTTTTCCGAACGAGGGATGAGATGGTGCGGCAGTTAACTTGGTTTTCGATGCTGGCGATTCCAATCTGCGTTTTAGGTGTCTTACAGTTCCGTGCTGGCTCGGCGAGTCCGTTGAATGTCTACGCGCAAAGCTCGGCTGAGAACATTAGTGGCTTTGGCTTCGGAGAAAAAGTGCGCATCACCGGCACATTTTCCTACATTACCGGGCACAGCACTTTCATCATCTTTTTCTCCACGCTGTGCATCGCGCTGCTGGCCATACCGCAGACACGTCACAAGTGGGTGATCACCTTCATCACCCTTCCGCTGCTGGCTGCTAATTCGTTGATGAATGGCTCCCGCTCTTCCATGTACACGATGGTGCTCATCATCGCTGGTTATTTGCTGGCTTCCATGACGGGCAGGCTAGTGGCCTCCAAAAACTTCACTTCCATTCTGGTTGTTGGGTTGGTTTCCTGCGCCATGGCTGGTTCCTATTTTTTCTACGAGGCTTATTTCATGTTCTCCACCCGAGCCAAGGTATCCAATGACAACATTGCTTTCCGGGCTGTGCAGCACCCTCTGTGGTCCATCCAGCAGTCTCTGAAAGACGGGGGTATCACGGGTTTCGGGATCGGGATGGCACACCCTGCTTCAGACGGCATGCGACGTGGCTTAAAGATCCCTCCAGCCAAAAACAAATGTCCGGTGTACGATCAGGAAGTGGGGCAGATCATTGCCGAGGTCGGACCCATCTCGGCTATCGCGTGGTATATGTTGCGAATCATTTTACTACTGTCTGTTTGGAAGGTGTTTTTTCAATGCCGTGATCCGGTTTACAGCCCGATCCTGCTGATGGCGGCTTTGATTAGCACCCCTTATATGCTCATGGGCGTGATTTACAATCACACGGCCAACATCCTTCTTTTTGCGGTGCACGGTCTGGCTTTCTCCATGCTTCTGGAGCCCTTGGTAAAGCGCCGTTACACTCGTCAGCCGATGACTCCCATTCATGCGCCGAAATTGTCACCTGGCACGAATTGATCCATAGGCCTATTCTTTTTTGATCCGTTGTTGAACGCATTTCCAGCTTCTGCCAAACGGTCCTACTGTCCCATCACGGCCATTGTGCCCGCTTTTGAGCGGCTTGAGGCCTTGCTTAAGACGATCTCCATCATCCAGTGCTGTGAACCTGCGCCGGAAGAGATCCTCGTCCACGTGGATGGTGGCAACCCGGAGATTCTTGAGGTCCTGCGTTGGCAGCATCCAGAAATTCAGCTTTTGGTGAGTGATCACCTCATTGGGCCTGGAGGGGCACGGAATCGCCTCATCGCGGCGGCCAAGCACGAACTGGTCGCCAATTTTGACGATGATTCTTTCCCTGAGCAGCCTGACTACTTTGCGCGCGTGCTGCGTCTGTTCCAAGAGTTTCCAGGCGCGGCGATGTACAGCGCAGCGAGCCAAGACTTCGAGAAAGAGATGCTCGGGCCGCATGCGATTGCGGTCAGCTCGGGTTGCGGATGTGTCTTTCGCAAAAGTTGGCATGCGCTCACCCGTGGCTTTGTGCCCTTGCCTATTGCGTATGGCATGGAGGAGACAGACATCAGCCTGCAACTGCATGCCCTTGGTGGCTTGATTGTGCATGACCCGCAGTTGCATGTGAAGCATGACAAGCCGCTTCCCGTGGACGTAACCGCGCGAGTCAACGCCACGGTGATTGCGAATATGGCCCTGCTACCCTACCTGCGTTACCCCGTGCTGCTCTGGCCAATGGGTCTTTGGCAAGTGCTGCGCCGGGTGCTTTACGTGTTGAGTTTCGGCTGGTCTCAGGGTGTGTGGACTGGCCTGCAGATGATTCCCTCCCACCTCGCCGCTCATCGCGCGGAGATCGCCCGCGTTACGTATGCCGCTCTAGTGAGCTGGTTTTTCCTGCGTCTTCGTCCTCGGCCATTGAAAGACGCCACCATCCCAGCTCAAACGGCATGTCACTGAAACAAAAGATCATCCGCCTTCTTTACCCTCACGGCTCGGTGCGCAGGGTGCGGCGAGGGGCCATCCGCGGGGCACGTTTTGTGGTCTCCCCCGGCATGGGTGCAACGTATGCTTGGGGGCACGAAGTCATGAACCAAGGTTTTTTGGCAGCCAAGGTGAGACCGGGCATGGTGGTGTATGATGTGGGTGCAAACCGCGGCCAGATGGCTTTGTATTTTTCCAAGTTTGTCGGGTCTGCTGGGAAGGTGCTTTCATTTGAGCCTGCTCCTGCCAATTTTGATCTTCTCGAACGGAATCTGCGGCTGAACGACTTTGCGGCCAATGTGCAGCCCTTCAAACTTGCGCTCGCGGCGGACAATCAACCCAGAGAGTTTACTTTTCATGAAACCGACCATACCCAAGGTACTTTTTCGGACCGTATTACGCTTTTGGAATCTTGGGAAACACTGGTTAAGGTACAAGTCCAATGTGACACGATTGATCAATTGGTGGCCGCAGGCCAGCCTGTGCCCCATGTTCTGAAAATCGATGTGGAGGGAAGTGGTGCGGAAGTATTGCAGGGTGCCATACAGACTTTGCGGGAACACGGGCCGGCAATCTACTTGGAAGTTCACGCTAGCAGCGCCGATGCACCCGAGTGGCTTGCTTTTCAGAAGCTCCAAAATGAATTAGGCTACCAAGTTGTGGCGCTGGGCGAGTCTCTTGAAGCCAGACGTTTGCCCATCTGGGGCGGTGCGGTTTGGTGCGAGCGTCCATGCTAATTCTCAAAAATCATGCTCACACGACAGGCCAAAAATCTCTTTTACCGTATCGCTGGGCCGCTGATGCAAATGAACGGGGCCTTGTATGAAGCATTTCGCTCGCCACCCTCCCGAAATGGGGGCACGATCCGCGTGCAACTCGGCCCCGGGCAGCGTCATTACCTCCACGGCTGGATCAATGTGGATGCGAACATGTTTACCGCGAAGTGTGATGTCTGGTCGGATATCTCGAAGCACCTTCCTTTCCGTGATGAATCCATCGACGCGATCTACTCGCATCATGTGATCGAGCATTTGCCAAATCTTCCAGTGCACTTTCGTGAGCTTTACCGTGTGCTCAAGCCAGGAGGCGTGATTCGCGTGGGTGGGCCGAATGGTGACGCAGCGATGCGCGAGTATCTGGCGGGTAATGCGGCGTGGTTTTCTGACTTTCCTGATGCTCGCCATTCCATCGGCGGGCGTCTTGAAAACTTTGTTTTCTGTCGGCAGGAACATCTCACCATTCTAACACCCAGCTTTTTGGAGGAAATCGCGGTCGCAGCAGGATTCCAAGCCATTCGGGTTGTAAAACCGATCACGGAGACAGGCTATCCGGTAATGTTTGACAGCCAGGTGATGTCTCACGAATGGGAAAGTTCGCCGGAGTCCCCCCACACTCTTTTGATCGAGGCAAAAAAAAGATAAAGCGATCTTCATAGGGCTTCACCATGAAACGAGCACTCATCACTGGCATCACTGGGCAGGACGGTTTTTATCTGGCGGACTATCTTCTCAGCCTTGGCTACGAGGTGCATGGTTTGGCGCGCCAGACGGGTCTCGAATACATCAGGGGCAACCTGCTACGAGATGTGCCGCCGGAGCTTTATCAGCGCTGCCATTTGCATGCGGTGAGCCTAGACAACTTGCCTGGTCTTTACCGTTTGATCTCCCAAACTCCGTTCGACGAATGCTATCACTTGGCTGCATCCAGTTTTGTGGGTGAGAGGTTGGCGGATGGCTATCAGACCATTCAAAACAACATTGCCAGCACACACTATCTGCTCGCGGCTTTGCAGGAGTTTCAGCCGGGGTGCCGGCTATACTTCGCTGGCACCAGTGAGATGTTTGGTCGGCCATCCATGGCACCCCAGACGGAGGAGACACCGTTCATGCCACGCAGCGCTTACGGGATCAGCAAGCTGGCGGGTTATCATCTGGTGCGAAACTACCGGGAGGCTTACGGCCTGTTCTGCGGGGTGGGCATCCTCTACAATCACGAGAGCCCGAGGCGTCGGCCGGAGTTCGTGACTCGAAAAGTCAGCATGGCAGTGGCTCGCATCGCGCTTGAAGGCAGCGGCACAATTCAACTCGGCAATTTGAAGGCCCGGCGAGACTGGGGCTATGCGCCGGATTATGTGAAGGCGATGCATGCGATCCTCAACCACGACCATCCGGAGGACTTCGTGGTCGCCACCGGCGTGTTGCACAGCGTGGAAGAACTGTGTGAGGTCGCATTCAGTCATGTGGGACTGGACTGGCGGAAGCATGTGGAGGTGAACACAGACTTTTATCGCGATGAGGAGGCGGTGCCGCTGACCGGTTGTTCGGCAAAGATCCAACGTGAGTTGGGTTGGCGTCCTGAGACAACCTTTGTCGAAATGGTTCACCGAATGGTGGACGCGGATAAGGCCCTGCTAAAAACGGGAGTGGTGGAATGATGATTGGAGCAGCATGAGCAGCAGCAAGAACCAACCCATTCATCTTTGGGCGCCGGGT
>Ga0075471_10001973_pt1 | contig 13620 bp, 14 predicted proteins | sample DEB19_08_DNA_2_FD_74787 | JGI IMG/M metagenome (GOLD analysis project Ga0075471, IMG submission 74787) | Aqueous microbial communities from the Delaware River and Bay under freshwater to marine salinity gradient to study organic matter... | ecosystem: Environmental > Aquatic > Marine > Coastal ... | reverse complement strand
AAGAACTGGCTCGACGACATCCAGGCCGCCACGAAGGTGGGTCGCGTCGTCAGGGCCCTCAAGCTGTCGTCCCAGCCCCCGAAGGCCGGCGTTCCGTTCCCGCCTCCGCTCGCGGCGCAGCTCGCCGCCGCGACCACAGCCGCTCTCACGATCGATGCCCCTGCGGACAGGTGGATTGCCCTTCTCGAGGCCGCGGCGTTCTCCCCCGTGCGTCTGCAGGTCAACCCCGTGTCGCCCAGCTCTGCGGTGTCGCCCGAGCTCACGAAGACGGTCATGCGCCTCGCCCCGCTGATGCCGCAGATCGCCGCGCTCTTCGGGGTCGTGGTCGATCCCAAGGCGCCCGCTCCGCGCCCGTTGCGCCCGCAACGTTCCGACAAGCCCCAGGGCAAGAAGGACGCGGCCCGTGGGGACCGCCCCCCGAGACAGCCCAGGCCTGCTGACGGTGCACGCAAGCCCGCAGGCGGCGCGCAGAAGCCCGCCGGCGTGACCTCTGCCCACGTTGCACCCGAGGATGCGCATTCGGCGCCCGTAGCTCCCGCAGCCGAGGAATCCGCTGCACCCGAGACGGTCGTTGATCCCGCCGTCGCGGAGCCGACTGCACCCACCGAGTGACCGGGTCCGTCGGCTGGGGCGGCACCAAATCCGCGCCACTACGGTGGGGCCATGGGAGATTTCGTCACTTACGAACGCCGCGGCTCCGTGGCTGTCATCACTCTGAACCGGCCTGAGGCGCGGAACGCAGTCAACGGCGACCTCGCCGCCGACATGGAGGCGGCAATCGACAGGCTCGAGGAGGAGGACGGCGTCTGGGTCGGGGTGTTGACCGCGAACACCACCGGTCACAAGTCGCCCGTCTTCTGTGCCGGCGCCGACCTGAAGGCCATCAACTCGGGCACAGGCGGAGGTCTCGGGACGAAGCGGGGCGGGTTCGCCGGCTACGTGTACCGCGACAGGAAGAAGCCGATCATCGCGGCCGTCGACGGGCTCGCCACCGCGGGAGGATGCGAGATCGTCCTTGCCTCGGATCTCGTCGTCGCCTCGGACCGTTCGTCGTTCGGGCTCGCCGAGGTGAAGCGCAACCTCATCGCCGCCGCCGGCGGTCTCTTCCGGCTGCCGCGGGCAATCGGGAAGGCCCCTGCTCTCGAGGTCATCCTCACGGGCGAACCGCTCACCGTGCAGCGCGCCTACGAACTCGGACTGGTCAACCGCATTGTTCCGGCGGAACGCGTGCTCGAAGAGGCCATCTCCTATGCGGAGAAGATCGCCGCCGCCGCGCCGCTTGCTGTGCAGGCGAGCCGGAGGGTCGTCCTCGCGTCGGCCGACCGCACCGAGGAGGATCTCATCAAGATGAGCAATTCCGAGATGGCGGCCGTGATGTCCTCCGAGGACACAAAGGAAGGTCTCACTGCGTTCATCGAGAAGCGCGCCCCGAACTGGAAGGGTCGCTGACGACCGTTCGGCAGTCGTTCAGTCGAGGTTGCGCTCCACGAGGATGAGGCGCGCGACCAGGCCGTTGCGTTCGAAGAGGTTCTTCGTGGCCCTGTCGCCGGGCAGGGCCTCTCCCCCGACGCGGGACACGCCAGCTTCCCGGGCGGCCGCGAGAAAAACGTCCATGAGGTGGTCACCCACCCCGACGCCGCGGAACTCCTTCTCGACATGGCACCTCACCACGTGCCACGACTTGTCCTCGGTTGTGTAGGCGAGCGATCCGACCACGCAGCCATCGATCTCCGCCACGAGCACGGTCTCGGCGCCCGCATGCTGCTCGTGCCGGCCGCGGTAGGTCGATGCTTCCGACAATGCCGCGTTCAGGTGCCGCTCGACAGAGCCGGCGTCGGACGCACCTCCCTGCCGGACGGTGATCATGGCTGCGGGTCCCCGTCCCCGGTGTGTGGCGCGGAAGGCTGACCCCTGAACCGCTTGCCGACCTCGCGGAGCCCGGTGCGCACCGCGAACTCCCCTATCATCCGCGCGCCTGGAGCCTGGCGGCGGATGTCATCCGCGCGCCGCACCACGGCATCCCCGAGCGCCCGAACCGGGGTGGAGAGCACTTCGACTATCTGGCGAAGATCGGGCACGAGTCGTCCCCGACGGGGCACGTCGGGGCTCCCTTCCTGACGAGCAGGAAGCAGCTAGAGCACAGGACTTCGTCGGGCCGCTTCGGCTGGAGTGCATCGTCGCCACCGGACTTGTCCTCGGGCTCGACTTCGTCGTCATCCTCGGCGGCCGCGTTCTCGCTGGCGAGCCTGTCCTTCAGGATGGTGTCGAGGTCGGCCTCGACGTCATCCGGGGCGAGCATGTCCTCGTCCTCGTCGTCGTCCTCGCCGGCCTTGCGCACCACGGTGGCACCGACATCGGACTCCTCGTCGTCATCGACCACGGTGTCATCGTCGATATCGAGGCCGTCTTCCTCGAAATCCTCCTCCAGATCGATGGCTTCATCCTCGATCTCGAGTTCCTCGTCGATGTCCTCAGGCTCGATGTCGTCCTTGCCCACTTGTCCTCCTCGCGATTGCTCGCGGGCGGATACTACGCACAATCAGGTCCGGGGACACGAATGCGGCTGCCCCGTCGGCTCACGGGTGACCCCCGTCACCCCGGCGCACCGCCGCGGCGTTTCTCGGCCTGGCGCTCGGATGCGAGCCGCTCCAGTTCCGGTGCCTCGGTGGTCATGTGGTTCATGGCGGCCGCGACCGCCCTGTGCCCCGCCTTTTCTGCGATCTGACGGTGCATCTCCAGTGCGACCCTGCGGTACGCAGGGTGACCCTGGGGGCTCGACCGCAGTTCCAGCATGTGCATCGCTTCCCTCGCGTTGAACTGCATCACGTAGCGCAGGCGGTAGGCCATGGACACCGCGTACCCGGCCTGGTCCGGGTAGTCGTGCGACAGGGTCTCGAACAGGGCATGGCTGCGGTCCATCACCCCGTCGAACTCATCGCCCATGCCGGCGTCCACCACCAGTTCCGGTCTGGCATAGCCGTGGTAGGGCGTCAGTGCCTGCCACTCGATCGTGAGGATCCGGTGCCGCTGCAGGTCACGGAACGCCCCGTAGTCACTGAGAATGTCGAACCGGTAGTCGGTGCGCTCGAACGCGCGCCCCGGTCTGTGGCGACGGTTCGCCCGGTCCCCCACGTAGGACTCGAGGATCTCTGTCTTCTCCGCAACGGACATCCGTTCGACCGCGGCAAGCACCTGGGACTCGGGCAGGTGGGTGCGCGGGTACAGCGCGGCCGCGACGATCTTGTTCTCGCCGTCCGGGTCGAAGTCGACGAGCGAGACTTCCTCCACCTCGGTGGCAATGGCGTCGCCGAAGAATTTCGACGCGAGTTCCTCGGTGGCTGACGCGGTGGTCTCCATGTACGTCGACCAGGCGACTCCCCTGTCCTCCAGGTCGACCCTGCGCAGGAAGCTCGGTATCACCTTGCGCAGTTCCGAGAGCATCATGTCCGAGTAGTGACGAGCCTCCGGCAACGGGTGCGCCCTCATGCGGAGCAGGAGATTCTCGAACGCCTGCCCGCTGCCGTAGATCCCGACATTCGACAGGGAGGCCGCGGGCAGGGCCCCGCGCACGGCGTCAAGGGCCTTGGCGCGCGTGGCCTGGCGCCACACGAAGTCGCTGTCGCCCTTGTCCTTCGGCACCGTGCGCCGCACGTGCTCGGTGACGGCCTCGGCCATGGTGCTGTACGTCTCGAACATGCGGTCCATGTCGCCGACATAGCGGGTCCCGTGGCGCCCCGCGACGATGTCCGGGTCCCGGTAGTACCTGTAGCGCCCCCCCAGGCGCTCGTCGTAGGCGATGTAGCGCGTGCTCTGCTCGAGGTAGCTCATGAGGCGGCCCCACTCGAGGATCTTGGTGAGGATGTTGGATGACTGCTCGCAGGCCAGATGCACGCCGCCCAGCTGGGCGACGGAGTCATCCCCGTACTCGAAGAAGACCTTCTCGTACAGCGACTCTGCGCGGTCGAGCCCGATGGTGGCGTCGATTGCCTCGTCCCCGCTGACCTCGAGATCACCGAGAAACTCGTCCAGGAAGAGACGCCGCAGGCTCTTGGCCGAACGGCTGTAGCGGGCGAAGAGGGCTCCCTTCACGACCTCGGGCAGGTTCACGAGGGCGAACACGGGCATGTCAAGGTTGGTGAAGTACCGCCGGAGGATCTCTGACTCTGCGGGACTGAACTCCTCGGGCACGTACACCGTCACGGGGGCCAATGCTAGGAGTCCGCGCTGCGGGCGGTCGGGATGCTGTCTACAGTACGTCCGTGTCCGGCTTGGCCGACTCGAACTCCCGTCTCACGTCCTCCCGGAGGTCCTCCGACAGCCAGAAATCCACGGCCGTGAGAGCCATGGCGAGGGCGCCGTCGACAACTGCCGCATCGGCCGCCGCGGATGCGGCGTGGCGCGTGAACTCCGATGTGTGGATCGCCGTCCCGGGAGGGGCGCAGGCGATCATCGGGTGGATGGACGGCACGAGATGGCTGATGTTGCCCATGTCGGTGCTGCCCACGACGCGGCGCCCGCTGGTTCGCGGGTCGAGCACGAGACGGCCGGCAGAGGCCGCGTTGGCGGCGTATGCGGCGCTGAGATGGGAGTTCGTCACCATGTCCGCGTACATGGGGCCGACCCAAGCGTGGTCCATCGTGCAGCCGCACGCGTGGGCGCCGGCGCCGAGGGCGGCGAGGACCCTGTCCTTGAGTTCGGCGAGGGAGGTCACGTCGTCGGACCGCACGTACCACTCCATCGCTGACTCCCTCGGGACGATGTTCGGCTTCTCCCCGGCCGCCGTGAAGATGCCGTGCACGCGCTCGGTCGGCCGGATGTGCTGTCTCAGGGCCGCCACGCCCATGTACCCGAGGACTGCCGCGTCGAGTGCGTTGCGCCCCATGTGCGGTGCCGCGGCGGCATGGGACTCCCGGCCGTGGTACCTGACCTCGAGTTGCTGGAGTGCAATCGCATCGATCGTGGTCAGGTCCGCGTCGGCGGAGTGCACCATCATGGCCACGTCGACCCCTTCGAGCGCGCCGTTCCTCGCCATGACGATCTTCCCGCCGCCTCCCTCCTCCGCCGGGGTCCCGAGATACCGCACGCGACCGCCGCACGCGTCGGCCACTGCGGCAAGGGCGACAGCGGCGCCGAGGCCGGCCGCCGCGATGACGTTGTGGCCGCAACCGTGCCCGATGCCGGGGAGCGCGTCGTACTCGGACATGACGCACACAGTGGGCCCGGAACCTGCATCGCCCGCGAATCCCGTGACGGACTCGTGCGCACCGGGTTCCACCTCGAGACCCAGCCTGGCGGAGGTGCGCACGAGCAGTTCACACGCGAATCGCTCCTCGAAGTTCAGTTCGGGATGTGCGTGTATCTCCCGGCTCGTCTCCACCAGGACCGGCGCGATGCCCGTGATGTGCTCGCGCACTGCCCTCTTGATGTCCTGCACGTCGGCACTGTCGAGTCGTGTCACGGCTTCCTCCGGTTCGTTCCCCGCAACGCTACGCGCATCACGACAGCACTTCTCCCCCGTCCGCGACCACACGCACGGTGACCGTGTCCCAGGCAGGCATCCTCTCGCCGTCGACACGCAGGACGGACCTCCCGGAGCGAGTCACGGTCAGGGTCTGCATCGAGCGCACGGCGATGCGGGGGTGGGGCACGTGCGTCCCGAGAGCCGCCCTGCGACGTGCCGAGATTCTCTGGCGGAGGTCCACGTCCGCGGGGATCTCGAGCACGTGCAGCATGCCGTCGTTCGGGTGGGCCCGCGGAGCCGTGTCAAGACCCTCCCAGCGGCCGTTGGCGCTCGCGAGAAGGAAGTTCCCGTGCCACCAGCTGCCGACCACGACATCCGAGACAGCGAGAAGAATCCTCTCGGCGGAACCCTTCTTCAAGGTGACCTCGAGCGTGTCGACGGGGAACCGCATGCACACCTGACCGGTCGTCCTCATCGGGGGGCTGCCGAGTGACTCATGGAGATTCCCGCCGGTGACGAGGGGCAGTCCGCCCGCCGCGAGGACCCGCGCGACGTCCGCATCTGACCCGCACGCAGTCACACTCTCGGGGACACGGGTCTCCTCGCCCCACGGGCGCCCCTTCTCGATGGTCACGGCGCTGACTCCCCCGCCGCGGCCGCCACGACCCCGCGGTTGATCCCGTGCGCCGCCGAGCGCGCTGCCTCGCGCAGGGACTCAGTCGGCGCGACGATGTCGATCTGGCGCAGCAGGTCGATGATCTGGCGCATGGACCTCACGAAATCACCGGGCGTCAGGTCCGGGTCGAGAACCTCGGAGAGGGGGCAGCCCTGCGACCACCGCATCGCGTCCATGGCGAGACCGGCATTGGGGCTGCGGTGAAGCTGCATTCCCCTCACCCGTTGCATCTCGTTGAGACGCATGCTGGTCTTCTCCATCCGCTTGAAACGGTTCCTGACCGTGTCGTTCGGCCATCTCACGTGTCCGCTGTCGGAGCCGCGCGGTTCGAACACGAGGCATGAGACGCAGGCGACGAGGTCTGCAGGTGAAAGTTTGTCGAGGATGCCGCCCGTCATCACCTCCACCACGAGTAGGTCGCTCTCGTGGAAGATGCCTGCCAGCACGGCACCCTTGTCCGTGAGCTGCCACCCGTTTACGTAGCCGAGATCCGCGAGAAGGTCCACGACATCCATGAACCTCTGGTTCACCGAGCCCGCACGGGTGCGGGACCGCTCCTCCATCTGCTCGATCTCCTTGCGCAGCCGCCGCACGCTTCTGGACGAGTCGACAACCTCTCGCTGCTGGCGCCCCGACCGGGCGATCCTGGGCGTGACAACCCCCTCGTCGATTCTTGCCTTGACCAATCGCGCCACAGCCTCGCGGACGAACTCGGCGGTGGCGGGTTCGAACGGCACGGGCAAGTCGATCCGGGCACCGCGAACGGGCACGGACAGCAGGTCGCGGGCGGTGATGTCAACCTGCTTGCGGGACGGGGTGAGCACGGTGAGGCGCATGCCGGAGCGCCTCGCAGCCGTGCTGATGACGACTCCCCTTCCCCTGAGGTTGGACGCGTCGAACACCACGACATCCCCGGGCCGCAGCGACCGCAGGGCGATCTCCGCCTCGACGTCACCGACATAGTCCTCCTCCGCGCGCAGGAAGGAGTCGGTCAGTTCCGGCTCTGACATCTCGAGGCGGGATAGCTCCCTGCGCTTGCGTTCCAGCACGGCTTCCGAGGTGACGACGTCGCGGTCGGACTGGAACTGGGCGAACGACAGGTTCAGGAAGTGGGTGGCGGCCTCCCTGGAGTGGCGTCTGATCATGTTCACCGCCATGTTGAAGGTGGGCCGGAAGGCCGAGGTCAGCGTGAACGACCGGCTGAGGGCCAGCCCAACGGTCTGGTCGAAGGTGACGAAGGGATTCCACAGGGTGACTGCGTGGCCGATGCGGTCGAGCCCACGCCGTCCGGCCCGGCCCGTGAGCTGCGTGTACTCCGAGGCCCGCAGGAGGACGTGATGTTCCCCGGTGTACTTCGTGAGCTTCTCGATCACGACAGCACGGGCGGGCATGTTGATCCCAACGGCCAGGGTCTCGGTGGCGAAGACGACCTTCACGAGCCCGCGCACGAAGCACTCCTCCACCGCCTCCTTGAACATCGGGATCATCCCCGCGTGGTGGCAGGCGATGCCGCTCCCGACCCTGTCGAGGAACTCGTCGTACCCGAGGGCTCGCCGGTCGCCGGCGGTCAGCGAGTCGACGTGACGCTCCACGATGTCGATGATCTCGTCCTCCTCCTCGCGGGATGTCAGCACGATTCCCGCTGACATGCACGACTTGACGGCGTCCTCGCACTGGGCCCTGCTGAAGATGAAGACGATCGCGGGGAGCATGTCGTGTTCCTCGAGAAGCTCGACGGTCTCTGGTCGGTTCGGAGTGGCGAACCTGCGTCTCGGACGCTTGCCGCCGCCCCGCGGGGCGGCCGTGCGCGGCACCGCGAGGAGTCTCTCGAGGTTGCGATTCGGCTCGCCGTTCACGATCGTGTCGTGCATCTGGACCCGACCGTTCGCCGAGTCGTAGAGCGCATGGTGGGTGAGCAGGTCAACAGGGCGGCGCGACTCGGTCACCACCCGGGTCTCGCCGCGCACCGTCGTGAGCCACTCGCCGACCTCGTCGGCATTCGAGACTGTCGCGGAGAGGCACACCAGCTGCACCGTCGGGTCGAGCTGGATGATCACCTCCTCCCAGACTGGACCGCGGTACGCGTCCTGGAGGAAGTGAACCTCGTCCAGCACCACCGCACCCAGTCTGTCGAGCCGGTCGGAGGACGCATAGATCATGTTCCTGAGCACCTCGGTCGTCATGACGACGACGTCGGCATCGGCGTTCACCGCGTTGTCGCCCGTGACCAGACCAACTCTGTCGGCGCCGTGGATGGAGCAGAGGTCCCTGTACTTCTGGTTGCTCAGGGCTTTCACGGGCGCGGTGTAGAAGGCCCGGAGACCGCGTGCGAGGCACCTGTGCACTGCGTACTCGGCGACGAGGGTCTTTCCCGACCCGGTCGGTGCCGCCACGAGGACGGACGCACCGTCGTCGAGGGCGCCCATTGCCGCGGACTGGAACGTGTCGGGGCTGTACGGGAGGCCGGCCTCGAAGGTTGTCCTGTCCGCGTTCACGCGGCCGGGCGTTTTCTGGTGAGCAGCCAACCAGTCAGCACCGCCAGCAGGTACAACACGGTGAGGGGTGGTGCGAGGACCAGGAGGCTCACGGGGCTCCCGTCGGGTGTGATCACGGCGGACACCACGAAGATCGAGAGAACGGCGTAGCGCCACTGACGCAGCAACGTTGCCGGGCGGACCACTCCGACGAGCTGGAGGAACACGATGAGAACCGGGCTGAGGAATCCGACCCCGAAAGCCAGCATCATCAGGACCACGAGGTTCATGTACTTGGTGACCTGGAACGCCTGGTTCACGTCCTCGCCGGACCACGAGATGAGGAAATCGAGGGTGCGGTCGAGGGTCCAGTACGCGAGGACGCAGCCGACCGCGAAGAGCAGAACCGACGAGAGAATGAAAGGGACCGCATACCGCTTCTCGCGCTTCTCGAGTGCGGGAACGACGAACCGCCAGACCTGCCACAGGATGACAGGGAGCGCCAGCACGATCCCGCCGTACGTGGAGATCCGCACCCGTGCGCTGAACCCGTCGAGCGGGCCCAACGAGTAGAGGCTCCCGTCGCACCCGAACGAGGGATGGCTGTTGCACAGGTTCACGTAGGGTCTCGTGAGGAGATTCTTCATCGGGTCGTACCAGGTGAGAAGCCCGATCATCCCGGCGGCAACAGCGAGTACGCAACGGATGATGCGCGACCGCAGTTCGCGCAGGTGGTCGATGACGGTCATCCCGCCGCTGGCGTCAGGCATCCGGTCCGTCCTCCGGGGAGTCGGGCGGTCTCACGGCCTGTTCGGGGCGCATCGGGGGCGACGGCTCGGGGTCGATCTCGCCGAAGGCAGTCTTCTTGATTCCCTCCGCCGTCTCCCTGAGGTCCTTGATTGGTTGCTCGAATCCGGACTTCATCTCCTGTTCGAACCCGCGTGCCATCCTCCGCAGGTCCCCGTAGGTCTTGCCGACCGTCCTCAGGACGCCGGGGAGACGCTCAGGCCCGAGAACCACGAGACCGACCACGAGAAGGAAGACGATCTCGCTGCCGCTCAGGTTGAACACGGTCTCAGCATAGGAGGCACGACATAGCATGACCCCGTGCAGCAGAGGCTCCCCTCCCTTCGCTCCGTGCCGATCGCGTTCGCCCACCGGGGAGCAAGCGCGCACGCCCCGGAGAACACGATTGCGGCGTTCTCCCTTGCCCTCAGGCTCGGTGCGAACGGGCTGGAATCGGACGTGTGGGTGACAGGCGACGGAACAGTCGTGCTCGACCACGACGGGGTCGTGCGACGCCGCATGCGCAATGTCCCCGTATCGACACTGGCCCGCGCGGAGGTCCCGCCGCACGTTCCCTCGCTGGGTGATCTTTTCGACGAATGCGGGCTCGACTATCACCTCAGCCTCGACATCAAGGACCCCGCCTCGCTCCCGCCACTCGGTGCGGCAGTCACCGCGGCGGGGTTTCCCGTGGAGCACCTGTGGCTGTGCAGTCCTTCAGTGGATGTGCTCGGCCTGTGTGCCGAGTCGGTGCCGGGTGCGAACCTGGTGCACTCAACCCGGACGAGCCGGTTGGGGCAGAGTCTGGAGCTTCACTGTGCCCGGCTGGCCGCCGCCGGGGTGGGCACCGTCAACCTCCACCACAGCGAGTGGACCGGCGGGCAGGCGGTCCTGTGCCACCGGTTCGGGTTGAACGCGTTCGGGTGGGACCTTCAGTACGAGGAACCGATGACCAACGCACTGCGGATGGGCCTCGACGCCGTCTACAGCGACCGTGTCGACATGATGGTGGAGGCGTACGGCAGGGAGATCGGTGAGCCCCGCCGCCCTGTCACAGGCCCTTGATGCTGCCCAGCGGCCACACCACGGCGAACGCGCGCCCGATCACCAGTGACTCGGGGATGGAGCCGAACGAGCGGCTGTCAAAGGACTCGGGCCTGTTGTCCCCCATCACGAACACGTGCCCTGCGGGCACCACGACTCGCCGCATGGATGTCACGCGGCATCTCGCGGTGGGGTCGCTGTTGGACACGTCCCTGTCGGGCAGATAGGGCTCCTCGATCCTGGCGCCGTTGATGTAGACGTCGCAGTTCTTGATCTCCACTGACTCACCGGCGAGCCCGATCACCCGCTTGATGAGATCGTCGTGGGCGACGGTGTTGCCGTTCATGGTGACCCGGTCGAACACGACGACGTCGCCGCGGTCGATGCTCCCGAACCTGTAGCTGAGTTTGTTCACCAGCACCCGATCGTTCGTGTACATCGTGGTCTCCATGGAGGGCCCGCTGATGTAGAACTGCTGGAGCACGTATGTCCGGACCAGCAGTGCCGCCACGAGGGCGACCCCGATGACGATGAGCCAGTCCCGAACGACCTTGGACAAGGATCCCCGGGCCCCGGTCGGAACATCCTCCGGCACCCCGGGCTGGTCCCCCTCGGGCTCGCCGTTGACATCACTCATGAGTGCTCAACGCTACTTGTCGGGAGGGCCTTACGCCCGCAACGCGGCGATCAGTTTGTCCACGCGGTCATCCTCGGACCGGAACGGATCCTTGCAGGCCACTGTCCGCTGGGCCTGGTCGTTGATCTTGAGGTGCACCCAGTCGACAGTGACGTCGCGCCCTGCTTCGCGGGCGTTCCTGAGGAACTCCCCGCGCAGATGTGCCCTCGTCCCTGCAGGCGCATGGTCCTTGGCCCCGACGACGTCTCCGACCTCGATGGTCGAGGTCACGGCGCCGCGTCGCCGGAGGAGATTGTGCACACCGCGCTCTGGATCGATGTCGTGGTACTGCAGGTCGAGTGCGAGCACCTCGGGGGCATCGAGCGGCAGCGAATGGCGTTCGGCGAACGCATTGATGACATGTTGCTTGATCGCCCAGTCGAGGGAGGTCTCCAGTCCTGCTCCCCCGTTCTGGATGCGCGCGAGGGTCACCCGCCACAGGTCGAGTACGCGGGTTTCTTCCTCTGTGAGCCCCCTCGTGGCGGCGAACTCCTCCGCATGGTCCAGGAAGAACGACTGAATGTCGAGTGCAGACATCTCCCGGCCGCTCGCGAGCCGGACGGGTCGACGGCCGGTCGTGTCGAGGCTGATCTCGCGGATTGCCCTGATGGGGCTCTCCAGTGTGATGTCACGCATGACAAAGCTGGCGTCCTCGAGCATCCGCAGGACGATGGCCGCCGTTCCGACCTTCAGGACGTTGGAGTCGTCCGCCATGTTCGAGTCACCCACGATCACGTGGAGCCGGCGGTACGTGTCGGCATCGGCGTGCGGCTCGTCGCGTGTGTTGATGATGGGTCTCGACCGCGTGGTGGCCGAGGAGACGCCCTCCCAGATGTGCTCCGCACGCTGGGAGAGGCAGTACACCGGGCCGCGGCCCGTCATGACGATCTTCCCCGCCCCCGACGTCAACTGTCTCGACACAAGGAACGGGATGAACTGGGCCTCGTAGTCCACGGGCTCGTTGGCACGGCGTGTGAGGAAATTCTCGTGGCAGCCGTAGCTGTTGCCCGCGGAATCGGTGTTGTTCTTGAAGAGGTGGATGGTCCCGCGTATGCCCTCGTCGCGCATCCGCCCCTCCGCGTTCCTCACCAGGTCGTTCAGGATCAGTTCGCCCGCCTTCTCGTAACGGCACGCCTCGACGATGCTGTCACACTCGGGTGTTGCGAACTCGGGGTGGGACCCGACATCGAGGTAGAGGCGCCCGCCGTTCTCGAGGAACACGTTGGAACTGCGGCCCCACTGGACGACACTGCGGAAGAGGTAACGCGCCACCTCATCGGGGGTGAGACGGCGCTGACCCTTGAGAGTGCAGGTGATGCCGTACTCAGTCTCCAGTCCGTAGATGCGGGGGTCCACGGTCAGGCGAGGAGGAGATCGACGGCCGCGCCCTCGATCCGCTCGAAACGACGTCTCCTGTCGGCCCTGACGAGGCAGGCAACCTCGAGGTCGTCAGACGTGAGCGTGCGGTCGGGGCCGGCGAGTGCCGCCACCGCGGCCTTCAGGGCCGCGGACAGGGATCCGTCGGCGGGTGCGTTCTCGCGCAGCCGCGCCGACACGAGGTCGGCATCACCACCGAGAACGCAGAACCCGTCCTCGTCGATCACGGTTCCCTCGAAGGAGATGTGGAACAGCCTGTCCCCTTCGCGGTCGTCACCGACCTCGGCGACGAGCAGCTCGACCTCGAGCGGTTTGACCCCGGAGGTGAACTCATGGCCGATTGCCTGCGCGTACTGGTTTGCCAGGCTGCGGGCCTCGACATCGCGACGCGAGTAGCGGAAACCGAGCATGTCGGCGGCGCGGACGCCTCCGATGCGGAGCTGGTCGAACTCGTTGTACTTGCCCACGGCCGCGAAGGCGATGCGGTCGTATATCTCGCTGATCTTGCGGAGCGTCGTGGAGGGATTCTCCGCCACGATGACGATGCCGCCGTCGTGCTCGAGCGCGACAAGCGCCCGGCCACGGGCGATGCCCTTGCGCGCGAAATCGGCGCGGTCCTTCATCAACTGCTCGGGCGGCACGTAGAACGGCATGCTCATCGCGTGCGCACCTCCTCCTCGATGCCGCGGAAGACGGTCTCGAGCTCGGCATCCGGCACGGCAGCCCAGCCGTCGGCCGTGATGGTGGCCATGATCGGGTACAGACCACGGAGAAAGTCGGGACGGCCCGTCGCCGAGTCGGCCTCGGCCGCCTCCCACAGGGCCCGGCACGCAAGGGTGACGGCGGTACCGCGGTCCAGGGTGCTGCGCCACCCGACCTTCAGGACGGTGCCGGCGTGCATGCCGCCGCTCCCGATGGTGACGTACTCGCGTTCCTCGTAGCGTCCGCCCGTTACGTCAAAGTCCCAGATGTGGCCCGAGCCGTCAGCCGGTTCGAAGCCCGCGAAGAGCGGAAGCACGGCAAGTCCCTGCATGGCGGCGGGCATGTTCTCGCGAATCATCGCGCTCAGCTGGTTTGCCTTGCCCTCGAGGGACAGTGACCTGCCCTCCATCTTCTCGTAGTGCTC
>Ga0075471_10001969_pt1 | contig 13630 bp, 20 predicted proteins | sample DEB19_08_DNA_2_FD_74787 | JGI IMG/M metagenome (GOLD analysis project Ga0075471, IMG submission 74787) | Aqueous microbial communities from the Delaware River and Bay under freshwater to marine salinity gradient to study organic matter... | ecosystem: Environmental > Aquatic > Marine > Coastal ... | reverse complement strand
CCGACGGCGACCGCATCACCCTCACCCAGTCGGCGATCGTGCTCGAGCGCCTGATCGGCCAGTTCCTGTTCAACAAGGCGCAGGAAGACGCAGCGCCCTCCAAGTGAGTGGCGCCGTGCGGCTTGCTGCCCCATAGACCAAAGCTCCTCGATGATCACGCGCCTCCTCCGTTGTGCGGCCGTTGCCTGTGCGGCAAGCCTCCTCTGCGCCACGCCCGTCATTGCCCAGGACGTTGCGCCTGACGCCCTCGTCCGGCAGTCCATCGACGAGACCCTCGGCCTCATCCGCGCCAACCGGGACCTGCAAGGAGGCAACCCGGCGCGGCTTTTCGAGCTGGTCGAGGCGAAAGTGCTGCCGCACTTCGACTTCGCCCGCATGACTCGGCTCGCGGTGGGCCGCTCCTGGTCGCAGGCGAGCGATGCCCAGAAGGCGGCGCTGACGCGGGAGTTCCAGACGCTCCTCGTCCGCACTTACTCCACGTCGCTTTCGCAATACCGAAATCAGACCGTCGACGTGAAGCCCGCCAAGGTGGCGCCGAAGGACGATGACGTCACCGTGAAGGTGGTGGTGAGCCAGCCTGGCGGGCAGCCGATCCCGATCGATTTCGGCATGGGGCGCTCGGGCAGCACATGGAAGGTGTACGACGTCCTCGTCGACGGCGTTTCGCTCGTGACGACTTATCGCTCGTCCTTCAACGACCAGATCCAGAAGAGCGGCATCGACGGGCTCATCAAGACGCTTGCCGACCGCAACCGCGCCTCCGAGGCCTCGCGCGGCGCCGCCAGGGCCGAGCCTAAAAAGTGAACGGGGCTGCTTCCGAGGAGACCCTTGCCCCCGAGGGCCCGCTTTCGTTTGACAGCGTCGCCACGGTACTTGCGCAGGCCCAGGCTTTTTCGGCGCGCGCGGACCTCCCGGGGCGAGTGACGGTCGACTTCTCCCGAGTGAGCGAGGTGGACTCGGCAGCCCTCGCCCTGCTGCTCGAGTGGCGGCGAGTGGCGCAGCGCCGCGGCATTGCGCTTTCGTTCACCCACCTGCCGGCCAACCTGCTGGCTCTTGCTTCCCTGTACGGCATCGAGCAGCTCGTGCAGCCGACCGCGCCCTGACGTGGGCGCTGCGGTCGAGGTTCGCGGGGCGCGAAAGCGCTTCGGCCTGGTGCAGGCGCTCGATGGCGTCGACTTGCGCATTGACGAGGGGGAGTTCTTCGCGCTCCTCGGCCCCAATGGCGCAGGCAAGACGACGCTGATCTCCGCGCTGGGCGGCCTGGTGCGGGCTGACGCGGGCGAGCTTCGGATCATGGGCCACGACGTGGTGGCAGATCCCCTCCAGGCCCGCCGTTCGGTCGGCATCGTGCCGCAGGAAATCGTCTTCGACCCCTTCTTCACCGTTCGCGAGACGCTGGAGCTGCAGAGTGGGTACTTCGGGCTGCGCCGCAACGGCGCGTGGATCGACGAGCTACTGGCCCGCCTGGACCTCGCGGGCAAGGCGCGCGCCAACATGCGATCCCTCTCCGGTGGCATGAAGCGCCGCGTGATGGTGGCGCAGGCGCTCGTGCACCGGCCCCCCGTGATCGTGCTGGACGAGCCGACGGCGGGCGTCGACGTGGAGCTGCGCCAGGCCCTGTGGGAATTCGTCCGCGAGCTAAACGCCGCCGGGCACACGATCGTGCTCACCACCCACTACCTCGAAGAGGCCCAAAACCTGTGCTCGCGCATCGCGATGATGAAGGGCGGGCGCGTCGTGGCGCTCGACACCACGCGCCGGCTGTTGGACTCGTTCTCCGAGCGACTCCTGCGCGTGAAGCTCGCGCGCGGCGAGGTCCCGGCCGGGCTTTTGCCGGGCAACGGTCCCGACACCGCGGGCTGGCATCGCATCCCGGTGCAGAACGCGGCCCACGTCGAAGAGGCGCTCGGGGCGTTGCGGGCCGCCGGGCTCACGGTGACCCATGTCGAGGTGGCGGAGCCTGAGCTCGAGGAAGTCTTCGTGAAGATCATGGCGCGCGAGCCGCGGGCCGGGGCTGCCCCATGAGCCCGGGATTCCGCACGCTGCTCTTCAAGGAAGTGCTGCGCTTCTGGAAGGTGGCTTTCCAGACCATCGCCGCGCCCGTCCTCACCACGGTCCTCTACCTCGTGGTGTTCTCCCACGCGCTGGCCGGCCGGGTCGAGGCCTACCCCGGCGTGTCCTACGTGCAGTTCCTGTTGGTGGGTCTCGTAATGATGGCGATGCTCCAAAACGCGTTCGCCAATAGCTCGTCGTCGATCATCCAGTCCAAGGTCACCGGCAACATCGTGTTCATTCTGCTTGCGCCGATGACGCATCGGGACCTGTTCGCGGCGTACCTTCTGGCATCCGTCGTCCGGGCCGTGGCGGTGGGCGCGGGCGTCCTGGCGTGCGTGGCGTTGTTCATCCCCCTTCCGCTTCCTCACCCGGGCTGGCTCCTCGCCTTCACGGCGGTCGGGGCTGGCCTTCTCGGGGTGATGGGGATTCTCGCCGGCATCGGATCGGACAAGTTCGACCAGCTGGCTGCCTTCCAGAACTTCACCGTCACACCCCTGACCTTCCTCGCGGGTGTCTTCTACTCGGTGGCGACCTTGCCCCCGGCCTGGCAGGTGTTCTCCTACTTGAACCCGTTTTTCTACGCGGTCGATGGCTTTCGCTTCGCCTTCTTCGGCCAGTCGGACGTGTCGCCCTGGCGAAGCCTCGCGATTGCGACCGCTGCGCTCGGTGCCCTATCATTCACGGCCCTGCGCCTCCTTGCGCGCGGCACCAAGCTGCGCCACTAGACCCCCATGGCCGACGCCCAATCCCTCGACGCGATCATTCGCGGCGCCATCGACTGCACGCACCTGGACGTTCGCGGCGACGATGGCGTGCACTTCGAGGCCCTGGTGGTGAGCCCGGCCTTCGCAGGGCTCAATCGCGTTCGTCGCCACCAGATGGTCTATGCCGCCCTGGGCGACCGGATGAAGCAGGAAGTTCACGCCCTCGCGTTGCGCACCCTGTCCCCCGAGGAGTGGCAGGGCCAGTGAGGCGTCGCCACCCTCCGGGGTGGCTGCTTCCGCGCCCGGCCGTCGAACGACCATGATCACCATTGCGCTCTCCAAGGGCCGCATTTACGACGAAACGCTGCCGTTGCTTTCGGCGGCCGGGGTGAAGCCCGTCGTAAGCGGCGATACCGACCGGCGCCTGATCGTCCCTACCAACCGTGATGGCGTGCGGGTGATCCTGGTGCGGGCTGCCGACGTCCCTACCTACGTCCAGTACGGCGCAGCCGACCTGGGGGTGGCGGGCCGAGACCTCCTGATCGAGCACGGCGGCCGGGGGCTCTATCAGCCCATCGACCTCGGAATCGCCCGGTGCCGGCTCGTCGTGGCGGCGCCCGAGGCCTTCGACTACCCCGCGGCCATCCGGCGCGGCGCGCGCCTGCGGGTCGCCACCAAGTACGTGAAAACCGCTCGCGAGCATTTCGCGGCCAAGGGCATGCACGTCGACCTCATCAAGCTCTACGGCTCGATGGAGCTTGCCCCGCTGGTCGGCCTTGCCGACGCCATCGTCGACCTGGTCGACACCGGCGGCACGCTACGCGCCAACAAGCTGAAGGTGGTCGAGGAAATCCAGCCGGTGTCGAGCCGGCTGATCGTGAACCCCGCCTCGCTGAAGACCAAGCGGGCGGAGGTGGTGCCCCTCATCGAGGCGTTTGGGAAAGCCGCTCGTGCCTGAGGTTCGCCGACTGTCGTCGCGGGAGGCGGGCTTCGAGGCGTCTCTTGAAGCGCTGCTTGCCTTCGAGGCTGCCCAGGATGGCGCCGTCGAGCAGGCGGTGGCGGGCATCCTCGCGGCGGTCAAGTCGGAGGGCGACGCTGCCCTGCTGCGCTTCACGCGCCAGTTCGACCGCTGGAATCCTGCTTCGGCGAGCGATTTGTGCGTGAGCGTCGAGGCCGCTCGGGCGGCGCTGGGTCGCATCCAACCCGCCGAGGCCGAGGCGTTGAAGCTTGCGGCGAGCCGCATCCGCGCGTTCCACGAGCGACAGCACCTCGAAAGCTGGCAGGTCGACAATGGCGACGGCACGATCCTCGGCCAGCAGGTGACCCCGCTGGACCGCGCAGGGCTTTATGTTCCCGGTGGCAAGGCGGCGTACCCGTCGTCGGTGCTGATGAATGCCATTGCCGCGAAGGTGGCAGGGGTCGGAGAGCTGGTGATGGTGGTGCCGACCCCAGACGGCCTGCTCAACGACCACGTACTGGCGGCCGCTTCGCTTGCGGGCGTCGACCGTATCTTTCGGGTGGGGGGCGCGCAGGCGGTCGGCGCGCTCGCCTTCGGCACGGGGACGGTGCCGCCGGTCGACAAGATTGTCGGGCCCGGCAACGCCTATGTGGCCACGGCCAAGCGCCAGGTCTTCGGCAGGGTCGGTATCGACATGGTGGCCGGCCCCTCCGAAATCCTGGTCATCGCCGACGCGAGCGCGAACCCCGAGTGGGTGGCGATGGATCTCTTTTCCCAGGCGGAGCACGACGAGGTGGCGCAGGCCATTCTGCTCACGCCGGACGCCTCGCTCGCCGATCGCGTCGCCGCAGCGATCGGGCGCGCGCTGCCCACGATGCCGCGCCGGGACATCATCGCTGCGTCGCTTGCAGCCCGGGGTGCGCTCATCGTGGTGCAGGACCTCGATGAAGCCTGCGCCATGGCCAATCGCATCGCTCCCGAGCACCTGGAGCTCGCCGTGGCGGACCCCGAGGCGCTGCTGCCCAAGCTGCGCCACGCCGGTGCCATCTTTCTCGGGCACTACGCCTCTGAGTCATTGGGCGATTACTGCGCCGGGCCCAATCATGTGCTGCCCACTTCCCGGAGCGCGCGCTTCTCCTCGCCGCTGGGTGTCTACGACTTTCAGAAGCGCACCAGCCTGATCCGCGTATCGCCGGACGCAGCGGGGCGACTGGGCAAGACTGCCAGCGCGCTGGCCCGCGCCGAGGGGCTCGAGGCGCACGCGCGCAGCGCCGAGCTGCGCGGGAAGGGCTAGGGGTGGCGCGCGCTGCCGACTGGGTGCGCGAGGAGATCCGCGCCCTGTCCGCCTACCGGGTGACGCCGTCGGATGGCATGGTCAAGCTCGATGCCATGGAAAATCCGCATCGGCTCCCCGTGGCGCTGGCGGAAGATCTGGGGAAGCGCCTTGCCGCCGTTGCCGTGAACCGATATCCGGACCCGCGAGCCGGCGAGTTGAAGGCCGTGTTGCGCGAGGCGATGGGAATTCCGGCCGCCCTCCCGGTTGTTCTGGGCAACGGCTCTGACGAGCTGCTGCAATCGATTGCCTTGGCGCTGGCTCGCCCCGGCGCCGCGATGCTCTCCCTCGAGCCCTCGTTCGTGATGTATCGCATGAGCGCCACGCTCGCCGGCATGCGCTATGTGGGGGTTCCTCTACGGCCGGATTTCACGATCGACCTCCCCGCCGTGCTGGCCGCCATCGCCGCGCACCAGCCGGCGCTCGTGTGGGTCGCCTATCCGAACAATCCCACCGGCAACCTTTTTCCGCGCGAAGCCATCGCGGCCATCGTGGAGGCGGCTCCGGGGCTCGTGGTGGTCGACGAGGCCTACTACCCGTTCACCGGTGGCGCGACCTGGCTGCCGGAATGCGAGCGTCGCGACAACGTGATGGTGGTGCGAACCGTGTCGAAGCTGGGCCTCGCCGGGCTGCGGCTGGGCCTGGCTGCCGGCCCGGAGGAGTGGCTGGCCGAGCTGGACAAGGTGCGCCTGCCCTACAACGTGAATGCCCTCTCGATGGTGGCCGGCCAATTCCTTCTTGAGCACAGGCCAGTGCTTGAAGCGCAGTGTCGCCAGATCGTCGCCGAGCGCGCGCGACTCGAGGCTGGGCTCGATGCCATCGGCGGCGTCGAGCGCTTTCCGTCCGCAGCCAATTTCGTGCTCGCGCGCCTCCCCAATGCGCAGCGGGCGTTCGAGGGGCTCAAGGCGCGTAAAATACTGGTTCGCAATCTTCATGGACACCATGCCCTGCTGTGCCAGTGCCTGCGATTCAGCGTCGGGACTGCCGACGAGAATTCAGCCCTGCTGGCAGCCCTGGCCGACGTGATCGAGTGAGCCCCATGCGCACCGCCGAAGTGCAGCGCGACACCAAGGAAACGCAGATCTTCGTGGCCGTGAACCTGGACGGATCGGGCCGGACGGAGCTCGCCTCGGGCATCCCGTTCCTCGACCACATGCTCGACCAGATCGCCCGTCACGGCGCGACCGACCTCACCGTTCGCGCCAAGGGAGACCTGCAGATCGACGCTCACCACACGGTGGAGGACATCGGCATCACGCTCGGCATGGCCGTGGCCCAGGCGCTCGGGGATCGCAAGGGCATTCGCCGTTACGGCCATGCCTACGTGCCGCTCGACGAAGCCCTGTCGCGCGCCGTGATCGATTTTTCAGGGCGCCCGGGCCTCGAGTTCCACGTGCCATTCACGCGGGCGCGAGTCGGCGATTTCGACTTGGACCTCACCCATGAGTTTTTCCAGGGGTTCGTGAACCACGCCATGGCAACCGTGCATATCGATTGCCTGCGCGGCGCCAATGCCCACCACCAGTGCGAGACGGTTTTCAAGGCCTTCGCGCGCGCGCTGCGCGCCTCGGTCGAGCTCGACCCGCGGGCGGCCGGCACCATTCCCTCCACCAAGGGCGCCCTCTAACTCCGTTTCCGCCGGCTTCGCCGGCGACTGCCGTCATGGCTCAGCGCATCGCAATCGTCGATTACGGGATGGGCAACTTGCGCTCCGTTGCGAAGGCGCTGGCGCAGGTGGCGCCTGGCGACCGCGTGGAGATCTCCGCCCACCCGGAGGTGGTGCGCGCGGCTGACCGAGTCGTCTTCCCGGGCCAGGGTGCCATGCCCGATTGCATGCGGGGGTTGGCCGAAAGCGGCCTCGGGCAGGCGGTTCGAGAGGCTGCCGGGGCCAAGCCATTCCTTGGCTTGTGCATCGGCCTTCAGATGCTATTCGAGGAGAGCGCGGAGGGCCCGACGCGAGGCCTGGGACTGCTTCCCGGCAGGGTGCTGGCTTTCCGCGACGCAGCCGAGACCCGGGAGGCCGGCCTGAAAGTGCCTCACATGGGCTGGAACGAGGTCTGGCAATCCCGCCCGCACCCCCTGTGGCGGGGCATCCGGGACGGCGAGCGGTTCTACTTCGTCCATAGCTACTACGGCGTGCCGGGCGACCCGGCTCTCACCCTGGGATGGGCGCGTTATCCGCACGCCTTTACCGCGGCGATCGCGAGGGATAACATCGTTGCGACGCAGTTCCATCCGGAAAAGAGCGCTGCTGTCGGGCTCAAGCTCCTCGCGAATTTCGCCACCTGGAATCCCTGACCCGCGTCGCCCCATGTTGCTCATCCCCGCCATCGACCTCAAGGACGGCCGCTGCGTTCGCCTCGAGCAAGGCGAGATGTCGACCGCCACGGTCTTCTCCGACAACCCCGGGAAGACGGCCGAGCACTGGGCGAGCCAGGGCGCGCGGCGCATCCACGTCGTGGACCTGAACGGGGCGTTTGCCGGCAAGCCGCGCAATGCCTCGGCGGTCAAGGCCATCATCGAGGCCGTCGACCCCGAGATTCCCATCCAGGTGGGCGGCGGCATCCGGGACCTCGACACCATCGAGCGCTACCTGGATGACGGTGTGGCGTACGTGATCATCGGCACCGCCGCCGTGAAGAACCCCGGGTTCCTGCATGAGGCTTGCGACGCCTTCCCGGGGCACATCATGGTGGGGCTTGATGCGCGCGACGGCAAAGTAGCCACCGACGGCTGGTCCAAGCTCACCGGGCACGACGTCGTCGACCTCGCCAAGCGCTTCCAGGATTACGGCGTCGAGGCAGTGATACACACGGACATCGGGCGCGACGGCATGTTGCAGGGCGTGAACATCGAGGCCACCGTGAAACTCGCCCAGGCGCTCACCATCCCCGTCATTGCGAGCGGGGGCCTCACGGGCCTGGATGACGTGAGGCGCCTTCGCGAGGTGGAGGCCGAGGGCATCACCGGCGCCATCACCGGGCGCGCAATCTATGAGGGCCGGCTCGACTTTGCCGCCGCCCAGAAACTCGCCGACGGCGAGTCCTGACATCGCCGCTACCGGCGGCGTGTACCTTTTCTCCCATGGGCCTTGCCAAGCGGATCATTCCCTGCCTCGACGTGCACGCCGGCCGCGTTGTGAAGGGCGTGAACTTCGAAAGCCTTCGCGATGCCGGGGACCCGGTTGAGGTGGCTCGCCGATACGGCGACGAGGGGGCCGATGAAATCGCTTTCCTCGACATCACCGCCTCGAGCGAGGCGCGCGACACCATCATTCCGGTGATCGAACAGGTTGCCGAGCAGGTGTTCATTCCCCTGACCGTGGGCGGGGGCGTGCGCAAGGCGGAGGATGTGCGAAAACTGCTAAACGCAGGCGCTGACAAGGTGAGCATCAACACCGCGGCGGTTCAGGACCCGTCGCTCGTCGCCGAAGCGGCGGCGCGCTTCGGCTCGCAAGCGATCGTCGTCGCTGTGGACGCCAAGGCTGTCGGCCCAGGGCGCTGGGAAGTGTTTACGCATGGCGGCCGCAAGGCGACGGGCCTCGATGCCGTGGAGTGGGCTTCGCGCATGGCCGAGCTGGGCGCCGGAGAGATTCTCCTCACCAGCATGGACCGGGATGGCACCAGGTCGGGCTTCGATCTCGCGCTCACCCGCGCGGTCACGAGGGCGGTGCCGGTGCCCGTCATCGCGAGCGGCGGCGTGGGCAGCCTCGAGCATCTCGCGCAGGGTGTGGAGGTGGGCGGGGCGGATGCGGTGCTGGCCGCTTCCATCTTTCACTACGGTGAGCACTCCGTGCGGGAGGCCAAGCAGTTTCTCGCCCGTCGAGGCATCGAAATGCGGCTCTGACCCATGGCTGACTACCTCGATGCCGTGAAGTGGAATGCCGACGGGCTGGTGCCGGCCATCGCGCAGGATGCACAGTCGGGCGAAGTTCTGATGCTCGCGTGGATGAATCGCGAGGCGCTGGCGCAGACGTTGGCTACGGGCCAGGCGACCTACTGGTCGCGATCCCGCGCGTCGCTGTGGCGCAAGGGGGAGACCTCGGGGCACACGCAGCGCGTCCTCGAGGTGCGACTCGACTGTGACGCCGACGCAGTGCTGCTGCAGGTTGACCAAGCGGGCGGCATTGCCTGCCACACCGGCCGCCGCCGCTGTTTCTTCAATCTTCTTGATACAGCTTCCGCCGCTCCGCGCTGGGAGGCCACGGACGCAGTACTCACTGAACCAGGGAAATTTCGCGATGGCGGCTGACGCGCACGATCCGGAAGGCATCCTGAGACGCCTCGAGCAGGCCATTGCGGCACGGCGCCAGGCGGGAGGCAGCGGCTCGTGGGTCGCCACCCTCAACGCCAAGGGACTGGACGCCGTGCTGAAGAAAGTCGGCGAGGAAGCAACCGAGACGGTGATCGCCGCCAAGTCGGGCGACCGCGCGCAACTCGTGCACGAAATGGCCGATCTCTGGTTTCACTGCCTGGTGTTGCTGGAGCGCGAAGGCGTGCCGCTTGATGCCGTGCTGGCCGAGCTGCAGCGGCGTGAGGGGACTTCTGGTGTCGAGGAAAAAGCGGCCAGGGGAGGGCCGAAGCCGTGAGCGACTGCATCTTCTGCAAGATCGTTAAGGGGGAGATCCCCTCCCGCAAGGCTTACGAGGATGACGAGGTCCTTGCGTTCCACGACATCCACCCAGCAGCGCCGGTCCATGTGTTGATCATTCCCAAGCGTCATATCGCGACCCTCGCTGACGCAGGGCCGGGCGATGAGGCCTTGCTGGGCAAGATGCTTGCGCTCACCGGCAGGATCGCCCGGGAACAGGGCTCACTGGAGGGCTACCGCACCATCGTGAACACAGGCCGGACAGGGGGGCAAGATGTGTATCATCTGCATGTTCACGTCATCGGCGGCCCGCGCCCCCTTCCGCGCATGATCGCGAAGGAATAGCCGGGCGCATCCGGAGGTTTTCCATGGGTTCATTCAGCATCTGGCATTGGCTGGTCGTCTTGGTCATCGTTCTGCTTGTCTTCGGCACCAAGAAGCTTCGTAACATCGGCAGCGACCTTGGCGGCGCCGTGAAGGGCTTCAAGGAGGGCATGAAGGGCGACGAGGACAAGAAGCCCGCCGGCGAAATCGCCGCCACCGGCGCGACGATCGAAGGCGAAGTCAAAGACAAGCAAAAGACCTGAAGCCGCGCGGCGGCGACCCAGCCGCAGGCGCCTCCCATGTTCGACATCGCGTTCTCCGAGCTGTTGGTGATCGGGGTGGTGGCACTCGTTGTCATCGGGCCCGAGCGCCTGCCGCGCGTGGCGCGCACCCTCGGCCACCTGTTCGGCCGCCTGCAGCGCTACGTCACCCAGGTCAAGAGTGACATCAACCGCGAGGTGGACCTGGCGGAGTTCAAGCGCATGAAGGCGGAGGTGGAGACGGCTGCGCAAAGCCTCAAGTCGGGCATCGAGTCCGAGGCGCGCGAGGCTGAGCAGGCCATCCAGTCCGTGGAGTCGGACATCGAGCGCCAACTCGCCGGAACGGAAGGGCCCGCCACGTCGGACCCCGGCATTGTCCCGCCAGCTCCGGAGGCGGTGGCTCAGCCTGGGCCGGTCAGCGGCTCGCCCCAACTCGAGCTGGCCATCGAGGAGCCGGCGGCGGGGGCCTCGCCCGACCGTCGCGGGGCGGGGCCCGCATGAACGAGGACGCGCAGGAAACTTTTCTGAGCCACTTGATCGAGCTGCGAGACCGCCTGGTCCGCGCGCTCATCGCAGTGGGCATCGCGTTCCTGCCGGCGTTCTTTTACGCCTCCGAGCTCTACGACCTTCTCGCCATGCCGATGATGAAGACGCTTCCCGAGGGCGCCCGGATGATCGCCACGGGCGTGGTGACGCCGTTCTTCATCCCGATGAAGATCGCGATGATGGTGGCATTTCTGGCAGCGCTGCCCGTCGTGCTCTACCAGGCCTGGGCGTTCGTGGCTCCGGGCCTCTACGCGCACGAGAAACGGCTGGTGCTGCCGCTGGTCGTTTCCAGCACGCTGCTTTTTTTCATCGGCATGGCGTTTTGCTATTTCTTCGTGTTCGGCACCGTGTTCAGCTTCATCGCCCAGTTCGCGCCCAAGTCGATTTCAGTGGCGCCCGACATCGAGGCGTACTTTGGGTTCGTCCTGGGCATGTTCATGGCCTTCGGTCTTGCCTTTGAGGTGCCCGTGGTCGTCGTGGTTCTGGTGATGAGCGGGATCGTGTCGGTGGAGAAGCTGCGCGAGATCCGGTCGTTCGTGATCGTCGGCTCTTTCGTTGTGGCGGCGGTGGTGACGCCGCCGGACGTGATCTCGCAGCTGCTGCTCGCCATTCCCCTATGCTTGCTCTACGAGCTGGGCCTGTTTGCGGCTCGCTTCGTCGAGAAGCGCAAGCCTGCCCCAAGCCCGGACGCCGAGGCGGGCTAGCCTCGCCTAACTCGGGCTGGAGGAGCGACGCCGGCCCACGGTCACGGCTAGCGTGAGTTCGCGCCCCCCGCGCTGAACCCGAACGGCGACTGCTTTCCCGGGGGGCAGCGCCGAAATGGCAGCAAGTGCCGACGACATGTCGCCGATCGATTTGCCGTCCACCTGCAGCAGCACGTCGCCGGGGCGCAGCCCGGCCCTTTCGGCCGGGCTCGAGGCCGCGACGCTGCCAATGATCGCGCCGCGCGGGGAGCGCAGCCCCAGTGAATCGGCCAGGTCGGCGGTGATGTTGGCGATCTCCACGCCCAGGTAGCCGCGGGTCACGGCGCCCGTCTCGATGATCTCCTCCAGGACCTTGCGTGCCGTTGCAACGGGGATCGCGAAGCCGATGCCCTGGTAGCCACCCGACCGCGAGAAAATGAGCGTGTTGATGCCGACCAAGTTGCCGTCGGCATCGACCAGCGCACCGCCGGAATTGCCCGGATTAATGGCGGCGTCGGTCTGGATGAAGCCTGCGAACGGGCTCGCGGTGGGGATCTCGCGGCCGACTGCGCTCACGATTCCCATCGTCACCGTCTGGCCCACGCTGAAGGGGTTGCCAATGGCCAGCACCACATCGCCGATACGAAGCTGTTCCGAGCGGCCGAAGGTGATGGGTTTCAGCCCCTCCGCCGAGGCCCGGATCACGGCCAGGTCGGTATCCGGATCGGCTCCGACGATGCGTCCGGCGACCACTCGCCCATCACTCAATGTCACCTTGATTTCGTCCACGCCGTCGACGACGTGGGCATTGGTTAGAACGTAGCCCTCCCGGCTCACGATGACCCCGGAGCCCAGCGAGAGCTGGGTCTCGGGAAGGCCGCGGTCACCGAAGAAGCGCCGCCACTGCGGATCGTCGCCGAAGGGGGAAGGGCGTCGCACTTGCCGGGTGGCGGAGATGTTCACGACAGAACCGACTGCCTTCCCGGCGGCATCCCGGAACGTGATGGATAGCGCTGCTGCGGGCGATCCGGGCTGGGTGGCGGGCACTTCCTCCACGGCGACGTTGGCCGGCGTCCGCCAGGGCAGCCACCCGGGCGCCACGAGGCTGATGACGAAGAGGGCCCCCAGCGTCACCGTGACCGCCTGGGCGAAAGCGAGCCACCAGCCGCGCATGGGCGGCCTACTTCTTCAAGCTGTCGCGGATCTCCCGCAGGAGCAGCACGTCCTCGGGCGTCGGGGGAGGGGGTGGGGCTTGCCGCTCGCGGAGCCGGTTGATCTGCTTGACCATCAGGAAGATCACCAGGGCCAGGATCAGGAAATTGAGCGAGACGGTGACAAAGTGGCCCCACGCAAAGACGGGCACCCCGGCCTTGCGAACCGCCTCGAGTGTCATGGGCACCCCGGCGGGCACTTCGCGAAGCGCCACGAACAGGTTGGAGAAGTCCACCTGGCCCAGGGCCATGCCGGCCAGCGGCATGATCAGGTCTCCCACTGCCGAGTCGACGATCTTCCCGAAGGCTGCGCCGATGATCACCCCGACGGCGAGGTCGATGACGTTGCCCTTGAGGGCAAACTGCTTGAATTCCGAGATGAAGCTCATGCCAGGCTCCTGGGATCGTGGGTCTGGGGCCTCGCCGAGGCGCGTCCATCCCGACTCGGAATGCTAGCAGGCTGACCTGTAGACATCGGCGATGGCGGAGTCGTCTTGTGGGCCGACCGGGCGAATCGGCTAAAATGTCGCGGTTTCCGTCCTCCAGCCCCTTCCCCCTATCGTCCGCCATGTCTGCCATCGTTCTTGACCAGGTCAACGAGAGGAAGCGGCGCTTCCTCATCCTCGCAACCGCCGCAGCCGGCGGGGCTGCCGTCGGCGCCACTGCCGTGCCTTTCGTGGCGAGCTGGTTTCCGAGCGCCAAGGCCCTGGCGGCAGGCGCGCCGGTGGAGGTGGACATCTCCAAGATCGAGGCGGGCCAGCAAATCACGGTGGAGTGGCGAGGCAAGCCCGTCTGGGTCTTGCGCCGTACGCCGGAAATGCTCGCCCAACTCGACAAGAACGCGGCCTTGCTGGCCGACCCGGATTCCAAGTCCGCCAAGCAGCCCGCGTACGTGAAGGGCGTTGGCCGTTCCATCAAGCCGGAGATTTTCGTGGCGGTGGGAATCTGCACGCACCTCGGGTGCTC
>Ga0075471_10001968_pt1 | contig 13630 bp, 9 predicted proteins | sample DEB19_08_DNA_2_FD_74787 | JGI IMG/M metagenome (GOLD analysis project Ga0075471, IMG submission 74787) | Aqueous microbial communities from the Delaware River and Bay under freshwater to marine salinity gradient to study organic matter... | ecosystem: Environmental > Aquatic > Marine > Coastal ... | reverse complement strand
GCTTAACAACCCGCTGCAGGCCATCCTGGGTTTTGCCGAGTTGCTGCAGATGCAGAAGGGCATGCCGGAGCAGGCCAAGGCCGACCTGACGCTGATCCAGAAGGAGAGCGCGCGCGCCAGCGCGATCATTCGCAACCTGTCGCGATTCGGCCGGCAGATGTCCGAGCCGACGCCGGTGCGACTCCGTGATGTGGTGGCGTCGGTGATGGAATTACGCCAGCGCAAGCTCGAAGAGCTGAACATTGCGATCGACATCGACGAGAGATCGCAGGCGCCTGTCATGGCGGTGTTCACCGAGCTGCAGCAGGTGGTCCTGAACTTCGCCATCAATGCGGAGCAGGCGATCGTGCATTCGGATGCGGCCGTGCGCCGGGTGATCGTGCGGACTGGCGATCGCGACGGCTGGGCGTGGATCGAAGTCGAGGATTCCGGCCCCGGCGTCGCGCCTGAGGATGAGGCCAAGTTGTTCCAGCCCTTTTACACCACCAAGCCGGTCGGCGAAGGCACCGGTCTCGGCTTGTCGGTGAGCTACGACATCATCCGCTCCCACAACGGCCGCATCGGCTATCGCCGCGGCACGATGGGTGGCGCCGTGTTCTATTTCGAGTTGCCGGTCGTCCCGGCCACGCCGCGTGTTGCATGACCAATCGCATCTACTACACCGAACCGTACCGTCGGACGTTCGACGCCACCGTGACGAGCGCCGAACCCGTCGGCGGCAAGCTGCACGTGACGCTCGACCAAACGTCGTTCTATCCAACCTCGGGCGGGCAGCCGTTCGATACCGGTACGATAGGTGGCGCCGCGGTCGTCGACGTGATTGACCGCGAGGACGGGGAAGTCGTCCACGTCGTGAGCGGCACGCTCAAGCCTGGTGACGTGGTGAGCGGCGAGATCGACTGGCATCGGCGCTTCGATCACATCCAGCAGCACACCGGTCAGCACGTCCTTTCGGCCGCATTCGATCGCCTGTTCGGCGTTCGCACCGAGAGTTTTCACATGGGCCAGGCGTCGGCCACGATCGACCTTGCGCGAGAGGTGTCAGCGAGCGAAATCGACAAAGCGGAGGCCGACGCCAACCGCATCGTCTGGGAAGACCGTCCAGTCACGATCCGCTTTGCGACCGCCGAAGAGGCGGCGGCGATGGGCATGCGCAAGGAATCAGCCCGTACTGGAACCTTGCGGCTGATCGACGTGCAGGACTATGACTTGTCGGCGTGCGGCGGCACGCACGTCGAGCGCACTGGCGCGATCGGCGTGATTGCGATCGGCAGCGTCGAGAAATTCAGGGGCGGCAGCCGTGTCGAGTTTCTCTGCGGCGGCCGAGCGCTTGAGCGGTTCAAGGTCTGGCGAGGTGCGCTCGCCGCCATGCAGAAGCACTTATCGGTTCCGCCGACCGACATGGCCGCCTCCATTGAACGTCTGCAGGACGACGCCAAGGCTGTTCAGCGCACGTTGCGGGGATTTCAAGAAAAGCTTGCGACCCATGAAGCAGACGCCCTGGTCGGGCGCTCGTCGGGGAGGTCCTTCGTCGCGGAGGTGATCGAGGGCTGGGATGCTCAAGGCATCAAAGCGATCGCGGCAGCGGCGGTGGCGGCGCGCCCCGATCTCGCCGTTGCCTTGCTGACGAGCACCACGCCGCCGCAAGCCGTCGTGGCCAGAGGCACGCAGTCTTCGATCGACGCTGGTGCAGTGCTGAAGGGATTGGCCGCGCAGTTTGGCGGCAAAGGCGGCGGCAAGCCCGACCTCGCACAGGGTGGAGGATTCAACGGGCCGGCCGCCGAACTGATCGCGTTTCTACTTCGGAGCCATTCGTAGCGCGCCGTCGAGGCGAATCACTTCGCCGTTGAGCATCTCGTTCTCGAGAATGTGGCGGACCAGCGAGCCATACTCGGCCGGGCGGCCCAGGCGAGAGGGGAAGGGGACCTGCTGTCCGAGCGACACACGCGCGGCTTCAGGCAGTCCTGCCAGCAGCGGGGTGTCAAAGATTCCCGGCGCGATCGTCACCACGCGAATGCCGATGGCGGCAAACTCGCGCGCGATCGGCAGCGTCATGCCGACGATGCCGCCTTTCGACGCGGCGTAAGCGGGCTGCCCGATCTGGCCGTCGAACGCGGCGATCGACGCCGTGTTGATGATGACGCCGCGCTCGCCAGATGCCTGCGGCTGGTTTTGCGAGATGACGGCCGCAGCGAGACGGATGACGTTGAACGATCCGACCAGGTTGATCTTGATCGTCTTTTCAAACAGGTCGAGCGCGTGCGGGCCATTGCGGCCGAGCACTTTCGCGGCGGGGCCGACGCCGGCGGCGTTCAGGGCCCCGTGTAAACCGCCAAACGACGAGACGGCCAGATCCACGGCCGCTTTGACCTGTTCTTCGCTGGTGACGTCCGCCTGTGCGAACTTCGCCTTGGCTCCGAGGGCCGCCTCGGCGGCTTTGCCGGTCTCTGCGTTGACATCAAGGATGACGACGTTTCCACCTGAGGCGAGGATGGCCTCTGCACTGGCGCGGCCGAGTCCGGAAGCGCCGCCGGTGACAATGAATGTGTGTCCTGCAATCTGCATACAGCTCTGATTCTAGCGGAAGGTTAAGATAAGGAGTTCATGACCTACGACCAGCACTACTACGACGGCGCGTGGCAGGCCTCGAGCGGCAGCGAGACCCTTGCCGTGATTTCTTCGGCAACCGAGCAGGCGTTTGCCCGCGTGCCGCGAGGCACGGCGGCAGACGTCGACCAGGCCGTGAAGGCGGCGCGCTCCGCGTTTGAGAGCTGGAGCCGTCTCTCCGTCGAGGAACGTGCGGTGTGGCTCGAGAAGCTGGCCGTGGCGATGAAGGGCCGCGTGCCGCAGATTGCCGAGGCGATTGCGCACGAAGTCGGCACGGCGATCGGCTTTTCAACGAAGGTTCAGGCCGAGTTTCCGATCTCGATGATCGGGATGAACGCCAAGTTCATCCGCGAGGTGAAGCTCGAAGAAGAGCTTGGCAATTCGCTGGTCATCAAGGAACCGATCGGCGTGGTCGGATGCGTGACGCCGTGGAACTATCCGCTGCACCAGGCGGTCTGCAAGATCGCTCCGGCGCTTGCCGCCGGCTGCACCCTGGTCTTGAAGCCGGCAGAGATGGCCCCGTTGAGCGCGTTCATGCTTGCCGAGGCCGCGCACGAAATCGGACTGCCGAAAGGCGTGCTGAACATCGTGTCCGGGTCGGGACGCGTGGTTGGCGAAGCCATCGTGGCGCATCCCGACGTCGACATGGTGAGCTTCACGGGTTCGCTGCAGGCGGGCCGCCGCATTGCGTCGGTTGCCGGAGACGGCATCAAGAAGGTATGCCTCGAGCTGGGCGGCAAGTCGGCGTTTGTCGTGCTCGATGACGCGCCGTTCGACAAGGCGATTCCTGCCGGCGTGAACAACTGCATGCAGAACTCCGGGCAGACGTGTTCGGCCTGGACGCGAATGCTGGTGCCGCGAGCGAGGCACGACGAAGCCGTCGAGATCGCGAAGGGCCAGCTGGCGAAGTTGACGCTTGGCGATCCCTTCGACAAGAACACGCGCCTGGGTCCCCTCGCCTCGGCATCGCAGCGGGACACGGTGCTGGCCTACATCGAACAGGGCAGGAAGGAAGGCGCCACGCTGGTCGCTGGCGGCGGCCGGCCTGCCAACTTGTCGACCGGATATTTTGTCGAGCCCACCATCTTCGCCAACGTCAGCAATGCCATGACGATTGCGCAGGAAGAAATCTTCGGTCCGGTGCTGTCGATCATTCCGTACGACTCGGATGCAGAAGCGGTGGCGATTGCCAACGACTCCGCCTACGGTCTTGGCGGCGGTGTCTGGGCCGGCACGCCGGAACGAGCGCTCGGCATCGCGCGGCAGATGCGCACCGGTCAGGTCGACATCAACGGCGGCCGCTTCAACGCGTTGGCGCCGTTTGGCGGGTATAAGAAGTCCGGCATCGGCCGCGAGATCGGGCCGCTCGCCGTCGAGGAATTCTTCCAACTGAAGTCCATCCAGCGATAACGATTGTGAAACAGCTACCTGGCGTACTCGCCTCGTTCGTCGTGATGCTCGCAGGCTTCTGGCTTGCGGATCGTCTCGGTCAACAGATCCTGGCCGCGCAGGGGCTTAGCGGCAGCAGTCCGATCTCGGGTGTCCCGGTCGCGATCGTGCTGGGGCTGTTGCTACGCAATACGCTGCCGTTGCCGGCGTCGCTCGGGCCGGGATTGAAGTTTGCGACGACCACCATCCTGCGTGCCGGCATCGTGCTCGTCGGCATTCGCTTGAGCCTGTTCGACGTGCTGAAGCTCGGCATCGCCGGACTTCCCGTGGTGATGGCCGCGATTGCCACCGGCCTGCTGTTTGTCACCTGGTTCAACCAGAAGCTTGGTTTGCCTCCGCGCCTCGGCACATTGATCGCGGCCGGTACCAGTATTTGCGGCGTCACGGCGATTGTCTCCACCGCGCCGGCGATTGAAGCGGATGAGCGCGAGGTCGCCTACGCGGTTGCCAACGTCGTGGCGTTCGGATTATTCGGGATGCTGACGTATCCCTATCTCGCCCATGCGTTCCTGCCTTCGTCGGAGACGATCGGCCTGTTCCTCGGCACCGCAGTGCACGACACGTCACAAGTGGTTGGCGCCGCGCTGACCTACAAGCAGGTCTATGGCGACGACGTGGTCTTGCGCGTGGCAACGGTCACGAAGCTGACGAGGAACATCTTCCTGGCCGCGGTGATTCCGATCCTGACCTGGATGCATGTCAGGAGCGCCGCGGGCGCGACAGGTGCGAAGGGTAGTAACAGTGCCGGCGGGTCGTGGATGAAGTACGTGCCCGGCTTCGTGATCGGCTTTCTCGCCATGGCGGTGCTGCGTTCGCTCGGCGACTGGTCGGTGGCCACCAATGGGGCCGCGCTTGGTATCTGGGATGCCGCGCAGTGGGGATCGATCACCAAGTCACTTGGCGACTATTGGGCGTCGCAAGTCCTGCTGGGCACGGCAATGGCCGCTGTTGGCCTTAACACCAACTTCTCCGTCTTCAAGGGGGTTGGGTTGAAGCCGTTCGCCGTCGGAATGGCCGGCGCGCTCGTCGTCGGGGCTGTGGGGATGGTGATGGCCGTCCTGCTCGGACGGTTCGTTCACTTATAGCTGACCAGTCGCGAAAGCGCGGCGTCCATGGCGGCGTCGATCTGTGATGCCGGCACGCGGAATCCGGTGGCCATGAATGCGAACACCAGGGGCTCGCTGTCGCTCGTCAGCATGTAGCCTGCAAGCGATCGCACGTTCGACATCGATCCGGTCTTGGCCCACACCCGTTCGGCCGCCGGCGAGTTCTTCATGCGATTCGCGAGGAACCCACTGACGGCAGACTGCGGCAACGTCGCCTTGAACGGCTCGCGGTGCTTCGGATCCTTCCACATCTGGGTCAGCACGCCGACCAGCGCATCTGGCGACAGGTAATCGTTGCGTGACAAGCCCGAGCCGTCGCGGGCGACGTACAACTCACCGGAGACGCCCCACTTGGTGAGCGTCTCACGAACACTGTCCAGCGCCGCCGCCGCCGTGGCCTCGGCCCCCGGGGGCGCGAGCGAGTAGAGCAGCGTTTCGGCGTACTGATTGCGGCTCCACTTCAAGCACACATCGATCATCGAACCGATGGTCGGCGAGTGATCCTCCAGCAAGACCGCCGCCTTGGCATAGTCAGGCTTCACGCGCGCGTCGTCGATGTCGAGGGACGATCCGCCGACGAAGATGCCGTTTCGCGCGAGAGCCTCGCGCAGCGCGTTGAGGTAGAGGATGGTTGGATTTGGCGCCGCCGCGTATTCGGTGATCGCCTGCGCCCCGACCGCCACCTGTCCACTGACCGTCAGCAGGTTCGTCCCCGGCACGCGCTCGAGCGAGATGCGGCTGGGTTGGCCCTGGGCGACGGTCGTCACGGCGTGATTGAGCACGACGCCACTGCCAGGGGGCGAGACGCTGATGATGGCTCGTTCGCCAGCGGCCTGGCCGGGACCGATCATCAGCTCAATCTGATTCTCGTTGTATTGCAGCGCGCCAACGGCAGCGCCGTAGCCGAGCACGAGGTCGTCCCACGCCCAGCCAACGCCGTAGCCGGGTTCGGCAAACGCGTTGTCGTCGCCGATCAGTTGACCGCCAACGCGCCGCAGGCCCTTCGCATACAGGGACTTTGCCCACGCATCGAAGGCGCCCCAACGATCAGGCTGTCGCGGGTTGATGGTCGGATCGCCGTTCGACACCACGACGAGGTCACCGTCGAGATCGCCACCCGACATCGGGCCGGTGGCATAGATCGTCGTCGTGTAGCGATAGTCCCAGCCGAGGCGCTCGGCAGCGACCGCGCTGGTGACGACCTTGTGCGTTGAGGCCGGCGTCTGCAGTCGCGCAGGGTTATGGCTGTAGATGACCTCGCCGGTCTTCAGTGAACGAACCGACACACCCCAGAACGAGTGATCGACGTTCCTGGCGCTGAAGATGGCGGCAAGGTCGCGCTCGATCTGCGTGCGCGACGAAGCGCCACTGGAGGCCGGCGCCAGTGCCGGAGCCGAGGTCTTTGCCGCACAGCCGCTGACCCAGGCGGCGAGCGCGACTGTCAGGAGCCTGCTCGCCGTTCTGATCATTTCTTCGCGTCCGCCGCGGGAGCCGGGGCGGTTTCCTTGGGTGTGACGGCGACGTCAAACGCCCGCAGCGCGACGGCCAGCGACGACATGTTGATCTTTGCCACGCCGGTTTCGCCGTCGCGAAGCGCAAAGGCGTCGTCGTGGCCCTGCCCGAACCGGACGCGCTCGAACTTGCCCTCGTCAAAGCTCGCGCTGACCACCAGGGCCGGCTTGTCGAGCCCGGTTCGTGCCGCCGACGCCACGAAGCTGTCGGCCTTGATCTCCACCAGCTTGGTGAGCAGGTCGTCCATCGTGGCCTGGTCGGCGACGTGGCTTGCGCCGCCGACGCGCGTCACCTTCCAGGTTTCCGGATCGGCGGGCGTGGCGGGCTTCTGCTTCTCGAACTCGTAGGTCTTCGGCCCGCCAGGCGCGTCGAGGACGGCGCGCAGCTTGGCGAGCGTGAAGGGACGGAACTCGAACACTTCCTTCTTGCGATAGTCGTCGAAGTTCTTGTTCAAGTCGGTCTGCATCGTCGAATCGACCGTGAACACCAGCGCGCGCGCCGGATCGTGGGCATAGGTCGCGCCGCCTTCGGTGGCGCCGACTTCGAGCACCGTTTTCGAGCTGCCCGAGCCAACGGTGACCGTCATCGACGGCTTGTCGAGCCCGTACTTCGCCAGTTCCTTGTCGCCGCCCTCGATCAGTTGCGACATGTTGGCCGAAGAGAGTCTCGTGATGAAGCCTTCGACCGCGGCGAAGTCGCTGCGCGAGGGCACCGGCTTGACGACCTTCCAGTCGCTGCCGGTGCGCGCCAGTTCCATCGCGGTGGCGCCCTTCGACAGCACCAGCGAGTCGGCGTTGTCGCGGTCGAACTTCAGGATCTTTTTGTCGCGCAGGTTGAACGGCGTCTTGTTGAAGCTGCTCTCCTGGAAGGCATTGACCAGAAACACACGCTTCTCGTCGTTCATCTGGGCGTAGAGCTCGCCCTGGGTGGCGTTCTTGTTGCCGAGCTTGAGCGTGCCCGCGCCGCCGTTTTCGGTCTTGTACGAGACGATGATGTTCGGATTGGCCAGGCCAAATTGCGCCAGGTCCGACGGATTCTCGTCGACCACGCGGACGATGTCGATGTTGTTGAGCGCGGTCGTGACCCCAATGGCCTCCGGCGGATCGGCCTCGACCTGGATCGGCTCGACCAGCTTCCAGCCGGAGTTGTCCTTCTTCAACAACGCCGACTCAGCCTGGTACGAAATCCGCAGCTCGTTGATCTTGTCCGCCTCGACGGTGAAGACCTTGCCCAGCGCCTCCGCGCCGTCGGGCCCGGCGGCCGGCCGCTTCGAATCGACGAAGTAGATGTAGCCGCCGAGTCCGGCAAGGACAACGACGAGCAGCAGTGTCGATGTCAGGCGTCCCATGTCAGCGCCGCTTCCACCATGTGTAGACGCCGGTGGCGAACACCAGGCCCGGGATGATGAACAGCACCAGGATCATGATGCGATTCTGCTGATCCGCGGTCAGCGTCAGACGGCGATCCTCAGGCTGGCGCGGACGCACCGCAATCAGGTTCTCCTGCTGCGACAGCCAGTTCATCGAGTTCATGAAGAAGTCGCGATTGCCGGCGATGCCGATCGCCATGTTCGAGGCGTAGTCGGAATCGCCAACGGCGACGATGCGTGTCTCAGGCTTGCGCTCCGAATCAGGCGCGGCCGGTGATTGGTTGCCGGACGCGGGTGGGGGAGTCACGGTCGCCGGCGCCGACACCGCGGCCGCGAGCGTGATCGGACCCTGCTTGTCGCCCTTGTCGGCGTTGAACTCGACCTGCGCCTTGCCAGTGGAGAGTGCGGCCAGGTCGGCTTCCGACCAGCTTTGCGGGCTCGTGTTCACAAGCGCCTGCGCGGTGTGGGTGTTCGATCCGCCTTCGATCGGCGCCATCGAGCGCGCCATCGGATACGCCGTCAGCACGCGGAAGCCTTCCGTGATCGGATGCGGCTGGTACTGCGCGGCCACCGGCACCGACGCATCGGTGCCCAGCAACTGGCCCATGCCGCTGGCATCGAGCACCACGTCGGTGCCCGAACGAATGCCCCAATCGGCGAGGAACTGCGCCAGCAGCGGCTGCGCCGGTCCCTTGAGCAGCGGATCGAGCATCACGAGCATCTTGCCGCCCTTGGCGACGTAGGCGTTCAGCGCCTCGATCTCGGGTGGGAAGAAATCGGTTGTTGGACCGGCGATCACGACGATCGTCGCGTCGTCCGGCACGGTTTTCTGCTGGATCAGCACCAGCGATTCGACGCCGAAATTGTCCTGCTTCATCGATTCGGCCGCCGTGCTATAGCCGGCCCGATCGGATGAGGCGATGTCCTTCTCGCCATGGCCCTGCGTGAAGTAGACCTTGCGGGCGGCGCCGGTCACGACCTTGATCAAGGCGTTGGTCATTTCCTGTTCGTTCGACGTCGTGACGCGCTCGGTGCGTCCGGCGTACTCGAACAGGATCGTCGGCAACGTCTCGATCTTCGCCGTGCTGGCCTTGGCCGGTTCACGATCGGGATCGATGAACTCGGTCGTCAGGCGAGTGGTGTAGTAGCCGTATTCCTCGAGTCGATCCTTGTGCACTTCCTGGCGGTCGTTGCGCTCGAACACCGTCACGTGCACGGGTTGCTGCAGCTCGCGCAGGATCTTGATGGTCTGATCCGACAGGCTGTAGACCTGGTTGGCCGTGAAGTCCCAGCGCTTGTTCTGGCGGGTCGAGAGGTAATTGACCGCGACCAGGATGCCCAGGAACACGACGATGCTCACGATCGACATCGTGCCGTACTGCGCGCCGCGGCCCTGGTAGAACTGCGCGACGTCGCGCCACTGGCCGGCCATGTAGATCAAGACCGAGACCAGGCCGGCCCAGGCCGCGTAGGTCGCGTACTGGTTCCAGTCGGGATAGAACATGCGGACCGCGACGGCGCCAAACACCAGCGCCGTGCCGATCCAACCGATGATGCCCAATGCTTTTTGCATGACTAGCCTCGCCACCTTTCGCTGTCCACCGACTTGGCGGTGAGGAAGAGGCCGAAGGCCATGAAGCTCAGGTAGTAAATAACGTGCTTGGTATCGATGACGCCCTTGGCGAAGTCATCAAAGTGATCGGTCAGCGAGAGGTGCGCGAGCACCGCCTGCGTGGTCGGCCCGACGAACGTGCCGATCCAGTTGATCACCCACAGCATCAGGAACACGGCGAAGGTTGCCATCGCGGCGACGATCTGGTTCTTGGTCAGGCTCGAGATGAACAACCCGAGTGACAGGAAGCATCCGCCCATCATCAGCAGGCCGAGATAGCCGGTCGCGATCGGCTTCCATTCAGGCTCACCGAAGACGAACAGGATGCCGATGTGAATCGTCGTGACGGCCAGCATGGCGGCGTAGAGCAGCATGGCGCCGAGGAACTTGCCGATGATGATCTGGACATCGGTGATCGGCGAGGTCAACAGCAGTTCGATGGTGCCCGAGCGTTTTTCCTCGGCGTAGGTGCGCATCGTGATCAGCGGGAACAGGAACAGCATGATCACGGTGGTGTTCATCAGCGTCGGGCCGACGAGCATCTGGTTGATGTTGAGCGCCTGCGTCGGGTTCATGCCCGCCTGCATGCTCTGCTGCTCGAAGTAGGCGAGCGGCACGTAGAAGAACCACCCGAACAGGAGCGCGAAGAAGCCGATCAGCACGTAGCCGATCGGGCTCGTGAAATAGGCGTTCAGTTCGCGCTGGGCAATCGCCAGGATGTTACGCATTCGACACCTCCGAAACCGAGGCGGGAGCGTCGGGGGTGGCGGCGTCGGCCTGCTCGCCGGCCTCTTGAGTCGTGAGGCTGAGGAAGATGTCTTCCAGGCTCATGCGCATCGGGCGCAGCTCCAGGAGACCCCATCCGCCGCGGACGACCGCTGCCGCGACTTCGCGGCGAACGTCAGCACCCTTTTCGGTGTCGACGTCGAAGCCGGCGACGTCGCCGCGATTCTCGGAGGGGTTGACGCGCACGACACCCGAAATGCTCTGTAGCGCGCGTTGAATGTCGTCTGACGGCCCCTGCGCCTGCACGAACAACGTCATCGCGCCACGCAGCCGTTCGGTCAGCGCATCCGGCGTGTCGGTGGCGACCACCTTGCCCTTGCTGATGATCACGACCTTTTGGCAGGTCTGCGCGACCTCCGGCAGGATGTGCGTGCTCAGCACGATGGTGTGCGTGCCGGCCAGTTCGCGAATCAACTGGCGCGTCTCGATGATCTGCTTCGGATCGAGACCCGCGGTCGGTTCGTCGAGCACCAGCACTTCGGGCTCGTGAATCAGCGCCTGGGCGAGACCGACGCGCTGCTTGTAGCCCTTGGAGAGCTTGCCGCAGTGCCGGTTCGCCATGTCGGCGACCCAGGTCTTCTTCATGACCGCGTCAACGCGATCGTTGACGTTCGACGTCACGCCCTTGATCTTGGCGACGAAGCGCAGGTATTCCCGGACGGTCATGTCCGGATACAACGGCGGCGTTTCGGGCAGATAGCCCGTTCGCTTCTTGGCTTCGATGGGTTTATCGAAGACATCAAAGCCGGCGACGGTCGCCTTGCCTTCGGTGGCAGGCATGTAACCGGTGATGATGCGCATGGTGGTGGTCTTCCCCGCGCCGTTCGGCCCGAGGAACCCGAGAATCTCTCCCGACTCAGCCCTGAAGCTGACGTCGTCCACGGCCGTAAACGGCCCGTACTTCTTTGAAAGGTGCTGGACCTCGATCACGAGGAAACTCCGAAAGAGAAAACAGTGTAAGCTCTACGCTGCTGTCGGCTTTAAAGGACGTAAACCTAATGGATACGTCAATTAGGCCTGCCCAGCCCACCATCCTAGTCGAACCGCCTCAGGGCGGCAAGTTACACCTATGAAACGACTGCTCGTCGTTCTGACGTTTGTGATGGTGATTGCGGCCTTTGCTTCGGGCTGGTGGTGGACTCGCAGTTCACTCCCGGTCCTTGACGGCCAGGTCGCCGTTCCAGGTCTCAGCACGCCGGTTGAAGTGCTGTTCGACGGCCACGGCGTTCCGCACGTCTATGCCACCAACGAAGAGATGGCGTGGTTTGCCGCCGGCGTCATGCACGCGCGTGATCGTCGCTGGCAGATGGAGCTGTACCGCCGGGTGACGATCGGCCGGTTGTCGGAAGTGCTGGGCGACACGACGATCCCGTTCGATCAGCGGTTTCTGACGCTGGGCATGCGTGATGCCGCCGAGGCGGAATGGAAGCGCGCGGCGCCGCAAGTGCGTGTCGCGCTCGAGGCCTACGCCGCCGGGGTCAACGCGGCCACGGCGCAAATGTCCGGCCGTCTCAGGCCGATCGAGTTCCAGATCCTTGGCATCACGCCGCCGGCCTGGACGCCGGTGGATTCATTGGCGATCGGCCGGCTGCTGGCTTGGCGCCTGGCCGAGAACCATCGTGCGGAGCTAGTGCGATCGGCGGTCGCCGAGAAATTCGGCGAAGCCGTCGCGCGCGACTTATCGGGTGTATACCCCGCTGCCGCCCCCGCCATCCTCGACGGTACCTCCAGGCCGCCGCAGGCCACCAGCACGCCCGTGGCCGCGCGGCAGATTCCCGCCGGCCTGGAATGGCTGGCGTCAGGCATGCGACGCGGCAACAGCAACAACTGGGTGTTGGCGGCAGGTCGGACCAAGGCGGGCCGGCCGATCCTTGCCAACGATCCCCACTTGCCGATCGAGTTGCCATCGGTGTGGTACGAGATGCACCTCGTCGCGGCTGGTCTCGATGTGATCGGTGTCACGATTCCCGGCGTGCCGTTCGTGGCGCTCGGACATAACGCCCGCATTGCGTGGGGCATGACGGCAACCAACGCCGACGTGCAGGATCTTGCGCTCGAGCGCATTGATGTCGGCCGCAAGCGCGCGATGTACCGCGGCGAGTGGGTGCCGGTCGACGTCACTCCCGCCGACATTCCTGTTCGTGGCCGCAGCCAGCCGCTGCCGTTCGAGGTCTGGAAGACGCGCAACGGCCCGATCTTCGCCGATCTCGATCTCGACTGGGAGGCGCCGCCGTCGTGGTTGTCGCCGGACGGACGGCCCAACGAAGAACGCCGCGCGTATTCGATCCGCTGGGATGTGAGCGGCGATCTGGCGACCGCGTTCGAGAGCCTGAATCGTGCCTCGGACTGGACGGCGTTCACCAACGCGGTGAACCTGTTCTCGGCGCCGTCGATGAACATCGTCTATGCCGATGTCGACGGCAACGTCGGGTATGCGATGTCTGGCAGGTTGCCGGTGCGCGCGTCCGGCGACGGCACCATGCCGTCGGATGGCAATGCCACCGGCGGGTGGCCCGGCACGATCGATCCGGCGGCGCTGCCACGCATCTTCAACCCGCCGAGTGGGGTGATCTATTCCGCCAACAACGAGATCGATCGCGGATTCAGTGGCTTGATCTCACGCGACTGGGCGGCGCCGTTTCGCGCCACCCGCCTGCGCGATCAATTGTCGAACGCGCAGGGCGTGGACCTGGACGCCATGGCGGCGCTGCAGAACGACCGCCGCAGCCTGGCGGCTGACGCGGTGCTGGCCGGGCTCGCCTCCGCGATCAAGACCGGCCAATCGCGGAGCGCCGATGCCGGCAGCGTTGCGCTGCTCGAACAGCTGGCGGCCTGGGATCGCGTGGTCGACGCGCGACCGGTGGTGTCGCTCTACGAAGCGTTCGAACATCATCTGTGGCGTCGCACGTTTGTCGACGAGATGGACGAGCCGTTGTTCAGGAAGTTTTACGAATGGGCCGGCGCTGAAAAGCCGGCCGGACTCTATGCCGTCGTCGCCGACCGCGGCTCGCGCTGGTTCGATGACATCACGACGGTCGAGCGCCGCGAATCGCGCGACGACATCTTCCTGCTGGCCATTCGCGATGCCGACGAGCAATTGCAGAATGAATTCGGCGGCGGCGACAACCGCAACTGGGACCGGGTGCATGCCGCCAGCTTTGCCCATCCGCTCGCGGCGGCCGGCTTCGC
>Ga0075471_10001967_pt1 | contig 13641 bp, 14 predicted proteins | sample DEB19_08_DNA_2_FD_74787 | JGI IMG/M metagenome (GOLD analysis project Ga0075471, IMG submission 74787) | Aqueous microbial communities from the Delaware River and Bay under freshwater to marine salinity gradient to study organic matter... | ecosystem: Environmental > Aquatic > Marine > Coastal ... | reverse complement strand
CTATTTCTTGTAATTGAGTTTTACAAGCTACGAAACCGCCTTCACCCATAGTCATGTGATGAGCTGGATAAAAACTGCAACTAGCAAGTTCACCAAAACTGCCGAGAGGTTTTCCATCGTAAGTTGAACCTAACGCATCACAACAATCTTCAAGTAGTACAAGATTATATTGATTAACAATTTCCATCAATCGATTCATGTTTGGAGGATTGCCAAGAACATGAGCAAAAGTGATTATTTTTGCGCCTTTCTTAGCAGCTTCTTCAACTTGATCTAAATTAAGATTTAAAGTATCAAGATCAATATCAACAAAAATAGGCTCAAATCCAACTTGAAATATTGGATTGATTGTAGTTGGAAATCCAGCGATTGGAGTGATTACCTTTGTTCCTTTTGGAAAATTATATAATCTTTTTGATGTCATTGCTGACATCATTATTAAATTAGAACTGCTACCGCTGTTGGTTAATATGCCGTATTCTTTACCAAGCTGATTAGGAAATCTTGTTTCAAAAGTGATAGCATCTTGACCGAGTACAAGCCAGCCATTTAATAAAGACTTTATAGAAGCGGTATATTCTTCTGAAGTAAAATATGGACCGGCGTATTGAACCCAGTCTTTACCGGGAGTCCAAGTCTTTTCTTTTTTATCTATATAGTTCTTTACCAGCTCTAAAATATTATTTAGTTCATCCATTTTTCTCTCCACTTCTTTTGAATAAGTTTATCGTAATTAATTTTTGATTTATGCATGTTCCAAGTAGCTTGTTCAGCACTAATTCTATAATAATATCCTAACCATTTTTGGCAGTTTTCTATTAAAATATTTTTATTTGCTATTTCGCAATACAAGGCATAATCATTCGCTCCAGAATACTTAGCTGGTTCTGGGGCTATTTGCAAGTCTTTTTTGAAATCTTTTTTGTAAAAAACCGTGGGAGTGTTTACGCAACATTTTGTCAAAAGTTGCATTTTGAAATCGTTTATGTCTTTATAATCATAAGAAACTTCTCGTAAAATCTTTCCTTCTGAAAACCAAACAATTGAAGATTGAAAAAATAATGGTTTATTTATAGAAAGCAGTTTAACAGAGTTTCCAATATAATTTTCATGAATAACATCATCAGAACCAATTATTGTATAATAATCTCCAGTGATATATTTATTTTCTGCTAATTCAAGGCATTCATCCCAGCATTGAGGATAAATGTTTTTTGCGGTATCTATTATAAAGTTTGCTTTTGTTTCTTCTTTATATTTATTAACTATCTCTAAACTATTATCTGTACTTTCATTGTCTATGAAAATTATTTCTGTATTTTTGTAACTTTGGTTAAGACACGACTGCAAGCAGTCAATAACATAATTTGCTTTATTGTAATTAGGTATAATGATTGAAATTTTCATTTTAAAGATAGCAGTTGTTGAACTCTATTAACATAAGTATGTTTTCTGAGTATCGTTCTTTGATTGTGTTTCTTTATTTCTATCAGATCATTATCCTTGAGCGAACAAATTCTTTTTGCTTCTTCAACAGATTTTTGAAGATCGTTGCTAAAAAATGAAAAGCAAAATAAATCTTTAGCTTGTTGTATATCATCGCTGATTAAAATTCCTGTGCAACCTAGGCTTTTAAACGTTCTTTCGTTTGTATCTAAGCCAACATGCCTTTGATAAGCGTCGTGAATGTTTAATGCAACTTTTGATCTCAAAAGAATGTGATTTTCTTGTTCATGGCTAAGATTTCTACCAACAGCGAAAGCGCATTTTAATCCAGAATTGGTTATAAAATAGTTCAAAGTTTCTTGCATAATAATAACTTTTTCGTTAAATCCGTTGTCTGCCATGCCTCCTATAAAACAAACATCATAGTCAAAAGAATTTGGTATTTCATGATTGTAGTTTATGTCATCAAAAGCAAGAGGCGCAGAAACGATGTTTTTCCATTTAGAATGATATGGAAAAGATGAAGCAAAATTCCATTTGATAACATTATTTAGATTATTAAGATGGTTTATTAATTCATCTTGTAAAGAGCATTGGAAATTCGGATGTTCTCCCCAAGGTTTTGGAAAAGAATTGGGTTGCACATAAAGATAAGTTTTGACACTATTTTTTACTATATGTAAATTATTTTGTGTTACTTTAGAATCGCATATGAATAGTTTATAATCTTCGTTCATTTTTACTTCAGAAAGATCGTTTATGAATTTAACTTCATAATCTAAATAAGCCCAAGCATGAGCATATCCGTCATAAATCCATTTGCCAGCATGAGATGCGTGATCTTGTATGTAGATTTTCATATTTTATTTATTTGATTGATTATGTTGGCGAGCCTGATTTTCGAAGTGTGTTCTTTTAAAAATCTGTTTCGACCGTTTTGACTAATTTTTGCAGCTTCATTTTCGTTATTTAAATAATAATCGATTAGCTGTATGCATTCTTGTATGTTTTCAAAACAAATTATTTCCTTGTTTGGTTCATAGTACATTTTGAGATTTTCAACATTTTCTGTTATCAAAAGACTGTTTGCACAAGTGGCTTCAAATATACGAAGTTTCATTTGTCTTTTTTTCAAAACATCGTTGTCATTTATAGTTAGATTAAGACTGATTTTGCAAGAAGAATATAAAGATATCATGTCTTCATAAGAACAACCGTAAAAGTATGTGATTTCTTTATTTAGCTGTTTTAAAAATTTTAATCTTGTTTCATTCATTCCCCCGCAAAATCCAATGTTGTACTTTTTCAAATTATAAAAATACAAATCTTCATTACAATGCCATTGTCCTAAAATAATATTTTTATAACCGCTTTCAACAAACTTATTTAAAAATGAATACTCAGGAGTCGAGCAAACAGTGAAATAATGACAAACATATTGAGAAAAATCATTGAACCTCCATGTATCATCGCAAAACCAGTTAAAAGTTTTTATATTTCCTTTTCTGGTTATTTCTTTTATTTCTTCTAAAGGTTCGAATGGAGTAACATTTTTGTTTCCACAAATACAGCAAAAAATTAAATCAGGTTTGAAATCATTTACAACTTTATTAAAATCTTTTTCAATTGGATTGATTGTATCATAAAAATAAACTTCATGCCCCATTTCTAGCAATGGTATATATAAATTATAGTATCCGCTGTCGAATTTTATCTTATCTCCTCTTTGAAGAGTCTTGTTTAAAACTAAAAGTATTTTCATAGTTTCCTCCAGAAATCAGAAGCAGCGTTCTTGCAGTTTTGGGAAAACTTTTCTATTCCGTATTTTTCTATATCGTGAATACATCCGATTTGAGATTGTTTATTGGTTAAAATTAACATCCCGCAAAGAATGGCTTCTGCGACTGATCTGCAAAACGGTTCTCTTAAATTTGGATCATAATATAATACTTTATACTTATTATAAACTATTGGCATATTGTCGTAACTTACGATTCCTAAATATTGAATGTTAGGAATGTTTTTGCTTAAAAAATCATAAGTTCGGTAATCGCTCCATCCAGCAACAACATATTTTTTATCTGGATTACCGAGTGCATGTTCAAAAAAGTTGCTTGTTCCTTTTAAAGGATGCATGTATCCAACATACAAAATTTTATCTTCTCTTTCTTGATTAAAATTTTTAAATGTATTTGTATCTATAGGATCTGGAATAATTTCCACATTCTGAAATATATTTCCATACAACTCTTTGAAAAAACTATAATGATAATCAGTTAGGAAAAACGTTTTTTTACAAAATGAAAATAGTTTAACCCTATTTTCTTGGGTTAAATAATCGTTCGAATCATGTTCTATTCGAACGTGATACTTATGCTTGGTCATCTCATCAAGAACCCAAGGGTTCTTTTGGCTTATAGCGCAAACATTAGATGTAACTAGAATGTCGTAATCATGAATGTTAATATGTTTTCCAAAAGTTTCATGGTTTACTTTAAAGATGTTAACACCTAGTTTTCTTCCATGCTTTATTAGTATATCATCGCTTCTTTGCGCGCCACCGGGTGCTTGTGTTAAATCAAAATCTGATAACCATAACACTTTTTGATTGACATTATTCATTTATTACTATAATCTAATTTTATGGTTTTAGATATTAAAAGTCAAGATAAATCTTACCAAGTAACATGTTCAGACTGGTCTATGTTATTGAAAGCTTCTAGCATAAATGAAGCTGGATGTTTAGCATTAAAAAATATGATAAGGGAAAAAGGTAAGAATTTAAATTTATCTTTCATTTTGGAAGTCCAAGAGTACGGTTTCGAAGATTCCATCGAATTTTTATACGTTCCTTCGGTTCTTTCTGACATTGGTTATTTTAAATTATCGGAAGAATTCTCAGAATTGAGCAATTTTTTCCTTGACAAAGGGAAAAATTCTCATTAATCTTTCCGAGTCTTCGAGGAAAGATTAATACTTCATAAGTTCTTAACTCTTTACCTCCAGTAATTCTTAACTCTTTCCATAGGTTTCTCTTAACAACGTCCTTAAGTCCTTAGGTATCCTTAGATATATGAACAATAAATTTTTAATCAAACGTAGAAATAAATTTGTTACAAAAGAACTACCTTTAATATTCGGTATTTCTGGAGTGGCTAGATGCGGAAAAGATACTCTAGCAAAGCATTTGATAAGTAAGCTTTCTAAAAGCGGTTTTCCTTGCATGTCTTTGTCTTTTGCTTCAGCGTTGAAAACAGACCTTGATGATTTCACGAAGGAAAAATTCGGAATATCAGCTTTCACTGAAGACACAAAAGAGAAAGAGGTTATACGACCATTACTCGTTTGCTACGGCACTGATGTATGTCGAAAACTAGATCCAGAATATTGGATAAAGAAAGTTGAAAAGCGAGTAAAGACTTCTAATAATAATAAAATAATTGTTGTTATACCAGACGTTCGTTATGAAAACGAAGCTCGGTGGATACAACAGAACGGCGGTTTTGTCATTCATCTAAAACGAATGGGTCAAAAACCTGCTAATTTCCAAGAAAAAGTAAACGATCCAATTGTTAAAAAGATCGCGGATTATAAAATACAATGGAAAACGTTTACTGATGAAAAAGAAACTTGCTTTTATCATATAAACAAGTTATTCTATATAAAAGGATGGTCAACATATGGAGAATTTAAGTGATTTAGATTTAATCAATAGAATAAAAAATAAAAGAAAAATAGGCGAAAGCCTTCAAGAATTAATTGAACGTCATTCAGGTATTTATTTAGATATCGTTAATTCGTTCATGAAGAATTGCAATAACGATTCTTTAAAAGACGAAATTATAAACGATAAAGATTTTGCTATCTATAATTCTGCTTTAAAGTATGATGAAAATCGTGGCACCAAGTTTTCAACATTCTTGGGAAATGAAGCTAAATGGATATGTCTGAACGCTCAAAACAAGAATAAGAAGTTTGTTGCTATGAACGATAGCAACTATGAACTTGATAAAATTAAAGACGAAACAGATAAATCAAAAGCTATTCTTGAAGAACAAATACTCAGGGATTTCAATGAAGAATTAAAGAAACATCCAGACAAAAGAATACACAAAATCTTTTCTATGCGTTATTCTGGGACCAAGAAACTCGTTCCTTGGCGCAAAATAAGTAAAGAAATGAAATTAAGTATCCAAGGATGTATAAATATTCATAACGCCGCATTGAATTCTATATCTAAAAATATAAGATCTAAATATGAAATTATTAGTGAACGCGCCGATTAATGCGCTATCTTTCGGAAATGTAGCAGTTAATATTTTGCGCGAATTTCACAAGAGAAATATTGATCTCGTTTTCTTTCCCATCGGAGAAAAAGCCGACTTGGAAGCTTACGATAAAATCGACAAGTCATTTATCGACTATCTCCAAGACTCCACAAACAAGAGATACGAAAAGATTGAAAAGGATATTCCTAGTTTAAAGTTGTGGCATATTTTTGGAAGCGAAACTAGATACGCAAAGAATCAATCGCTTTTTACTTTTCATGAAGTATCTGAAACGACAAATATAGAGCAAAATCTTTTAAACCTGCAAGATCAGATTTTTGTCACATCGAACTATACTAAAAAAGTATTTAATTCTGCTGGAATTAATAATGTTTCATTTGTTCCTCTCGGTTTCGATAAAGACTTTGAATTAACAAATAAAACTTATTTAGAAAACAAGATTCATTTTGGACTTTGTGGCAAATTTGAAAAAAGAAAGAACACCGCCAGAATAATTAAAACATGGCTCAAAATCTACGGAAACGATCCTAAATATCAATTGAGTTGTGCAATCACAAATCCTTTCTTGGATAAACCTCGTTTCCAGAATGAAATGATGAATATACTTGAAGGTAAGCAGTATAACAATTTGAACTTTATTCCATATATGCAAACAAACTCTGAAGTAAATGATTATATCAATAGTATTGATATCGATCTAGGAGGTTTGAGCGGTGGTGAAGGTTGGAATCTTCCTTCTTTCAATGCCACAGCAATGGGCAAATGGAGCGTCGTTTTGAATGCTACTGCACATAAAGACTGGGCAACATCCGAAAATTCTATTTTAATTGAACCATCTAGAATAAAAGAATGTTATGATGACACTTTCTTTAAAAAAGGACAATCATTCAATCAAGGTAATTTCTTCGATATCTCAGATGAAGAAATGGAAGAAGCGATCATCAAATCGAAGGAATATGCAAAACGACCAAATCCAGAAGGATTAAAACTCCAAGAGCAATTTACATATAAGAAAACAGTTGACACACTTCTTGGCGCAATAAAGGCTCAAATGTGAGACAGTTTGACTCAAAAACATATAAATAAACATAAAAATGAACTTAAAATTCGATATAAAACTTGGCACGGATCTTGCTAGTAGTAATGCACCTATGTACTACAAAACACTAAGATACTCTTACGACACAACTGATAAAGAATTGTTATTTAAATTTGAATTAGCAGGTAAAAGCAAAGAAAACGTAAAAGTCTTTAATAAAGATAATTCAATCAATATTAAAGTTGATGACAAAGATACTTATTATGTCGATCTTGAAAGATTCTATGAATCAGGCGAATACGATCTTGAAGAAACAAAAGCTAATTTGAAAAACGGGTTACTTACGATTTCTGTCCCGAAAAAGAAAGTTCGACAACGAGAAATAGAAATAGAGTAAAATAAAAAAAGCGCGGCCTAGAAAACCGCGCTTAAATTTTTTATAATCGTGTATATAATAGAATATGGTTTATCAATTTCGAAACAAAAAAACAGGCAAAATCAAAGACGTTGTCATGAGCATGAAAGACTACAAGCCATATCGAGGAGAAGATGGAACAGAAGATTTTTGGGAAAGAATCTATGATTTGCCACAAGTAAATATTGGAAATGCCAAAGTTGTAGACCCTTTCGATAACAAAGCTTACGTAAATAAAACAGGAAATCTCAGAGGCACATATGGAGATCTACTCGATTATTCCAGCGAGCTTTCTGAAAGACGTGCCGAAAAAGCTGGTGGTGAAGATCCATTAAAGAGAAAATACTTCGACGACTACAAGAAAAAGACAGGCGGCAAGAAGCACTTGAAAGATAGACCTAAAAAAATCGAAACTAAAAACGCAACAATAGAATTTTAAACTGATAAAGAATCAGTTAATCTTGCTGCGCCACTTATTCTCAAACCATCTGTTTCAAAAATCTTAAACGAAAATTGAGATTGAAAGCTCATATTGTTTCCAATGCTCAAATCAAATGATTGAGACTCTACTCTTGCATTTAAAACTTCCACTCTCAAACCTGTAGAACCATCGTAATTTTTTAAATCAAACGAAAAATCATATTCATTTTCGTTTGTGAATATATTACTGAAGTCTCCAGTTACAGGTTCGTCAAATGTGCCATTAAAGGCTAATGTGCCAATTATCGGGAAAAGTATTTTTTTATCGTATGGATAGTTACTACCAAATCCAACTAAGTCTTTTCTATCAATAGGTACCGAAACATTAAATGATGTTATCGAAGCAGGAACAACTCCAGTATATCGAATACCACCCATAATAGGTTGATGCAATTCTAAAGTGATATCGCCCGGTCTTATTGCTGATGGCTTACTAGACTGATTTGTTAAATAATTACTAGTTGTAAGATTATCTCCTGTTAAAAAATAAACTCCAGTAGCTTTTATTCCATTAGTTAAATTAATTGCTGGAATTGCGCTTCCATCTACAACAATAGGTCCTGAAGGACCACTCGTTGTAGAATAACCTGTGTAAGTCTGAAAAGTCATATTCAGACAATCAAAAGAAGTAGAAACCCTAGGTAAAGACCCTACTTGTGCATTTAATTCATACTGAGTTAAAAATGCATTTCCAACAGCAAAAACATCGTTTCCATACATTGTAGATAGAGTATTCGCATCTTGCCCATCATTGTTCGACAATAAGAAAAATATATTTCTATCTCTTTGTGAATTAGCTAAATCTTTTAAAATGCCTACATTTCCAGTTGCTGGAAGACCAAGGATTAACTCATTAGAATTATCTGAAACTAGATACTCTAAATTTACTTTAATATCAGGTTGCGTGATGTATTTTTCGAAAGCAAAAGCAGAACTTCCGATTTGTTTTGCGCGAGTAACAGGATTGCTTATAGAAATAGCGCTCGATTGAACTCTTTTTAATAACTTCAAATCATAAGTTCCAGTATGACCGCTCCAAGATGGATAGTCAGACATCAAAACAGTAGTTCCAGCATAAATAACTCTATTTCTATTAACAGACATATATTATATTACACTTACAAGCCGAATCTTGTTTTTCTAGCATTATAATTTTGTAAAACTTGAGCAGCAGATAATGCAATATTATAAACTCTTGATTCTCCAATATAACCATTCAAAGAAGAAACGTCGCTATGCGCTTGAGCAATATACACAGAACTATTTCCAGTAAACGTTGTATTTAAATCAGTTACAGCATATACTAGTGAACCATTTACATAAAAAGTTAAAGAACTACCAGATTTTGTTGCTATAACATGCGTCCATCTTGAAACTGGATTATATTCATTATTTTGATAAACTCCTGTTATTGTTGATCCACCTGCTTTATACTGAACATATAATCCTGTATATAATCCCGATCTCCATTTTGCAATATATACAAAATTACTTGAATTTGCCCCTAAACTGATTATACCTCTATAAGTATTGTCTGAAGCTGTTCCTGCATCTAAATAAACCCAAGCCTCCATACTAAACGATGCTGATCCTAAATTAAATGTAGAAACATTAGAGGTGTAATAATAACTACTATTACCGGGAAAATTCAATAAACCGCCATACGAAGTGCTATAATAAGACGTTCCACTATTAGATGCGTTTATAGCATTTCCACTAACATCGTACCAAGTTGTTCCAGCTCCAGCGTAACTATAAGGATTACCAGCATCAAGGTTCAACACTAATCCTTGTTGAATTATTGTATTCGCGAATTTTGATTTTAATGCTTCATAATTTTTAACAATTTCTGTTGCTGTCAAAGCTCTATTATATACGTGCATGGCATAAATATTACCAGTCATGTATCTTACGCTAGAAAAACCTTGAATCTGGCCAATTAAAAAACCATCTGTTAAACCTGAATAAGCTATATTTCCAGTAACAGTAGTTCCTGTGTTTTTCAAAACGCCATCGACATATATTTTTTGAGAAGTTCCATCATAAGTTCCAACTACGTAATAAATTTGATCATTGTTAGGAGTTACTCCAGAACTTAATTGTAAATAACCACTAGGACTAATAACTCCATTTCCTATGTCAAAAGTTATAGGTCCGCCGCTCATTCCTATCCAATAACCATTATAACCAGTATCGCCATAACCTCCTATAAATTGAGTTGCTTGAGAGTTGTTTATTGTTTTAAAAAATGCTCCGATAGTAACATTATTTAATTGTAATGATGTATTAGTTCCTACTTTAACATAATCATTGGTTCCATCAAATTTAAAACCCCCTTTATTATAATAATCAAATGCTGGCATGTTTGCCGTAGTTCCATTACCTAATAAACCATTATCATCATTACCAGCTAAATCAATAATACTTCTATCGGTATTAAGTATTCCCCATTTTTGCCCAAGATACGTATGAACTTGTTTTCTTTCTATATCAGATAACGTTCTGTTAAAAACAATAATTTCTGCGACTTCGCATGTACTCGGTTCTGTTGGTTGATAATTGACCCCAAGACCTTTTGGACCCGCCGAAGCTTGAGAAGAAGTTTGATTTCTTATTGAAGTTCCATTACTAAAAGCATCTGCAACATCATTTGAAGACCCACCCCAATCACCCATATATATTCTCCAACTGCTATCTGCTACACTAACTGCATAAGCTATCCAACCTTCTGCATAATATTCATTCATATATCCACCCCAATGACCTAATAACCAATTATTATAATAAGCTGTTAGAACTCTAGCATTTGTTACTCCAGTTAATCTACTCACTACAAAAACTGTAGTTGCTGAACTTTCTAAATTAAGAGATAAACTTCCTATACTTTGTGAAGTAGTAAAATTTAATATTTTTCTTGAATTCAGATACGCGCTTCTACTTGGACCAGCAGACAATGGAACCATGTGATAATTATATCCACTTTTATCCCTCCATTGACTTACTGTTGTACCTGAACTATAACTGAACGTAGAATCATCCGCCGCATCCATCCACATAACCAAACCCCCTTTTACAGGAAGATAGGCGGCTGGATAAGATTGATTTTGTGATGCGTCTAAACACATCGCTAAACCATCTGTTACAATACGAGGTGAATAATTTAAAGCCATATATTATAATCCGAATCTTTTTCTAGTTGCTTCGTAATTTTTAGAAATTTCTGCTGTCGATAAAACTCTATTATATATCATGATTGATGATATTTTTCCTCTCATGTTATTTCCTATAGTAAATGTTGCGCTTTGACCAGAAGGAGTTGATGTGTTATTAGGTCCAGAAGTTGTTATATCAACATCGTTCTTAAATATTTTTCTATAACCATCTGAATTTCTAAATAAAAAAGATAATAAAACCCATCCACTACCTTCAATAGAACTTCCGTACGTATAATAATCATTTGCACCACCGTTTAAATATAATAAAGTTCCACTATCATAAAATTCAGCACAAATACCATTATTTAACCCACTTATTAAATATCTTGCCCCTGCACCAGTCACAGTATCTATATTAACCCATGCAGAAACCGTCCATTCTTGAGTTAAATTAGATTGATTTAATGGATTCGAAACTGTAAAATTTTGAGTACTAGTACATGTAAAATAACTTAAATTAGCAGAGGTAAAAGTCGGAGAATTAACTAAAGTAGCATTATATCCAGTACCTAAAGAATTTCTCCAAACAGTATTTCCTAAATAAAAAGGATTGAAAGCTGTAGCGCTTGAAGCTCTTTCTACTTGAACTCCATCCCACCAAATTATTTTTCCAACTTGTCCACTTGATGCTCCAAATCTTATCTGAATATAAGCTGTAGAAGCATTACTAAAAGTATTAGTAAAAGTGAATCTTTGCCAACTAGTTGTTACTGTAAAAGATGTAGATGGCGCTTCAATATATCCTCCACTAGAATTTGCTCCGAAAATATAACAATTTGCTGTTACTACGTCGCTTGCTTTTGCGTAAAAACTAAGAGTCCAAGTTTGTCCATTTGCAGCTGGAGCTAAATTCCAAGGAGATGAACCGTAAGTTCCAGTATAAGGATCTGTTCCAGTAATAGCCATTTTTAAAGGAACAGAACCATACTGTCTTGTAATTGTAGAATCTCCTGAAAGCGTACAATTATTATTACTTGTTCCAGACCAAGCAAAGATATTTGTAGGATTAGGATGAACATTTGGACTATAACTTCTAATATAAGAAGCATCTAAATCCAAAACTAAACCATCTTTAACTATTTGCGGTCCATTATTTACTGCACTCATATTTTATACCCCATAAGTTTTTCTGTTAGCATTAAAATTTTGTAGTATTTCGGCTTGTGACAGTGCGCGGTTATAAGCTTTAGCATTTGAAACTATTATATTACTTGTATAATTTTGTGAAGCCGAACCAATATAATAAGATGTTGTTGCTGCATATTGTTTTAATTGTTTGGTTAATGTGGCGCTATCTACTAAAACACCATTAATATACAAATATCTCATTGAAGTTTCAGTATTAACTACAAAAACACCATGATACCAAGTATTTAAAGATGCTGTGTAACCTATTGATGTTGCAGTGTTATCGTTATACCAAGTTAAACCCCAAACAACGTTTGGAGTAGCTTTTAAATGCACAAATCCTTCGTGATATCCTACTCGACCAAAAAAATATCCATCAGATGATCCCGGCGGTGTGCCTAATAACTTAAACCACACATCATAAGTATGAGTATTATTACTCAAACCATCCAATACAGAATTTGCAGGTGGAACAATCAACGGCCCTTGGTAATTTGCATTAAAATAAAAACCGCCACTATCAAAAGCAACTGCTGAACTTGTTAAATCGACATTATAACTATTACCACTAATATCTAACAATCCACCACCACCAGATACGGTATTTAATCGAGTACCGTTTACAAACGGAGTAGAATAAGATTTCTTTTCGTATTGCGTTGCTGTTATATATATTATGCCATCAGTATTATACGAACAAGCCACGTTTCCATAGTTATTTGCTGAATTAGTTACTGTATAACTTACTCTTGTCCATTTATTTTTAGGAATATAATTCGCAATACCATAATCCCAAGGATTCCAATGTTGCCCAACTTTAACATATGTTCCAGATTCTAAATATATATAAGCAGAATGAGTGTAAACCCCACCATTAACTTGATCAACAGAGGCAGTGTATAATATTGTTTGCGCATCTAAACCATCAGTAGATCTTAATTTCGCTATTTCAAATCCAGTAATCGGAGGAGTAGACGGCCCTGTTGTATCTCTAGTAACCACTCCATTTGATGTGATATAATTATATCTACTAGTAAGATCACACGTGTTGACAGTAGCTTCGCCCCTGAAACTTTTTAAAAATTCGCGGTTATAATATAATTGCAAATTACTTTTAACTATTCCTCTATTTGCGTGAGCGATTGCCATATATTATATATAAAAGATTACACGACAAAATCCACACCATGAACACTCTTGTATTTTTGCAAAAAAGCCTTTTTTTCTATTTCAGATCTTTCTCCTACGTATTTATTCTCTGCTAAACTATCGTGTGTTTGATGAAAGCAGATCAAATCTTCTGCTAATTTTTTAGGAATATCTTTTGTTTGGTTATGGAAAAAATCAAAATCGTCCCAATAAAATCTAAAAAACTCATCATACCTATATTTTTTATATATTTTTTTTGAATAAGCATGAAGAGAACAGATATATGGTTTTTCGACATGATTTTCTTTTCTTGAACCAACATATATTATATTTTCATCTAGATTTTTAAAATCTGGCATAGATATCAAAGAACAATCGGCACCCGGCAACAAAATCAACCAATCAGCATTTATAGAAGAAGCTGCGTCTAAACATTTATTTTTCAAAGCTGAAATATTAAAATCGAGCGGCCAATTTAAA
>Ga0075471_10001966_pt1 | contig 13643 bp, 13 predicted proteins | sample DEB19_08_DNA_2_FD_74787 | JGI IMG/M metagenome (GOLD analysis project Ga0075471, IMG submission 74787) | Aqueous microbial communities from the Delaware River and Bay under freshwater to marine salinity gradient to study organic matter... | ecosystem: Environmental > Aquatic > Marine > Coastal ... | reverse complement strand
GGCGCATCGCCGACGAGATCGAGGAGTACGTCGTGGAGCTCGGCACCGACGGACGCCTCGTGCTGCTCCAGCTCGAGGAGCTCATGGTCGGGGTCGACGAGGACCACCGCCTCCTCATCGAGGACTACCGCACCGCGGGCGCCCCCGGCACCGAGCGGATCATCGATGCGCTCGCGCTGCTCGACACCGAGGCGATCGTCGACGTCGTGGAGGTCGCCCGGGTCCTCGGTCACGACGGCGATCCGGTGCTCGAGGACTCGGTCCGCCCGCGCGGGCACCGGCTGCTGGCCAAGATCCCGCGCCTGCCCGACTCGATCGCCGAGGCGGTCGTGGAGCGGTTCGGATCGCTGCCGCGGATCATGCGGGCGAGCCTCGCCGACCTCACCGAGGTCGAGGGGGTGGGCGACGTGCGGGCCCAGGCGATCAAGGACGGCCTCGCCCGGTTGGCCGAGGCGTCGATCCTCGAGCGCTACAGCTGAGGCGCGCACCGGGCGCGTCAGGACCCGACGGAGGGGACAGGTGGCGGAACTCATCGAGGGCATCGAGGAGGTCGAGGTCGGGCGCACGTCGGTGCGCGCGCCCGACGGCAAGGTCATCGACGCGATCCATGCCCGCCCGCTCGGCATGCCGCAGTGGGGGATCGTGGTGCACCCCGACATCTTCGGGCTCCGGCCGCTGTTCGAGGACCTCGCGCGTCGCCTCGCGACGCACGGCCACGCGGTGGTCGTCGTCGAACCCTTCGCCTCGGTCCCCGCGCCCGAGCGTGCGGCGCTGGCGGTCGAGGATCGGTTCGCACTCGTCCCGGGCCTCGAGGACGAACGCGCGCTGGGCGCGCTGGCGGCCGCGGCCGACCTGCTCGTGGTCGAGGACGGGGTCGCCCGGGTCGCGGTCCTCGGCTTCTGCATGGGCGGTCTCTACGCGCTCAAAGCCGCCGGGGCCGACCGGTTCGATCGGGCGATCTCCTGCTACGGGATGATCCGCGTCCCCGAGGCCTGGCGCGGTCCGGCGCTCGCCGAACCGCTCCCGGGTCTGGTCCACGGGTGCCCGACGCTCGCGATCATCGGTGGTCTCGACCACTGGACCCCGACGGCCGACGTCGATGCGCTCCGCTCCGCCCTCGGAGCGGTGCCGGGCTCGGAGGTCGTGGTGTACCCGGAGGCCGACCACGGGTTCCTGCACGATCCGTCGCGTCCGGCGCACCGGGGTGACGACGCCGCCGACGCGTGGCGGCGGATCCTCGCCTTCCTCGACTGACGCGGTCGGAGCGCCGTCCTCACTGCTCGGCGCGCTGGGCCAGGCTGTCGCGATCGAGGATGCGGTAGTGGCCGCGCCCGGTGGTCTCGACCCATCCGAGCCGGGTGAACATCGCGATCGCCTTGTTGACGCGCTCGCGTGATGCCCCGACGAGTCCGGCGAGATCCTCCTGGGTCATCGGCAGCTGGAACTCGTCGCGCCCGCCCGCGAGTTCGAGCATGCGCTTGGCGGTGCGTGCGGGCACGTCGAGGAACACCGCGTCGGCGAGCGCCTCGTCGGTCGCACGCAACCGCTGCGCGAGCAGACGCACGACCAACCAGAGGAGTTCGGGCCGGGCCTCGAAGGCCGCCCGGACCGAGGCGTAGTCGACCGAGAGCACCTCGGCGTCCGTGAGCGCCCGGGCGTCGGCCGAACGCGGCTCGCCGTCGAAGAGCCCGAGTTCGCCGAACAGGCCACCGGCCTCCATCACCGCCACGAGCGTCTCGCGGCCGTCCGAGGCCCGGCTCGCGATGGCGATGCGACCCTCGGTCACGACGAAGAGCCGGTCGGCCTCGTCACCCTCGTCGAAGACCGCCTGTCCCTTGGCGACGCGCTCCACCACGGCCCGCTCCCGCAGCGCGTCGAGCACCTCGGGCGGCATGGCGTTGAACAGTTCGGTGGAGTCGAGGAGGCGGCGGCGCGGCACGATCGCACCTTACCCATGGCACGGGCGCCCCGGCCGTTGGGACCGGGAGCCGGATCGGAGTACAATCTCGGGTCCCCCGCCGCCGTCGCGTCGGGTCTCGCATCTCCCCAAGGAGCCCCATGCCCTTCGAGGTCGGCGACAAGGTCGTCTATCCCCACCACGGCGCCGCCACCATCGAGCGGCGGGAGAAGGTCGTCGCGTTCGGCGAGAAGCGCGACTACCTCGTGCTCCGGCTCGCGTACGGCGAACTCACGCTCAAGGTCCCGGCCGACAACGCGGCCGAGATCGGTCTCCGCGACGTCATCAACGACGAGGAGGTCGAGGAGGTGTTCGCGGTGCTCCGCAAGCGCGAGGCCCGCATGCCGACCAACTGGTCCCGTCGGTTCAAGAACCACGTCGAGAAGTTGAAGAGCGGTGACATCTACCAGGTGGCCGAGGTCGTCCGGAACCTCACGATCCGCGAGCGGGACAAGGGCCTGTCGGCGGGCGAGAAGCGGATGCTCGGCAAGGCCCGCCAGATCCTGGTGAGCGAGTTGACCTTCGCGCTCGACGTGGACGAGGAGCAGGCCGAGATCACCCTCGACGAGGTGCTCGGTAAGACCGGCGGGACGCCCGCGCCCAAGCCGATCCCGGACCGCAAGCCGATGGTCGACCCGACCATCCCGAAGAAGGCGAAGGCGCCGGCCAAGAAGGCCGCCGACGGGAAGGCGGCCAAGAAGGCCCCGGCCAAGAAGGCGACCGGGGCGGGGCCGGCCAAGGCGACCGGGGCTGCGGCCAAGAAGGCCCCGGCCAAGGCGGCCAAGGCCGAGAAGGCGCCCGCCAAGGCGGCCGCGAAGAAGACCGTCGCGAAGAAGGCCGCGGCCAAGTAGACCGCCGCCACCTAGCGCCCGCCCGGCCGGGCCGGGTCAAGCCACCGGCGCCACGTGCCGATGGGATCGGATCGGTCGGCGCGCCCACGTGTCCGACCCGCCCGTCCGAGGAGGTGGTGCACGTGTTCGTCGAGGTGATGCGGGGTTTCGTCGTCCTGCTGGGGACCGCGGCCGGCTACTGGCTCGCGCGCGACATCGCTCCCGACTCGCCGACCGCGGGTGGTCTCGGGGCGATGCTCGGTGTGCTCATCGGCTTCGTGTCCGGCGGACTCCTCGGGCGCTCGATCGATCGGGCGATGGGCGCGGTGGAGCGTCGGGTCGCGCCGGTCGCCGGCCCCCGACTGTTCGCCGGCCTGGCCGTGGGGATCGGTGGCGCGCTGCTCGGGGGCATCGCGACCCTGCCCGTCCTCATCCACGTCCACCCGGCCCTATCGATCCCGATCGCCGGCATCGTCACCTGGGTCCTCGGGGTCCTCGGGTTCCGCCTCGGCGCGGCCCGCAGCGACGACCTCTTCGCGGCCGCCGGACTCTCGACCCGTCCCCTCGTGCGCGCGCAGGCCTTCGACGCGCGCGACGGCTACCTCGTCGACACCTCGGCGATCATGGACGGCCGCTTCGCCAGCCTCGTCGCCGCCGGCGTGATCCACGACGACCTGTTCGTGGCCCGCTTCGTGCTCGACGAACTCCAGGGCTTCGCCGACCGTGGCGCCGAGGACGCTCGCGGTCGCCGGGCGCGCCGCGGCCTCGAGTCCATCCAGGCGATGCAGCGCGACGGGCGCGTGCGGGTCAGCGTGCTCGACGACGAGGTGCCCGAGGCCCAGGAGGTCGACGCGAAGCTCGTGGCCCTCGCACAACGCCTCGAACTGCGGCTCCTCACCGCCGACGCGCCACTCGCCCGGGTCGCCGACCTGCGTGGGGTCCCGACCCTCGACCTCCGACGGCTGGCGGCCGACCTCGCCGCGCCGGTCCTCGGGGGCGAACGCCTCACGGTCCGCCTCATGAAGCCGGGCCGGGAACCGGGCCAGGGCGTCGGCTACCTCGAGGACGGTTCCATGGTCGTCGTCAACGGCGGTGCCCCGGCCGTCGGCGGTCCGCAGATCGAGGTCGTGGTCTCCTCGGTCGTACCGAACGCCGCCGGTCGCATCATCTTCGCCCGTCCCGCCGACGAGGTGGGCGCCGAGCCGATGCGCTCGGGCATCATGGGGGCGTGACCACCTGGGCGATCCTCCTCGCGGCCGGAGCCGGCACGCGGTTCGGCGCCCGCAAGCAGTTCCTCGAGGTCGGGGGTGTTCGCGTGGTCGACCGCTCGGTGCACGGCGCCCACGACGTCGTCGACGCGGTGGTGCTCGTGCTGCCCGAGGGGGAGCGGTGGGACGGCCCGCCGGTCCACGCGGTGGTCGTCGGGGGCGCGCAGCGCTCCGACTCGGTGCGGGCCGGCCTCGCGGCGATCCCGGCGGAGGCCGAGGTGATCGTGGTCCACGATGCGGCCCGGCCACTGGCGAGTCGGGACCTGTGGCGCGCGGTCGTCGCCGCGGTCCACGCCGGGGCCGACGCCGCGATCCCGGGCCTCCCGGTCGCCGACACGGTCAAGCGCGTGGCGGGCGAGCGCGTCCTCGAGACCGTCGAACGTCAGGATCTCGTCGCGGTCCAGACCCCGCAGGCGTTCCGGGCCGAGGTGCTCCGACGTGCGCACGAGGCCGGCGGTGACGCGACCGACGACGCCGGTCTGGTCGAGCGCGCCGGCGGTACGGTCGTGGTGGTGCCCGGGGAGGCGCGCAACCGGAAGGTCACCGATCGCGACGACCTCGTCGTGCTCGAGGCCTGGCTCGCAGCGGGAGCGGATTCATGATCATGCGAGTCGGGCTCGGCTTCGACGTCCATCCGTTCGGTGGTGAGGGGCCGCTCGTCATGGGCGGCGTCACGATCGAGGGGCCCGGGCTCGTCGGGCACTCCGACGCCGACGTCGTCGCGCACGCGGTCGCCGACGCACTGCTCGGTCCGGCGGGGCTGCCCGATCTCGGGACGCTGTTCCCGGCCGACGATCCTGCCCACGCCGGGGCGTCCTCGATCGGTCTCCTCGCCGAGGTCGCAGCGCGGGTCGCCCGTGAGCGGTGGTGGGTCCAGAACGTGGACGTCACCGTGGCGGCCGAGCAGCCGCGTCTCGCCCCGCACCTCGGTGCGATGGCCGACGCGGTGCGCGGCGCGCTCGTCCCGCTGCAGGAGCCGATGGGCCTGCCGATGCTCATCTCGATCACCCCGAAGCGGGGCGAGGGTCTCGGCTTCGTGGGGCGGGTCGAGGGCATCGCGTGCTGGGCCGTCGCGATGCTCTGCCGGGGCTGATTCCGCGTCACGGCCCGTCACGCGGCGCACCTCCGCGCGACGCAGCGGCACACGGTCGGGCCCCGACGGCGTGCGGCATCGGCGGGGCCGTTGGGTAGCCTCGCCGGGATGAGCGACGGCGTCCGCCTCCACGACACCTTGGCCGGACGTCGGGTCGACCTCGAGGTCCGGGTACCCGGTCGGGTGTCGTTCTACGTCTGCGGTCCGACGGTCTACGACGTCCCGCACCTCGGCCACGGGCGCACCGCCGTCGCCTTCGACACGATCCGGCGCTACCTGGAGTGGCGTGGTTACGAGGTCACCTTCGTCAGCAACGTCACCGACATCGAGGACAAGATCATCGGTCGAGCCGCCCGAGAGGGCAGCACCGAGCCGGAGGTCGCAGCCCGGTACGAGGACGCGTACTGGGCCGAGATGGATCGCCTCGCGGTCCGTCGACCGGATGCCACGCCGCACGCAACGGGCTACATCGGGCGCATGCTCGAACTCATCGGCGAACTCGTCGCCCGCGGCCATGCCTACGTCATCGACGGACAGGGCGTGTACTTCGCCGTGCCGACGTACCCGGCCTACGGTGAACTCTCCCACCGCCGCCTCGAGGACCTGCTCGAGGGTGCCGGGGCGCGGGTGGAGGTGGACGAGGCCAAACGCAGCCCGATCGACTTCGCACTGTGGAAGGCGGCCAAGCCGGGCGAGCCCGACTGGGACTCCCCGTGGGGGCGCGGTCGACCCGGCTGGCACATCGAGTGCTCGGCGATGTCGCTCGACCTGCTCGGTGAGGGCTTCGACATCCACGGCGGTGGCGACGACCTGGCCTTCCCGCATCACGAGAACGAGCGGGCCCAGGCCGAGGCCGCCGGCCACGAGTTCGCGCGCCACTGGATCCACTCCGGCATGGTGATGGTCGGCGGGGAGAAGATGTCGAAGTCGCTCGGCAACTTCACGACCCTCGGTGAGGCGATCGACGCGCACGGGGGTCGGGCGCTGCGGGTCGCGGTGCTCCAGACCCACTACCGGTCCCAGACCGAACTCGGTCCGGAGGAGATCGCGGCGGCGGGGCGTGCGGTCGATCGACTCGACGCCCTCGCCCGCCGGGCCGAGGCCGCGGGCGTGACCGCCGGTCCCGACCCCGAGCCGGCCACACTCGACGCGTTCCGCCGGGCCATGGACGACGACTTCGGCACGCCCGCCGCCCTGGCCGCGGTGTTCGAGGCCGTCGGACGTGCCAACACCGCGATCGATGCCGGTGACACGGTGCTCGCCGGTGTGCTCCTCGGCACGGTCCTGACCCTCGCCGAGGTGCTCGGGGTGGCGATCGGGATGCCCACCACCGGCGAGGACGACGCGGAGATCGACGCGCTCGTGGCCGAACGCGACGCGGCGCGCGCCGCACGCGACTTCGCCACCGCGGATCGCGTCCGCGACGAGCTCGCCGCCCGGGGCATCGTGCTCGAGGATGCGCCCGGCGGCACCCGCTGGCACCGATGAGCGGCGACCGTCGCGGCGGAGGCCGCGACCGTACCGGGGGCGGCGCGCGTCGAGGGGGCGGTCGCGGCGAGGCGCGTGGCGGTCGTCGGGACGAGTACGCGGACCGGGGCGAGCGTCGGCCGGGCGCGGGGTCGGGCGAGCGCGGGCTCGGCGGGGATCAGGTCGAGGGGATCAACGCGGTGCGCGAGTTGCTGCGTGCCCACCGCCGTCCGATCCGGGAGGTGCTCATCGCCACCGGGCGGGAGGACCGCGAGGGGATCGACGAGATCGTCGAGCTCGCGTTCGAGGGCGGAGTGCGCGTCCGTGAGGTCGCGCCCGCACAGTTGGCCGCCATCGCGAAGTCCGAGGCGCCCCAGGGAGTGCTCGCCCGGGCCGCGGCCATCGAGCCCGTCGACTCGGACACTCTCCTCGCCGATCCCCGGGCGTTCCTCGTCGCCCTCGACGGGGTGACCGATCCGGGCAACCTCGGCGCGGTGATGCGCACCGCCGAACTCGCCGGCGCGACCGGCATCGTGATCCCGAAGCACCGCAGCGCGCGACTGGGTCCGTCCGCGATGAAGGCGGCGGCGGGTGCGGCCGAGTGGCTCCCCGTGGCTCAGGCCGCGGGCCTGCCGGCCTTCCTCGACCGGGCGCGGCGGGCCGGGGTGTGGTCGGTGGGACTCGACGCCGAGGGTGAGACCGACATCCACGACCTCCCGGTCGCCGATGCGCCCGTGGTCCTCGTGCTCGGTGCCGAGGGCCGTGGCCTGGCGCGCCTGACCCGCGACCGCTGCGAAGTCGTCGCCCGCATCGACCTCGTCGGCCACCTCGACAGCCTCAACGTCTCGGCGGCCGCCGCCGTCGCCTGCTTCGCGGTCGCCCGACGCCGCGCCGCGGGGTGAGGCGCGGCCGCTACGGTGCCCCCCGAGCGCCCGAGACGGGTGTGCGCATCGCCGGAGTAGCTCAGTTGGCCAGAGCAGCCGCCTTGTAAGCGGCAGGTCGTCGGTTCGAAGCCGACCTCCGGCTCCACCGCCGGTCGCCGCGTCCGCGCACCGAGTGGTCCGAGTGCCCGTCGGCGCGGCGTGCCGCACGTCCTGCGGGCGAGCGGGATAGGGTCGGCGCCGTGACCGAACCGACGAATCCCGGTGGCGGCCGGACCCGGGCCCCGCAGTCCCGCGGGGGTCTGCTGGCGAACCCGGCGGTCCGCGGTGGCCTGCTGATCGCGATCGCCATCATCATCGGCATCGTCCTGCTCCAGGCCATCGACGACGGCTCGGGCCCGATCGGGGACGGCACGACGACGACCGCGGCGATCGCTACGACGACGACCACGACCCCGGTGACGACCACCACGAAGGGGTCGACCTCGACCACGCGCAAGGGCGGGGCCACCGGGACCGCGCGCCCGCCGCAGCAGGTGACCGCGCTCGTGCTCAACGGCTCCGGCCGGAGCGGCGCAGCGGCGACCCTCACCAACCAGTTGCGCTCCCTCGGCTACCAGACCCTGACCCCGGGTGACGCCCCGGCCCAGGCCGGGACCACCGTGTACTACGCATCCGGGTACCAGCGGGAGTGCACCACGATCGCGACGGTGGTGAGCTCCACCGCGGTGGTCAAGCCGTTGCCGTCGCCCGTCCCGACGGGCGCCGAGCGCGCGAGTTGCCTCGTCATCATCGGCACCTGAGCCGTCGGCGCGTCCGCGCCGCGTTCGCGCCGATCGTCGCGTGCGCGCCCGCGATCGGTGTGGTCCTCGACTTCGACGGATCGCTCGCGCCCATCGTCGATGATCCGACGACCGCCCGGGCCCTCCCCGAGGCGATCGAGGCGCTGGGGCGCCTGCTCGGGCGGGTGTGTTCGATCGCCGTGGTCAGCGGCCGACCGGTCGAGTTCCTCCGTCGGGCCGTGCCGGTGCCCGGCGCGATCCTCCTCGGCCAGTACGGGCTCGAGCGCGAGGGTCCGGGCACGTCCACGGTGCTCGACCCCCGGGTGCTCGACGCGCTGGCCGCCGCCGACCTGGCGGCGCTGGCGGACTCGGCGCGACGCGACCTGCCCACCGTCCGGGTCGAGGAGAAGGGCGGGGTCGCGCTGACCCTGCACTGGCGGGAGGACCCGGGTGTCGGGCCGGCGGCGAGCGCGTGGGCGGCGGACCACGCGGCCCGGGCCGGGCTCGCCGCGCTCCCGGGTCGCATGGCGATCGAACTGCGCCCGGCGGTCGCGGTGGACAAGGGGACCGCGGTACGCGAGTTGGTCCTCGGCGCACCGGGCACCGCGCGCGGGCCGGCATCCGCCCTGCGCGCGCTCCTCGTCGCCGGCGACGACCTCGGGGACCTGCCGGCGTTCGATGCGGCGGCCGCGCTCGTGGCCGAGGGACACCTCGAGGCGGCGGTGCGGATCGGCGTGCGCTCCGTCGAGGCGCCCGCCGATCTGGAGGAGCGTGTCGACGTCGTGGTGGCCGGACCGCACGGACTGTCCCAGGCCCTCGGCGTCCTCGCGCGTTCGCTCGGTCGCTGAGTCCGGGTTCAGGACGCGCGCGCCACCTGGGTCGCGAGCCAGTCGGAGGGCGTGCGCGCACCGATGCGTTCACGCAGCCGGGCCGCCCGGACCCGACGCTCGTCGGTGGGCAGTTCGAGCGCGAGTTCCAGCGCGCCCGCGGTCTGCACGATGTCGTACGGCTGGACGGGGATGCAGTCGGTCCCGAGTTCGTCGAACGCACCCGCATCGCGGGACAGGCACAACGGCGCGTCCCGCTCGTTCACCGCGGGTCCCTCCTTGGCCACGAGGTTCAGTCCGTCCTTGATCGGGTTGACGAAGAGCACGTCGGCCCGCACGAGTCCGCCCAACGAACGGGCGAAGTCGTCCCGGGCGTCGAGGATCACCGGGAGCCGGTCGTCCCGCCCCCAGCGCTCGTTGATCCGCTCAGCCGTCCGCTCGATCTCGACCCGCAGCGATCGGTAGGCGTCGATCGACTCACGAGACGGGTTCACGAGCACCGCCATCGCAGCCCGGTCCCGCCAGTGCGGACGCTCCTCGAGGAGCGTCTCGAACGCGAGCAGCCCGCGCACGATGTTCTTCGACGGTTCGATCCGGTCGCTGCGCACGATGAGCGTTCGGCCGGCCGCGAGTTCGTCGAACGCGGCGGCGGCCGCCCGTACCTCGGGCGTGGCCGCCTCGGCCCGTAATGCCTCGAGGTCCGGACAGAAGGCGTCGCCGTACGCGGGTGGGGGATCGCCACCGAGGACCTCGACCGCGCAGGCCCGGTAGGCACGGGCCCACCGCTCGGTGTGGAAGCCGACGCTCGTCGTGCGCATCGTCGCGAGCATGGCGGTGGCGATCGGTTCCGGCAGCACGCGGATCGAGTTCGGCCCGCAGAACGGGATGTGGGTGAACGTCGAGATGCGCAGGTCAGGTCGACGGATCCGCAGCATCCCGCCGACGAGCGCGAGCTGGTAGTCCTGGACGAGCACGGTGTCGCCGTCGGGCGCGTGGTCGGCGACCTCGTCGGCGAAGGCCTCGTTGATCGCGACGTAGGCGTCCCATGCGCCGTGGGCCGCGCGGTCGAACCGTGGTTCCCGCGGGAGGTCGAACAGCCCGTGGTGGAGGAACCACAGGATGGAGTTGGAGAACGTGTCGTAGTGCAACCGATGCAGCTCGGGGTCGAGGGCGAGGAGCCGGAGTCGGAACTCGGGCACCTGTGCCGCACCCGCTGCGACCGCCGCCCGATCGTCCTCGCCGATGGCCGCGGCGACCCAGGTCGTCGATCGGTCACGGGCCAGCAGCGGCCGGAGCACGCTCACGAGGCCCCCAGCGCCCCGGCGGGCGACGAAGCCCTCGCCCTCGCGTCGGAACGAGTTCGGGCCGCGGTGCGAGACGACGATCACGGGATCAGGCGAGCGTGCCGAACAGCGTGAGCCAGTCCTCGAGCTCCCGGGTGGACAGGAAGTTGGAGCGCACGTGCTCGCGCCCGTTCGCGCCGAGCGAATCGGCGTGGTCCGGGGCCCGCAGCAGTTCGAGCGCGCGCACCGCGGTCTCTTCGACCGACGACACGAGGTGGCCGTCCACGCCGTCCCGGATCTGGAGCACGATGCCGCCGACGTTCCCCCCGAGCACCGGCCGGCCCTTCCAGAGCGCCTCGGCGACGGTGAGGCCGAACCCCTCGCGCAGCGACTTCTGCACGACGACGTCGGCCGCCCGCTGGAACGCGTTGATCTGCACGTTGCCCACCTGCTGGATGTTCGAGAGCAGGTGCACGTCGCGTTCGCCGGCCCGCGCCGCATCGACGGTCTCCCAGACGTGGAAGCCCTCCGGATCGTCGGTCGCCATCGACCCGGCGAGCACGAGCTGCAGGTCGGGGATCTGCTCGCGCACGATCCGGTACGCCTCGAGCACACCGAGCGGATCCTTCCAGGGGTCGAACCTGCTCACCTGCACGAGCATCGGTCGGTTCGTGTCGATGCCGTACTGCCGGCAGATCTCGGTGACGAACGGGTCCGGCAGGTCGAGGTTCTTCACCGAGAGGGGGTCGATGCACGGCGGTGCGATGTGGACGCCCTCCGCGGGCATCGAGGCCGGGACGAAGCCCGGCATCGTCCAGACCGAGGCGTCGTAGAGCGCGACGTGGGGGAGGAAGAAGTCCCACACGTCGGGGCGGGCATCGGTGAGGTCGATGTGGCAGCGCCAGATCCACTTCGCCCCCGTGTTGGGCGACGGCGCCTGGTCCCGGAAGGTCCGCATGGCTGCGGGCTGCGGGTCGTGGATGACCACGAAGTCGTACTCCCCCTCGAGCAGGAGTGTGTTCTCGAGCACCTTCTCGAGGTACACGTGCCGTGACCGGTCGTCGAAGGCCTCACCCGCACCCTGCAGCGCGTTGTGCACGTTCTTCGTGACCCCGAAGAACTCGTCGCTGCCGTGGATGACCTGCCAGTCCGCATCGACGCCGACGCTGCGGAGCAGCGGGACGTGGGTGGCGAGGAGCTCGGCCACGCCGCCGCCGTAGGGGGTGGCGCTCACGTGCAGCACCCGTGCGCCCTCGACGACTCGGGCCGCGTCGCGGATGCGCTCCACCGCCTCGCCGCCGATGATCGCGGCGTAGTCGGCGAGATCCTTGTCGAGGAGGGGGACCCGTTCGAGCACGCTCGACCTCCGAATCGGCAGCGGGCGACGAGGACGGCGGGGGCCGATGGATCCGCGCTCGCCGTCCGGTGGTGGTGTGGGTCAATCTATGCGGCGTGACTGAACGCCGAGGTTGTGCCGTCGCGTGCCCGGACAAGTTCCGGTCCACGTTGTCCGCCGGTGAGGCCGCGACCGCCATCGCGTCCGGTTTGCGCCGCGCCGGGTACGACGACGTGCGCGAGATCCCGATGGCCGACGGGGGCGAGGGCTCCCTCGACACGCTGTACGAGGCCCGGGGCGGATCGCGACGCAGGACCACGGTCACCGGGCCGCTCGGCGACCCGGTCGACGCCGAGTGGCTCGTGCTGCCGGACGGCACCGGGATCATCGAGATGGCCCGCGCCAGTGGGCGCGCGCTCGCGACGCGTCGGAGTGATCCGCTGGGCGCGACCACACGGGGCACCGGGGAACTCATCGCGGCGGCCCGGGCCGGCGGCGTGCGCAGGCTCGTGGTGTGCGTCGGGGGGAGCGCGACGACCGACGGCGGGCTCGGCGCGATCGAGGCGCTCGGCTGGAGCCTGCGTGGGATCGAGGTCACGGTCGCGTGCGACGTGACCACGGGCTTCGTCGAGGCGGCCCGGATGTTCGGGCCGCAGAAGGGCGCGACCCCGGCCCAGGTCGACCTGCTCACCCGGCGGCTCGCGAGCCTCGCCGGGACGCTGCGCGACCGCACGGGCGTTGATGTGCACGGCCTCGAGGGGGCCGGCGCGGCCGGCGGGCTCGCCGGAGGACTCGCCGCACTCGGTGCCCGCCTCGAACCCGGGTTCGAGGTCATCGCCCGGGTCACGGGACTCGACCGGGCCCTCGAGGAGGCCGACCTCGTGGTGACGGGCGAGGGTCGCCTCGACGCGACGAGCTTCCTCGGCAAGGTCGTCGGTGGCGTGCTCGCATGGTCGGTGGATGAGGGCGTGGGACGCCGGGCGGTCATCGCCGGGCAGGTCACCGACGAGGCCCGCGAGGAGTGCGCGGTGTTCCCGGCGACCGAGGTGCTCGCGCTCACCGACCGGGTCTGGACCCCGGCGGAGACCTTCGTGCGGACCGCGTTGCTCGTCGAGGAGGCCGCGGTCGAGGCGGGCCGACACGCCAGGTCCGGGACCTGATCGCCGGGTGGGTCAGGCGATGTCGCGACCGCGGGCGACGCGGTACGCGGTGACGTCGACCATCGGCGGGCGCTCCCGTGACTCGACCGTCACGCGCTCGAGGTCGTAGCCCTCGGTGTACCGGATCAGCTCGGGCGCGATCACGGTGTCACGCTCGACCCCGGCCCGACGCAGTGCGGTGGCCATGATGGCCGTCGCCTGGAGTGCGAGCTGGTCGAGCGGCCGGTTGCGGTGCTCACGCACGCCGAGGTCGACCTGGGCGATGGCGCCGGCGCCGTACCGCTCGAGGATGTCGACGAGCATGCCGAACTCCACCCCCCAGCCCTCGACGAACGGGATGGATTCGAGGATCTCGCGGCGGCCCGCGTACTCGCCGGCCAGCGGCTGCACGAAGCGCGCGATCGCCGGGAACAGCAGCGAGATGAGCGGGCGGGCGACGAGTTCGGTGACCCGACCGCCCCCCGACGGCTCGCCGTGCAGCGGGCGTCGGTAGAAGCCCTTCACGAATCCGGTCTCCGGCTGGGTGAGCAGCGGGCCGATGAGCCCGGTCACGAAGTGCTCCTCGAAGTTCCGGATGTCGGCGTCGACCCAGCAGATGATGTCACCGCGGCACGCGTGCAGGGACTTCCACATCGCGTTGCCCTTGCCCGAGCCCGGACCGGTCTCGGGGAGGATCGAGGCCTCGGGCACCACGCGGGCGCCCTCCCACGCGGCCGCCTCGGCGGTGAGGTCGGTGGAACCGTCGTCGATGACCACCAC
>Ga0075471_10001965_pt1 | contig 13644 bp, 13 predicted proteins | sample DEB19_08_DNA_2_FD_74787 | JGI IMG/M metagenome (GOLD analysis project Ga0075471, IMG submission 74787) | Aqueous microbial communities from the Delaware River and Bay under freshwater to marine salinity gradient to study organic matter... | ecosystem: Environmental > Aquatic > Marine > Coastal ... | reverse complement strand
CTCGACGCCCGTGAAGGGAAGGTCGCCGTTCGTGGCTGGCTCGACACGAGCACGCTGCTCGCGGTCGACGTCGCCCGCCGCCATGCGGATCTGCCCCTGGCGGCGATCGTCTACACCGACATCGCCACCGACGGCACCCTCGCGGGGCCCAACGTGGCGGGTCTCGAGGAGATGCTGGCGGCTGCGGCCGCTCCTGTGATCGCCTCGGGGGGGATCGCCACCCTCGACGACGTTCGCCGCGTCGCCGCCATCGGCTGTACGGGGTGCATCGTGGGCCGGGCGCTGTACGACCACGCATTCACGCTCGCCGATGCCATCGGCGCCGCCGGTGACGTGTAGGTGCAGCGCCTCCATGAGGCCCGGGGAGGCCGGGCGGCACATCCTGCCAGGGTTTCCCAGGTCGGGGATCGACGGGGCTGCCGTCCGCGGATTTCCCGGGAAGCCTCAATTTCGCTCCCGGAATCCGCCGACCGTACCGATGACGTGGTTGCCGGGCACCTTCCCTCACCTCTACCATCGACGCTCATGGCCACTGATGTGCGGATCAAGGAACAGTTGCCCGAGTTGACCCGTCGGATCGTCGAGACCTACCAGGACGTCCCGACGATCCACTATCTCGGTCACTGCCCGCTGCCGAACTACGAGTCGATCATCTCGTCCTGCGAGGACCTCAAGGAGATCCTCTACCCGGGCTATCGGCGGCGTGAGAACCTCCATCTCGGCAACGTCACCTATCACGTGGGCGACCTGATCGATGGTCTGCACGACAAGTTGACCACGCAGATCGGCCGCGCGCTGCGGCACAGCCTCTCGGCCCAGCGGACCGCCGTCGAGCAGGGCGTAGAGGCGCCGGCGATCTCCGACGCGGTGCGGCACTGCACCGAGGAGGGGGATTTCGAGGCGCTCGGGCAGGCCAAGGCGGTCGAGTTTCTGGAACGCATCCCCGAGGTCCGTCGCATCCTCGCGACCGACGTGCAGGCGGCCTACGACGGCGATCCGGCGGTCCGCACGCTCGACGAAGTGATCTTCTGCTACCCGGGCCTCGAGGCGGTGACGATCCACAGGCTCGCCCACCTGCTCCACCGACTCGACGTGCCCTTGATTCCACGGATGATGACGGAGTGGGCCCACGCCCGGACGGGCATCGACATCCATCCGGGCGCCACGATCGGCGACCACTTCTTCATCGACCACGGGACCGGTGTGGTGATCGGGGAGACGTGCGAGATCGGCAGCGGTGTGAAGCTCTACCAGGGCGTCACCCTCGGGGCGCTCTCGTTTCAGACCGATGCCGACGGACACCTTGTGCGGGGCACGAAGCGGCATCCGACGATCGAAGACGGGGTGGTGATCTACGCCAACGCGACCGTGCTTGGCGGCGCCACCAGGATCGGCCACCACTCCGTGATCGGGAGCAACGTCTGGCTCACGCGGTCGGTCGATCCGCACACGACCGTCGTCCTCGAGCGGCCCAAACTCCGCATGCGGGGCGAGGCCCCCGAGACCGGCAACGACTGGCAGATCTGATCCGGCGTCCGGGTACGTCCGGCCCCCGCGGCTCACTTGGCGGCTTTTTTGCCGTTTGGGCCCTGCCGCACGGCCAATCCGGCATGGGCAGGACCGGCGGGGTTCGCTACCCTCCCCCAAGCCTTTTCGGAGAATCAGCCCATGTGTCGCCTCGTGGTTTCCTTGGCCCTGCTGCTCGTCATGTCCGCGGCCTCCTTCGCCCAGACGGCCGCAGCCCCGAAGGTTCCCGTCGTCTTCGCGGCCTATGCCACGCCGCTCGAAGAACCGTGGAACATGGTCATCCATCAGGCCCTGCAGGCCGCCGAGAGGGCGGGCCGGATCAGCTATTCCTGGCAGGACAGGCTGGCCACCGCCGAAGCGATGGTGCTCGGCATCCAGTCGGCCTTGGCCCGGCGTCCCGACGTCGTGGTCGCCGACGGTGTCGAGGGCGTGGAGGGCATCAAGGCGCTCGCGGCGGCCAATCAAGGCACGTCATTTCTCGTGGGCACATCGGCCGCGGCGGCACCCCCGAATCTGTCCGTGTTCGACAGCAATCTCGCCGAACCGGCCTATCTCTGCGGCGTGATCGCCGGCCGGCTCACCAAATCGAACATCGTCGGTGTGGTCGCCGGCCGCAGCGACGTGCAGGTGCATCGGGCGATCAACGCCTACATGCAGGGAGTGCGTGACGCGAATCCCGCCGCCCGCGTAAAGGTCATGTTCATCGACTCCTGGTACGACCCCCCGAAGGCCCGGCAGGCCGCGCTCGATCAGATCGCCGCCGGTGCCGACCTGATCTGGGCGGAGCGTGAGGGTGCGATCGCCGGTGCGAGGGAGAAGGGCGTGCTCGCCTTCGGCAACCTCGTGGATCAGTCGGCCGAGGGGCCCGAGACGGTGCTGACCGGTCCGGTCTGGAGCATGGCGCCGCTGATCGACCACGTGACCAAGCAGTCCGCCGCCGGGATGATCCGGGGCGAGAGCCTCCACGACTTCTCGTCGCTCGCCCGCGGCGGCGCCGTCCTGGCGCCCTGGCACGGCTGGGCCGAGCGGCTGCCGCCGGACGTGCTGGAGCTCGTCCGCGAGAAGCAGAACGCGATCAAGATCGGGGCCTTGGTCCTGAATCCCTCGGCCGACAGGCCGGTCGGAGACTGACGCGTCTTGCGCGGCTCGGGGCTGCCCGTGCCCGTTCGCCGGACGTTCGCTGCGGACATCCTGTCCTTCGCTCACTCGGATGCCGCCCTCGCTCCGCCGTCCTGGCTTCGCTTGGCGTCATACGCCGGCTCCAGGGCACGGGCAGCCCCTCGCTGAGTTCCTGCCCGTGAAAGCCGACCAGCCGTGAGGCCGTGGGCTTTTTGCGGTACGCAACGCGTGGCTCCGAAACTCAGCGGGAGCGGGTGGCGGTTCGCACGAGAGCCCGGGCGGCGGCTTCGGCACGCATCTTGGCGTCGATCGCGTCGTCCCCCACGGCACGCTCGGACGTGACCCGCTCGAGGTCGCCCCGGGCCGCGGCGGCGTCGATCTTCTCGGCCGGAATGGCCCGCTGGGTGATCACCGTGACCTCGTCGTGGCCGACCTCCACGAAGCCACCCTCCACGAACAGCCTTCGGATGGCGTCGGCCGCACCTCCCTGCTCCCCGACGATTCGCACCTCGCCGGCGCCCAGGCGGCCGATGAAGGGCGAATGGCCATGGCCCACGCCGCGGAGGCCGTCATCCAGCGGCAGCGTCACCGATCGGGCGCGGGTGTCGAGGCTCGTCTGTTCGGGCGTGACGACCACGCACCGCACCGAACCTGCCTGCTTCGTGTCTGCCATGTTCGCGGGGCTCCGGGGTCGGTGTCGGGGCGTCGTGCTCAGGCCTTGGCGGCCATCTTCTTGGCCTGTTCCTCGGCCTGCTCGATCGGGCCCACGTACATGAAGGCCTGCTCGGGCAGGTGATCCCACTTGCCGTCGGCGATCTCTTCGAAGGAGCGGATCGTGTCGGCCAGGCTCGTCTTCTCCCCCTTCTTGCCGGTGAATACCTCGGCCACGAGGAACGGCTGGGAGAGGAATCGCTCCATGCGGCGGGCACGATGCACGACGAGTTTGTCTTCCTCGGAGAGCTCGTCCACGCCGAGGATCGCGATGATGTCCTGCAGTTCACGATACCGTTGCAGTGTCCGCTGCACGCGACGGGCGATCTTGTAGTGCCGCTCGCCGACGTACTGCGGATCGAGGATCCGGCTCGACGAGGCGAGTGGATCCACGGCGGGATAGATGCCCTTCTCCGAGATCGAACGCTCCAGGTAGAGGAATGCGTCGAGGTTGCCGAAGGCGGTCGCGGGCGCAGGGTCGGTCGGATCGTCGGCGGGCACGTAGACCGCCTGCACGGAGGTGATGGCACCCTTCGTGGTGCTCGTGATCCGCTCCTGCAGCGCTCCCATCTCCGTGGCGAGCGTGGGCTGATAGCCCACGGCGCTCGGCATGCGGCCGAGGAGGGCGCTCACCTCGCTGCCGGCCTGCGAGAACCGGAAGATGTTGTCGACAAAGAGGAGCGTGTCAGCGCCGGAGGCGGCCGTGTCGCGGAAATACTCGGCCATGGTCAGCGCCGACAGGGCGACACGGAGGCGGGCTCCGGGCGGCTCGTTCATCTGTCCGAACACCATGCAGGTCTGATCGATCACGCTCCGTCCCGTATCGCCGATCTTCGCCTCCTGCATCTCGAGCCAGAGGTCGGTTCCTTCGCGGGTCCGCTCGCCCACGCCGGCAAACACGGAGTAGCCGCCCTGGGCACTGGTGGCGATGCGGGCGATGAGTTCGGTGAGGATGACCGTCTTGCCGAGGCCGGCACCGCCGAAGAGGCCGGCCTTGCCACCGCGGACGAACGGCGTGAGCAGGTCGATCACCTTGATGCCCGTCTCGAAGAGCTCGGTCTTCGTGGTGAGTTCCGTCACGGGGGGCGGATCGCGGTGGATAGGCCACCGCTCCTTGGAATCGACGGCCCCACGGCTGTCGATCGGCTCGCCGAGCAGGTTGAACACGCGGCCGAGCGTGGCCGGGCCCACGGGCACGGAGAGGGGCGACCCGGTATCGACGACGGTCTCGCCCCGGATCAGGCCGTCGGTCGAGCCGAGGGCCACGCAGCGGACCTTGCCGCCGCCGAGGTGCTGCTGCACCTCGCCGACGAGGTGCAGGTCGACGCCCTTCTTGTCGCTGTCGATGCGGACGGCGTTGTAGATGGACGGAATCGAGTTCTCGGGAAACTCAACGTCGAACGTCGAGCCGATGACCTGCGTGATTCTGCCGTGTGCCTTCGTTACGGTTGCCATGTCGATTCCTGTCTGTCGGATGAAATCAGATGTGAGGTGGGGTGATCGGACCGGTTGATTCGCTACTTCTTCAGGGCCTCGACACCGCCGAGGATCTCCATGATCTCGCCGGTGATCTGCGACTGCCGGGCCCGGTTGTATTGACGCGAGAGGCTCTTGATCAGCCCGCCGGCGTTCTCCGTGGCCGCCTTCATCGCCACCATGCGGGCCACCTGCTCGCTCACGGCCGCATCGAGGAAGCACTTGAAGAGCCTGGAAAGGAAGCTCGCCGGGAGGATTTCCTCGAGGATGCTCGAGGCCGACGGGTAGAAGTCGTACTCGTCGGAGGCGAGTTTGGCGGCCTGCCGGCCTCCGCCGGCCGCCTGGGGCGGGGCGAGCGGCAGAAGCGTCTCCGTGATCGCCTCCTGCTTCGCGATCGAGTGAAACTTGGTGTAGACCACGTCGAGCCGGTCGATGTCGCCCGACGAGTAGGCCTCCAGGTAGGCCTTGCCGATCGGGGCCACCGCCGCGAACTCCGGCTTGTCCTCGAACGAGGTGTACCGCTCGGCCAACTCCACGCCACGGAACCGGAGCGCCGAGATGCCCCGCTTGCCCGAGACGGCCACATGGGAGGGCACCTGCTCGCTCTTCCACTGGCCGAGCAGGGCGACGGCCTGGCGGACGATGTTGGAGTTGTAGCCGCCGCAGAGGCCGCGGTTGCCCGTGAGCACGAGCACCGCCGTCCGCTTCGTCGGCCGGATTTCCAGCAACGGGTGGGCGACGTCGGCTCCCACGCTCGCGATGTTCTCGAGAATCTTGGCGAGGTGCTTGGTGTAGTCGCGGGCGGCGACCGAGCGGTCCATCGCCTTCTTGAACCGCGCGGTGGCGATCAACTCCATCGTGCGGGTGATCTTGCGGATGTTCCTCACGGACTTCCGGCGTCGATCGAGTGCTCGGGCTTTTGCCATGGTGTGCGACCTTCAGCGTGCGGCGGACAGCCGACGTTCCTCGTGCCTCTCGACGACTACCTCGCGGCCGCCATCGACCGGGCCTCGCCGCCCGACTTCGCGGCCCGCTGCCGCTTGAACTCCGCGATCGCCGCCTCCAGCTGCCGCTCGCTCTCACCGTCGAGTTCCTTCGAGGTCTCGATGCGGCTGCGCAGCTCCGGCACCTGATCGCGGATGAACGTCAGGAATCCCTTCTCCCAGTCGGCAACCTCGTCGCGTTTCACCTCGTCGAGGTGGCCGCGGGTGCCGGCGTAGATGGAGAGCACCTGGTCGACCACGTCCATCGGCGCGAACTGCCCCTGCTTGAGGAGTTCCACCATCCGGTAGCCACGATCGAGCCGCTGCTGCGTGGCGGCATCGAGGTCGGTGCCGAGTTGGGCGAAGGCCTCGAGTTCGCGGAAGCTCGCCAGGTCGAGACGAAGGCCGCCGGCCACCTTCTTCATCGCCTTCGTCTGGGCGGCACCACCGACGCGCGACACCGAGATGCCCGCGTTCATGGCCGGCCGCTGGCCGGCGAAAAAGAGGTCGGGCTGCAGGTAGATCTGCCCGTCGGTGATCGAAATCACGTTGGTCGGAATGTAGGCCGACACCTCGCCTTCGAGCGTCTCGATGATCGGCAACGAGGTGAGTGAGCCGCCCCCCTTCTCCGCCGAGAGCTTGGCCGACCGCTCGAGCAGGCGGCTGTGGGCATAGAAGACGTCGCCCGGATAGGCCTCGCGTCCGGGTGGCCGGCGCATGAGGAGCGAGAGTTGGCGGTAGGCGGTGGCCTGCTTGGAAAGATCATCATAGACGATCAGGGCGTGCTGCCCGTTGTACATGAAGTGCTCGGCCATCGCCGTGCCCGAATAAGGGGCGATGTACTGCAGGGGCGCGGCACTGCTGGCACCGGCCACGATCACGGTCGTGTAGTCCATCGCACCGTGCTTGCGGAGCGTGTCGATGACCACGGCGACCGATGAATCCTTCTGGCCGACGGCGACGTAGAAGCACTTCACGCCGCTGTTTTTCTGGTTGATGATCGCGTCGATGCCGATCGCGGTCTTGCCCGTCTTGCGGTCGCCGATGATCAGTTCCCGCTGACCGCGGCCGATCGGCGTCATGGCGTCGACGGCCTTGATGCCGGTCTGCAGCGGCTCACGAACCGGCTGCCGCTCGGCGATGCCGGGGGCGAGCGTCTCGACGGGGCGGCGGTGCTCCGTGACCACCGGCCCCTTGCCGTCGAGCGGATTGCCGAGCGGATCGAGCACGCGGCCGATCACGGCGTCGCCCACCGGCACGGAGAGCAGGCGGCCGGTGCTCTTCACCTCGTCGCCCTCGGTCACCTTGAGGTAGTCGCCGAGAATGATCACGCCGACCGAGTTCTCCTCGAGGTTGAAGGCGAGCCCGGTGATGCCGCCGGGAAACTCCACCATTTCGCCGGCCATCACGCCGGACAGGCCCCAGACGCGGGCGATGCCGTCGCCGACTTCGAGCACGCGGCCGACCTCGCGGACGTCGATGCCCGACTGGTAGCGGGAGATCTCCTCGCGGAGGACGGATGCAATTTCATCGGTCAGGTGTGCCATGAGTATTCCCCGTTTTGGATGGCGTGGATGTTTCGCTGGTGGAGACGGCCGCCGAGCCGGGAGAGGCTCGTCGCGACCGACTGGTCGTAGATCGTGTCGCCGACGCGGACGACGAGGCCGCCGATGATGCCCGGGTCGACGACGAAGGTCGGCGTGAGCGTGGCGGACAAAGCCTTCTCGACGTCGGCCACGATGCGTCCCTGCTCGGCGACATCGACCGGCACGGCCGTCGTGAACGTCGCCTGCCTGCGGCCGTCGAGATCGTCGGCCAGACGCTCGGCGGCATGCACCACCGGAGCGAGGATGCCGAGCCGGCCATGGCGGGCGAGCACATGGAGCGCATGAACGGTGGTGGGCAGCATCCGGCCCTTGGCGATCCGGTCGATCAGCGCCGCCTTCTCCTCGGCGGAGACCTTCGGGGAGCCGAACACGGCCTCGGCCTGCGGAACCTTCGGCAGCACCTCGCGGGCGAGCTGGCCGAGTTCGGCGATCACCTCGCGGCGGCAACCGGCCGCGTCGGCGGCCTCGATGATCGCCTGTGCGTAGATCTTGGCCACGCGGTCGACGGCGATGTCGACGTGCGAGCCGTGCGTCGGGCCAGGCGAGGATTTCGAGTCGTTGACCATCGGTGTTTCTTGGAGAAGAGGCCTTGCGGCGATGCCGGACGAATCAGTTGACGCTCGGCCTGCTCGAAAGGCTGGCGACCGACTCCCGAACGAGTCGCGACTGGTCGTCCGGCCCGAGCTTCTCGCGGAGGAACTTGCCGGCCACCTCGACGGCCAGGTGCCCCGCCTTCTCCGCGATCTGGGAGAGCGCGTCGTCCTTGGCGAGCTGGATTTCGTGCGTGGCTCGTGCCCGCTCGTCCTCGGCCGCCTTCCGGGCCTCGGCCACGATCGACTGCCGGGTGGCATCGGCGTCGCGGCGGGCCTCGTCGAGCATGCCGCGAACCTCCTCCGAAGCCTCGGCCAGCCGCCGCTCGTACGAGGAGAGCATCCGCTTGGCCTCCTCGTTGGAGGCCTTGGTCTCGGCGATCTGGCGGGCGATGCCATCCTCCCGCTTCTGAAGACCCCCCATGATCGGCTTCCAGGCAAACTTCGTGAGCAGTGCCAGCAGGGCGAGAAACACGGCGAATGACCAGACCGCGAGGTCCGTCTGGAACCATGCGGGGCTCTCGAACTGGGCCTTCGTGGTGTCGGCGGGCAGATTGTGCCCGATCTCCACATGATCCCCGTGATCTCCGTGACTCCCAGGAGCTTCAGCATGCAACGCGGGTCCGCTCGCCATCGCGGCTTCGGGGACGACGGCCAGATAACCGCAGGCTGAGATGCAGGCCAGGGCGGCGATCGCCATGCCGAGGCGGTGCGGTGTTCGCGAGGACATCCGAATCACGTTGGGGCTCCGCTGGTCTGGGCTCATGTCGGTCATGGATTGGTCGGGAACGGGCTGACTACTGCATTTCTAACAATCGACGACTCGAGGCATTCTGGGGTGCTGGCCGCGAGCCGCCACGAGGACGGGGCGAAAGGGAGTTCCCTCGTCGCCCCGCCCCGTGGGCAGAACCTTCGCGAGGCTGCCGTCGGGCGACGGTCGCCTCGGCACGGGCCGCTCACTTGCTGGAGCAGATGAACAGTGCGTAGAAGGTGAAGCCTTCGATAAGGGCGGCCGCGATGATCATCGCCGTCTGGATGCTGCCGGCCACTTCGGGCTGACGCGACATGCCCTCGTAGGCAGCCGAGGCAAGCCTGCTGATGCCGAGCGCGGCACCGATGACGACGAGGCCGACGCCGAAGTACGACGTCAGGTCGATGAGCGAGCGGCCCGAATCCTGGGCGCTGGCCATGTCGGCACAGATGAACATGACGGCGAACGCGGCGACGGTGGTGAGCGTGCGGGTCGAGAACAGCGAACGGATCATCAATCGAGCTCCTTGAAAAAAGTGACCGGACGGGTGCCCGGATACGGTTGAAATGAGGACGAACGGGTTGGATGTGCGGGTTGGTGAAGCGGTGCCGGTCGGAAACCGCAGAGCCCATGTTCTAGGGATTTTGCCGCGGTTGTGTAGGGCGGTTTCTCTGAGTGGCGGTTTTTTTCGAACTCGGGCGGGGCTCCACGTGATTCGGGTTCCCCGTCGAGGTCTCAGTGCTGGTGAACGGCCGCTCCGATGAACAGGGCGGACAGGAACGTGAAGATGTAGGCCTGCAGAAAGGCGACGAAAAGCTCCAGGATGCTGAAGAGCGTGCAACTCGCCACGCTGATCCCGGTCACCGTGGCCCACATTCCCATCGAGTAGGTGGCGGCGGCCGAGATCAGCCCCATGATGCCGAGCAGCACGAGATGGCCGGCGACCATGTTTGCCAGGAGCCGAACCGCCAGAATCAGGTGCTTGATGCACAGCCCGAGCATCTCGATCCCGAAGATCATCGGCTTGAGCAGGATCGCCAGCGGCAGCGGCAGATCCATCGACGGCACCTGATTGGCGAAGAAGCCGAGAAAGCCGAACTTCAGCATGCCGGCCACGAACACCGTCAGCATCGTGACGCCCGCGAGAGCCAGGGTGACCGAGAACGACGCGGTGGGCGATCCCGCCCAGGGCACCATTCCCAGCAGGTTGCAGCCCAGCACGAAGAAGAACAGCGTCAGGAGCAGCGGCACGAACCGGTCGCCATCGTGGACTTCGTGGTGCGTCGCGACGGCCGGGCCCCCGGCGCCGGCTAGAGCGGCTGGTGCGGTGCCGTGATCGGCATGTCCGAGGTCGCCGTGCTCGTCATGGCCGCCGTGATCGTCGTGCCCATGGTCATGGCTGTCGATCGCGGGGCGGGCGATCTGGTCACGCACGAAAAGAATCATCGCTTCGAACAGGTTGGAGAAGGCGCCCTTCGGTGCCTCGCCTCCGCGGAGCCGCTTGGCGAGCCGAGTGAACAGCAGCAGCAGGATTCCCGCCAGCAGCAGTTCGAGCAGCATGTACTTCGAGATGCAGAATCCCGACTTTTTCTCGTACAAGCTGTCGAGCGTGCCGAAGGGCTGCGGGATCAGGATCTTCCCATCCATGGCGTGGTTGAACTCGGCCACGTCCGGCATCGTGCGGCCGGGTTCCTCGAAGGGTGCCCGCAGGAACCGAGGCACGTCGTCGAGCGTCTTCCAATCGTGCCGCCAGAAGGCCTTGGGAACCTCGAAGAAATAGGCATCCTTGAGGTGGTAGATCGGGTTGTGGTCGGACATCGGGGCCGGATTTCCTGGGCAGGCGTAGGGCGACTTCTGGCCGGTAGAGGGCTGCGGCGGAGAGTGTGCGGGATGTGGCCCCGCGTCGTCAATTCGGGGGCCTGAATCCGGGGCCGGAGACGCCTCGGCGGCCCTCCATGATGATTCGGATCAGGTCGGCGGCAAGCGAGGCGAGATAAAAGGCCACGAGCAACTCCCCCGCTCCGGCAGCACGGAGTTTCCCGTCGCTCGCCTGCAGCCAGGCCAGGGCCACCAGCGCCGGGACGAGGCGGAGGACGACCGTGCCCAGGGTGGCGGAGACGCGGGCCGACGGGGATACGGCGGGACTCCGGGAGGCGATCCACCCGCCGATGCCCCCCACCAGGCATACGCCGGCCGCGAAGGCCACCGCCTCGACATGGCCGGCCCCTCCGCCCCGGGCCAGGGCGACGCCCGCCGCCACGGCCAGCACGGTCAGCGTCGTTGCCGGCGCGGTCCACGAGGGCCGCGCTTGGGAACTATCCGTGGAGAGCCGGTCGTTCATCGCCTCAGCCGTCCGCGGGCCGTCAGTTGGATCAGCATCATGAGGGCCATGCCCAGGCCGGCGACCATGCCGAGCGGCGCGAGAAAGGCGGTTCCCAGCCGGGCGTCGAGCCAGCCTCCCGCCACGCCGGGCAGAAACATCGTGAGCCCGATGGCCGTGATGCGGGACACCCACACCATCGCTTCGCCGATCGGTGAGATTCCAGGGTCGCGGGGCATGCCGTTCAGGATACCCGCGAGTCACCGGGCCCGCAGTGAGTCGGGACGGCCCGAAACCTCGCGGGTCGACCGGATGCCGGCCCCGAGGCTATCGTGTCGCGACGGAGGAGCCTGCCGCCTCGTGGCCTCGAGCCTCCGTCCTTCATGGAGAAGCCTCGTCCATGGTGTTCCGCAAGCACCGCCGCCGTCGTCGCCGGCTGTCGTCCGGCGGCCGGCGGCCAGGCAGGTCGGTCGAAGCCGGGCCCGTCGGCCAGCCGACGGTGCTCCGGTTGATCGCCTGCGACGGCAGCACGACCCACGAGTCGACCGTGGTCTCGCCGCAGGAGCTGACGGTCGCCCGGGAAAAGTGGCCGATCGTGTGGCTCGACGTGGATGGTTTCGAGGATACGGCGGCGATTCATGCCGTCGGAAACGTCTTCGATATCGGTGAACTGGCGCTCGAAGATGCCGTCACGCCCGACGAGCGGCCGAAGGTCGAGGTCTTCGGTCACCAGTTGCTGATCGCCGTGCGGATGGCCCGCTTCGAAGGCGATGCGATCGTGACCGACCCGATGGCCATCTTCCTCGGGGATCGCTACGTGATCACGTTCCACGATCGCACGGTACCCGACGGCTTCGAAGGAGTCAGGGAGAGGATTCGTCATGGCCGCACCCGACTGGGGCATCTCGGCGCCGACCATCTCTGCGCCCTGCTCCTCGATGCGGTCATCGACGGGTATTTCCCGGTGCTCGAGCAGTTTGGCGACCGGCTGGAAACGATCGAGGAAGAAGCGCTCGAGAATCCCACCCGCGGACTGCTCGGGCGGATTCACGACGTCCGCAACGACCTGATGACGCTCCGCCGGTCGCTCTGGCCGACCCGCGACGTGCTCCACGCTCTCGGCCGCGAGTCGACCGCCTTCGTCGGCGACCATGCGCGACAGCACTTTCGCGACTCGTACGACCACACGATGGAGTTGCTCGACCTCACCGAGGGCTATCGTGAGATCGGCAGCGACCTTCGTGACATCTATCTCGCGAGCATCAACAACCGCATGAACGACGTGATGAAGGTGCTGACGGTGATCGCCACGATCTTCATGCCGCTGACGTTCATCACCGGCTACTACGGGATGAACTTCAACACCGCATCGCCGTGGAACATGCCGCTGCTCAACTATCGCTACGGCGGACCGGTCGCGATCGTCATCATGGCCGTGACCACGATCGGCATGGTGCTGTTCTTCTGGCGCCGCGGCTGGCTGCGGCGCTGGCACTAGCCGGCGTCAGGCCCTGCCCAGCAGGAACGAGGTGCGGAGCGTGCCGCGGCCCTTCAGGGCGACCTCGCCGCGATCGGCGAAGCGGAAGGCATCGCCGAGCAGGCTGCGGGTGGCGGGCGACACGTGGATCCGCGAGGGCTCGCCGTGGGATTCCATCCGGCTGGCCAGGTTGACGGTGTCGCCCCAGAGGTCGTACGTGAACTTCTGCCTGCCGATCACACCGGCTGCGACCGGGCCGGAGTGGATGCCGATCCGCAGTTCCAGCGCCAGGCCGCGGTTGCGGATCACGCCGCGGAATGCCTCCTGCATGCCGATCGCCAAGACCGCCATCGCCTCCGCGTGGTCGGGGCGTGGCACCGGCAGCCCCGCGACGGCCATGTAGGCATCGCCGATCGTCTTGATCTTCTCGACGCCATGGACGTTGGCCAGGTGGTCGAACGTGGAAAAGATCTCGTCCAAGAGGCCTACCACCTCCTCGACATCGACCTTCTCGGAAAATTCGGTGAAGCCGCAGAGGTCGGCGAAAAGCACCGTCACGGCCGGGAAACTCTCCGCGATCGTGGCCTCACCGTCCTTGAGCCGCTCGGCGATCTTCGCGGGCAGGATGCTGAGGAGCAGCCGCTCCGACTTTTCCCGTTCCCGCTTCAGGTCGGCGAGCGACTGTTCGAGGGCCGCGAAGGCGGCGTTGCGTTCGAGCAGCCGGCGGTAGCCTTCGGAGTGCACCCGAATGCGGGCGATCAGTTCGATCCGGTCGGGAAGCTTGATGAGGTAGTCGCTTGCGCCTGCGTCGAGCAGCTGCGCCTTCACGACCGGCTCCTCGCGGGCCGAGAGCACGATCACGGGCACGTCGGCGGTCGCCGTCAGCCCGCGGAATCGGCGGACCATGTCCAGCCCGTCGATGCCGGGCATCACGAGATCCTGGAGGATTACGGTCGGGCCGAAGGCGGTGGCGACGTCGCAGGCCTTCTCCCCCTCGCGACAGAACTCGAACGCGATGTCGCCCTGCTCCGCCAGGAGACGGCGCACGGCCTCGCCGATCATGGCCTGGTCGTCGACGAGCAG
>Ga0075471_10001964_pt1 | contig 13644 bp, 6 predicted proteins | sample DEB19_08_DNA_2_FD_74787 | JGI IMG/M metagenome (GOLD analysis project Ga0075471, IMG submission 74787) | Aqueous microbial communities from the Delaware River and Bay under freshwater to marine salinity gradient to study organic matter... | ecosystem: Environmental > Aquatic > Marine > Coastal ... | reverse complement strand
TTCGCCTTCGCGGCGAACTCGATCTCCTCGAGCTTGGCTTCCTTCGCGAGGTGCTTGGCAGGCTAGGGTCCTGGACTGAAACCATCCTCGGTACCCGCCATAATTTTATACTGTCCTGTGCGCGTTGTGCCCTGACGATAGTTATAGATCTCTATAACCCGGGTTAACTCAGTGAGACTAATCTTACCGTCGCGACTGGAGTCCGCGCTGTGGTACCGACTGAGTGAAACGACAGCGGAAGAAGCTGTTCCCGGTGCAGGAACAAAACCATCTTCCGTTGTGGTCGCGGTCACCGCGTAGCCACCAGTGCGAGTCGTTCCATTCCGTGTATTGTAGAGTTCAATCACCCGGGTCAGCTCCAACAGGCTGATACGGCCATTTTGGTCGAGGTCCGCTGAATGGGCGGTGGTGATCGATACCGAAAGAGGGTCCGGCTGGGCTAGGAACTGCGACGACACACCGGCGTTGATTCCGACCAAAGCCACCAGGTCCACGACGCCGGTCTGGGTAGAGGGAGCGTTTACCGAATAAGCGAAGGTAAAGGGGCTGGCCGGGACGGTAGACCATGTCCACTCGATCAGATTCTTTTGGCCTGCAGATGGAGCCGAACTGGCGCCGCTGACGGTAGAGGACGCGAAGCTCCAGTCGGGTGGCAGCAGAACCGACCATTTCAGACCGGATGCCGCTCCCGCGTAAGTGACCGTGTTGGACAGGGAGACAACTCCTCCGGGAATGTAGCCGGATCCCGAAATCAAGTGGGAGGCGGAATTGCCAGCCGGCTTTATCTCAAGGGAAACGATCGAGGAGGACACGTTACCAGCACTATTGGATGCAACCACCCAGTACCTCCCAACCAGCGCAGGTTGTATGTTATCGAGCGTCAGGACCGAGGCGGTAGCTCCGGCGATCGGAGAGCCCGAGAAGTACCATTGATAAGAGGGAGCGGGGGAGCCGGTCGCACTGGCGCTGAAAGTGACGGATTCTCCAGGTGCGGTAACCGTTTTGGAAACAGGCTGACTCGTGAAGACGGGGACGTTCTTGGGAAGAACCGTGAGTGTGCCTGGCTCGAGCGAAAGCTCATAATTGGCGGCAAAGCCGCCTGATAAGGTGATAGTGTACGGGCCGGGGGCACTATCCACTCCAGCCGCCGTCGAAATTGATGGCCCCGTAATCACCGCTGCAGTCTCGCCAGGGATAAAGCCGGTGTAGGCTACCGTGAGTGTCGGATTGGGCTCACCGTGAATCTTCGATTTGTTTTCGGCCTTCGCCGTCAACAGGGCCTTATTGACCGAAAGCACCACGGTGCCACTAGCTCCCGTGTAGTTGCCTCCGTCCGTCGGCGTGAACGTCACGCTCAAAGACCGGCTGCCGGCATTGAGCACCGCTCCCGCCGCCGGGCTGTAGCTGAAGCCACCCGCCACGTTCGCCGTCGCGTTGAGCTGCGTCCCGCTCAGTGCTGTCCCATAGGTGATGGCCGTTGGCGTGGTCCAGTTGAGCAGGGGGGTAGCCTTGGCCACGTTGAAACTCGTAGTGACTTCCGTTGCCGCCGCATAGGTGGCGTCGCCCACCTGGTTGGCAGCGAGGATCACCGTGCCGGCACCGGTCAGCGTCACGCTGTTGCCGCTGATCGTGGCCGGGCCGGATTTCACACTCATCGTCACGGCCAGACCGGAGCTGGCCAGCGGCGCCGTGATCGTGAGCGTCCGACTGGGCGCATAGGTCTGGTCCGCCACCGTTGTAAACGCGGCGATGGTATTGGGCAACTTGGTGCCGGTGGAATTGTTCGCGCCCACCACGACCGTGATCGCATTGGAGGTGGCGAGCACTGTGCCGTCGGAGGCCAGCGCTTTCGCCGTCAGACTGTGGGTGCCCGCAGTGGGAGTCGCCCAAGTCAGGGTGTGGGGCTTGGTGAGGGAGCTGCCCAGCTTGTTGGCACCCAGATAGAAATCGACACTGGCCACCGCCTGAGTGCCGTTGACGGCGTCCACCGCCAACGTGAGCGGGACTCCGGGCAAGGGTGCCCCCGCCACCGGGGACAATCCGATCCAAGCCGGAGCGGATACCGGATACGCCGGAAAGATGGCCGTGGCCGGGACTGCTTCCTTCGCTGCCGCCCCGGGCACCTGCCAGCCGACGGATACATGGTCGCCACCGCCATTCGCGAAATGAAGCACCTCCATGTAATAAACCTTACCCGCCTCGAGGAAAATCTCGGGGGATTGCGGCCCGCCGGACTTCCAGTTCTGAAAACTGGTATAGCCGACAAGGCTGGCAACAAGTGTCTTGTTGGCCGCACTCTCGTCGGAACTCAGGTAGAGCTTGCTGTCGTCGTCGGAAGCGATCCAGAAGGTGTAGTTGCCGCTCACGGGGGGTTGGAGCAATCCGGTGAGGCGGCGTGTCTCCTCGGCCATTTGTACCTGAGTGGTGAAAGTGGGAAGCGTCCCCGTGTAGGTGGGCGTATCGCTCCAGGTTTGGTTCTGATATGTCGTGCGGCTGGTCCAACGCTGCTCGGTGACACCGGGCACGGCCGGCGGATTGCAGACAATGGTCAGAGTCCCGTAACCCACGAGCCCCTGATCATCCGATACGCCGACCCGCAGTTGCACGACACCCCGGTTGGGCAAGGCGGCGGGATTGCTGAGCGTGAGTTGGCCACCGGTGGTGAAACTGAAGGCCCCGGCACCATTGCCGCTCACGAGCGTCCACGAGTTGCCATTGATCGTGCGGCCCGGGGCTGCCGTGGCCGAGGCGAGGCCCAGCACGGTGCCGGCGGGGTAGTAGGCGGCCGTCGCGAAGCCGGACGGAGTCACCTGCGGCGGATTATCGACAAAGATATCAGCCATCACGGTCTGCGTCACGTTGTTGGCCGCAGCCGTGGTTGTGATCACGGCCTTCACTTGGTGGTTGCCGGGCGCCGCGTTGGTATAGATCGCAGAATAGGGATAGCTGGCGTCACTCGCGATGAGCGCATCATCGACCAAGAAATCGACTTTCGAAATCACCTCGAAGCCCTTCGTCACCGCTCCAGTGAGCGTGATGGATTGCCCCTTGGTGAAGCCGGTCATGGGCAGGCCAGCCGAGTAGGTGCCGTTCAATCCGAGGCGGAGCGCTATCGCCCGCACCTCGATGGTGAGCGTGGCGGTGGACGAAACCCCGGCTTCGTCGGTCACCCTGACTGTGAAGCTGTTCGTCCCTACGTCGGCATAAGCGGCCGAGCCGGAGAGCGTGCCGTCGGCCGCGACTTTCAACCACTCGGGGCCGGAGACCTTGCTGAAGCCGAGCACAGCCCACGAATCGGGATCGCTGGCTTTGCCCGCCAACGTCTGTCCCGAGTAGGGCACCCAGGCCGTCGCATCGGCCGTCACGAGGGACGCCGCGTTGAAGGTCGGGGCGCGGTTCGGCCCCTGCACCACAATTGTCATGGTCGCCGTGGACGACAGGCCACCGACGTCGGTGACACTCACCGTGAAGGTGTTGGTGCCAACATCCCCGGCCGCAGGCGTGCCGGAAAGTGCGCCGGTAGTGCCGACGGTCAGCCACGCGGGTCCGGAGGTTTTGGCGAAGGTCAACCCGACGAAATCGGCGGAATTGGGATCGTAGGCGGCACCGGCCAGCGTGAACCCAGTGTAGGCCTGCGTCGCGTAAGCTTGGGGCGCCGCGAAGGTGGACTGCAGGAAGACCGGGGCGACACTGTTGAGCACGGTATCGGCATAAATGCCGCCCTGCCGGTAAGAGAGGACAGAGCCGGGAATCTGTCCCGTGCCGGCAACGGGGATGGCGTCACCCTCCTTCTGCCAGGCCACGGCGAGATTGTCGCCACCCCCACCCTCCTTGTGCAGGATTTGGATGAAATACTTTTGCCCGGCGACCAACGGAAGAAAGGCGCTGCATATACTGGTGCTCCACTTGCGGTCGCCCTTGTAGCCGGTGAGCGACACGATTTTCGCCGCGTTCGCCGGAGAAGCGTCCGTGCTTAGCCACAATTCGGATTCATCGTCCGAAGCGATGAAGAAACGGTAGTTGCCGCTCGTCGGCGGCGTGATCCAGCCCGTGATGCGCTGCCCGTAGGTGTCGGCGTAGTTGGTCGGAGCCATGGCGGACGTAATCACGCCGCTTACGTCGGCCTGATAGGGATACTTGGCGTGGGCGGTGAGATCGGCGACCACGCTTCCACCGATGCCTGTGTAGACCTCGCGCCAGAGCCCGCCCGAGTTGATCGTGCCGACATCGGTGACCGTGACATGCACGGTCCGGGTGGTGAGTGTTCCGTAGGGCGTGGTGTAGGAACAGTCGTAGTTGCCCTCCATTCCGGCCGAGAGGTTGCTCAGGGTGAGAGTCGGAGTGCCCGAGGTCGCACCGTAGGGGACACCGTTGCGGCTCCACTGGTAAAACGCGGGGGCCGGTCCCTCCGTGGTGAAACTCAGGGTCACCGTGCCGCCGATCACACCTTGCACAGAGGCCGGTTGGGTCAGCAGTTTCATGGTCGGAGGCGCGCCCACGGGGTGGGCCAGATGGTAGCCTTCGATCACCTGGATCGGACCGCCGTCGATGGACCAGGCTACGGACAAATGATCCCCCCCCGAGCCCTCCTTGTGCAGGGCTTCAAAGGCCAGAACCTGCCCCTCGGTCAGCGAAAAAGCGGCGGATTGCTGGGCCGCCTGAGTCGTGAAATTCCGGGCACTGACCGAACCGGCCACACTGGCGACCACCTGACCGTCGGCCGGCGCCAGACCGGTGTAGTTCAACTTGAGCTGGGAGGAATCGTTCGAAGCGATGTAGAAGCGGTAACTGCCGGCCACCGGGGCGACGATCAGGCCGCTCAGCCGACTGCCGTAACTATCGCCATTATACGAGCCCTCCGCCCGCGGAACGTGGGTGCTGATATCCGGATATTCCGGAAAGGCATGGTGCTGCACCAGCGAATCGACCGTGGTGCCGGTGATGTTTTTGTAGACCTGATAGTTGGCCGAGCCGAGCGCGTAGCCGGAAGGAGCCGGCAGCGTGCGGATGACCACGTCGATCGGCTCCTCGAGCGTGTAGCCATTGCGCGTGATCACGGCCTTGACGCGATAAAGTCCGTCCGTGCCAAACGAAAGCTGGTCGCCAGCGAAGCCGACCGATCCGTGTCCGGAGACCTTGGACCAGGTGACCGTGTAGTCCGAGGGATTCAGCAGGTTGCCGGCTCCGTCGAACACCGACAGCGGCAGTGTCACCGTGCGGGCGGACGCCTCCAGATAGCGGGCGTCGATCGTAGGCCAACGCAGGTCGGGATGGTCGAAGCGGGCGACGATGCGCCCGGTGTTGAAACCGGGCACGATCCGGTAGTTGCCGCGGGCGATCCCGTGCGGGAGGGCGAGGTTAAGGGCCGCGCACATGCCCTCGTCTAGGTAGTTGTCGTTGGTGAAGCGCGCCCGCATGTAACCAAAGCCACCCGCCGCGGTGCGCGAGAGTGTGTAGTAGAAACTCCAGTTCTCGGTTGCATACTGTAGTTGGCGATCACCGAGAAACGGTAGCGCAAACGCCCATTGTGCCTGGGCCCCCACACAGTAGGCATGGGAGTCCTGCTGCCAGATGTAGTGGCGCGTGATGAAGTTCTTCAGGTAGTCGAGCCGCTGCTGCTCGTCGGGCCGCAAGGTGCCGCCCGCCAACTTGTAGAGTTCGGCCCCGATAACGGAGCCGGCCGTCTTGCCGACATCCTCTTCCGCCGATGTGCCCCACGGAATGTAGCCGGTATGCAGTTCGTCGGGCGCTTCCGAGCCGACGGCCGCAATCGAGACCCAGTTCCACTGGATCAGGAACTTCTCATGGATGGAGGGATCAAAGTGCTCGCGCTGGGGATGCGTGTCGGCAGGGAGAGGCAGGGGCGTGTGAATCTTGCGGGCCGTGCCGGCGCCGGGACTGTAGGTGCTCACGTCCGCCGGATCGTTGGTGAAAATGGCGTGGGGATCGACGATCTTGAAATTCTTCACGTTGGTCCAGCTGCCGTTCACCTTCTCATAGCTGGTGTTCATGGGGTTGGACGCGGTCGCGGTGCGCAGCGCATCGAACTCGGTGTCCGTATAGCCGAAGTAGTGACCGTCGCGGGGCCGGGCGTTAAGGTCGAGGAGATTGCCGGTGAGCTGGCTCGCCCGGCGTCCGAATGAGAAACCGATGAAAGTATGTGTGCCGGCCGCGTTGATCCCGAGAGCGTAGCCGAGATGCGCATAGTCGCCGGTCACGCCTTTGTGGCCCACCATGCCCGCCACCTGCGTGCCTTCGTGCACCTCCCCGACGTTCGGAGCCCCGGGTTGCCGCCACCATTGGATGCTATTGGCACTCTGCTCCAAGCCGCGTTGCAGCGCGGCAACCACCGTCGCCCGCGTGCCCGCCTCGTCGGTCGCGGAGGTTTTCGCCAGATACTCCGAGAGAAACATGACGTATTGGCCGACCTGCCAGTTGCTCATGCCTTCGACCGAGCCGGTCCAGCCGTTGCCATCGTAGCGATAAGCCTCAGTACCGGAGAACGGAGCGGCGTTGATGGCGTTGATGGCAGCATCGCGCAGCGCGTTGATGGAAACGCGATACGGCCGCGCACCGGTCGTCTTATCCCAATCCGGATGCCCCAGCAGGGCGAGCCCCGTCCAGCCGAGGAAGTAGCCGCCCGCCGCCCCGGCCATGGCCTTGGTGTGTAAATGGGCTACGGCCTGCTCGTAACTGTCCGAGTATTTCGCGCTGGTGAGCAGGTAGAGCGGGCTAAAACCCTGGTTGCTCCGCGGCAGTTGCACCGTGAGGTTGATCCGACCGGTTCCCGGTCGCAGCACTTGCAAGGGCAACGCCCCGGTGCCGCCTTCTGCCCGCTCGATCGCGAATCCCAATTCCTGGGTGACGCCGGCATGATTTCCCATCTGCCGCATCCCCGCCGCATAGCCGGTCGGCAGAAAGTCTTTGCCAAAGGCTCCGAGCACAAAATCCCCGGCCTTCAATCCGGCCGCGGCCCCGGGGCCGCCGGCATCGATTGAAACCACATGGGCATACGTGGCCCCGTCCGTCACCCGATACTGGCCGCCGATCGGGCCCATCGGATAGTTGCGCTCCTCCTCCTCTCCGAGCACAACCGAGAGGGTTTCGGCTTGTGTCTGGCTGTAGGCGGAGCGGAAGACTATGAGGACCAGCAAGCTGGCGAAGATGCGGCTGAGGAACCTTTTCATGGAAAAAATGCTGGGCTGCGGCGGACTCAGGGTTTCGCCGGAGATTCCAAGAATGGGCGGAGGCGAACAATCACAGGTAAGCCAAGACTTGGCAGTCGCCTGGCGTGCGGCACATGGGCCCGGTCATCGACCTGGTCGGGGCGGGGATTGCCTATCAAGGCCACGGGATCGCCGATCAGGGTGATAAGCGAACCCTCTTTTTCCGCGGCAAAGGCCTCCGGGAGGACAAACGAACCCGTGTAGGTCCAACCCGTATTGACCAAGGGCATACCTGAACGGCCGAAGCGGCTGTCTTGAACCAACGAGATCAAGTCTTCCAGCAGCTCGCGCCGCTTCGGACCGTTGGTCTCCCACTCGACCTCGACCGAGATCCGGACGGGAGCGCCCTCCGCCGACCAATTGAGCAGAAGGGCCGCCAAGTGCAGGTGCGTCGGCGAGACCTCGGTGCTGAGCAGCGACTCGTGGACCTTTCCGGCCTTGGTTACCAGAGCGTATTCGATCAGGCCCTCCCGTTGGTTCACTGCGGCGGGAAAGGAGATAGTCTTCGTCTTCGCCTCGACTGTCACCAAACCGATGCGGACACTTCCGTCCGGTAGTTTTTCAAGCGCCGGGGCTGGCAAATCCGCCGCCTGCGGAGCCCGCGGACGGGCCGGCACTTTCTCCCCGGGGCGCAGCGACGGATCGTTCGGGATGAACTTGCCCGAGGGAGCCACGGCCCCTTGGTCAGGCCGGGGCGTCACCGGCGGCACCGCGGCCAGGAGGCGGCCTCCCGCGACCACGGCAAAAACCAGCATCGCGAGCGCTGCACAATTTTTGAGATTTGGGAGAGAAATCGCGGCTTGATTCACGGCCTGTTGATGGGCGGAAAGCCCGTTTCCGCGCCGGGTGCGAGAGAGACGGGTTACCCATTTTGAGCAACTGCGGTCTCCTTTGGTGTGTACGTACGCTTCAAACTCGCAAGAAGAACGCCCCCTTTTCCGCGCAATGTCTAACTTCCTACGCCTCCTCCGTCTCCTCATCGGCGTGGCGGCGCTGGGCGGCTCGGCTTCGGCCGGCACGACGCCGGCCTCGACTGAGCCCGTCGACCGGCTGCAGGAGGTGGTGGTTTCCGCCGCCGCTTTCGACGGCCCGGTTTCACGCTATCCCTACGCGGCCGTGAGTTTGACGCGGGAGGCGCTCTCCGCCCCAACCGTCACCTCGCTGCCCGAGGCACTAAGCACGGTCACGTCCGTGATGAATCAAAAAACGGCCGCCGGCATGGAGTCGCCGTATGTGCGGGGATTCACCGGCTTTCGCACTCTGCTGTACGTCGACGGATTCCGCTTCAACAACTCCGTCTTCCGCGAAGGTCCCAACCAATACTGGAGCACGGTGGATGTGCTCGCGCTGGAGGAAATCACGCTGCTCAAAGGTCCGCAGTCCGCCCGCCTGGGCAGCGATGCCGTCGGGGGCGCGGGGCTGGCCTCCACCCCGTCCCCTCGCTTCGGCCAGGCGGGACCGCAGCAGTATGGCCGGGCGCACTACCGCTACGCTTCGGCAGACCGCTCCCATCTGTCGCGCGTCGAGGCGGGTGGAGGGCTGGACGCCCAGACCGGGGTCGTGGCCGGATTCAGCCGTCAGACGCGAAACGAGGTCCGCGGCGGACACGAGGTCGGCCGGCAGCCTAACACCGGGACCGGAGCGACCTTCTTCGACCTAAAAGTCACCCGCCGGCTCGCCGCCTCGACCCGGTTGACCTTGGCTCATCAGGAGGCCGATTTGGATGATCTCTGGCGCACGCACGACACCCCGTACGGCCTCACCTGGGAGAAACTGACCCGCGGCACGAATCTCGTCCGCACCCTCGCGAATCACCGCAGAATGACCTACGTGCGGCTCACCTCGCTACCGGGCAACGCCGTCAGCCTTGATACCGGTTTCTGTCGGTTGGGGCTGAAGGAAGACGAACATCGCCAGCGGGCCAACCGCACTCAGGAACGGCAGGGCTTCGCCGTCATCACCCACGGTGCCTTCCTGCGAGCTTCGGGCACCGGTGCCCTGGGCCAATGGGAAACCGGGGCCGACGTCTATGAAGACCGGGTTGGGTCGTATTTCCGGCAATTGGACGCCGACGGCCTCTTGACCGGCACCCGCGTACAAGGTCCCGTGGCCGACGGTGCCAAAGTTCGCACGGCAGGGCTCTACGTGCAGGACCGCGTGAGGCCCGGGGCACGCACCGAGGTCACGGCCAGCCTGCGCGTCGATCATTCCCGGCTCACCGCCGCACGCGTGGCCCTGCCTGCCGGCACCTTCCCCTTCAGTCTCGGCCGGGACACGGCTGTCGCCGCCGGCAGCGTCCGGATCCTGCACCGGTTGTCAGCCCCCGGAGACTGGAGAGCCTTCGCGGGACTTTCCCAAGGCGTCCGGGTGCCCAATCTGAGCGACCTCACGCGCTTCGACATCGCGGCCTCCGGACAGGTGGAAACGCCTTCCGCTGCCCTAGCCCCCGAGCACTACCTTAACGCCGAGGTCGGCTGGCGAGGCAGCTCCGGCCAGGTGCGCACCGAGCTGGCAGTCTTCCGCACCTGGATCGACGCCATGATCGTGCGAACGCCCACCGGGCGCCAAATCGGCGGGCTCGCGGAAGTCACCAAACGCAACTCCGGCTCCGGGTTCATCCATGGACTGGAAGCAGAAGGCGAAATCCAACTCACCGGCACCCTGTCCCTCAAGGGCTCATTCACCTGGATGCAAGGGATCCTCGCCGGATATCCCACCGCTGCCACCGTGCTGGTCCGCGAACCGGTGTCACGGCTGATGCCGGCGACCGGAGCGGTGGCGGCGACCTGGCGCAAACAGGCCTGGACCTGCGCGGCCCACGTGATCGTCGCCGGTGCCGCCCGCCGGCTCTCCGCCGCCGACCGCGCCGACAACACCCGCATTCCACCCGGCGGCACTCCGGGATATGCGACACTCGGCCTCCGGGCCGGCTACCGGTGCCTGCGCTGGCTCAGTCTCTCGGCCTCACTCGAAAACCTGACCAACGAGGACTACCGCATCCACGGCTCCGGGCTCAACGAACCGGGCCGTAACCTGATTCTCTCGGTCCGCCTCGATGGTTAGAGCTTCGGACACTGTGCCTCCGGCGCCCCCGTTCGCTCCGGCCTGAGCAACGGATCACGGGCATCCGCCGCCTCAAAAAACCAGTCGATCAGTTTCAGCATCTGATGCGGCGCAAAGCCCTCCGCACAAACCTGCGCCACGCTAAAACACCCCTCCGAATCCTTCTCGATCCAACCCTTTTTCAGGAGGCCTGAAATTTTGCGCCGAACGGTTTCCCGCGGAATCTTGGTCGCCTGACTGAGCGAATATGCGTTGCACACCGGCATCCTGTCACCGGTGAACTGAACGGCTCGCTAGGGATAGACCACCGAGCTGCTGCCGCGAAACACGCCCGACGGGTTGTGGAGGGCGATTTCCCCCAACACGATCAATCGAGACCACATCGCCACTCGATCCATTGTAAATCTGATGCAGATGCCTCATCAGAAAGCGCGTCAGGTAGACATGCGCTTCAATCTGCCGGGCCTTGAAGTGCTTTGCTTTTGAATTTCTTGGGGTGAAAAACGGTCGCAGTTTTGAACCGAACTAAAACAGAAAACCCGGTTTTTCACGGCGTGAGAAAAGTACAGTTCCAATCAGGGCGTTTTGCCGTCATATTCAGGCGATCCTGCCTCAATGAGCCTCTCGCCAGGCTCCATCGTTGCGATGCGTCCCATTTCGAGCTGGAGCGCGCTTGCGTTACTTCAAAACGATACTCACGACCTCGGGACTACCGCATCCGCAGCCCTCGCACTGAGATGAGATCTTTTCTCCGTTTTCTCACACCCCTCGCGTTTCTCGGCCTACTCCCCCTCGTCGCCAGTGAGGTTTCGGGCAGGAGCGCGACCGCCTCCGCTCCGGTTTCCCGCGGAGAACTGCGTGCCGCCATTCAAAAGGGACTCGATTTCCTGCTCGCCAGCCAGGATCGCACCGGGTGGTGGTCCACCCCCGAACACCCCGCTGTCACCGGACTGGTGCTGACCGCTTTCAATCTGGCCCCCACGCCCGACCACCGCACCCGCTCGCCGTCGGAACTCGCCAGGGCCTACGACTTCCTCCTCGGCAGCGTCCAGACCGATGGGAGCATCCATCGCGGCAGCCTCAAGAATTACAACACGTCGCTCTGCCTGATCGCCCTCGCTACGGCCGGAAACGCCAAGTTCGACCCCTTGATTCAACAAGCCCGCGGTTTCCTCGCTGCCTCGCAAATCGATATGGGCCAGCCCGGGACGGTGGACACGCCCTTCGACGGCGGCGTCGGCTACGGCAGCAAGTATCAGCACTCCGACCTAGGCAACACCCTGGTCGCGCTGGAAGCGATGCGCGTATCCGAGCGTGCGGAACGACCGGTCTCCTCCCAGAACGGCACGGATCTCAACTGGGAGGCAGCGGTCAATTTTCTACAATCAACCCAAAATCTCCCCAGCCACAATCCGGCCGAATGGGTTTCCCGGTCGCCGGCCGATGCCGGGGGTTTTGTCTACTTTCCGGGCAACAGCATGGCCGGTTCCGCCAAAGATTCGGCGACGGGCCGCACCGCGCTGCGTTCCTACGGCAGTATGAGCTACGGCGGCCTGTTGAGTTACGTCTACGCCAACTTGCAGTCCGACGACCCCCGCGTCGCCGCAGTGTTGGAGTGGTTGCAGCAAAACTACACCGTCGACGAAAATCCGGGGATGGGTGCCCAAGGCTATTTTTATTATTTGCACCTCATGACCAAGGCTCTGACGGCCGCCCAAATCGACACGCTCAAGTTAAAGGACGGGACTCGGGTAGCGTGGCGCGATCAGGTCGCGCGCAAACTTCTGTCGCTGCAACGTGCCGATGGCTCTTGGACCAACCCGGAAAAGCGCTGGTGGGAGTCGGACGCCAGTGTGGTCACGGCCTACAGTGTGCTTTCCCTAGAAAAACTCGAAGCCTCCTTTTGAACGTGGCCCTGACCTGATCACCGACGATCCGTTTCCGACTGCGTGATGCGTGCTGTGCAACTTCCCCTGAGGGGATCGCGAAATCCGTGAGATTGCCTCGAATCGGCGAACGGAGACATCCGCGTTGCCGGGTAGCCCGTGAGGCGCATCCGAGGACAGGAGCCAAAGAGCTTTCCGCAGGAAGTGGGCCTTGCGCTGGAGTTTCCCGCGAGGGGCGCGTGGCAACCGGCACATCCGCTGGCTGGAGGAACTGCCGGCGATCGCGGCCGGCGCGGCATCTCCGGCCGCGTCGTGGACCGACTATTACACGCGCCTCGCGGCGACCGGTCCGTTGGGGATTTCGACGAATCCCAAGCTGGCGCATTTCTTCGGTCAAAAATTCGACGGGAGCCCTGCGCTAATACTCGACCAGCGGATCATCACGCTTGGCTCCGGCGGACGCTGGACCGAACTTTCCTTACTCGCGGATCTATCATACTGCGTCACGCCCCGGCGCTACCCGGAGTACCTCTCAGTGATGCATGAAATCGCGGCGACGGGCGGCTCCAGCGCGGAGCAGCTGGAGTTTTTCCTCTTCTCGCTCGGCGTATCGTTTTGAAGTACCCGAAGGAATTTCCCGTCGAATTTGCCGAGTAAAGGGAGCTACCGCAGCAGCCCGAAATCGAAGTATGCTCAGCGGCCAAAATCACAGCCTGGACCGTTGCGAATCAATCGCGGGGCGCCCTCGCGCTACATACCCCAATCACCGCTGATAGCTCGACCGTGAAACGAGCGGTATCGATCCAGCCGAGCTGCAGGGAGTAGACGACAAGGCGGCCAAAAACGGCAGAAGCGCTATCTCCACAAGTCGTTATTTATAAATGGTGGGCCGACTGGGATTCGAACCCAGACTCAAAGGATTATGAGATGGAAAAAGGGGGGTTGTGACCGGTCGCTCAGAGTTGACTTTAACCATATTGAACTCATTGATTTCCAGGAACAAGCATCACTTTTTGACACAATCCTATGCGACTTTCCACAACCCGCGACATCCGTGAAAAGTGTCAAGTCCACGACAAGACAAAACCCCCGCAAATTCGCAGCGCGGAGAACACCACCGCGTTCTGGCGATCCCGGTTGTTCAAAAACTCCTTCCGCGACAGAAACGGCAACAAGGTGATCATCCCGGAGTGGTACTGCCGCATGCGCCACGCGGGCGTGACCAAGCGAGTTCGCCTGCACTCCGCCGACAAGGAGCAAGCCGCGGAGGAAGCCCGCACGCTTGCGCAAAAGCTGCGGGAAGAGGGCTGGAACGTCGCGCTCCAACGCCAGGCACGGCTTCCCTCCTCTCCGACGATCAAGGAATACTGCGAGGCCTATCAGTCGATCGTGCCGGAACTGGAGCGCCCGCCACGGCCAATCAGCGTGCGCAACTACGTAACCTCTCTGGATCACTTCGCGCGCATCGC
>Ga0075471_10001963_pt1 | contig 13647 bp, 9 predicted proteins | sample DEB19_08_DNA_2_FD_74787 | JGI IMG/M metagenome (GOLD analysis project Ga0075471, IMG submission 74787) | Aqueous microbial communities from the Delaware River and Bay under freshwater to marine salinity gradient to study organic matter... | ecosystem: Environmental > Aquatic > Marine > Coastal ... | reverse complement strand
TCTCGGCGGTGCTCGACGTCGCCCGCACGATCGTGCGGCGGGCCGAGCGCGACTGCACGGCGGCGACCGAGGTCGCGTGGCTCGAGCCGACGAGCCAGGTCGTGCCGTACCTCAACCGGCTCGCCGATCTCGTCTGGACGATCGCGCGCTGGCAGGAGGGCGCGTACCGTCCGGCCCGCGCCGCGACCGAGGACTGATCCGCCGCCCCACCGGGGCCGGTGCGCACCGGCCCGTAGACTCCGCGTCGTCCACCTCCGTCCCGTCCCGAGAGGAGACCCCGTGACCATCGCGTTCCGCGTCAGCGCTGCGGCGCCCGCCACGACCCGTACCGACCTGCTCGCGGTCCCGGTGTTCGCCGGCCGTGCGCTCGGGCCGGGGGCCGAGGACGTCGATGACGCCCTCGGTGGTGACCTCGAGGCGTTCCTCGCCGAGGCGGGCTTCGAGGGCAAGGTCGGGGACGCGGTGCTCGTCCCCGCCGGTGAGGACCTCGCGGCGCGCGCGGTGCTGGTGCTCGGGCTCGGTGAACGCAGCGCGCTCACCCTCGACGTGCTCCGGCGCGCCGGCGCGCTCCTCGCCCAGCGCGCCACGCGGGTCACCAACGCGGCGACCACCCTCCTCGACGCGATCCCGGACTCGATCGAGCGCTCCGACGCGGCCCAGGCCATCGCCGAGGGCGCGGTCCTCGGCGGCTACCAGTTCCTCGACTACACCTCGAAGCGGAAGGCCTCGAAGCTCGCCCGCATCACGCTGCTCGGCGGTGGGGGCGCGGGCGTGAGCCGGGCCGCGGCCCGGGGTGTGCTCATCGCCGAGGCGACCTGCTGGGCCCGCGACATCATCAACACGCCGTCGAACGACAAGGCGCCCGAGGTGTTCGCCAAGGCGGCCCAGTCCTTCCTGCGCGGTCGGGGCGTGCGGGTCCAGGTGCTCGGACCGGACGAGATCCGGCGGGCCCGCATGGGCGGCGTCATCGGGGTCGGCCAGGGTTCGGCCCGTCGCCCGCGCTTCGTCAAGGTCACGTACACGCCGCCCGGGGCTCGCGGCCCGGCCCTCGCGCTCGTGGGCAAGGGTGTCGTCTTCGATACCGGCGGCATCTCGATCAAGCCGGCGGCGGGCATGGAGACGATGAAGACCGACATGTCCGGGGCCGCTGCGGTCCTCGCGACGATGGCGGTGCTCAAGGACCTCGGCGTGAAGCACAGGGTGGTGGCCTACGCCCCGCTGGTCGAGAACATGCCGAGCGGTACCGCCATCCGGCCGGGCGACGTGCTCAAGCACCGCAACGGGATCACGACCGAGGTCCTCAACACCGACGCCGAGGGGCGCCTCATCCTCGCCGACGCGCTCGCCATGGCCGTCGACGACGGGGCCGGGGCGATCGTCGACGTCGCCACGCTGACCGGGGCCTGCATGGTCGCGCTCGGGGATCGCATCGCCGGCCTCATGGGCAACGACGACGCGTGGCGCGACACGGTGCAGGCCGCGGCCGATCGGGTCGGTGAGTCGGTGTGGCCGCTGCCGCTGCCCGAGGAGTACCGCGCGCTGCTCGAGTCGGAGGTCGCCGACCTCCGCAACATCAGCACCGGCGGGTACGGCGGGGCGCTGACCGCCGGGTTGTTCCTGCAGGCCTTCGTCGAGGACGTGCCCTGGGTCCACCTCGACATCGCGGGTCCGTCGCGTGCGGCGACCGGGTACGGCTACATGCCCAAGGGTGGCACCGGCTTCGCCACGCGCACCCTCATCGAGTTGGCCCGCACCTACACCCCGCCCAAGTGCTCCAAGGGCTGAGCCCGGCGACCTCCTGCGTCGGCCCGCCGGGGTCGGCTAGAACATCGGCGTCATCCACACGACGCGAGGGGGACCGATGGTGGGTCACGGGAGTCTGCGCCGCATCGCGGCGGTGGTGGCGGCGGGTGCCGTCGGGTTCGCCGGGATGACGGCGATCGCGGCGCCGATCGGGGCCGCGGCCCCCGCGGATCGCCCCGCCGTGGCCAACGCGGCCCCGCGCCCGGGGGCGGCGTACAACGAGCTGACCGTCACGATGGTCGACAACGTGAACGCGCCCCGCACCGCGACGATCAACCCCGGGACCACGATCCACTGGGCCAACGAGGGACGCAACGAGCACAACGTCAAGCCGAACAAGGCCGGTGCCGGGTTCGGTGACGACCTCATCGGGGTGGGCGAGGAGTACCAGCACACGTTCGAGACCCCCGGCGTGTTCGGCTACTACTGCTCGTTCCACGGCACACCGGGCAAGGGCATGTACGGCACCGTGATCGTGCGCAACGCGGACGGCAGCCTGCCCGCGGGGGCCGAGAAGGTGGACAAGGGCCGTTCCGGGCCGGCGGCTCGTGGCAAGCCCATCACGATCCGGGTACCCGCCGACGTCAAGACGATCCAGGGTGCGGTCGACCGGGCGAAGCCGGGTGACCTGGTGCTCGTCTCCCCGGGCGTGTACCACGAGGCCGTGGTCATCACGACCGACCGGATCGTGCTGCGCGGGCTCGACCGCAACAAGGTCATCCTCGACGGTCGCTACCAGCTCGAGAACGGGGTCAAGGTGATCGATGCCGATGGGGTCGCGGTCGAGAACATGACCGCGCGCAAGTACGAGCGCAACGGCTTCTTCTGGACGGGGGCCAAGGGGTACCGGGGCTCGTACCTCACCTCGACCCGCACCGGCGACTACGGCATCTACGCGTTCGACTCGGTGGACGGCTGGTTCGACCACGACTACGGCGCGGGATCGCCGGACGCGGGCTTCTACATCGGCCAGTGCTATCCGTGCAACGCGATGATCACGCACTCCATCTCCGAGTACAACGGGCTCGGCTACTCGGGGACGAACGCCGGCGGCGATCTCGTCATCACGAACTCGATCTGGCGCTTCAACCGGGCGGGGGTCGTGCCGAACAGCGGCGACGGCGAGGCGAACCCACCCGAGCGCGAGACCACGGTGATCGGCAACCTGGTCTACGACAACAACAACGGACAGACCCCGGCGATCGACGCGGCGAAGCTCGCGCAGGGCAACGGCATCCTCGTGGCCGGCGGTGAGGACAACCTCATCACGAAGAACCTCGTGTTCGACCACGACATCGGTGGCATCGTGACCGTCCTGAACCCCGAGAAGAACGTGTGGTTCCCGAACAACAACACCACGATCGACAACACCGTGCGGGACTCGGGGGAGGCGGATCTCGCGACCTTCGGCGGCGAGGGCAACTGCTTCGCCGACAACCGGTTCGCGACGAGCAAGCCGTCGAACATCGAACAGACGAACCCGTGCCCGTCCGGCACGAAGGGCATCGAGCCGACGGACCAGCTCGACCTGCAGAAGTACATCGACGCCACGAAGCCGCCCACGGTCGACTACAAGATCGCCAAGACGCCGAAGCCGCCGAAGCTGGCGAGCATGCCGAACGCCGCGTCCGCGAAGGCCGCCCCCGCGGTGGGCATCGCGAAGCGCGTCAAGCGGTGGATCGCCCAGGAGCAGGCGAAGGTCCGTACCCCCAGGACGCCGAAGGACCTGAGGACCACCCGCGTGCCGGTGCCCTAGTGCCCTCGTCCCCGGGAACGCACGAGGCCCCGGCGTCCGCCGGGGCCTCGTCGCGTGATCCGGCGGGTCGCCGGACGCCGGGCGCCGATCAGTGGGACAGCGTCGAGCCGTCGGCCAGCACGGCGTGCGGGAGGCAGTGCTGGTCGTACTCGGCGATGATGATCTCGCCCGCGTCCTCGCCGCAGGCGGGGCAGCGGGGGTCGCGACGCACCTTGAAGGTGCGGAACGACTGCTCGAGCGCGTCGTAGGCGAGGAGGCGGCCCCGCAGCGGGTCACCGAGGCCGAGGAGGATCTTGATGGTCTCGAGCGCCTGGATCGACCCGACGATGCCGGGCAGCACGCCGAGCACGCCGGCCTCGGCGCAGGATGGCGCGAGCTCCGGCGGCGGCGGCTCGGGCAGGAGGCAGCGGTAGCAGGGCCCGTTGTACGGGTCGAACACCGTGACCTGCCCCTCGAACCGGAAGATCGAGCCGTGGACGACCGGCACCCGCTTGAGCAGCGACGCATCGTTCAGCAGGTACCGGGTCGGGAAGTTGTCGGTGCCGTCGACCACGACGTCGTACCCGTCGATGATGTCGAGCACGTTGTCGGCCCCGAAGCGCACGTCGTAGCCCACGACGTTCACGTCCGGGTTGAGCGCGGTGAGCGTCTTCTTGGCCGAGTCGACCTTGCGCTCACCGACCCGGTCGATGTTGTGGAGGATCTGGCGCTGCAGGTTCGACTGGTCGACGACGTCCATGTCGACGACGCCGAGCGTGCCGACGCCCGCGGCGGCGAGGTACAGCGCGGCCGGCGACCCGAGACCGCCGGCGCCGAGGAGCAGCACCTTCGACTCGAGGAGCTTCTGCTGCCCCTCCTCGCCGACCTCCGGGAGCAGCAGGTGGCGCTTGTACCGGTCGCGCTGCTCGGTCGAGAGGACCGCCGGCGTGATCCAGGTCCGACCCTCGTTCTTCCACTGGCCGTACCCACCGGCCATGGACACGACGTTCGTGTACCCCATCTCGGCGAGCGTCCTCACCGCGAAGGCTGACCGCACCCCGCCTGCGCAGTAGACGACGAGTTCGGCGTCGCGATCGGTGACGCGGCTCTCGACCTGGCTCTCGAGGAACCCGCGGGCGATGTGGACCGCGCCCGGGATCGTGCCCGCGTCGTACTCGTCCTGCTCGCGGACGTCGAGGAAGGTGACCGAGCCGAGGCGTGCCTCGGCCTCCTCGGGACTGATCTCGGTGATCTCGCTCTTGGTGCGGGCGAGGAGCTCGCGGAAGCTCGCCATGGTGGGACCCCTCGGGGACGGGACGGGTGGCAGGGACGTAAATCCTACTCAAGGGGTCAGGTATTCCCAACCCCGGCCGATCCCCGGCCCACACCCACACGGACCGGGCCGCGGGCCCGGGGCCGCAGCCGACCCGGTCACGGCGGCCGGGCTCAGCGCCGGTGCGGGTCCGAGTGGTCCCAGTCGGCGAGGAGGGTCCGGATCGCGGTGAGGAGGATGAGCGGTTGGTCGAGCATGGCGTGGTGGCCGGCCTCCGGGATCTCGACCACCGGCGCGACGCGCCCGAGACGCTCGTACATGGCCTCGCCGATCTCCCGGGTCACGATGCCGTGCTCGGAACGCAGGAGCGCGAACCGGCACGTGATCCGGGTGAGGTACGGCAGGGCCACCGCCCGGACCCCACCCGTGAACTGGGCGAAGATCGAGCGGTCGAACTTCCAGGTGAACCCGTCGTCGACCGGTCGCAGCGAACGGCGCGCGACGTGGTCCATGACGTAGTCGAGGTAGTGGTCCTGGGGCGGCACCGTGCGGAACCGCTCGAGGGCCTCCTCGACGGTCGCGTAGATGCGTGCGCGACCGAAGGCGTCGCGCACGTGGTACTCGCCGATCTCCGGGTCGGGTTCGGTCACCGGCGAGTCGCAGATGATGACGCCGGTCACGCGGTCCGGGTGGAGCGCGGCCGTGGCGATCGTGACGAACCCGCCCATCGAGTGGCCGATGACGACGGGCCGCCCGACGATACCGCCGGCCTGCGCGACCGCGATCACCTCGTCGGTCCAGTCCTCGAAATGGTAGGCGTCGCGGTGGTCACTGTCGCCGTGCCCGGAGAGGTCCACGGCGAGGACCCGGAACTCATCGGCGAAGCGTGCCGCGACGTGGGTCCACCAGTGTGCGTTCGCGCCGCCGCCGTGCACGAACACGAGGCCTCGTCGTCCGGGGGTGCCCCACGCGAGGTAGTGCACCCGACGACCGTCGACCTCCACCTGCTCGTCGGTGAACGGCACGGCGAGCGCGTCTCGGAACCAGTCGGGGGCGCCGTCGATCGGCTCGAACCGCATCGGTCGAGCCTACCGACGGGTCGCGATCGGTCGTTCGGACGGCGCGGCACCGCCGACGCGCGCGAGCAGCACGCCGGCGCCGAGGACCGCCAGCGCGATGGCCGGCGTCCACGGGATGCCGACGTACTCGCGCACGTGGTTCGGGAACCCCTGCATGCCGGTGAGCGAGATGACGAGGAACCCGATGGCCAGCACCGGGACGGACAGCACGGCGATGCCGTCGCGCCAGCCGCCGTCGCCCGTGGTCGGCCGCTCGAGCCACGGGATCGGCCGGTGCTCGAGCGGGGCCGCGAGCAGCACGACGCCGACGGTCAGGCCGAGGAACGCGGCGACGTGGGCGAGCGTGGCGGGCCAGAACCACGCGTCCTGGGGCACCGGTCGATCGAGTCCGAGGACGTGCTCGATCACGGTGAGCAGGATCAGCGCGGTGAGGTGCCACAGGTACACGGTCATCGCGAGGCCGCCCATGAGACAGGTCGCGACCCACGCACGGGGGCGGTGGCACCACCGGTCGAGATGCGGCCACGCCCAGCCGATGAGGGCGACGAGCCACACCGAGTGCAGGGCGAGCACGAGCGTGGGCGGCGCCATGTTCGAGATCGGCTCGCCGGGCATGCCGACGAGGGACAGCGGGTACGGGCCGGCCCGCACGACGAGCGCGTTCGCCGCGAGGGCTGCGAGCGCGACGAGGACCAGGCGCGGTGACCCGGCCCGGGCGCGCACGATCGGACCGAGGGTCGCGGCGAGGACCCACACGACGAGGAAGTTGAGGACCCCGATCCCCCCGGTGACGTGGAAGCGCCCGAGGTCGACGAGCGTGATGGCACCGAGCAGTCCGATCACCGAGATCCAGCCCCGCGCGGCCATGCGGCCGATCGGCCCGGTGAGTGCGACCACGAGCACGTAGACGCCGAGGAACCAGAGCAGCTGGGTCGAGAGGCGGGCCAGGGGTCCGGCGGCACGGGGCAGCGCCGCCTCGAGGCCGAGCGAGATCGGGATCCAGATGGCGAGGTAGTAGAGCGCCGGACGCGCGAGGCGTCGGACCCGGCCCCAGTACCAGACGCGCCACGGGCTGCCGGCGGCCCGACTCGCCGCGTACGACCCGCCGTTCGCGATCTGGCCCGCCGCGAAGAACAGCGGCATCACCTGCAGCAGCCAGGTGAGGATCTTGAGTGCCGGCAGCTCGGCGAGCAGGTTGCCGAGCCGGGGCCGACCGGCGTCCCAGGTGACGTAGGCCATGAGGACGTGCCCGAGCACGACCACGAGGAGCGACCCGGCGCGCAGCGCGTCCACGACGCGGTCGCGCTCCGGCGGGGTCGCTGCGGCGGCGGCCCGGGCGAGGGCGAGCGGGCTGGGCCGGTGCTCGGTCATGGTGCTCGACGTTAGGCGTCCCGTGGGCCGCGCGGGGTCGGCATCGGTAGCCTCCCGACCCGTGAGACTCGAGCACCCCGCCCCGTTCGACGCCCGGTGGCGGTCGGTGTGGATCTGGGACCGGATCCCCGGCATCGTCGCCGAGACCGCGACCCGACCGGTGCTCACCGATCCGACCGACCACGTGGCACTGCTGCGGCGCACCGTCGAGGTCGCAGCGGTGCCGACCACCGCGCCGGCGCGCGTCTGGGTCGACGGTCGGTACTGCCTGCGGGTCAACGGCGTCGAGATCGCACGGGGGCCGGTTCGTTCCGATCCGCGCCGTTCGCACTACGACGTCGTGGATCTCGCGCCACACCTGCGGGTCGGCGAGAACGTGCTGGCGATCACGGCGCGACACTTCGGGGTCGCGACCTCGTGGTGGATGCCGGTGCCGCCGACCTACGCGCTCGGCGGAGGTTCCGTCGCGTTCGAGGCCCTCGTCGGCGACGAGTGGATCGTCGCCGATCCGTCCTGGCGGGCCCGTGCGGGCGACGCGTGGAGCCCGGTGCCGGTGCCGGGCGGCGTGGCCTGCCTGCCCCTCGAGTCCTTCGACGCCCGTTCTCACCCGTGGGGGTGGGAGATGCCGGGGTTCGACGACTCGGGGTGGGCCCCGGCGGTCCAGGTCACCCCGGTGCACACGGGCGGGCGGATGGATCCGCACCCGCCGAGCGAACCGTTCGGCATGCTGCGGCCGCCGGTGCGGGTGGCGTTCCCGGACGGTGCGACCCATCCGGCCCACGAGTCGTCGCGGCGCACCGTCGTCGGCGCGCCGCTCGGCCCCGACCCGGTCGCCCAGGTCCTCGCGGACGAGGCGAGCGCCGAGGGTGCGGTGGTCACGGTCCTGTCGCTCGACCTCGGCCGCATCGCCGCCGGCACGGTGCTGCTCGAGGTGACCGGCGCGGCGCCCGGCACGACCATCGACCTCGCGGCGTCCGAGCACCTCGACGAGCAGGGGCGCCTCGCCCCGCTCGGGCAGCACGCAGGACTGCGGTACGTGTGCGCGGGTGGCGAGGAGCGCTTCGAGTCGCTCGAGTCGATCGGCACCCGGTACCTCGCAGCATCGGTGCGCGTGCCGGAGGGCGCGACCGTGCCGGCGTGCACCGTGGCGATCCGCGATCGGCACCGGCCCCGGCCCGCCGGCGCGTCCTTCGCATGTTCGGACCCGTTGCTCGAACGCATCCACGAGATCGGGCTGCGCACGGTCGACCTCTGCGCGCTCGACGCCTACGTCGACTGCCCGACCCGGGAACAACGGGCATGGACCGGAGACTCCGTCGTGCACCAGCAGGTCGACCTCACGAACAACCCGGACTGGTCGATGGCCCTCTGGCACCCGCAACTCGCGGCGCAGCCGCGTCCCGACGGCATGCTCGCGATGGCCGTGGCCTCCGACTTCCAGGCCGACGATCGCACGATCGTGCCGGACTGGTCGCTCCACTGGGTGCGTTCGGTGCACAACCTCTGGATGTACACGGGGGATCGCGCGCTGCTCGCCGAACTCCTCCCCGTCGCCGAGCGCACGCTGCGTTGGTTCGAGTCGTTCCTCGCCGAGGACGGGCTGCTCCACGACGTCACCGGTTGGCTGCTCGTCGACTGGGCGTCCTGCTACACCACGGGCTGCTCCTCGACCGTGAACGCGCTGTGGGCCCGGGCGCTCGAGGACTACGCGGCCATGGCCGACTGGGTGGGCAACGCGGGCTCCGCCGCCTGGGCGCGCGAACGCTACGAGGGTGTTCGGGCCGCCTTCGAGGTGTTCTGGGATGAGGGCCGCGGGGTGTACATCGACCACATCGACCGAGGGGTGGCCCGACGTGCCGCCGCGCAGCACCCGGGTGCGGCGGCCCTCGCCGCCGGGATCGTGCCCGCCGATCGGATCGGGCGCGTCGTGGCCGGGATCACCGACCGGTCGCGCCTCATCAAGCACGCGTGGGTCATGGACAAGGTCACGGTCGACGGGGGCGGCGCCGGGTACGTGTACATGGTCATGGGCTACCCGGAGCCGGAGTGGGACACGGAGACCCGGATGGTCGAGGCCGAGCCGTTCTTCCGGTACGTGGTGCACGACGGTCTCGCCCGTGCCGGTCGTGCCGATCTCGTGGCCGACCGCTGCCGCGACTGGTCGCACTTCCTCGACCGGGGCGAGACGACCTGGCCCGAGGACTGGAACGGCGGCACCCGGTGTCATGGATGGTCCTCCACGCCCACCCGCGACCTCATCGTGCACACCCTCGGCATCTCCCCGGCCGAGCCGGGTTACGCCTCGGTGCGGGTGACCCCGGCGCTCGGCGACCTCGAGTGGGCCCGCGCCGTGGTGCCGACCCCGCACGGTCCGGTCACCGTCGAGGCCCATGCCGACGGGCGGGTCGAGATCGACTCGCCGGTCCCGGTGGTGCGCGGCTGACCGACGGCGCGGCTCAGCCGGCGCGCACCGCGTCGACGAGGGCGGGGAGCACCTCGCCGAGCGGGGCCCGGGCGATCGCCGCGGCAACCCCGTCGTAGGGGGTCGGCTGGGCGTTGGCGATGACGATGCGGGCACCGGCGCCATTGGCGAGCGCGGGCATGCGCGCGATCGGGTACACGCCGAGCGAGGTCCCGAGCGCGAGGAACACCTCGGCGGCGCGCGCCGCACCGAAGGCCCGCTCGAGGTCGACCTCGTCGAGCGACTCCCCGAACGACACGGTGGCGCTCTTGAGGATGTACCCGCACTCCGGGCAGTCCGGGTCCTCCTCGCCGGCCCGCACCCGGGCCAGTGCGTCGTCCATCGGGGCCCGGTACGAGCAGCGCAGGCACTTGACCCGATGCGTCGTCCCGTGGATCTCCACGAGGCGTGACGGGTCCGACCCGGCGCGGTGGTGGAGGCCGTCGACGTTCTGGGTCACGAGCAGCGTCACGGTCACGAGGTCGGCGAGCTCGGCGAGGGCGCGGTGGCCGGCGTTCGGCTCGACGTCCCACATGCCGTTCGTGGCGCGCGCGTGCCAGTTACGGCGACGCAGGTCGGGGTCGGCCCGGTAGTACCGGATGTCGGAGGCCTTCTCCGCGTCCGGGTTCGTGGTCCAGAGTCCCTGGGGGCCACGGAAGTCGGGGATCCCGGACTCGGTGGAGATGCCCGCGCCGGTGAGGACGACCACAGACCGGGCGTCGCGCAGCCACCCTGCGACCTCCTCGATGGCGACCGGATCGAAGGGGGAGCGGGCCACGTCCACGATCCGCAGGGTACCGGTGCGGTCGTCGGAGCCCCACGAGCGGAAGTGGGCCCGGGGGGCGCCGGTAGTCTGCGCCGCCATGGCCACCGACGACATCCGCCGCACCGACTCCGGCATCGAGATCAAGCCGGTCTACACCGAGGCCGACCTCGCCGGGTTCGACGCGGCGAGCGCGCTCGGCGAGCCGGGAGCCGCGCCGTACACCCGTGGCGTGTACCGGGAGATGTACCGCACCCGCCCGTGGACCATGCGGCAGTACTCGGGTTTCGGGACGGCGGCGGAGACGAACCAGCGGTTCCACTTCCTGCTCGGTGCGGGTCAGACCGGACTGTCGTGCGCCTTCGACCTACCCACCCAGATGGGGTACGACTCCGACCACCCGCGGGCCGAGGGCGAGGTCGGCAAGGTCGGCGTGGCCATCGACTCGCTCGAGGACATGGAGATCCTCCTCGAGGGTCTGCCCCTCGACGAGGTCTCGACCTCGATGACGATCAACTCGACCGCGGCGATCCTCCTGCTCCTGTACCAACTCGTCGCCGAGGGCCAGGGCGTCGACCCGGCGCGGATCAGCGGCACGATCCAGAACGACCTGCTCAAGGAGTACGTGGCCCGCGGGACCTACATCTACCCGCCGCGCCCGTCGATGCGGCTCATCACCGACATCTTCGCCTACTGCAAGGAGCACACGCCGCGCTGGAACACGATCTCGATCTCCGGCTACCACATCCGTGAGGCCGGTTCCACGGCCGTGCAGGAGATCGCGTTCACCCTCTCCAACGGCATCGCGTACGTGCAGGCCGCGGTCGACGCCGGACTCGACGTCGACGAGTTCGCGCCGCGCCTCTCGTTCTTCTGGAACGGCCACAACAACTTCTTCGAGGAGGTCGCGAAGTTCCGCGCCGCACGACGGATGTGGTACCGGATCATGTCGGAGCGCTTCGGGGCCAAGGACGAACGCTCGAAGATGCTGCGCTTCCACACCCAGACCGCCGGCTCGATGCTCACCGCCCAGCAGCCCGAGAACAACGTCGTCCGGGTGGCGGTGCAGTCGCTCGCCGCGGTGCTCGGCGGCACCCAGAGCCTCCACACGAACGGATTCGACGAGGCGCTCGGTCTGCCCACGGAGCGCGCCGCCAAGATCGCGCTCCGCACCCAGCAGATCATCGCCTACGAGGCGGGCGTGACCGAGACCGTCGACCCGCTGGCCGGCTCGTACTTCGTCGAGGCGCTCACCGACGAGGTCGAGGCGGGCGCGTGGGCCTACATCGAGCGCATCGACGAGATGGGTGGTGCGGTCGCTGCGATCGAGGCCGGCTACATGCAGGACGAGATCGAGCAGGCCGCGTTCGACTGGGCCAAGGCCGTCGACGGGCAGGACAAGGTCATCGTCGGCGTCAACCGGTTCCAGGATCCGTCGCCGACCGAGCCCGAGGTGTTCCCGATCGACCCGGCGCTCGAACGCCAGCAGGCCGACCGGGTGCGCGCGCTGCGGGCCCGCCGCGACCAGGCCGCGGTCGACGCGGCCCTCGCCGATGTGGCGGCCGCCGCGCGCGGCACGCAGAACCTCCTGTACCCGATGAAGGAGGCCCTGCGCGCGTACGCCACCCTCGGCGAGGTCAGCGACGTGCTGCGCGGGGAGTTCGGCACCTACCAGCCGGCGCGCTGATCCTGCCGCCGCGGGCGGGCCGGTTCAGGTCCGCTCGGCGCGCCGCAGGAACTCGGCCACGTCGATCACCGGGATGCCGTAGTCGCGCGCCTTGCGCGCCTTGCCGCTGCTCGACGAGGTGTCGGCGGCCACCACGAGGTCGCAGCCACGCTTCGTGACGCCGGCGACCGGCTCGAGGCCGAGATCCCGGGCGATGGTCTCGAGATCGGCGCGCGAGCGCGGTCGGCCGTCGGGGCCGACGGCGGTGCCGGTGAAGCAGACCCGCTGCCCCGGTTCGAGTGCCTCGACGCCCGGGAGCGCGGTCACCTCGGGGACACGGGCCGCCGAGATCTCGAGGAGGTCGGCGAGGCGCCGCAGGGTCGCGTGCTCGAGTTCGGACACGACGCCGTCGCGGCGGCTGGCCTCGACGAAGGCGTCGAAGTAGCGGCTCCTGAGGTCGGCGACCCGGCCGGCGTCGGCACCGGCGCGGTGGGCGAGGAGCAACAGCGCCCCGCGCTCGTCGCGATCCAGGTCGAAGTCGTCGAGCATCCAGTCGAGGGTCTCGAGGTAGGCGCGGTCGAACGAGCCGGCGCGGGCCCGGGCGTCCGCGACCACGCGGGCGAGCACGGCCGCGCCGTCGATCGAGAACGCATCGCGCCGGAGGGTGCGGAACGAACTCGAGAGGTCGCCCACGACGGTCGCGGCCTCGATGTCCTCCGGGGCCTGCTCGTGCAGGATGCGCAGCAACTCGGCGGCGGCTCGGGCATCCGCGAGGGCGCGGTGGTGGTCGTCGAGCGCGATCCCGTGGTCGCGCGTCGCGGTGCTGAGGCGGGATCCGGACAACCGGAGCGTGCAGATGCCGCGCCCCTCGGCGAACTCGGCGTCGAGCCGGGTGAACTCGCCCTGGACCATGCGGACGTCGAAGGGCAGGTTGTGGGCGACGAGGATGTGGTCGTCGAGTCGTTCGGCGAGGTCGCCCGCGATCTCGGCGAAGGTCGGTGCGGCCTCGACCATCGACGCGCTGATGCCGTGGATGTGCTCGGGCCCCACGTCGCGGCACGGGTTGATGAGCGTGTCGTACTCGTCGACGGTCTCGAGGGTCGTCGCGTCGAGCACGACGACGGCGATCTCCACGACGCGGTCCTGGGCGCCCAGTCCGGTCGTCTCGGTGTCGATCACGGCGAGCCGGGGCATGGCGCGCACGCTACCGGGGCCGACCGCCGGGTCGGCGGTGCGGCTCACCCGGCCTTCGGGTACTGACGGCCCGTGGTGGGCGGGGGCTGGATCCGGGCCAGCGCCTCGCGCGCTCGGGCCACGCCCTTGCGCCCGATGCGTCGGGTCCGGGCGTCGAGGTGGCGTCCGATCCGGCCGCCGTGGAGGAGGTGCAGTTGCGTGGTCACGGGATCATTGGACCCCGGGGGTGTGACATCCATGCCCACTCCGATCGTCGTGGCCGTGGTGCCGGTGGCCCACGGCCCTGGCGCTGTCGACCTCGG
>Ga0075471_10001962_pt1 | contig 13649 bp, 12 predicted proteins | sample DEB19_08_DNA_2_FD_74787 | JGI IMG/M metagenome (GOLD analysis project Ga0075471, IMG submission 74787) | Aqueous microbial communities from the Delaware River and Bay under freshwater to marine salinity gradient to study organic matter... | ecosystem: Environmental > Aquatic > Marine > Coastal ... | reverse complement strand
GATGCCCGCCTGTCCGATGAACTCCAGCCGCCGGGCGCCGGGCTTCCACAGGCAGTAGACCACGCGGCCCCCGCCGATCCACATGCCGGCGAGGAGGCTGCCGAGGATCGCCGCCATGAACAGCCAGCCCTTGAGCCGCCGCCCCTGGTAGAGCTGGCCCAGGCCCGGCACGAGCCACGAGAGGAGGGCCGCCGTCGCCGGCCGGCGGAGGTCGATCGTCGTGCCGTCGTCGGGCGAAATGGCGACCACCCGCTGTGCCGCCGCTGAAATGCGTGTGACCACCGAGTCGGGCTCCTCCGCACGAGACGACGCGAGTCTACGCGAGCGGGCGGTCCTGGAAAATGAACGCGGCCCGCGCGGCGGCGATTTCACGGCCGGAGCGATGTGCTACGCTCACGATCCCTGGATCGCTCTCGGTTCGAGTCGGAGACATGCTTCGATGCGGCGCAGGCACTGGCTCGTGGCGGTGGCCCTCGTGGCGGCCGGCTGCTCGTCGGCGGGCACGTCCAAGAAGACGAAGTCCTCATCGTCCTCCAAGTCCTCGAGCACCGCGAGGCGGCGGCGGCCTTCCCCGTCGTCGGGCATCAAACGGATGCAGAGCGGACCGCAGGGCTTTGGCAACATGCTCGTCACGAGCTACATCGACGACCTCAAGAACGGTTCCGCCGACAAAAAGATCGCGGCCGCCGAAGCGCTCGGCAACATGGGGGGCGGCGCGAAGGAGGCGCTGCCCGCGCTCAAGTCGCTCACCGCGGATTCGAACCCGAAGGTGAGCGCCGCCGCGAAGGCGGCCGTGGCGGCCATCGGCAAGCACTGAGCCGGACCGCGGGTCAGGCCCAGAGCCGGCGCACGGGCCTGATGTGCGCGTCGACATCGGTGGCGGGCACGAGTTCGCGCCACACCCGCTCGATGGTCGCGGCATCGATCCGCTCGGCTGCATCCCCCTCCGCGGCCAGAACCGCCAGCCGGGCCAGGCGGCAGACGTGGCGGGGCACGCCGCCGGCAAATCGGGCGAGGGTGGCCGCCGCCTCGGGGGAGAACAGGTCCCCCGGCCGGCCGCTGCGGGCGAGTTCCCAGGCGAGGTAGTCGGCGGTCTCCGTGTCGGTCCACGGCGCCAGCTCGATCCGCACGGCGGCCCGCTGCCGCAGGGCGTCGGGCACGCGGGCGATCCCCGCCGGAGCTGCCGTGGCCACCACGATCGCCCAGGCGAACCGAGGTTCCACGGCGGCGGCGATCCTGGCGAGCCCCTCGGCGGCGTCGGCCGGCGCGCGATCGAGGTCGTCGCAGATGACCACGGTCGGCCGCTCCATGAGGGCGTTTTCGCGGAGCCGATTCTCGAGCTTCTGCCACGGTCGGATCGGCTCCGCGCGGCTGGCCGCGTCGAGCGGCAGCCGCTCGAGCAGCAGGTCGATCCACTCCCCCTCGGGCAGGCCGCCGACCGCGAGCACCGCGACCTCGCAGCCGAGGCCGCCGAGCCGGCGGGCGGCCGCCGCCGCGAGGTGGCTCTTGCCGAGGCCATCGGTGCCCGTGACGATCCCGCACCGTTGCCGCTCGGCGACGAGCCACTCGAGCCGCGCGAGGGCCTCCTCCTGCGGTGGGCCGGAATGGAAGGCGGCCGGCTCGAGACTGCCGGAGAAGGGGGCGGGCGCGGAGGAAGGGTCGCGTACCATAGGGGGCGGAGTGTAGCGACACGGGCCGGTCTGGTCAGGACGAGGTTTCGCGGGCGTTTCGAGGCGCGGCGACCGATGAGCGAGCGATTTTTTCTCGACGCGGCCCCGCGAGGCGGCCGCGCGCTGCTCGCCGGCGACGAGGCCCGGCATCTCGCCCGGGTGCTGCGCGCCGCGATCGGCGACGAGGTCCGCGTGTTCGACGGGACGGGATGCGAGTGGGTCGCGCGGGTCGCCGCGATCGGCCGCGACGAGGTGACGCTCGAGGTGGTCGGAGAACTGCCGGCGGCCCCGGCGGCCGACCGCCCGGTCACGCTCGCGGTGGCGCTGCCCAAGGGGGAGCGCCAAAAATGGCTCGTCGAGAAGCTCACCGAGCTCGGTGCGGCGCGGCTCGTGCCCTTGGTCACGGAGCGGGGCGTGGCCGAGGCGACCCCGGCCGCGCTCGATCGGCTGCGGCGCGGCGTCGTCGAGGCCTGCAAACAGTGCGGCCGCACCAGGCTCATGGAAATCGGTGGGCCGGCCACGATCGCGGAGGCCTGCGCGGCGGCGACGCCGGGCGGTCGGGTGATCCTCTGCGACCCTGCCGGTCCGCCACTGGTGGCCCGGGCCATCGGGCCGGCCGCCGCGGTGCTCGGCCTCGTGGGGCCGGAAGGGGGTTTTACCGCGGGCGAGGTCGCCGCCGCCGAGGCCGCCGGCGCGGTCCGCGCGAGACTCGGTCCGCACGTGCTCCGCGTGGAGACCGCGGCGATCGCGCTGGCCGCGTGGCTGACGCCCGGTTCCTAATCGTCGTGGCACGGGCAGCGCTGGGGCACCGCGAGGACGAGGGTGGCGGCGTAGGACGTCGCCTCGTAGCCATCCCCATTTTCGTGCGGCGCGGTCAGGTGTGCGACGACGAGCAGCAGGTTGCCCTCGCGGGGCGTGTAGCTCGCGCGGCCCTCGGCGTCGGTCGTCCGCTCGTATTCCGGGTCGAAGTCGGGCTCGAGCTCGACGCCGCGGGGAATGAACGACACGCGGTGATCAGCGAGCGGCCGGCCGCGGTGGAGCAGCCGCACCGTAATCGGCCGGCCCGGCCCGCAGTCGACGACCGGATGCGTTTCGAGGACGAGCTCCAGCGGATGGCCGAGCGGCGTGGCGTGATCGCCCGCCGGCGCCCCGAGGTCGTCGAGTTTTTCCGCGACCATGACATACGTCTTGCCCCCCTTGAGGCCCCGGGCGCCGTGGCGGATGCCCTCGCGGAGGTGCGTCATGCAGTGCAGCCCCTCCGTGGCGGCCACGAACCGGCCCGTCCAAAACCCTTCCTTGGGGGCGGAGCCGACGTCGGTCATGGCCGGCACGAGATCGGTGCGGCGGCCGCCGGGCGCGATCACGTCGACCGCGACGCCCTCCAGCGAGCCGAGCTTGCCCGCGACCTTGAAGTCACGGTGGTCGTTGCCGTGGTTGCCGAGGAACAGATCGACGTGGGCGACGTCGCCGGGCCGGAGGGTCGTGGGCGAAGCCTGAAGCCACGTGTCGTGGGCGCGTGCGGCTGCGCCGGCCATTGAAAGCGTCGCGAGGAAAATCATCGAGGCGCGGATGGGTCGCATGACGGGTTCCGGGATGGTGGGGTGACGTGAGCGGGTCATCGCAGTCAGGGGGCCGCCGCCGGCTCGCCGCCGGCGACGCTGTGCAGCGCGCGGTGGAGATCCGTGTCGGTCGCGTCGGCGAGGAAGGCGACGTGGGCGTCGGCGAAGAGCACGTTCGCCCCGCCGCGATGGTGGCTTCGTGGGCCGAAGAAGCCCGACCAGTGGACGACGTAGTCGGGGATGTCGCTGTTGGGCGGCAGAAACCCGTTGGTCAGGCTGTTGCCCTGCGTCGTGGCCGCCCACGACACGCCCCGTGCCCGCATGCCCGGACTGCTCGCGCCGCGCCAGCCGTAGCCGGCCGTGCGGGTCCGCCAGGCGGCGACGAGGGCGTCGATCTGGGCCGTCGTCGGCGTGCCGCTCGCCTTGAGCGAGACGTCCGACGAGTTGAAGTCGTTCGAGCCGTTGAACGTGTACTGATACGGCGTCGGCGGCGCCGTACCGGCGGCGACGTCGGCGTCGGTGCCGATGCTCCGCACCGCCTCGCTGGCGACGATCGTGCGGGTGGCCCCGTCGGTGATCTGTCCCAGGCGGACCCGCGACTTTTCGTAGACGATCCCGTCGGTGGCCTTGGCGAAGTTCCAGAGGCACTGTCCCTTCCCGTTCGCCGTGCCGCTGCCGACGCTCACCATGAAGTTGGTGCCGCCGTAAGCGAACCCGTTGGCGATGTTGACCGTCGGTGCCGGATCGCTCGGACAGAGGAGGAAGGCGATCGGCATGGCGAACAGGGGGGCGAACTGCGGAGCCGGCGTCTGGCTCGAGAAGCTGCCGGTGAAGGCGGCCTTCGTGAAGTCGAACCGGTCGGCGAGCGCCTTCTCCTCGGCGTAGGGCAGGAGGCGGGCGTGGAGCGACCAGCCGCCGCTGGCCGTAGCGCTGGCCGTGGCGCTGCCCCGCGCGTCGGTCGGCGGGAACGCCCCGCGGGCGGTCTCGTAGTTCACGAGCGCGAGGCCGAACTGCCGCAGGTTGCTCGCGCACTGCACCCGCCGGGCAGCCTCGCGGGCACCCTGCACGGCCGGCAGGAGCAGGCCCAGGAGCGCGGCGACGATGGCCACGACGACGAGCAGTTCGATCAACGTAAAGCCATCGATATCGGCGTCGATGACGGTGTCGGCGAGGGTGTCTTCGGCATCCACGTCGGGAGGTGCGAGCACCTCGAGCGCAAACGCGTCGTCATGTTCGGGCCGGGGGCGCATGGATCGTCTCCGAGTCTGGTGGTGAAGCACCGCCGCCGCGGGGCCGCGCACGGGCGCGGCCCCGCGGCAGTGCACGGGAAGCTGCCCGCCGTCCGGACGCGGGTCCGGCCGACGCGACGCACGACGCTGGCGCGGGCGTCAGGCGGCGCGGGGCGGGGGCGTGGAGAGATCCACGGAGACCGAGGGGGCGACGTCGTCGCCGGGCAGGACGACGCCCACGCAGGCGCCGCCCACCGGGAACGTGATCCGCGGCGACGGCGGCAGTGCCGCGCCGCAGGTGAGCCAGGCGGTCACGATACCGCCGCAGGCAAGCATGTCGCGGAGGATCACGGTCCGCTGCGCGCGGGGCTCGGGCTCACCGGTGTCGCCGGACGGCGCCACCGGATCGGCGGCGAGCGACCGGTAGTCGCGGCAGACGTCGGGGGCCTCGAGATCGACGTCATGCGTCTCGGTGCAGCATGGCGACGCCTCGTCGGCCGTCGCGCAGCAGCCGGCCGGCGCCTTCGTGGGGGCGGCCACCCGCCGTTCGAGTGCCGCGAGCACGGCCGGCTCGACGCGGTGGGCCCTCGCCCACGCGAGCCGTTGCGCCGGCGTATGGCAGCAGCAGTTCGCAAAGCACTGCTCGGCCGTCGCACAGCCGCACGGCTTGTCCATGCAGGGAAACGGGCTGGAACGGTCCTTCGTCACCCGCGTCGACGTGTCATCGCCGACCGGCCCACGTGGCACCGCCAGCGGCAGCCCGGAGGCGATGAGCAGGTGGCAGCCAAGCGCGAGCCAGACGACGGATCGCGACGGCAGGAGGAGATACCTCATGCTCGAGAGCGTACGTCGCCCGACGGGCACGATCAAACGCGGATCTCACAGCGCCCGCAGGAAATCGAGCGCGGCGCGGAGTTCGGCCGCCGCGGTGCGGTCCTCGACCGGCTCGAGCCCGATCCACGGGCGTTCGTCCCGCTCCTCGAGCGCCGCCAGCACGGCCGGCACGTCCACGTGGCCGGTGCCGAACTCGACGGCGCGGCCACGGCCGGCGAACGCGCCGGCGACGGCGTCGGTGAGATGCACCATGCCGATGTGGCCGGCGAGCACGGCGACGGCGGCCGCCGGATCGTGGCCGTGGACGACGAGCGCACCGGTGACGAGGTCGCAGGCCAGGGCGCCGGCCGGCAGCGCGGCGACGAGCCGCAGGAGGTCGGCCGGCGCCGCCCGGCCCGCCTCCGCGCAGAGCGTGGTGCCCGCCTGGTGGCCCCAGGCGCCGATGTCGGCGAGCACGTCCAGGAGCAGCCGCCAGCGCGGCCCCTCCGGCTCCGGCGGGATCTCGCCGACGTGGTTGAGCACGACGCCGGCGCCCAGCGCGTGGGCGAGATCGAAGGCCTTCTTGGTGGCCGCGATCCTGGCCTCGAGCCGGTCGGCGTCGGCGTAGCCGCCGCGGGTGCGAAACGCCACCGCCGCCACCTCCACCCCCTCGTCGCCGAGCCACTTGCGGATCTGGCGGATGCCGGTGCGCGAGACCTCCGCGGGATCGAGGCCGCCCCGCGCGTCGAGTTCGACGCCGCGGATGCCGAGGTCGCGGGCGCGGCGGAGGGCGGTCCGCAGGTCGCGGGCCAGACTCGCTGCCGGCGCGGAGATGCGGGAGGTTTCCATGGCGAGGTCGTGGCCGGGTGCGGATCGCGGGCGACGCGGACGCATAGAATATGCTCCCGCCATGGCCGACCTGCAGACGGTGACCGCCGAGCTCGAACGGATCGCGCCCCTGCGGCTCGCCGCCGACTGGGACGCCGTGGGCCTGCTCGTGACCCCGCGCCGGCCCGTGGTGGATCGCGTGATGACCTGCCTCACGCTCACGCCGGAGGTGGCCGCCGAGGCGGCGCGGGAGCGGGCCGACCTCGTGGTCACGCACCATCCGCTGCCGTTTCGCCCCCTCGGCCGCATCACCGCCGACACCGGGCCGGGTCGGGCGGTCCTCGAACTGATCCATGCCGGCGCGGGCGTGTGGAGCAGTCACACGGCCTGGGACTCCGCGGCCGGCGGCATCAACGACCAGTTGGCCGACATGCTCGGACTCGCGCACGTCGTGCCGCTCGAGCCCGACACCGAGACGCCGCTGGCGGGGTTCGGCCGCGCGGGCACGGCCGACGCCGCGCACACCCTGGCCGACGTGGCCCGGCGGGCCGCGGCCCGTCTCGGTGTTGGGCACGTGCAGATCGTGGGCGCGGCCGACCGGCCCGCCGGCCGCGTGGGGATCGTCTGCGGGTCGGGGGGCGACCTGCTCGCCTCGGTGCGGCGCGGCGGCTGCGACACGCTCGTCACCGGCGAGATCAAGCTTCATGAGGCCACCGAGGCGCTGGCCCTCGGCCTGGCCGTGATCGCCGTGGGCCACCACGCCAGCGAGCGATTCAGCATGCCGGTGCTGGCCGAGAGGCTGGCCGCCGCGATCCCGGGGCTCGCCGCGTGGGCCAGCCGCGTCGAGGCCGATCCGATCGGTTGGCTGTAGGGCCGCCCCCCGATACCGGCGCGTTGCTTCGCGCGAACGGCGCGCTAGAATTCATGGGTTCGCACGGCTTTCCGGCCCCTCCAGGCGGTGTCATGTCCCGCTTTCTCACCGCCCTGCCGGTCTACAACGAGGCCGCGCACGTCACCGGCGTGCTCGACGAGGTGCTGAAGGTCTCCCCCGACGTGCTCGTGGTGGACGACGGTTCGACCGACGGCACGTCGGCGATCGTCGCGGCCCGGGGCGACGTCCGCGTGGTCCGGCACCCGGTCAACCGGGGCTACGGCGCGGCCCTCGCGACGGCGTTTCGTGAGGCCCTCGCCGGCCCTTGGGACGTGCTCGTCACGATCGACTGCGACGGCCAGCACCAGCCGCGGCTGATCCCCGACTTCGTCGCGGCGGCCCGGCACCACGACATCGTCAGCGGCAGCCGCTACCTCGAGCGGTTTCCCGGCGACAGCGAGCCGCCGGCGGCCCGCCGCCGCATCAACGCGGAGATCACGGCGGAGATCAACGAGCGACTGGGACTCGGGATCACCGACGCCTTCTGCGGCTTCAAGGCCTACTCGCGGCGGGCCCTCGAACGGCTCGTCCCGACCGAGACGGGCTACGCGATGCCCCTGGAGGCGTGGGTGCAGGCCGCGGTGTCGGGCCTCTCGATCGTGGAACTGCCGGTGCCGCTGGTGTACCTCGACCTGGCGCGGAGTTTCGGGGGCGCACTGGACGACGCGACGACCCGTCTGGCCTATTATCGTCGCGTCCTCGACCGGGCGGAGGCGGCGGCAGCCGCCGGCGCGGTCGGCGAGGCGGGCTAGGGCCACGGGGCCCCGGCGGACCGGGACCTCCAGGTCGGGCGGCACTTCGCCCGCGTGCATGCCTCCCTCGCGACGTTCCCACCGTGCCCCGGCGGAGTCGGGCGGGCGGCTGGTCGATCCGCCGGTCGTGGCCGACGGGGGCGGCTCGATCGAGGACCTCGTCGACAACAACCGGCTCCTGCGGGCCGCGTTCGGCACGCGGATCGGCGACCTGCGGCTCTGGGAGCTGGTGGCGGCGACGCGGCGCGAGGTGCTCACCGTCGCCGCCGAATACACCGGCTCCTACCGCGACGTGATCCGCCCCGACGACGTGGCCGACTGGATCGCCAGGCCAGTGATCGTGGGGGGGCATCAGCCCGAGCTCTTCCACCCGGGCGTGTGGCTCAAGAACGCGGCCCTCGACGCGTACGCCCGGCAGGTCGGGGGCACGGCGCTCAACCTCGTCGTCGACACCGACCGCTGCGCGGCGGCGACCGTGCCGCTGCCCGTGGGGACTCCGCGCGACGCCCGCGTGGAACGGGTCGCCTTCGACGCGGCCGCCCCCGAGACGGCCTGGGAGGAGCGGGGCGTCGTCGACGTGGAGTGCTTCGAGTCGTTCGGCGACCGCGCCGCCGACATGCTGCGGCCGATCGTGCCGGAGCCGATCGTGCGGCGCTGGTGGCCGCTCGCCGTGGAGCGGGCGCACGAGTCGCATCGCCTCGGGCTCGGCCTCGCGCAGGGCCGCCACATCCTCGAGGAGCGTTGGGGCCTCGACACGCTCGAGTTGCCGGTGAGCGAACTCGTGCGGCTGCCGACGGTGATGGTGTTCACGGGCTGGCTGCTCGCGCACGCGCGGCAGCTCCACGAAGCCTGTAACGACGCGCTCGCCTCGTACCGTCGCGCGCATCGCGTCCGCGGCAGGGGCCGGCCGTTCCCCGACCTCGCCTCGCGGCACGACTCGTCCGGAGAGTGGCTCGAGGTGCCGTGGTGGCTCTGGTCGCGGGAGGATCCGCGGCGCCGCCGCGTCTACGCCTCCGCGTCGGACGGCGTGCTCTCGCTGTCGGACCTCGAGACGGTGCGGGTGGAACTGCCGATCGCGGCCGACACCCCTCCGGAACGGTGGGTCGACGCCCTCACCCGGATGGACGAACACGGCGTGCGACTGCGGCCACGGGCCCTGGTCACCACGCTCGTGTCGCGGCTCCTCGTGGCCGACGTCTTCGTGCACGGCATCGGTGGCGCGGCCTACGATCGCATCACCGACGAGGTGATTCGCAGGCTCACCGGCTGCGACCCACCGCGGCACGCGGTGGTGTCGGGCACGCTGCGGCTGCCGGTGGAGCGGACGTTCCCGGGCTTCGCGGCCGACGATCCGGCGGCACGACTGGCGGCGGCACGGCGCGAGCTGCGCGACGTCGAGTTTCACCCCGAGCGGCACCTCGTGCCACTCCACGAGCAGCCCGAGGTGGTCCGCGACCTCGTCACCGAGAAGCGGCGCTGGATCGACACCCATCCCACGCCGGCGCTGGCCCGCCGGCGCTGCCACGCGATCCGCGCCGCCAACACCGAGCTGGGGGTGCATACCGCGGGGTCGCGGCGGGCGCTCGCCGCCACGCTCGAACCGCTGGCGACGGCGGTGCGGGCGCGCGCGGTGCTCGAGGCGCGCGACTATCCATGGTGTTTTTTCCCGGAAAAGACGCTCAAAACATTCCTGCTACTGGAAACGCCCTGATCGTTCGCGTATCGTGTCCGCCCAACGGAATGGTTCTGGAGCCCCAGGGAAAGGAGGCACCATGCAGCGGTCGCCACGCAGCCACGCCCGGCCCGCGAATGCGACGGCCGAGCGGCGGCGGAAGCAGAAGCCCCGCCTCACGATCCGCACCGGCACGACGGCTCCGGCCGACGCGAAGCCGCCGCGGCTGAAACTCGTCGCCAAGTCCAAGGGTGCATCCCGCGACGCCACGGCGACGATCCGGCTGGCGCGGGGCACGGCCCCCGTCGCGAAGCCCCCGGCGGCGGCCGCGAAGACGGTCGTCACCACGGTCGACATCCGGCCCTCGGGCACGGTCGTCAGCCGCCGCCCCGCCGCGAAGCGGGCCCCCGTTCTCCACGTGCCGCTCCATCCGGCGGGCACGCCCAAGCCCCCGGCCTGGATGCTCGAGGAATGCCATGTGGCGCCCGCCCGCGCGGGCGATCAGAGCGAGATCCTGCAGTTGCTCGCCGGTCTTCCCTCGCCGCCGACGCGGGCGGAGTTCCACGCGGCCGTCGATCATCCCGACCACGACGCCAACAACCGGCTCGTGGGCCGCCTCGCGGGACGGATCGTGGGGCACGCCGAGATCGTGCCGCGGCAGGTGATGATCGGGCCGGTGAGCGTGCGCGGCGCGGTGATCGACCGGGTCGCGGTGCTGCCCGAGTGCCGCGGTGCCGGCCACGGCCAGAAGCTCGTCCGCGCGGCGGAGGAGCGGATGCGGCAGTCGGGCGCCGTCGTGGCGCTGACCCGCACGCGGATCGCGCCGTCGTTCCGCGAGCTCGGCTGGAGCGTGCTCGGCCGCGACTGCGCGACGCCGGGCCGGCCCACGGAGATCCTCGCGCGGCTCCTCGACGGACCGCGGTGGCAGGGCGAGTCCGTCACCATGCGGCAGTGGCGGCACGTCGAGCTGCCGGCGATCCTCCGCATCTACAAGCAGAACGCGGCGCGGTTCGTGGGCCCGCTCGATCGCGACGAGCACTACGCGCGGTGGCTCGTGAGCCGCGGCGCCTTCGACTCGATCATCGTGGCCCTCGTCGGGCAGGACCGCTACGAGATCCAGGAGTCGAGCGCCCGGATCGTGGGCTACGCGATCCAGTCGGGCACGCGGGTGCTGGAAATCCTCGCCGACCGGGAATTTCCCGGCCTGGAGCGGGAGATCCTGGCCCGCGTCTGCGCCGAGGCCGTCGAGAACGACCGCCAGGAGATCGTCTACGAGTCGAGTGCGGGCGATCCGTTGCACGCCGCCGTGGCCGGCGGCGAGGGACTGGTGCAGGCGGGCGACCGGATGATCGTGGGGCGGGTCTACCGCCCGCTCGACATGCTGGCGGCGCTCGTGCCGGTGATCGAGCAGCGGGTGGCCGACGCCGGCATCCGCGAGACGGTGGAGCTCGGCATCGATTCCCCGGGCGCCCGCGGCTCGGTGATCGTGAACGCGGGCAAGGCGACCGTGCATCCCGGCCGCGTGGGACGCAGCTACCTGAAGATCGCCGACGACGAGCTCTCCCGGCTCCTCCTCGGCCAGTGCGACCCGGCCGAGGCCGAGGCCGCGGGGCGGCTCGAGGCCTCGACGCAGGTCGCCATCAAGCTCGCCGCGCAGCTCTTCCCGCGGCAGCCGCTCTGGTGTCCGATGTGGGACGACCTCCCGGCGTGACTCAGCCGAGCGTGATCTCGCGCGCTTAGTCGCCGGCCGTGGCGTCCGCCTCGGCGAGTTGTTTGACGTGCTCCAGCACGCGGCGGTGGATCTTGTGGATCGATAGGTCGCTCCACAGGGTCCAGTAGGCCTGCGGGTGCATGTCGAAGGTGTACCACGTGCGCCCCTCGAGTCGCGTATGGCCGCCGCCGATGTCCACGAGCCGGAACTCGCCGCGTCGGCTGCGCAGCGACTGCTCGTGCAGGTGTGGCGGATGGACGTGGCGCCAAGGTGAAAGCTCCGTCATCGGGTCGGGTTGGCTCGTGACGTCGAACGCCAGCCGGCGTGGCTCCTCCCAGGCGGTGATCGGCTCCACGAAGTCGCCGGTCGTGAACTCGCAGTGCCGCACCGCGCCGACGCCGCGGCCCTCGATCCGCGCCCGCAGCGGGCAGGCGATGCCGCAGCGAAAGAACCAATCGTCGGGCTCCGGCAGGTCGGGGAATTCGACGACGTGCGGCCAGACTCGGGCTGGCGGGGCGGCGACCTCCACCGCCGTGAGCACGCAGTATTCCGGGGCGCGAGGATTCACCAGTCGCTCGGCACCGGCCAGCACGGGGAGGGCGAGAATCAAGGGAAGCAGCGGCGCCGAACGCGGCCCCGCCGAGTCTGCGAACGCCTTGCCGAGGCACCCGCCCAGGATGCCCAGTGGCGCCACGATCGGGGCCGCCATGGCGATGCAAATCAGTCCCTCGAAGGCGAAGAGGAGCAGCACGAGGGCCGAGGCGAGCATGACGAGCGTCGCGAGGCCGGCGGTCGCACCGAGCGACCGCTGTGACGGCCGGTTGAAGACGAAGCCGGCCACCGCCCCCATGACCAGCGGCGTGGCGAGAAACAGGGCGGCGCCGTACGACTCGAGGAGATAGACGCAGACCATGAGCATGCCGAGGCCGACCGCCAGCGCCGCGGCGATCGCCCGCAGGCCGGCGAGGCCCGCGGCCGCCTCGGGCGCGGGGTCGTGGCCGGCCGGTGGCCGCCAGTTCTCGGGGGTGCGGTCGTCGGCGATGGCGAGGTTGATCATCACGAGGAGCCCTGCCACCGGGAGCAGCGCCGCCATGCCGATCCACGGCGACACGCCGGCGACGGCCGCGCGGCGGACGCTCATCGACAGCGCGATCCACACGAAGGGCAGGTTCCAGGCGAACAGCGCCCACGCGAGCCACTCGGGTGCGCCCGCGAGGGCCGTCTGCCGCGCCGCCAGCGACGGGTTCAGGAAGTCGAGCGGCGTGAGCCAGTTGCCGGTGAAGGCCTGGATCACGGCCGCCTCGACAGCGTACTTGAAGACCGCCAGGCCGACGCCGCTGGATACGTACTGGGCCCGCGTGACCGGTTCGCGGATGCCAAACCAGAGCCGGAGCCACGCGCGAGGTGTCATGCGCCCCCTCGGGCGCCGGCGAGCCATTCATCGGCCCAGGTTCGCACGCCGTCGACGCCCTTGCGGTGGCAGAAGTCGCCGAGCGTCTCGCCCGCGTGCCGCTCGGCCTTGTAGCAGGCGAGGACGGCGGTGATCTCGCGGGAGAGTTCCTCGAACGGCACGACGTCCTTGTAGTGCTCGTTGAGCCGGTCGCCGAGCAACCGGCCGCCCAGGAAGATCGTGTACTTCCCCGCGGTGCGGCCCACGATGCCGATGTCGGAGTTGTAGGGGCGGGCGCAGGCGTTGGGGCAGCCGGTCATCCGCACCGTGAAGGCGTCGCTCGTGAGGCCCAGCTTTGCCACCTCCGGCTCGAGCGAGTCGATGAGCCCGGGCAGGACCCGCTCGCTCTCGGCGACGGCCAGGCTGCACGTGGGGAGCGCCACGCAGGCCATGCTCCAGCGGCGCAGGGTCGAGATCTCCTCGGAGGTCTTCACGCCGTGGGCGTGGAGGATCTCGGCGATCCGCTCGCGGTCGGTGACGGCGAGGTCGGTGAAGAGGAGGCTCTGGTGGGCCGTGATCCGCACGCCGGGCTTCACGTCGCGGAGAATCCGCCGCAGGGCCGTCTTGAGCCTGACACTCCCCGTGTCGTGGACGCGGCCGTTCTCCACGTTGAAGCCGTAGAAGAATTTTCCATCGCCCTGCTCGTGCCAGCCGATGTGGTCGTCGAAGCCGTGGACGTCGGCGGGATGGCAGGGGGCCAGCGGCTTGCCGAAGTATTCCTCAACCTTCTTCCGGAAGTTATCCAGGCCCATCGTGTGGATCGTGTACTTGAGCCGCGCCGTCTTGCGGTCGGAGCGGTTGCCGAAGTCGCGCTGCACCTTCACGATCGCCTCGGCGATCGCGAGGACGTCTTCCGGCGGCACGAAGCCCAGCCTCTTCGCGAGCGCGGGAAAGGTCTTGGCGGCGCTCGGGGTGACGCCCATGCCGCCGCCGGCGAGCACGTTGTAGCCGAGGATTTTCCCACCCTCGTGGACGACGATGAAGCCGAGGTCGTTGGCGTAGACGTCGGTGCAGTTGTCCTCGGGGAGCGCGAA
>Ga0075471_10001961_pt1 | contig 13650 bp, 13 predicted proteins | sample DEB19_08_DNA_2_FD_74787 | JGI IMG/M metagenome (GOLD analysis project Ga0075471, IMG submission 74787) | Aqueous microbial communities from the Delaware River and Bay under freshwater to marine salinity gradient to study organic matter... | ecosystem: Environmental > Aquatic > Marine > Coastal ... | reverse complement strand
GCCTTGTTGCGCGGCGTCTCGAGCATGGCGGACTTCACGAAGACCGGCTGCGGCAGGATTTTGGTTACAATGGAAAAGGCGTTGATGCCGGGATCGAAGACACCGAAGCCGCCCGGCTCCCAGATCCATTCCTGGCCGGGGTGCCAGTGGCGCACGTCTTCCTTCCAGCTCACGTGGAGCCGCGCGACGCGCTTGCCGGAGAGCATCCGCTGCGCCTCGCTCACGGCCTTGTTGTACTGCGAGTGCCAGGTGGTGAAGAGGATGCGTTGTGACTTCCCGGCATGCGCCGTGATGGCATCGAGCTCGCCCACGGTAGGCGTCGGCGGCTTTTCCATCATCACGTGGAGCCCGGCATCCAGAGCATCGCGGGCGATGGCGAAGCGCGGCTCGGGTGGCATGCAGAGCGACACGGCGTCGAGCTTGATGCCGCTGCGGAACAGCTCGGCGGCGGTCTTGAAGTGCGGCACGCCACGATAACCGTCGCGCGAGGAGACGACGGCGGCGAGTTCAAAATCACTGTTCCTGGCAACGGCCGGTAGGTGCTGGTCCTGCGCGATCTTGCCCAGTCCGATGATGGCGAGCTTGTAGGCCATGGATCAAGCGCTCCTGATCTGGCGGGTGAGGGACGAGAGCAGGGCATCGACTTCTGCCTCGGTGTTGTAGTGCGCTAGGCCGACGCGCAGCACGCCGCCCTTGTCCATCAGACCCATGCGCGAGACGGGCTCGATCGCGTAGTTATGGCCGGACCACACGAAGATGTTGTCCCGGGCGAATGCCTTGGCCATGTCTTGTGGGTGGTGGTCGTCGAGGGTGAAAGACACGGTAGGCACGCGGCGGTGCATGGCGTTGGCGGAGGTAATGCCGCGGATGGTAAGGCCCTTGAAGGTCTTCAGGCCCTCGATCAACTTCAACGTGATCTTGTGCTCGTAGTCGGCAAGGCTGTTCCAGGCGGACGCGATGCGCTTCGCCCGCGACTCGCCCGTGCCGAACTGCTCGAGATACTCGATGGCGCCGAGCGTGCCGGCCATGCCCTCATGGGACAGCGTGCCGGTCTCGAACTTGTGCGGCAGGTCCTCGCCCGCGGGGCGAACTTTGTATCCGAAGGTATGCTTCAGCAGGTCTTCCCGTCCCCAGAGAATTCCCTGATGCGGGCCGAACCACTTGTAGGCGGAGGAGACGACGAAATCGGCGCCGAGGTCCTGCACGTCGATGGCATAGTGCGGCGCATATTGCACGGCATCCAGGTAGACGATGGCACCCGCCTTCTTGGCTTCGGCGGCAAAACGCTTCGTGTCATTGACGGTCCCGGTGCAGTTCGATGCCATGCCCATGGCGAGGAGCTTGGTCTTGTCGCTCAGCACCTTGGTGAGGGCATCCTCGGGGAACTCGTAGGTGTCGGTATCAAAGTCGATCCAACGCACCACGAGGCCGAGGTCATCCGCCAGCAGCAGCCAGGGGGCGACGTTTGCATCATGGTCCATGCGCGAAAGCACGATCTCGTCGCCGCGCTTCAGCTTCTTGCCGAGGCAGCGCGACATGTGGAGCGTGAGGCTGGTCATGTTCTGGCCGAATATGATCTCGTGCATGCTGGCCGCATTGTAGAAATCGGCACAGGCCTGGTGGGCCAGGTCGACCAGTTCGCCCGCTTCTACCGTTGTCTTGAAGTAGCCGCCCAGATTGGCGTTGCGGTTGGCGAGGCAGTCCACCGTCCGGTCGATCACCTGCTGTGGGACCTGGGTGCCGGCCGGGTTGTCGAAGTAGATTCGGGCATGGCCGTCGTCCTTCAGGGCTAGGGCGGGAAACTGGGTGCGGATGGCGGCGATGTCGAGGGCGGCACTCATGGTGAAAAATCCGGTTCAAACAATGGGAAGCCATCCTTAACCGGGCTTTCTGCTTGCCTCAACCGTCGCTTTCCGGCATGGGGAGGTCGCCCGCTGGCCAAGTGCCAAACGCGCCCGCGGCTATTGTGATCCCTTAGGTTTTTCCTGCCCGGAGACAGCTGATGAGCGATGATGGCGAACTTGACCTGAACTCCCTCAATGATGAGGAACTGGTCCAGCAGGTCCATGACGACCTGTATGACGGCCTGAAGGAAGAGGTTGAGACGGCGGTTCATATCCTGCTGAAGCGTGGCTGGACGCCTTACAAGGTCCTCACAGAAGCCCTTGTCGAAGGCATGCGCATCGTGGGCGTGGACTTCCGCGACGGCATCCTGTTTGTTCCGGAAGTGCTGCTGGCCGCCAACTCGATGAAGGCGGGCATGTTCATCCTCCGCCCGCTGCTCATCGCCACCGGCGCTCCGCGCCAGGGCAAGATGGTGATCGGCACCGTAAAGGGCGACATCCACGACATCGGCAAGAACCTTGTCGGCATGATGATGGAAGGTGCGGGTTTCGAGGTGATCGATCTCGGCATCAACAATCCGGTCGAGAAGTATCTCGCCGCCATGGAAGAGCACAAGCCGGACATCCTGGGCATGTCGGCACTGCTCACCACCACCATGCCCTACATGAAGGTCGTGATCGACACCATGAAGGAAAAGGGCATGCGCGACGACTACGTGGTGCTCGTCGGCGGCGCGCCGCTGAACGAGGACTTCGCCAAGGCGATCGGTGCCGATGCCTACTGCCGCGATGCGGCGGTGGCGGTTGAGACCGCCAAGAGCTTCATGGCCCGCAAGCACAACCAGCTCGCTACGAACTGATTTGGGAGGGTCGTCATGACCCTTGTCAATCTCAAGCCGTCTGACGAGTATGAATTCAAACCAGGCCAGGGGAAGGTTCTTCTTCTGGCCTGTGGTGCTTTGGGCCGCGAGATCGTGGACCTGATCGAGCGCAACCGCTGGACGGTCTTCGATTTACAGTGCCTTCCCGCCAAGTGGCACAACACGCCCGACAAGATTGTGCCCGCGCTGCGCGAGAAAATCCGCGAAGCCAAGCACTGCTACGAGTCGATCTTCGTTCTCTATGGCGACTGCGGCACGGGTGGCGACATCGACAAGCTGCTGGCGGAGGAGGGAGTCGAGCGTCTTGAGGGACCTCACTGCTATGCCTTCTTTTCCGGGCAGGAGACATTCGCCAAGACTGCCGACGAGGACGTGACGGCGTTCTTCCTCACGGATTATCTGGCACGGCATTTCGACAAGCTGATCTGGGAGGGCCTGGGCATTGACCGGCACCCCGAATTGCTTCCGCTTTATTTCGGCAACTACACCAAGATCGTGTTCCTCGCGCAGACACGCAATGAAGAACTGGCAAAGAAGGCCATGGTAGCGGCCAAGCGGTTGGGCCTGGCCTATGAATACCGCTACACCGGTTATGGCGAGCTCGAGCGCGACCTGAAGGCGCGTGCCTGACGGGCTGATCGACGGGCTGGGGGCCTGCTCCTACCACTCGTCCTTGCGGTACGCCCCGCCGGCGATGGCGTAATAGTCGCCGGCGCTTTCACAATAGATGTGGCCTTCGAGATAGGTACCCGTGGCGCCGTCGATCGCGCCGGCCGAGATCGACGTATTGTCGCTGCCGTCACGCTTCCAGAACAGCACGGAACCGCAGTCCTTGCAGAAGCCGCGCTGGGCGATGCCGCTGGCGCGGAACCACTTGAGGCCATCCTGCGCCGTGAACTTCAACTCGCTATCAGCGCAGGCGGTGGCGGACATGTAGTTGCCGGTCTGCTTGCGGCACTGGATGCAGTGGCAGGCGAGCACGGGGCGGAGGTTGCCATGGACTTCGAAGCGGACAGAGCCGCAAAGGCAGGATCCGGTTTTCATGTATGGAACGCCTTGTGGAGTGCGGTGATGTGATCAGGCCCCAGGCCGCAGCAGCCGCCGAAGGCGGTGACGCCCTTCATCTTCCAGACCTTCGAGCGCGCGACCAATTCATCGGGTGGGATGATGTCGACGAAGGTCCAGTCCGGCATTTTGAAATAGCCGCTTTCCGGATAGGCGCCGATCGGGCCCTTCCAGTATCTGCGCAGCACGTCGATGGCTTCGTCCGTGTCGTTGGGCGAGCTGTGCATGATGCTGATGGCGGCAGGTTTGAGCGCCGAGAGCGCGCGGGCCACGTCATCGAAGTCCTGGTCCTCGCGGCCGAAGCCGGTCAGCTTGCCATCATGGCGTTCAACTGAGATGCCGATCCAGACGGGAAGGCCGGTTGCCTGCGCGGCTTCAGTTGCCCACACCGAATAATCATTGTCGCGCATCATCTCCATCATGATGAGATCGACGCCGGCAGCGGCGAGGTTGTCGGCCTTGCGCTTGAACAGGGCGCGGGCCTTTGCCTCCGGCCATTCCTGCTGCTTCGAGGTGCGGTCGCTGCCAGCCACCACGGGCCGCATGGTGGACATGGAGCCGGCGACGGCGACGGGGTGGCCTTTCGCGGCCTCCCTCGCGATGGCCACGGCGGCGCGGTCAATCCTGAGCAGATCGTCGTCGCGGTCCAGCGCGTTGAACAACAGGGCGGAGGTGGCGAAGGTGTTGGCGATGATGATGTCCGCCCCGGCCCTGATATAGTCGGCATGAACCTCGCGCACGACCTCCGGGTGAGACATGTTGGCCTCCGCGCACCAGGTAGACGAACTCATGGGCACGCCGCGGCGCTGGATGTCGGTGCCGGTGCCGCCGTCGAGGATGATGGTTTCGCCCTTGGCGAGCTTGGCGCGGATCAGGTCGTACATGCGTCGTCAGGCCTCCTGGCGGGCCTTGAGGAAGGCCCGCATGTGAAACTGAGCCTGTGCCGGGGCATAGGCAAATCCTTGTCCCACGGGGCAGGCATGGCGCGCAAGGCACCCGCCCGTCATGCATGTGCTTCCGGCTGCCGTTGCGATATGCGTGACGCAGGCCGGAACATCATAGGACCTGCCGTCAAAGGCCGCGACAGGGCAGGCGTTGAGGCAGGGCTTGCCCGAACAGGCCTCGCAAGGATGCGGCCCCGGTTGCTGGACGGGGATGTCGAACGCCACGGGGAAGAGCAGGGCGGCGCGATAGGCGTGCCACAGCCCATAGGCTGGGTGGATGTTGAGCCCCAAGGGCGAAACATGTCCAGCACCCCCCCGCCTTGCCCAGGTGAGGAAGGGCCACGGTGGGTTCATGTCGAAGGGGTAGACGGCCTGTGCGCCGAGATCGGCGGCGAGCAGGGTGACGACGTCGCGCGTCCACGCATCCATGGTATCGCACGAAGGGTCGCGCTCTCGGGCGAAGCGCTGGAACATGTGGGGGCCGGCATTGCCGATGAGGATTATGAAGCGGGCACCCTTCGGCGCACGGTCCTCCGGCTTCGGGGCAAACCAGCCGAGCGGCGTGAAAGACGCACGGCGGATGGCGGTGAGGATGGGGTGTTCCATGATGGTGTCCTAGCAAGCCCCGGTCGAAAACTCATCTCCGGCGGACATGATCGGCGCATGCTGCGTGGCGCCGAAAAAAGGACGCCCGGGTCAAGCCCGGGCGCGGTGAATGTCAGGATGCGCGTCAGGTGTTATGTCCAGCGCGGGTCGCCCGGCTCCATCACGCTGCGCGGCAGCTTGATGTCGTGCTTGGCGCGGATCATCGCGTCGATGTGGCGCGGGATGTATTCTGGATAGTAGGTCGAAAGGATTTCACGCTTGCGGGCCGCCGCACGCTCGACGATCTCGGGCTTGCCGGCCTCGTTCCATTCCTTCGGGCTCATGCGGTTGGCGACCTGCGGATAGACATAGTCCTTCTGCATCAGCGCCAGCGTCTGCTCGTTACCGAGGTAGTGGCCGGGGCCCTCGATACAGACCTGTGAGATCACGTCGAGCGACAGCGTGTCCTCGTTGACTTCGATGCCGCGGACGTTGCGGTTGATCGAGCCCAGCATGTCGTTGTCGATCAGCAGGCTCTCGAGGCAGAAGCCCAGCAGCGATGCATGCATGCCGGCTGATTCGTAGAGCATGTTGATGCCGGTCATCGCCGAGATGCCGGCGGTGACGCCCTTCTCGTAGCCGGCCTGCATGTCAGGGAGCTTCGAGTCACACATGCCGGCAGCGGAGCCGACGGTGAGATTGTAGAAGTGACCCATCTGGGCGCAGCCCGAGGTGATGAGCGCCTGCTCGCCCGAACCCCCTGACATCGCACCGGTGCGGAGGTCCGACACGAAGGGCCATGGGCCCCAGATGGCAATGGCGCCGGGCACCACGCAGTTGATGTAGACGAGGCCGGCGAGGCACTCCGCCACCGCCTGAACGACCGTGCCAGCAAGGGCTGCGGGCGAGGTGGCGCCCGCCTGCGCCGCCGAGAGCAGCAGCACTGGCATGCCGCCGCGTGCCGCGGCTTCGAGGCAGCGGCAGGCGTCTTCGGCGAACTTCATCGGCGGCACGACGAAGCAGTTGGACTGCGATACGAAGGGGCGCTCGCGCCACTTGTCCTCGCCGCCTGCCAGCACGTGGAGGATCTGCAGGCATTCCTCGACGTGGCCCGGCTCGACCATCGAGGTGCCGACATGCTTTTCGGTGCCTGCGAGGCAGGCATACATGGTGTTGATGTCGAGGTCGTGGCCGGTGATCATGTCGCGCGCAGTCACCGGGCGCTGGTAGAAGTGGATGTGCTCACAGTTATCCACGATGCGGCCAGCATCATAGAGGTCGACGAGCAGCGATTCGCGGTAGGTCTTGGTCTCGGGCTCGACGACGTGGACGGCGGCGCCGGCGGTGCCGAAATAGACGCGGTTGCCCGAAGGCTCCATGTCATGCTTCGGGTCGCGCGCGTGCAGCACGAAGTTGCGGGCACAGGAGGCGAGCGTGTCCTCGACGAGGCTCCCCGGAATGCACAGGCGGCCCTGCGCGTTGATCCAGCAGCCGCGCGCCGTCATGGCCTCGACGCAGGTGGGGATGGCCTGGGCGAGGCCCACGGTTTCCAGCAGCTTCAGCGCCGTCTGGTGGATTCGCTGCATGTCATGGTCGGTCAGCGGCTTGTATTGGCCGCCCACCATGCCAGGGCGCACGGCGGCGTCCGACATGGGGATGGGCCGGGACCGCAGCGCGCGGCGGGCTTCACGGCCGCCACGGCGGCGGGACAGATCTTCGACAGCACTCATGGATTGAGCCTCCTGGATACAGCCCTATATCGTCCGGTTCCGCATGGCGATTCAATGGCCTATCTTTTTCTGGAGGGGGACAGTTTTTTTCACCCCTGAAGATGGGGTTTTCCACTCAGCGGGGCTTAACGTCCTGAATTCAGGGGTGATAGAAGGAGTCTCTCGATCAGTGGTGAGGAAACTTGGCCAGACGCGACCTGCCTCCTTTGCGTGCCCTGACGGCCTTCGAGGCGGCCGCACGGCTGGGCAGTTTCCGGCTCGCGGCCAGCGAACTGGGGATCACCCGCTCCGCCGTCAGCCATCAGGTGAAATCGCTGGAGCAGCGGCTGGGCGTGCAGTTGTTCCGCCGCGATGCGCGACGCGCCGAACTCACCCAGGCGGGCCACACCTACTTTCCGCCGGTGCGCGAAGCCTTCGATATGATCGAGGCCCAGACCCGGGCCCTGAAGCCCTCGACCGCCGACAACGAGCTGACCGTGCAGGTTTATGCCACCGTCGCTCTCAAGTGGCTGATCTCGCGGCTCCATGACTTCGAGAAGCGCTTCCCCGACATGAAAGTGCGTCTCTCCACCTCCTATTTCGACTGGGACTTCGACGAGAAGAACGTGGATGTGGGACTTGTCCTCGCCCGCAACCGGTCGCCCGACCATTATTACCGCACGCTTTTCAGATCGCTGCTGACGCCGATCTGCGCGCCGGAACTGCTCAAGGGCCCGAATGCGCTGAAAACGCCAGAAGACCTGAAGAAGCACAAGCTGCTCTATGTCTATACCGCAGAAGAGGACTGGCACCTGTGGCTGGAGGAGGCCGGCGTCGAGGGCATCAGGCTCTCCGACCGTCTGGCCTTCGACAGCTACATCCTCGCGCAGGAAGCGGCAATCGAAGGCCGTGGCGTGGCCATGACCATCGGGCCCTTTGCCACCGAGGAGATCAAGTCTGGGCGGCTCGTGCAGCCTTTTCCGCTCCATGTGCAGCACCGGCACAACTGGCTCTTCGCCTGCAATGCCGAGCATCGCATGAAGCCCAAGATCAAGCGCTTCGAGGACTGGCTGGTAAAGCAGATTGCTGCCGACCCGACCCTTGAAGCCTATCGTGAAAAAGGAAAATAGACCGTGACCAGCATCGACACCGACACCACCCGCCGCAGCCGCCGCGAAGGTGGAGGCCGCCGTGCCACGGGCGCGGGGGGGCGCAATCCTGTGCCGCAGCTGCCGCGCCGCAAGCTGAAGCGCCTCTTCCCGGCGATGCAGATCGTTTCGGCGGATGAACTCGAAGCGATCCACCACGCTTCGCTGAAGGTTCTGTCCGAGATCGGCATGGACTTCACCCTGCCGGAAGCCCGCGACATGCTGAAACAAGCAGGCGCAAAGGTGGACGGCGACCGTGTGCGCTTTGATCCGGCGATGATCGAGGAGCTGATCGCCTCGGCGCCCTCCGAGTTCACCTTCCATGCGCGCAACCCCGAGAACAGCCAGCGCATTGGCGGCAACAACATCAGCTTCGGCACGGTGGCGAGCCCGCCCAATGCCTCCGACATGGATGGCGGCCGCCGTACCGGCAATTACCAGGATTACCGCAACTTCCTGAAGCTTGGGCAATATTTCAACTGCATCGACTTCCTCTCGGGCTATCCGGTGGAGCCGATCGACATCCATGCCTCGATCCGCCACCTCGAGGCGCTGCGCGACATGGTGCTGTTGACCGACAAACCCTTCCACGCCTATTCGCTGGGCCGTGAGCGCATCCGCGATGGCATCGAGATCGCGCGCATCGGCCGCGGCATCAGCCAGGAGCAGCTGGAGCGTGAGCCTTCGCTCTTCACCATCATCAACACCAATTCGCCGCTGAAGCTCGACACGCCGATGCTGCAGGGCATTCTTGAAATGTCGTCGCGCAACCAGATCGTCTGCGTGACGCCATTCACGCTTGCAGGCGCCATGGCGCCGGTGACTGTCGCGGGCGCGCTGGTCGAACAGAATGCCGAGGCGCTGGCGGGCATCGCCTTCACGCAGCTCGTACGCAAGGGAGCTCCCGTGATCTACGGCGGCTTCACCTCCAACGTTGACATGAAGTCGGGTGCGCCCGCCTTCGGCACGCCGGAATACATGAAGGCGACCGTCGTCGGCGGGCAGCTGGCGCGGCGCTACAAGGTGCCGTTCCGCACCTCTAACACCTGTGCGGCCAACACGGTCGATGCGCAGGCAGCCTATGAGAGCGTGTTCTCGCTCTGGGGCCTCACCATGGGCGGCGGCAATCTGATCATGCACGGCGCGGGCTGGCTTGAGGGCGGCCTCGTTGCGAGTTTCGAGAAGTTCGTGCTCGACTGCGACCTGATCCAGATGGTGAGCGAGTTCATGCAGCCGCTCGAGACTACCGAAGATGCGCTCGGCGTCGAGGCGATCCGCGAGGTGGGCCCCGGCGGCCACTTCTTCGGCGCGCAGCACACGCTGCAGCGCTACACCAACGCCTTCTATTCGCCGATCATCTCCGACTGGCGCAACAACCAGCAATGGCTCGCTGCCGGCAAGCCCGAGGCCTGGCAGAAGGCCAACGCCGTGTGGAAGCAGGCGCTGGCGGATTATCAGGAGCCAGCCATCGACCCGGCGATCAGGGACGAACTCAACGCCTTCGTCGAGAGGCGCAAGGCTGAGGGCGGTGCGCCCACCGACTTCTGATGAAACGCGTCATCGTCATCGGCGGCGCGAATGTCGACATCAAGGGCCGCGCACGCGGCTCCTATGTTGCCGGCACGTCGAACCCCGGTGAGGTGATGGTTTCTGCCGGGGGTGTGGGGCGCAATATTGCGGAAAATCTCTCCCGGCTGGGGCTCACCGTTTCGCTGATCTCGGCAGTGGGAGACGACGCCAATGGGCAGCTGCTGCGCCAGGCTTGTGCGGCTAGTGGAGTCGATCTCTCATTGACAATCGCGGCGGCGGCTCCGACCGGGTCCTACCTTGCCGTACTGGATGACACGGGCGAGCTGGTCAGCGCCATCAACGACATGCGGGCCATGGATGTGCTGACGCCGGAGCATCTGGCTGCGTGTGCCGTTCATCTGGCACAAGCCGGCATGATCGTGGCCGACTGCAACCTGTCGGAAGCTTGCTTGACGTGGCTATGCGGTTTTTGCGCAGAGAAGTGCGTGCGGCTGCTGATAGAGCCCGTTTCGGTGCCAAAGGCGCGGAAGCTGCTCACATTCGCAAGGCTATCGCCCGTCTTCGCCATCACGCCGAACACGCAGCAGCTGGAAGCACTGGTGGGGGCAGATGAGGGCGCCATCGTTCGGCTTCACGCGCTCGGCTTTGCCAATGTGGTCCTGCATCGTGGCAGCGCGGGCGCGCGTGCTTTTGACGGCGTCAGCATGCAGGATATTGCGCCCGTGCAGGCTTCGGCCATTGCAGATGTGACAGGGGCTGGCGATGCGGCGGTTGCAGGGCTCGTCTGTGGCCTGCTCGATGGCATGAGTCTCGCCGAAGCGGCGCGGCTGGGGCAATGTGCGGCTGCGATCAAGCTTTCGTCATCGCAGTCGGTGGCATCCGGCCTCAGCCGTGATAGTCTTTTTCAACTTGCCGGGATCACTTAAGGAGTCCGCGTGGCCTATCCGCTGTCCATGACCGACGAGGTTCGAAGCGCCCTCTCTGAGAAGCGTCCCGTGGTGGCGCTCGAATCCACCATCATCGCCCATGGCATGCCCTATCCCCAGAACGTCGAGACGGCGCGCGCGGTTGAGGAGATCGTGCGGCAGGGTGGCGCCGTGCCTGCGACCATCGCCATCATCGACGGAGTGCTGAAGGTTGCGCTGACAAGTGATGAACTCGACCGCTTCGGCCGTGATGGGCGTTCGATTGCCAAGGTATCGGTGCGCGACTTGCCCTTCATCGTGGCGCAGAAGCTCGATGGCGCGACGACGGTCGCCTCCACCATGCGCATTGCCGCGATGGCCGGCATTCACGTCTTTGCCACGGGCGGCATCGGCGGCGTGCATCGCGGGGCGGAGCGCACATTTGATATCTCGGCTGACATGACGGAATTCGCGGCCAGTGATGTGGCCGTGGTGACGGCGGGGGCGAAGGCCATCCTGGATCTCGCCCTGACGCTGGAAACACTTGAGACCCTCGGTGTGCCAGTCATCGGGCTCGGCACAACTGAGTTTCCGGCCTTCTATTCACGCCGGAGCGGGCACAGTGTGCCGATGAGCTGCGAAACGCCAGCCGAAGTCGCTGGCATCATGCGGGCGAAGTGGGCGATGGGGTTGAAGGGTGGGGTGGTGGTCGCCAACCCGATTCCGGCAGAGGCCGAAATCCCGGCGGAAGAGATTGCGCCTGTGATCGATGCGGCGGTGAGGAAGGCGGAGGCGCAGGGCATCATCGGCAAGGAGACGACACCCTTCCTGTTGGCCGAGATCGCCGGCGTCACTGCGGGCCGCTCGCTGGCCGCCAATATCGCTCTCGCCAAGCACAATGCAAGGATCGCGGCAGCCATCGCGGTTTCCTTCGCGGAGGGTGCTTGATGAATGTCCAGCGCCGCGGTCGCAGGGTCGATGCGGCCCACACGCCCATCAACCAGCTTCCCTGGAAGCAGCCGCAGCACACGCTTGAACCCTCGCGCATCGTCTCCGACGACCAGATTGAGGCAATCCATCGGCAGTCCATGAAGGTGCTGGAAGTGATCGGAATGGACATGCTGCTGCCGGAGGCGCGCGACATCCTGCAGAAGGCTGGTGCGCTCGTCGACGGCGAGCGGGTGCGGATCGGACGTGACATCATCGAGGAGGCGCTGAAGACGCCGCCCGCGGAATTCACCTTCCACGCGCGTAACGCCGCGCACAACATCCGCGTGGGCGGCAAGTGGATCGCCTTTGCGCCGGTGGGTGGGCCTCCGAATGTCTCCGACCTCGACAGGGGCAGGCGCCCCGGCACGCTGGAAGACGCAGGCAATTTCGTGAAGCTCTCGCAGTTCTTCAACACCGTGCACACGGCAGGCGGCGCCTCGGTCGATGCCCTCGACGTTCATGCCTCAGTCCGGCACTTGGCGGTCACCCGCAACAAGATGGTCTATTCCGACAAGGTGCCGTTCATCTATGCCACGGGCCGGGCGCGGCTGTTCGACGGTCTGGAGATCATCCGGCTGGCGCGTGGCATCAGCCATGAGCAGTTGCTGCGGGAGCCTTCGGCCTACACCGTCATCAATACCAATTCGCCGCTGAAGCTCGACATGCCGATGGCGATGGGCATCATCGAGATGGCCAAGCTGAACCAGATCGTTGTGGTGACGCCATTCACGTTGCTGGGCGCCATGGCGCCGGTGTCACTGGCGGGCGGCATGGTGGAGCAGAATGCGGAGGCATTGGCGGGACTGGCCTTGTCGCAACTCGTGCGGCCCGGGGCGCCATTCGTTTATGGTGGCTTTACCTCCAACGTGGACATGAAATCGGGCGCTCCGGCCTTCGGTACGCCGGAATACATGAAGGCGTGCATTATCGGCGGGCAGTTGGCGCGGCGCTACGGACTGCCCTACCGCACGTCGAGCACCAACGCGGCGAACAGCGTGGATGCCCAGGCGGCCTACGAGACGGTGTTCTCGTTGTGGGGCGCCATCATGGGTGGCGGCAACATCATCCAGCACGCGGCAGGCTGGATGGAGGGTGGCCTCGTCGCCTCATACGAGAAGTTTGCCCTCGACGTGGACCTACTCCAGATGCTGCAGGAGTTCCTCAAACCTGTGGTGGTGGACGAGGCCGAAATGGCGCTGGATGCGATGCAGGAGGTTGGACCCGGAGGCCACTTCTTTGGCGCGCAGCACACGCTGGCGCGTTATGCGACGGCTTTCTACCAGCCGTTGATTTCAGACTGGCGCAACTTCCAGAACTGGCAGGCGGCAGGAGCACCTACGGCGGAGAAAAAGGCCAATGCCTTGTGGAAGCAAGCCCTGGCGGAGTATCGTGAGCCCTTTGTTGACCCTGCCGCGCTGGAGGCAGTCGATGCCTTCGTGGCGCGCCGGGTCAGCGAAGGCGGCGAGAAAACCGACTTCTAGCGGGAATAGACGAGACGGAGGCGGGGAGCAGCGGCCTCCTCTCCCTCGACCACTGCATTCATTGCGATTTCGTAGGACAGACGAAGGGCGTTGGCTTGCTGATCCGCCGGCAGGGTTGCCAGGAATTTGCCCAGCGCGGCTTCCAGATCCTTTGCGAACTCGCGGAACCCGGTATGGGAAGCCTCGTCGGCAACCATGGAGGCAAGACAGTAAAGGCTGGAAGTGGTGGGGGCATCGGAGAGGGGAAAGGTCCGCTCGTCACGTTCAGTCCGTCTCACATTTCTCTCCGCTGCTGCCGAATCGGCGATGTTGCGTCTGGTTGTAGAATTCTCCGGGGACGCTAGAAGCTGCAATATGGTAGAATTGCCAGCATCACCCTCCGAAGACCGGCGGGAGCGGGGACTTGACCACGACCGGGAGCGTTGCTCAATGGAGCCCATGACGCCGGTTTTCTTCTATCATCTTGAACGCCAACCGCTGAACGCCGTGCTGCCGAAGATGCTTGCCACCAGCCTCGAACGCGGCTGGCGGGTGGTGGTCCAGGCCGGAAGCGAAGAGCGGGCCGAGG
>Ga0075471_10001959_pt1 | contig 13656 bp, 14 predicted proteins | sample DEB19_08_DNA_2_FD_74787 | JGI IMG/M metagenome (GOLD analysis project Ga0075471, IMG submission 74787) | Aqueous microbial communities from the Delaware River and Bay under freshwater to marine salinity gradient to study organic matter... | ecosystem: Environmental > Aquatic > Marine > Coastal ... | reverse complement strand
CACCCAGATCCTGTCGGTGCTGCCCGGCGACCCCGACCCCGACTGGCTGGTGTCGGCCGACACCATCGGTGACCTCGCCGACCGGGCCGGCATCGACCGGATCGGGCTCGAGGCGCAGGTGGCGCGCTACAACGAGTACGCCGCCCGCGGTGAGGACCCCGACTTCGAACGTCACCGGGTCGGGCTGATGCGCCCCGGTGCGGTGGCCCCGATCGTGGCGGCGCCGTTCTACGCCGTCCCGATCCACCCCGGCATGCTCGGCACCAACGGCGGACCGCGCATCACCCGCGACGCCCAGGTGCGCAAGCAGGGCGGGGGCGTGGTCACCGGTCTCTACGCCGCCGGCAACACGGCGGCCAACGTGTTCGGGTGGGCCTACCCGAGCGGTGGCGGCACGCTCGGCAACGGCACCGTGTTCGGCTACCGCGCCGGTCGCCACGTCGGCTCCCAGCCCGCGCGCGAGATCTGAGTCGGTCGACCCCGACGGCCGGTCCGACGACCGGTCGATCGTCTGAGGGGATCAGACCCGGGCGACCAGGGCCAACTGGCGCGACTGGGCCACGAGGGTCCCACCGGCGTCCCAGATCTCGCCGTCGACCTCGAGCAGGTCGCCGGTCACGAACCGCGTGGTGACGGCGCAGGCGAGCCAGCCCGGGACGGGCCGGGCCCGGAGGTGCACCGTGAGTTCGAGGGTGGGCGTCCACCCGATCGGCAGGGACGCGTTGAAGACGGTCGGCGGGAACGCGTCGGCGGCGACCACGAGCGCGACCGGGTCGACGGCCTCGCCGTCGAGCAGCCGGAACCAGCCGCGCAGGCGCGGCACGCCGGTGGGAGCACCGCGGGTCCAGCCGAGGTCGTCGGGGTGGATGCGGAGGTCGATCCGGCCGAGGAACGGCGGCGACGCGTCGGAGAGCGTGCGCGGGCAGTCGTCGGGGTCGGGGAGCTCGGGTGGCCCGCCGTCGACGTGCAGCGGTGCGGGAGTCGGCTCGAGCGTCCCGAGGGTGGCGATGGCCGTCAACACGGTGCGCCCGTCGTTCTGGACGGTGGCGGTGCCCGTGGCGAAGCGGCGACCCGACTTCACGATCGAGGTGGCGATCGTGTGCGGTCCGGGCCGACCGGGTGCGGTGAAGTGGCCGGTGATGCTCACCGGGTCGGGCCTGCCGGTGGCGAGGGCCAGCGAGCGGGCGGCGAGCGCGAGCAGCACCCCGCCGTTGGTGTTGCCGGCGATGTCCCAGCCGGCGGGGACGTCGCCGACGAACGTGCCGGGCGCCGTGGGGTCGGGGACGATGGCGGTGGCGGCCGCCAGCCCGTCGCTCACGCCGGCGCGATCCGGCGCACCACGACGATCGGGGTGAGTTCGTCGTTCTGGCCGAGGGGGTTGTCGAGGATGGCCGCACGCACCGTGGCGCGGTCGACGGGGAGGTCGCGGCTGGCCCCGAGCACCTCGACGTTGATGTTGTTGGCGTCGACGACCGCCACCGGCGCGCCCACGTGGTCGGCGAGCGTCTGGGCGACGGCGTCGGGGTCGGAGGGGCCGAGCATGGCGAACTCGTCGAAGGGCTTCACGGTGTCGGGGTTGAAGCCGTCGATCTCCGACACGCCGTGTCCGGCGATCCGGTAGAAGTCGCCGTGGCGGCGCAGCGCCACCCGGGTGAACCCGCCACCGACCGTGGCGAGCAGCATCCGCCACCACCCGGCCTGCATGATCGCCACCTGCATCTTGGCGGGATCGGAGTAGCCGACGTCGTTGGCGTGCTTGGTGACGCCCTTGACGATGAGGCGGGCGAGCAGCCCGGGCCGGACCACCGACCGGTGGATCACCCGGCCCTGGGCGATCGTGACGAACTTCTCCGACACCACGAGCCAGTCCCCGGGCTGCAGCACCGGCGCCACGTACCGGTCGAACACCGGCTCGAGGGGCTCTTTGATGTGGAGCAGGTGGGTCTGCACCGGGATACGCTCGTAGTCGACGCCGTCGACCGTGCGCACCCGCTCGGGTCCGGTCGCTCCGGTCCCCCCGGTCGGTCCGCTCCCGCTCATACCGCCACCGCCTCGTCGATGTAGCGGCGCATCCACAGCTCGGTCACCAGGCTGCGCCAGAAGATCAGACCGTCGCCGGGTCGTCCGGCGAGGTACTCGTCCCACGCGGCCACCAGTCGGGGCTGGTCGTAGAGGCCGCGGCTCGCGAGCTGCGGCGACGCGAACACCTCACGGATCCAGTCGGCGCGGCCGCGCATCCAGGTCGTGTCGGGGTTGGTGAAGCCGATCTTGGAGCGACGGAGCCGGTTCTTCTCGGGCATGCGGCCCTTCATGGCGTTGCGGTAGACGTACCGGTTCCAGCCGCCCTTGATCTTCTGGTCGATCGGCAGCGAGAAGATGAACTCGACCATCTCGTGGTCGAGGAACGGCACCCGGGCCTCGATCGAGAACGCCATCGAGTTCTTGTCCTCGTAGCGGAGCAGGTCGGGGGTCGAGTACCGGAGCACGTCGGAGGCGAGGCGCTCGTTGAGGTTGGGGTTGGCCTCGAAGTGGTGCTTGGCGGTGGCGGCGTCGGCGGTCAGGAGCTGGCGGGCGGTGATGACGTCGCCCGAGCGACCGGGGAGCCGGGTCCGGATCGCCTCGGCGAAGAACTTCTTGTAGAGGTCGAAGCCCTGCACGACCTCGCGGGCCGCCGCCCAGTAGTGGCGCTGCGCAACGGCCGACGACAGGTAGGCGCGGAAGTACGGGATGTACCCGGCGAGCAGCTCGTCGCCACCGTTGCCGCTCACCATCACCTTCACGTACTCGCTCGCCAGCCGGTACACCGAGTAGTAGGCGTACGGGGCGGAGGCGATCGTCGGCTCCTCCTGGTACCACACCCACTCCATGATCTCCGACCAGAAGGCGTCGGGCTGGGGGTAGGCGTAGTGCGGGATGCTGCCGACCGCCTGCTCGACGACGTGGATGTACTCGCTCTCGTCGATGCTCTGCCCGGGGAACAGCGCGGAGAACGTGTAGAGGCCCGAGGTGTGCAGGTCGGTCCCGGACTCCATCATCCGGGCCATGGTGGTGACGACCCCGGTGGAGTCGAGCCCGCCCGACAGGGGCACGCCGACGGGCGCGTCGGAGATCAGGTGGCGGGCGACGACCTTGTCCCAGACGGCGGCGAACTCGTCGGCGTACTCGGCGTCGGAGCGGCGCGACGAGAACTCGGGGTTGACCTCGGGGTCCCAGTAGCGGCGGATCCAGACGACGCCGTCGGGGCGCACCAGCATGGTGTGCCCGGGGAGCAGGCGCTCGACGCCGGCGAAGAAGGTGGCCTCGGTGTCGTCGTGGAGCCGGAACAGCAGGAACCGGCGCACGACGTCGAGGTCGGGCTGCCGGGGGACGCGCGGGTCCTGGAAGATCGCCTTGAGCTCCGAGCCGAACACGAACACGCCCGGCGCGGCGTAGTAGTAGAGCGGCTTGATCCCGAGGCGGTCGCGGGCGATGAAGCACTCACCCGAGCGGGCGTCGGTGATCGCGAAGGCGAACATCCCGGCGAGGTGGTCGACCACGTGGTGGCCCCACTCCTCGTACCCGCGCAGGATGACCTCGGTGTCGGAGTGGTCGGTGACGAACCGGTGACCCTTCGCCTCGAGGACACGGCGCAGCTCGGGGGCGTTGTAGATCTCGCCGTTGAAGACGAGGGCCAGGTTGCGGTCGGCGCTGTAGAGCGGCTGGTCGCCGGTGGCGACGTCGACGATGGCCAGGCGGCGCATGCCGATGGAGAAGTGCGGGCCGACCTGGACCCCCTGGCCGTCGGGGCCCCGGTGGACGATCGACCGGCACATCCGCTCCAGGAGGTCGGGATCGGTCCCGGCGAAGCCCACGATGCCGCACACGGCGGGTCAGCCTAGGTGGCGGTCCCCGCGGCGACCCTCGTGGGAGACTGGGCGCATGACCGACGGACCCGTCCCGCCGCCCCCGCCCGTCGTCCCGCCCGCTGGCCCGCCCGCAGTCCCGCCGGCGGTTCCCTGCCCATCGGGGAAGCTCCCGAAGGGGGCGCTGATCGCGGCGCCGATCGTCTTCGTGGTGACGGCGGTGGTCGGGATCGTGATGATCGCCCTGTCGTTGGTGACGGTGGTGAACGCGGTCGGTGACTTCCGGCAGGTGCGGGCCGGCGAGACCCGCACCCTCGCGCTCGACCCGGGGGACTGGTACGTCGTGGCGGGCGGGCCCCGGGGCACGATCACCGAGGTGAGGGTCCAGGTGGTCGACCAGTCCGGACGCCCGGTGCCCGCCCTCGCCGACTACGACTCGGTGAACGTCGACCTCGACGGGCAGCGCTACGAGGCCATCGGCGCCTTCGCCGTCACCCGGTCGGGGGTCTACGAGGTCACGGTCGACGGTCCGCCCGGGACCGAGGCCCGGATCGGCCGGGTCCCGCTCACCCGGTTCGTGGTGCTGCTCGTCGGCGGGATCGTGATCGGTGGTCTCGGCTTCCTGGTCGCGCTCGTCCTGTTGATCGTCGGACTGGTCGTGCGCTCGAACGCGAAGAAGCGCCGGGCGGCCGCCGCTCCGCCGGCTCCGACCGCCTGATCACTCACCGTTCGATCGCGCAGACCTTCCGGATCGCCGCCGACCGACCCGTCGACGCGGTCCCGGCCAGGCGCTTCGGCAGGACGCACACGGTCGCCAGTGGAGTGACCGGCGGCGACGGCACGCCGACCGTGGCGGGTCGGACCGGGGTGGCCCAGACGGTCTCCTCCGTCGGGTCGCTGCAGGTCTGGGAGACGGCGATGCCGTACGACCCGGGCTGCTTCGGCCACCGGACGGTGAGGGGCAACCGGAGCGGGGCCGAGAACGGCTGGGGAGCGCTGGTCGTCGTCCAGGTCACGGTGCTGCCCCCGGCGGCGGCGCCCGCCGTGCCGGGGATGACCGCCGAGCTCCAGCCCGGCACGGTGCCGGCGGTGACGGTTCCGAAGGATGGGGCGAACGTGGCGACGACACCGACGGTCCTGCCGCCGCCGGTGATGCACCCGTGCTGGATCTCGAGGGTCATGGCGCTGGTCCGGCCCACCACGGCGTCGGTGTCCTGGATCTCGACGATGGCGTGGGCGCCGGCGGGCGAGGCTCCCACGGCGAGCGTGGCGACGAATGCCGTGACGAGCAGGAAGGCGGTCGCTGCGGTGCGGATGACGGGGTGACGTCGGGACACGGAGTGCTCCTGGTTGCGGGCGGGGACCGATGCCCTCGTGACGCCGAGCACGGATCGGTGTCGGGTCGGCGGAAAGCCGGTACCGGAGAGGTTACGGTGGTTCCATGACCGATGTTTCCGTCCTGCAGAGCGACGTCACGGTGGTGGCGTCCCCGGAGCGGCTGCGCAACCTGCGGCACTGGAACCTGGGGCTCGGGGTGCTCCACCTGGCCCAGGCGATCCTGATCCTGATCATCGGCAACGCCTTCGCCATCCCGGTCGTCGCGTTCGTCCAGACCGGTCCGCCCGGCACCGCCCTCGAGGTCCAGCGCACGTTCTTCGACCTGCGCTTCTCGTACGCGATCGCCGCGTTCCTGATCCTGGCGGCGGTCGACCACCTCGCGACGGCGAGCCCGTGGGGGGCGCCGTGGTACGAGCGTCAACTCTCCCGGCACATCAACCCGGCCCGGTGGATCGAGTACTCGGTGAGCGCGTCGATCATGGTCGTGCTCATCGCGATGCTCCCGGGCATCACCAACTTCTACGCCCTGCTCGCGATCTTCTCGGTCAACGCCGGGATGATCCTCTTCGGATGGTGCATGGAGCGGGTCAACCAGGACCGCGACACGGTGGTGTGGTGGCCGTTCGTCTTCGGCTGCATCCTCGGCGCCGTTCCGTGGATCTGCATCGTGGTGGCGATCATCGTCTCCACCACCGAGGGGGACGGCGTCCCGGGCTTCGTCTACGGGATCTTCGTGTCGCTGTTCATCCTGTTCAACGGGTTCGCGCTCAACCAGTGGCTGCAGTACCGCGGCAAGGGGCGCTTCGGCGACTACCTCTACGGCGAGAAGGTCTATCTGGTGCTGAGCCTGGTGGCGAAGAGCGCGTTGGCCTGGCAGGTGTTCGGCGGCACGCTGTCGGGGCCGGTGCCCAAGCGCTGAGGGCTCAGCCCGTGGTCGCGAGGCGCTCGATCCGACGGAGCGCGGCGGCACACACCACCCGGTAGGGCGCGGCCCACCACGGCACCGTGAACGTCACCCGGCACCCGTCGGGGTGGGGGTCGACGCGGTGCCCGGTCGCCCGCACCCCGGCCACCGACCAGGCCCAGGCCCGGCCCGGCTCGACGGTCGTGACCCGGAACGCCAGCCACGGGCCGGCCACGCTCCGGACCCGCCCGGTCAGCCCGGGGGTCACCTCGGAGTCGGCCGGGTCGACCGCCCGCACGCTGGGCCCCCAGTCGGGCCACCGACGGGTGTGGGCGACGAGCGACCACACGACCTCCGGCGGGGCGGCCACGATCCGGTCGACGGTGAGCTCCCGGGCCATGGGGGGAACATAGGGCCCGGTCGGCGGGGTTCTCTCCAGGGTCCGGCCCACCGTGGGGTCGGCGCAGGCGTTGGAGGCGACGTGCTGGGGGTGCTGGGCAAGGCCGTGGGCGGCGTGCTCGACGGGGTGCGCGACCGGGTCACGGCTTCGACGCGCGGCCTGTTCGCCCACGCCCCCGACCCGCTCGCCCGGACCCTCGAGTTCCGTGGTGACCCCGGGCTGTTCGGGCCGGGCTCGGCCACCTGGCGGGTCGTCGGCGACCCGGCGGTGTTCATCGGCGGCCTGCGGGCACTGCTGGTGCAGGCCGCCCACCCCGAGGTGGTCGCCGGGGTGGCCGACCACTCTCGCTACCGCGACGATCCGCTGGGTCGGCTGTCGCGCACGTCGACCTACGTGACGGCCACCGCGTTCGGGGCGATGCCCGAGGTCGAGGACGCGATCGCGATGGTGCGGCGGGCGCACGTCCCGGTGCGCGGCACGTCGCACCGCGGGCGGGCCTACACGGCGTCCACCCCGGCCTTCGCGGCGTGGGTCCACAACACGCTCACCGAGTCGTTCCTGGTGGCGTACCAGACGTTCGCGGCGACCCCCCTCGACCCGGCCGACGCCGACCGCTACGTGGCCGAGCAGACCACGGTGGGCGCGATGCTCGGTGCCGACCCGATGCCCGACACGGCGACGGGCCTGCACGAGTGGGTCAACGACCACCCCGACCTCGCGCCCTCACCCGGTCAGCGCGAGGCGATCGCCTTCCTGCGCAACCCGCCGCTCCCGCCGCTCGTGAAGTTCGCGTACGTGTTCGTCTTCTGGGCGGCGGCCGCCACCCTCGAACCCGGCATGCGCGCCCGGCTGGGCATCCGGGTGCCACCAGGCGGGATCGTGGTGGGCAAGGCCATGTGCGGGTTCCTCACGTGGTCGCTCGGGTACTCGCCGGCCTGGAACGTCTCGCTGATCCGGGCGGGTGCCCCCGTGCCCGAGGGGATGTTCCGCCAGCCGATCGAGGACCGGTACCCGGCCGCCGCCGAGCCCCTCACCGACTGACCGGCGCCGGACACCGCCCACCCCGTTGTTTGGGTGATTGTGGGGCCTCTGGCCCCCACAATCACCCAAACAACGAATGGGGCGGGGTCAGAGGGTGCCGGCGTCGAGGGCGGCGAGCACCTCGACCGCCCGTTCCTGCACTGCGGCGATGTCCGCCAGGCGCTCGGCGGCACGCACCTGCTGGGCCACCCGCGCGTTGCGGACGAGCACCTCACGGTTGCGGTACAGGAAGTCCCAGTAGAGCGTGGTGAACGGGCAGGCGTCGTCGCCGACCCGACGCTTGCGGTCGTAGGCGCAGCCCTTGCAATAGTCCGACATGCGGTCGATGTAGGCGCCGCCGGAGGCGTACGGCTTGGTGGCCATGCGCCCGCCGTCGGCGTGGAGTGCCATGCCGACCACGTTGGGGAGCATCACCCATTCGGCACCGTCGACGAACGCCGACCACATCCAGGTGGTGAGTGCCCACGGGTCGACGCCGGCGGTGAGGCCCAGGTTGCCGATCAGCATCAGGCGCTGGATGTGGTGGGTCCAGCCGTGGTCGTGCACGTCGCCGAGCGCGTGGGCGAGGCAGCGCATCTTCGTGGGTGCACCCGTGAACAGCGGCGGCAGGGCCCGGTGCGCGCCGAGGGCGTTCTCGTGGCGGTAATCGGGCATCCACTGCCAGTAGCGGCCCCACACGTACTCGCGCCAGCCGATCACCTGACGTACGAACCCCTCGGCCGACGCGATCGGCACCGTGCCGGCGCGGTAGGCGGCCTCGGCGGCGTCGCACACCTCGCGCGGGTGGAGCAACCCGAGGTTGAGGCATGGGCTCAGGAGCGTGTGGGCGAGGTGCCACGACGTCGAGAGCATGGCGTCCTCGTGCGGACCGAAGCGGGGGAGCACCTCGGTGACGGCGTGCTCGAGCCGCCGCAGCGCCTCGGCGCGGGAGGTGGCCCACGTGCCGTCGGGCTCGGCGCCCCAGCAGGTGTCGGGCAGCTCGGCGAGCACGTCCCGGTCGAGGTCGTCGAGGGGGGTGCGCAGCGGCTCGGGCCACGCCCGGCCGTCGCGGGGTGGAGGCTCGCGGTTGTCGTGGTCGAAGTTCCAGCGGCCACCGGCGGGCTCGTCGCCGTCCATCAGGATCCCGAGGCGCGTCCGCTGCCAGCGGTAGAAGTCCTCCATCTTCACGGAGCGACGACCCTCCGCCCACCCGGCGAACTCGTCGCGGTGGCACAGGAACTGGTCGGATCGCACCACCTCGAGCCCCACCTCGTCGGTGAGGCGCCCCATCAGGGCCAGTCCGTCGTACGACATCGGCTCCATCGCCCGGATCCGGGTGGGGGCGAACTCGGCCACGTGGTCCCGGACCCCCGCCGCGAGCGACGGGGCCCGGCGCAGGTCGACGGCGAAGCCCTCGGCGGTGAGCTCGGCGGCGAACCGACGCAGCGCGGTGACCACGAGGTGGAGGCGCTGGCGGTGCCACGTCGTGCGCTCCCAGAGGCCCCGGGACTCGACCAGCAGCACCCGGTGGGTGGCCGGGTCGGCCGCGGCGAGGGCACCGGAGCGCCGGTGCAACTGGTCGCCGAGCACCCAGACGGTCTCCACGCGCGCAGGCTACGTCGTAGGGTTCGGGTCCGGTCCGACCGAGTTGCGCCCTTCCGGAGGTTCCCCGTGTCCGACGCCCGCCGTCCCCGGCCCTACGTGATGCCCGAGGCCCAGTTCTTCTGGGACGCGGTCGCCGACGAGGAACTCCGCATCCAGCACTGCGACGACTGCGACTCGCTGGTGCACCCGCCCAAGCCGGTCTGCCACTACTGCCACTCGACGGCCCAGTCGAACGTCGTCGTGAGCGGTGACGCCACCGTGGTGGGGTACACCGTCAACCACCAGCAGTGGCTCCCCGGGTTCACGCCGCCCTACGTCATGGCGATGGTCGTGCTCGACGAGGACCCGCGTGTGCACCTGATGACCAACGTCGTCGGGTGCGATCCCGACGAGGTGCACGTCGGGATGCGCGTGCGCGTCGCGTTCGAGCCCGACGGCGACTGGACCTTCCCGGTCTTCCGGCCCACCGGCGCACCCGACGCCGCCGAGTTGCCGCCCTTGGCGGTCGACCCGGTCGAGACGCTGCGCTCCGCCCGGCCGATGGTCACCACCGACAAGTACGAGGACAAGGTCGCGCTCACCGGGATCGGCATGTCGCGGCTCGGTCGGCGCCTGATGGTCGACCCGCTCGAGTTGACGCTCGAGGCCTGCCGGGCCGCCGTCGCCGACGCCGGGCTCACGATGGCCGACATCGACGGTCTGTCGACCTACCCCGGCTCGACCGCGCCGGGGGGCCACTCCGAAGGCGGCGTGACCCTGGTCGAGAGCGCGCTGCGTCTGCAGCCCACCTGGCACAACGGGGGCATGGAGCTCCCGGGGCAGGGGGGCGCGATCGTCGCCGCGATGCTGGCCGTGGCGGCCGGGCTGTGCCGCCACGTGCTGTGCTTCCGCACCGTCTGGGAGGCCACCGCCACCGAACGCATGCGCCAGGGGCTCGACCGTCCGCACGGCGGCGGACGGGTGGCGCCGCCGATGGACTGGAGCCTCCCGTGGGGGGCCGGTTCGGCGGCCAACGTGTTGGCGCTCAACGCCTCGCACCACTTCGCCCGCTACGGCACCACCCGCGAGGCGCTCGGCTGGATCGCGGTCAACGCCCGGGCCAACGCCGCCCGCAACCCCGACGCCATCTACCGCGAGCCGTTCACGCTCGACGAGTACTTCGACGCCCGGATGATCACCACGCCGTTCGGGCTCTACGACTGTGACGTGCCCTGCGACGGCTCCGTCGCGGTGATCGTGTCACGGGCCGACGCTGCCGCCGACCTGCGCCGCCCGCCGGTGCTGGTCGAAGCCGTCGGGACCCAGATCCTCGAGCCGCTCGAGTGGGAGCAGGGGACGATCACCCACGAGCCCCAGGTGCTCGGCCCGTCGGCCCACCTCTGGAGCCGGTCGTCGCTGACCCCCGCCGACGTCGACCTGGCGCTGCTCTACGACGGCTTCTCGTTCAACTGCCTGTCGTGGCTCGAGGGACTCGGCTTCTGCGGCATCGGCGAGGGCGGCGACTTCGTGGCCGGCGGCACGCGCATCGCGCTGGGCGGCGAGCTGCCGCTCAACACCCACGGGGGGCAGCTCTCCCACGGCCGGACCCACGGGTTCGGGTTCGTCCACGAAGCGGTGACCCAGCTGCGCGGTGACGCCGGCGACCGGCAGGTCGCCGACGCCGAGGTGGCCGTCGTCACCAACGGTGGGCTGACGCCCGGGAGCGCGTTCCTCTTCACCCGGTCGCGCTGAGCGACCGCCGGGGCTCAGCCCTCGGGGATCGCCTCCCACCACTGGCACCACCACTGGTCGCCGACCAGGATGCGCACCCGCGGGTGCCAGCAGTAGGAGATCTCCTTGGAGGTGTCCATGTAGTAGAGGCAGTTGTCGCACCGCTCATCGCCCACCGGACGGCCTTTGAGCACCTCGTTGTCGATGAGGTGTCCGAGCACGACCCAGTTCTGCTCGTCGATCTCCTTGGGCTCGGGTGCGGGGATGTTCTCGAAGCTCACGGGTGGTCCTTTCGGTGGTCACGGTTCGCTCGCCCCGTCAACCGTCATCGGCGGGGTGGTGTTCCCGACGCTACGGTGCTGCCGACGACGTGGAGGGAATGCCGTGGGCGACGCCGACGAGGTCATCCGGACCGAGGGCCTGACCAAGGTCTATCCGGGCGGGAACCGGGCGGTCGACGGGCTCGACCTGTCGGTGCGCCGGGGCGAGATCTTCGGCCTCCTCGGGCCCAACGGGGCGGGCAAGACCACCACCGCCGGGATGCTCACCACCCGGGTGATCCCGACCGGCGGGAAGGCCTGGGTCGACGGCATCGACGTCGTGGCCCGGCCCGTGGCCGCCAAGCAGGTCATCGGCGTCGTCCCCCAGACCAACACCCTCGACCGGTCGCTCACCGTCTGGGAGAACCTCTACTTCCACGGCCGGTTCTTCGGGATGAGCGCCCGCACCGCGAAGTCCGAGGCCACCGCCCGGCTCGAGCAGTTCCGCCTCGCCGACCGCGGTCCCGAGCCGGTGGCCTCGCTGTCGGGCGGCATGGCCCAGCGGCTGATGGTCGCCCGGGCGATCATGCACCGGCCCGCGACCCTCTTCCTCGACGAGCCGACCGCCGGTCTCGACCCCCAGAGCCGACTGGCCCTCTGGGAGGTCCTCGGCGAGCTGCACCGCGACGGTCAGACCATCCTCCTGACCACCCACTACATGGAGGAGGCCGACCAGCTCTGCGACCGGTTGGCCATCATCGACCGGGGGACCCTGCTCGCGCTCGGCACCCCCGACGAGCTCAAGGCCACCACCGGCGCCGACACCGTGGTGACCGTGATGGCCTCGGGCGCCGACCTCGACGCCCTCACCGACGTCCTCGCCGTCGTCCCGGGTGTCACCCAAGCGCTGCGGGTCGACCAGTCGGTGGTCGTGTCGGTCGAGGGTGTGAGCGGGATCGTCCCGCAGCTGTTCGCCGCCGCCGAGCACCGGGGGATCGGCATCACCGACGTCTCGGTGGCCGAGCCGTCGCTCGAGACCGTCTTCATCAACCTCACCGGGAAGGACCTGCGCGAATGAGCGTCGTCGGATCCACGTCGCCCCTCGTGCCCCAGCGGAACGCGGCGGCCGCCACCCGGGTCGCGTTCCGGGCGTTGCTGCTCCGCGACGCCGTGGTGCTGCGCAAGACCCTCAAGGAGTTCATCCCGCGGACCCTGCTCCAGCCCTTCCTGCTCGTCTTCGTGTTCACCTACGTGTTCCCGAAGATCGGGCAGGGCGTCGGAGGGCCGGGGGCCGGGGCGGCCGACTTCTCCACGATCCTCGTCGCCGGTGTCGTCGGGCTCTCGATCATGTTCCAGGGCATCCAGACCGTCGCCCTGCCGATGGTCTCGGAGTTCGGCTACACCCGCGAGATCGAGGACCGGGTGCTCGCGCCGCTGCCGATCCCGCTGGTGGCCATCCAGAAGGCCGTGTGGGGTGCCCTCGCGAGCCTCCTCTCGGCACTGCTCGTCTTCCCGATCGCAGCGTTCGTGCCGGCCACCCCGGTGCACCTCCACGTCAACTGGCTGGTGCTGGTCACCCTCACGCCGCTCGCCTGCTTCATGTGCGGCACGCTTGGGCTCACGTTCGGGACCCGCTTCGACCCGCGCACCGTGCCGCTGCTGTTCGGCATCATCGTGATCCCGCTCACCTTCCTCGGCTCGATCTACTACCCGTGGCAGGCGCTCGCCCCGATCAAGTGGCTGCAGATCCTGGTGCTGTTCAACCCGCTCGTGTACATGTGCGAGGGGTTCCGGGCGGCGCTCACGTCGAGCCCGCACATGAGCCTGTGGGCCGTCTACCTCGTGATGATCGGCTTCACCGTGCTGTTCACGTGGCAGGGCATCCGGGGCTTCACCCGGCGCGTCGTCAGCTGACGGCCCCACCGTCGGGGTCCGGGCCGTCGGTCGCCGGTCCGTCGCGCAGCAGGTCGCGGATCTCGGTGAGCAGCGTCACCTCGGCGCTCGGCGCGGCGACGGGGGGCTCGGCGACGATCCGCACGGTCCGACGCTGCAGGGCCTCGAACGACCGCACCACCACGAACAGCGTGAACGCGATGATGACGAAGTTCACGACGGCGGTGAAGAACTTCCCGTAGTGGACCGCCGAGTTGCCGATCGTGAAGGCCAGATCGTCGAAGTTCGGCTTGCCGAAGATCGCGGCGATCACCGGCATGACGACGTCGTTGACGAGCGACGTGACGATGGCGTTGAAGGCGACGCCGATGACCACGGCGACGGCCAGGTCGACGACGTTGCCCTTCAGGGCGAAGTCGCGGAAGTCGCGGAGCAGGCTGCGCACGGCGTCTCCTCGGTGTAGCCGGTACCCTCGCCATTCTTCCTCCTTCCGCCCGCGCCGATCGCCGGAGCACGCCATGACCTCCTTCGCCGAACTCGGCGTGCCCGACGACCTCGTCCGAACCCTCCAGGCCAAGGCGATCGACGCTCCCTTCCCGATCCAGGCCCTGACCCTGGTCGACGCCCTGGCGGGGCGTGACGTCTCGGGCAAGGCGCCCACGGGCTCGGGCAAGACCCTGGCCT
>Ga0075471_10001958_pt1 | contig 13656 bp, 10 predicted proteins | sample DEB19_08_DNA_2_FD_74787 | JGI IMG/M metagenome (GOLD analysis project Ga0075471, IMG submission 74787) | Aqueous microbial communities from the Delaware River and Bay under freshwater to marine salinity gradient to study organic matter... | ecosystem: Environmental > Aquatic > Marine > Coastal ... | reverse complement strand
ATCGGCGAAGTCGCCCTGTCCGGGTGCGAAGTCCGCCAATCAAGGCGGCGGTTCGAAATCCGTCAGTGCCCCCGGAGTCGACGGCGGCGCCGGACCGACCACCACGAAATGGTTCGATGCCGCAGGTCGTGTTGTCGCCACACAAGTTCCAGGCGGCGCTGTCGCCTGCATCACCTACGGGCAGGGCGGACAGGTCACCGCCACCGAGGTGATCGGAATGGGCTTCACCCAGAAGACTGTCATTGACAACGCGGTGGGTGGCAACCCACTCATCGTCGTAGCCACCGAGACCGATGGTGACCTCGTCACGACCTCCCGCACCGAGATGGATCTTCTCGGTCGGGTCGTCAGGATCGTGGATCGTTTCGATATCGAAACCCGTTACGTGTACGACCAGCGCACCGGCGACGTCGCGACCACCACCACCACTGCACCGGGCGCAGCTCCCGTCGTCGAGTCGAATACCTATGACGCTCGTGGTTGGCTGGTTGCAACGGCAGTCAATGCCCGGACGGTTGTCACGAAGACCTACAACACCGATGGAACGGTGGCGTCTGTGGCCTTCGGCAACGGCGTTAAGAGTGCCGTCGAATACAACGATCAGAATCGAGCGGTGTCGGTGCAATGGTCGACTCCGTCGGGCGCATTCTCCTCAACTCGTGAGATCTCTTCGGGTGGGAATATCTCGAGTGAGACGCTCAGTGCGCCATCGGGTTCGTCAACGTTCTCGTATACACGTGATTCCAACAACCGTTTGTCGGCTACCTCGGTGACGGCTGGTTTGGTTCCGGCTGCAAAGTCGTGGTCGTGGACATTCGATGCAGCGTCGAATCGTCTGACGCAAAAGATCACGACGAATGGTACGGCAACTGGTGACTACACCTACGCCTACAACAACGCATCGCAACTGGTGTCGACGACCGACCCTTCTGCATCAGGAGGCATCACGTATGACGATCGTGGAAACGCAACGAGCGTCGGTCCAGACTCGTTTACCTATGACAATGCCAATCGAGTGATCTCCGCCACCGATGGAACTCTGACGGTGGCCTACGACCGTGACGTGAGCGGAACGGTCGTGGCCAAGACCACAACCGGTGGTCCGGGAGCCGGCACGATCCAGTATTCGGCGAGTGGTGTGCTGCTCGATGGCAACGCCAAGCCGATGAACCAGCAGATCGATCTGCCACTCGGGGTCACCATGACCCTCCCGCTCTCGAGTGGATCGCCGGCGCAATGGCAGTTCACCACTCTTGGCGGCGATCTGTTCTATGTCACTGACGACAGCGGTGCCCTTCAGGGAACGCCGCAGGTGTTTGATCCGTACGGCCAGGTCCTGACCACGCCGAATCCTGCACAACCGACGTTGCCCAACACCACCTTTGAGGCGGCGACTGGCAATGAGACCGAAGCGCTCAAGACGGCCTATCAATTGATGGGTGCACGCGTGTACCTCCCTGCACTCGGTCGCTTCGCGCAGCTCGATCCTGTCGTCGGCGGTTCGGCGAACGGCTACGACTATGCCAATCAGGATCCGATCAGCAACACCGATCCGAGTGGCAACGAGACCGATAGCTGGCTCATGACGGGATTGACGGCACTCGCCTCGGCAGGCCTCGCAGCGCTCGTCGCACCCGCACGTGGTGCGCTTGTTGGCATGTTGGTGGGTGCGGTGGTTGGCGCAGCCGTGGCCGGAACCGTTCAACTTGTCGCGAACTACGTCACCGGACAATCCGAGTTTTCAGTGACGCGCATGGGACTTTCGATCCTCGCTGGTGCTGTCGGCGGTGGCATCCGCGGTCGCATCCGGTGGTCGAAAGCCCAAAATCGTGCTGCTGGGAATGTGAATGGGAATCCGCCACCGGCGGCACCGGCCCCGGATCAGCCGGTGAAGGCTCCCAAATTTGGCCGACAGAATCTCGGCGACTATCAGGACCTCTACAACCAGAAGTTCAACGCTGGTTGGGAGAAGGCTCAGGTGCAGGACGTCATCAATATGAATATTCCGGTGCTTTCGGAGCGGGCGGCGTTCGCCGATCGATATGCGATGAAGGCGGTGTCAAAGGCAAGTGATCGCACAGTGCTCAGCAAATTTGATTGGTACAAGAGCGGAGATTTCCAGGAAGTCATGACTGGCTCCTGAGTGATCAATGCCGACTGAGTGTCGATGATGCATCGACTCGATGGCGGGGCCCTCGGGATTCTCGAGGGCCCCGCCATGTTCGCTCGTCAGGGTGGAAACGAGAACCAATGGGACTGCTCCCAGTCTTGAGTCAACGACGTTGACTCAAGACTGCTATGTTCTCCGAAGTTTGCAGTGCCCTCAACTTCGGAGACCTTCATGCGCCGCCGTTCTGCAGTTTCGCTCATTGCCATTGGCCTCTCGTTGGCCCTCCTCGCATCGGCGTGTTCCTCTTCGCCCGAGAAGCGTTCTGCTTCTGATGGTGCTGGCGATCCAACGACACTTGCGGCGCTTCCGTCTACCAACGCGACGGGCGAGCGCGTGCCCGCCTTCTACGGTGCAGTACTAACGCCGGACTCATGGGTGTCGACGTCGCTTTCGCCAACGCTGTCGGTTCCAGGTGGCTCTGGTGCATGGACGTTCACGCTGAGTGACTTGAGCGACGGAAAGAGCGCATTCGGCACGAAGACGTACGCCGAAACGGGCAACAGCACTCGCGTGCCAACCGGCGCCGGTTTGCAGCAAGGAAATGTGTACACATGGAAGGCGACCAGCGCCGGCCAAAACGCAGTTGGTGGCTCGTTCATGGTCGATCTGCAGATGTCTGAGGTTCAGCAGTTCGATTCGGGTGGCGGTGTCAACATCGCACTGTCGTCCGGCGAGGAATCTCTTGCATGGTCATCGCATTCGATGGGTGCGCTGCCTGGATCGGTTGGCTTCGGTTTGCAGTTCCAACCATCGAATCCAGACGAAGTTGGTGTTCCGGCCGGCTGGAGTCTGCAGGCGGCATCGAGTTTCCCCTACACGCGTTTGAATCAGTGGGCCGATGGAAGCGTTGGACTGATCAGCACCAACGGTTCGGTTGCGAATTATCGAGAAGGTGCTGGCGGTTCGTTCAACCCTGTACAACTCGGCACGAGCGATGTGAACTCCAACGGACTCGCACCGGTGCTGATCAAGAACTCAGACGGAACCTATTCAGTGACAACGAAAAGCTCGACGGCGGTTTTCGCCATCGATGGTGACTCTGGCATTGGGTACATCTCAAGCATCTCGGGTAAGGACAACCCGATGCTCGGGCAGAAGTGGGCCGGGGGACGCATTCAATCGGTCTCTGATCCGGTTTCTGGTCGCGAGATCACCTTTGTGTACGGCGGCGGCAGTTGCCCAAAGCCGGTCACAGGGTTTGTTCCGGCACCTGCCGGCATGTTGTGTCAGGTGAAGTTCTGGGACGGTTCAACGTCGGCAATTTATTACGTTGACGTTCCCGGTCTCGGTGCGTCGATCGGACGACTCGTTGACTTCCCTGAAGCAAAGGGTGATGGCGCGAGTGTTCTCGATATCGCGTACGACGCGGCAGGTCGCATCGCACGTACTCGCTCACCGCTTGTTGCATCTGCTGCTGCATCGAACGTCATCGGCGCAGACGATGCGCAATTTTGGACAGAACTCACCTACACACCTGATGGCAAAGTTGCATCGATGACCGAGCCGGCCTCGGCTGCGGGGGCAACGCGTTGTGTTCGCACCTACGACTACTCGTCGTCGAATTCAACGGCGGTTACTGATTCCTGCTTCGGTGGTCAGATCATGTCGATCCTCTTTGACCCGACGACGTTCTTCACAATCTCAGCAACGAACTCTGCGGGTCTTACGTTGCGAAACGAATGGGATTTCTCTTCGGGCCATTTGTTGTCCGCAACTGATTACTCAGGGCTTACGACTGTCAATCGCTACGAAGGTGGAAACCTCGTGCAGTCGTGGGGTCCGACAAAGGGATCGATTACGGAATCGCAGTCGACGATGCGCGAGTACGACGAGTCCTTTGTCGAAGACGAAGAAGGCGTAGCGATGCGCGGCCTCGATGTCACGTATTGGCCGAGCACCTCAGACACTGGAGCGAATGGCGTTCAGGAACTCGGGCCTCGACTGAACGATGTACTCGCACCTTCGCTGACTGTGAATTGGGACAAATCGCCGGCAGGCAACAATGGCGGCTGGTCGGGCTTGATGACTGGTGTGCTCGAGGTGAAGACGCCAGGTACGTACAAGATCGCATCGGGGAACTCCACCGCAAAGGTGCGCGTCAACAATGTGCTGTGTGCCGATGCGGCCTGCGATGCGTTACCGCTTTCTGCGGGACCGAACCAGATACGTGTTGATCTTGCATCATCGACATCGAACGCTTCCATGGATGTGTCGTGGTCTGGCCCCGACACCGGTGGCGTCTCACAATCGATTCCGATGTCGTCACTTCGTCCTAGTTACGGCTACATGACCACCACGAAGGTGACTGATCCAAACGCAGTCAACGCGATCACCGAGAATGTTTCGAAATCCTCATATCTCGAACCAGCGACTGGACGCGTGTCATCGCGTGTAAACCAAGCAGGTTCAAAGATGACCTTTGCGTACGAAGGTGGAAGCGCGGGCAAGGGTGGATGGAGTCGCCAAACCGCAGTCACAAGCGCGACTGGTGCCGCCTACACCTACACCTACTGGGGCGACAAGGAATCAGCGAAGTCCTCGTGCCCGGGAGCGAAGTCGGCGAACCAAGGCGGTGGATCCAAGTCCACGATCGCCCCAGGTGCCGACGGCGGGAATGGCCCGACCACCACACAGTGGTTCGACGCGTCAGGCGATGTCGTTGCTGCACAGCTTCCGGGTGGAGTGTTGTCCTGCAATACCTACGGCCCCGCAGGCCAGACATTGTCGGTGGAACTCATTGGAATGGGTTCCACCCACAAGACAGTGAATAACTTCGCTGTCGGCGGGAATCCACTCATCATGGAAGCGACCGAAACCGTGGGGTCCACCACGACGACGACGCGAGTAGAGATCGATCTGTCTGGCCGCACGTTGCGTGCGGTTGATCGGTATGGCATTGAAACTCGCTACACCTACGACACGCGAACAGGAAATGCCGCGTCGACAACGCTTACAGCACCTGGTCTCGCTCCGGTCGTAACGACGAATACCTACGATGCCCGTGGATGGTTGGTTTCAACGACCGTGGACGGAAAGACCGAAGCAACGCTTTCCTATAACCCCGACGCAACGATTGCGTCGATCACCTACGGAAATGGCGTCACTGTTGTCAATGCGTTCAACGAACAGAACCGGGTGGTGTCGAACGCATGGGTGACACCTTCAGGCGCGTTCTCTACAACGCGTGAGATTTCAGCAGGCGGAAATATTTCCGGTGAATCGTTCACTGCGCCGACGGGGAGTTCAACCTTCTCCTATACGCACGACACGAATGGCCGCTTGTCGGCTGCGTCAGTTACCGCTGGTTTGGTGCCCGCGGCAAAGTCGTGGGCGTGGTCATTCGACGACGCTTCGAATCGCCTGACGCAAAAGGTGACGACGAACGGTGCTGTAAGCGGCGACTACACCTATGCCTACAACAAGGCATCGCAACTCACGTCGACGACGGATCCCGCAGCATCTGCGGGCATTACCTACGACGCGCAGGGCAATGCGTTGACTGTTGGCCCCGACACGTTTACCTACGACGAAGCCAACAACGTTGTTTCGGCCACTGACGGTGTGATCACGGTGAACTACGAGCGCGATTTTGCTGGTGGTGTCATTACGAAGACCACAATCGGTGGAAGCGACGCGGGAACGATCCGTTACTCCAGCTCCGGTGTGCTTTTGAATGCTGAGTCGAAGCCTTATGCATTGCAGTACTCGCTGCCGGGATCGGTGTCGGTGACGAAGCCGCTCGTTGCGGGTGGGACCGCGCGTTGGCAGTACACCTCGCTCAGCGGTGATCTGTTCTTCACGACCGATAACGCTGGAGTGCTTCAGGGAACCGCTCAGGTCTTCGACCCCTATGGTCAGGTCCTCACGACCCCGAACGCTCCGCAGGTCGGACTGCCCAACACCACATGGGAAGCGGCGACGGGTAATGAATCAGAAGCCTTGAAGACCGCCTACCAACTCATGGGCGCCCGTGTGTACATCCCTGCGCTGGGACGATTCGCACAGCTCGATCCCAAGGTCGGCGGCTCGGCCAACGGGTACGACTATGTCAACCAAGACCCGGTCAACTTCAGTGACCCGAGCGGTAACGAAAGCGAAAACTGGTTGATCACTGGCCTCACCGCGCTCGGTTCAATGGCGATTGCTGCACTTGTTGCGCCCGCTCGAGGTGCTTTGGTTGGCATCTTGGTTGGAGCCGTTGTTGGTGCTGCAGTTGGAGCGGCATCGAGCTTCATCGAAGGTCAAGTCACCGGGCAGTCAACGTTTTCGATGACACGATTAGGACTCTCGATTCTTGCTGGCGCCGTTGGCGGTGGCACTCGCGGCCGGGTGAAGTGGGCGAAAGCGCAGAACCGTGCCGCGGGCAACGTCAATGGCGCTGCTGCGCAGGCCGGTGATGCTTCGCAGGTGACGTCGTACCGAGCTTCGGACAACCTCTCGGATTGGACGAATCGATCAAGCCGAAAGTTCGAAGTGCTCTTCAATCGCGACGAGGTTCTTGCAGCGCGGTCAACACCCCGGGGTAGCTTGCAAATTGTTGACGAGGTGCCAGTTCCTAACGGCTTCCGCGAGAGCCAGAGGTCGTACTCAATGAAATCAGTTGTGAAGCAAGGTGACGCAGCAGGCGTCCGCGCATGGATGAGAGAAAGCAGCATCCTCGATGGACTCGGTGCTGGGGCGAATTCATTTGCTCCGAGCTCGGTCGGTCGCACTTCGAACATCCTTTCGAACTCGTTCCGCGCTGGTGCCGAGCCCTACGGTTTTTAGGACTCGCATCGAAAGACCTGCAAGAACGAATCAACCAATCGAAAGGGCCCCGACCAATGGTCGGGGCCCTTTTCGTTGTGGTCGGGCTGGCGGGATTCGAACCCACGACCTCTTCGTCCCGAACGAAGCGCGCTACCAAGCTGCGCTACAGCCCGTAAGGAGAGGTCACCCTATCGGACGACCTCGGTTGCAATGAAAGCCGGATCTCAGGCTTGAAAGGCCAGATCAGCGGCGTCGCCTGATGCAAGGCTGATCGGGTCGGCGTAGGCCTCGCCAGCCAGGAGTGCGTTGGCCGCCTTGCGCAAACGCAGTGAATCGAGCGGCTTTACGAGGTAGCCGTCGGCGTCGCAGCGCTGAACCTGGAACACATCGTGGGCACGATCGAGGAGCAAGAGAACCGCCGTGATCGGGATGGCGTCCATGCCCTCTGCGTTACGAATGGCCATGCATGTGGCGATGCCGCCCATGTTCCCGATCTGCTCGTCGATAATGACGAGGTCGGGGGTCAATTGGGTGATGGCCTGAAGCACATCAATGCCTGCTCGCACTCTGTAGACGTCGGTCGAAGCGTCAGCCAGAGCGGCATCGACCTCTTCGAGGATCCAGTCGGCATCGGTGGCGAGAAGGATGGTGGGCACGGCGCAGAGAGTACCGGCTGGCACCGGTTTCGCCCAACCACCGGGCTAGTTGTGAGGCACATCCTCGGACGGCGTGAGCCACTGAGCAAGTGAAGCGAGGCCCTCAAGGTCGTGGACATCGGTATCGAGGAAGGGGATCTTCACCACAGCGCCGGCGGGCAGGTCGGCTGTGAGCGATTCGAGGATGACGTCTTGACTGGCTGACACCGTCTGTGAATCGTGGAGGGCACCGACGAACGGCGCGAGTGGTCCGTCGGCAAGTTCGTCGAGACGGTCTGCTCCGAACGACGGATGGACGCGGTTCACGACGATGGCATCGACGGCAATGTCGGCATTGGCGAGAGTTCCGATGAAGGCCGCCGCATCTTGAACGGTGTCGTTGCGCGGAACCGTCACGAGCACAAACGCGGTGTCGTCGGCAATGAGGAGATTGTGCACGGCAACTGCTCGGCCACGGAAACCCTCTTCCATTCCGTCGAATGCCGCAAAGAACTCGATCGCGTCGTCGACGACTGACGCGCTCACAACGCGAGCGACAGTGCGCAAAAAACCCTGTGCCGCGAAGTTCACGACTCTTGCGAGTCCACCACTTGGGGTGACGAGAATTTTGTAAAGGCGATGATCGAGAAAGCGTGTGATGCGATCGGGGGCTTCGAGGAAGTCGATCGCGTTGCTCGTTGGGGGAGTATCGACGACGACAAGATCGAATCGTTTGTCGTTATGAAGCTCATACAGCTTCTCCATCGCCATGTATTCATGAGCTCCCGACATCGAATCAGCAATGTTGCGATAGAAGTCGTTCGTCAGAATGTTTTGTGCTTGCTCGTCACTCGGTGCGTAGGTGCGAATAAGCGCGTCGAAAGTTGTCGATGTATCGAGCATGACGGCCCACAATTCACCGTTGCCGGATACGTCGATCTGTTGTGGTTCGTTTCCGATTGCTCGATCGGGGTCGAAACCCATCGCATCAGAAAGACGTCGTGCTGGGTCGATGGTGACAACACAAACCCTGCGTCCATGTTGGGCTGCTTCAAGCGCAAGTGCGGCCGCGGTGGTGGTTTTGCCCACGCCGCCGGCGCCAACACACACGACGATGGATCGCTCGTTGAGGAGGGACGAAAGTGAACTCATGCGTCGTCCTCTCCGAGTTGGCCAATTCCATCCGTGAGTGCGCTGCTCAATCGTTCGAGTTCCGTTGGTCCCGGCTCGGTTGTGAAGAGATAGGGAGTAGTGAGGTGCGCGAGCGGCAGTAGGTGTCCAAGACGTGCGACTTGTTCGTGTTGACGTGCGGCCCAACGAAGGCGGAATGCTGCTGCGTCGCGAAGTTCTGCAATGTCGGTGGCTGATAAGTGTGGGGCGTTCGCCTCTACGAGTGCGTCGAGGTCGCCATCGAGTCCTTGGGGAACATCAACAAGGCCATTCACGATCACGGGCCCGAGTGCAACACCGATTTCGTCCTCGAGCGCGAACGCAGTTTCGACAACTTCGTTCACCGGTGTCTCTTCGGCGAGAGTGACGAGCATGACTCGACAGCGACTGGGGTCGGCGAGCATCTCAAGTACTTCGTCGGCCTGTGTCGCAATGGGTCCAGCCCCGACAGCGCCGCGCAAACCTGTGGGTGACTGAAGGAACGAAACGGCATGGCCCGCTGCCGGGGCGTCGAGGACAATGAGGTCGGCGGCATTTGAGGCCTCGAACGCTTTGACCCGACCCAACACGAGGAGGTCCCGAATGCCGGGGGCGGCGGTGGTGACCACGTCGATTGCGCCGGTGGAGACCAGACGCTTGGTGATGCGGGCCAAGCCGTGGTCGGCCAGGTACTGAGAGAGGGCCTCATCAGGGGTCACCAGACGGCCTCGAACATCGGCATCGCCGTTCGGGCCGCCACCGGCGTTGAGGGTCTGTTCAAGGCCTGTGAGCTCAGGCTGGGCGAAGAGCCGGCTGATAGGCCCGCCGGGGGTCAGACGGACCAAAAGCGTGGACAGGCCGGCCCGAGCGGCGGTGCGGGCAAGGGTCGCGGACATGGTGCTTTTGCCCACGCCTCCCTTCCCGGCCACGATGAGGACCCGTGATGCTGCGAAAAATCGTGCAGGGTCCATTTTCTCCTCGGAGGCTCGACGTGCGCAGATTACCCACCGCTGCCGCCATCACCGCTGTCGTGGCGTTGATGTTTGGTGTCGTCGGTTTTGTTGTGAGTGCTGCGACCAGCCCGGTCTCGGCCGAGACCACCACAACGATCATCAATGAAGGTGGTCCCGACGGTTTCGTCGCTGTGGTCAAGGTCAGCGGTCTTCTCGACCCGGTGATGGTCGATTTCATTCGTACGTCGATCGACGAAGCGATCGCCGAAGGCGCGGTTGGCCTCATCCTTCAGGCTGACTCGGCCGGTGTCGTCGTTGAAGATTCTGTCTTCGCTGCACTGTTGAACGCGATGCTGGCCTCACCCGTTCCGGTTGATGTGTGGGTGGGACCATCGGGTTCACATCTCACTGGTCAGGCCGCTCAACTTGTTGGCGCTGCGGATCAAGTTGGAATGGCTCCTGGTTCCCGGCTTGGTAACGCTGGACAGCCCGTGATCGACGGTCTCGATACAAAGCGTCTTGCGCCGATCACCGACAAAACTGTGAGCGCGCAAGAGGCAGCTGACCTCGGTGTTACAACCGTCGAAGCCCCAACAATTGGCGATTTCCTTGTGAATTTGCCGGGTGTTGCAACTCGCGAGGTGACCGCTGAAAACGGCGAGACGCGTCGTGAACCATTGACGCAAGTGCGTTTCGGTCAGCTTTCGCTCGTTTCGAACCTGATGCACACGGTTGCCAGCCCAGCGGTTGCGTACCTGCTCATCACAGTTGGTCTTGCGCTCATCATCTTTGAACTTTTCACTGCGGGTGTCGGCGTTGCTGGTGTCGTCGGTGCCGGTGCGTTCATTCTTTCCGGTTACGGAATGTGGGTATTGCCGACGCATTGGTGGGCGTTTGTGCTTCTCGCGATTTCAATGTTCGCGTTTGCGGTTGATGTTCAAACCGGTGTTCCGCGGGTGTGGACCGGTATCGGTCTCGTTTTGTTCGTCGTCTTTTCGTTCACCGTGTATGACGGCATGTCGTTGTCTTGGATCACCTTGCTGGTCGCGATTTTGGGTATCGCACTGACGTTCCTTGCGGGCATGCCATCGATGGTTCGGACTCGTTTCTCAACTCCCACAATCGGGCGTGAGTGGATGATCGGGGAGATGGGTCGAGCCGTCACCGGGATCAATCCCGACGGCGTTGTCCAGATCCGTGAGGCCCTTTGGCGAGCATCGACCAACCGATCGACCCCCATTGAGGAACTCGACCGGGTGCGGGTTGTGAGCATCGACGGACTCGTGCTTGAAGTCGAGCCGGAAGAGGGTGCGGCCAAGGACTACCGGGACCGCTCTCCTCGCTCCGATGCCAAGGGAGACAAGGAGTCTCCGGAGATCGCCGACCCGGCGTCAGGCTCGGTTCAGGACCCGGACTGACGCCGTTTTCATCCCATTCACCGGGATGTGACATTCGTCGCATTTTTTCTTGCAATGGAAGCGGGCGTCGTTGTACGTTCCCCATCCGGAGCAAGGGGGCAGCACTGCAATGAGTGTTCAGCGGATCGAAGACGATTGGCAGATGAAGGCGGAATGTCGCGGACCACAAGCCGTGGTCTTCTTTCCGCCCTCTCAGTTTGAGCGCAAGGAAGACAAGCTTCAGCGCGAAAACCGGGCCAAAGAAATCTGCATGGAATGTTCGGTGCGCACCGATTGCCTTGACTACGCAGTCTCGATTCGCGAGCCGCATGGCATTTGGGGTGGCCTGAACGAAATCGAACGAAAGGCCCTGCTGACGCAGCACGCGGTCTGAAGGCCTGCGACGTTGGTTCGGGGGGACTAACGCTCGCTGCATACCCAGCGTCGGGTTCGGTACGTCCGGCCCGGCGCTGGGGCATTTTTGCGGCGAAACGCTCCCAGCGCGACGGCCGGTGAAAGGCCCTCGCCGGTACGCTTTGGCCGTGGCCGTGTTTCTGTTCTGCGTGTTCGTCGTGTTCCCACTCATTGAGTTGGGCGTCGTCATCGCGGTCGCAGACTGGATCGGCATTCTTCCGACGATCGCCGCTCTCATTGCGATGAGCGCAGTCGGTGTCTGGCTGGTCAAGCGCGAAGGGTTTGCGGTTGTGCGGCGAACGCGTGCAGCGGTGAACCGTGGTGAGTTGCCAGGTGCCGAGATGCTTGACGGTGCGATGCTGGCCATTGCCGGTTTGTTGTGCATCGTCCCCGGTTTCATTTCTGGAACGATCGGGCTTCTCTTGCTGATCGGACCAGTGCGTCGACCTGTCGGCCGTCGTCTTGTGCGTCGTTGGACTCGAATCGCGTCGTTCGCTGGCATGACTCGTCGGCGCAAGACCATTGAGGTCGAGTGGATCGGTGATGTCACCCCGACGCGCTCGTCAACAACTGCGCCGATCGAAATCAGCCCCATTCGTGACTGACGCAAGCGCAACGTTCACAACTGAACCTCCGTTGGTGCATGACAAGCCGCAAACCGTTTCGCCGCTCGTCCGCCGACTCACCGCAGCGAATCCCAGCCATATGACGGGCTTTGGAACCAACACGTATCTCGTGGGTAACGACGAGATACTCGTGATTGACCCAGGCCCTGAAGACGCAGCGCACACCAAAGCGATTCTGAAGGCGGCGAAGGGCCGCATTCGTTGGATCATGTGCACGCACACCCATCCGGATCATTCGCCGGGTGTTCCCGCTTTGAAAGCGGAAACCGGCGCCGAAGTCATGGCATGGAGCAATCGTGGCGGCCTCCGCACCGACCGTCGTTTGCGCGATGGCGACCAACTCGTCACCGATGAGTTCACCATCACCGCAGTGCATACGCCGGGCCACGCGGGAAACCATCTGTGTTTCTTCCTTGAAAACGAACGCATGCTGTTCTCGGGTGATCACATCATGCAGGGCTCAACGGTTGTAATTACTCCTCCCGATGGCGATATGGGGGCATACCTCGAATCGCTCGCAAAGGTGCGCGCGTTGAAGTTGACGTCGATTGCTCCAGCTCACGGATACGTCATCACCGACCCCAATGCGGTCATTGATTGGTACACGTCGCATCGCCTTGAACGCGAAGCGCAATTGCATGGCTTGTTGCTGGAGATGGGTAGCGCCCGCATCGCGCAGCTTGTGGAGGCTGCCTATGTGCCGCTTGATCCGATACTCATCCCGATGGCGAAACGTTCGGTGCACTCGCATCTGCGCAAACTCGCCGACGAAGGCAAAGTTGAAGGCAACGGCGCGCGCGGCGTGTGGTCAGTCGTCTAATCGCCGAGTTTCTGAAATTCAGTCGGGCGGATGATCGGGGAAGCGGTCGTAACGCCACAACACTGGGAACAACACGATCCAGCCGATCACCACGCCGATCGTGGCAATGCCGCCGAAGACGACGGCGCGGCCCGTTCCAAGAAGTTGGCCGGCAACGCCCGACTCAAAGGCACCGAGTTCATTCGATGCGCCGATGAAGACGCCTTCCACGGCCATGACCCGACCACGAGCTGAAGATGGCGTAACGAGCGGCACCAGGGTGCTTCGAATAAACACGCTCACTGAATCGGCGGCGCTCAACAACATGACGCTGAGGAATGCGATCGCGAAATTACGTGTCAAGCCGAGCGTGATGGTGAACACGCCGAAGAGGGCGACGGCCATGAACATGATTGGGCCGGTTCGTCGCTGGATTGGGCGGATACTGAGCGCAATGGTGACGATCGCTGCACCAATGCCACCCGCAGCACGCAACCACCCCAAACCGACGGCGTCGACGCCCAAGCGAGTCTCGGCGATGGCCGGAAGAAGGGCAACGGCCCCACCGAAAAGAACGGCGAACAAATCGAGCGAAATTGCGCCGAGAAGCGCAGGGTTACGTCGGATGACCCTGAACCCTTCAAATGCCTCGTGAAAGGTTCGCTTTTTCGCGGGCGTTGTGGAGGGCGTCGTAACGCTGGTTGTCGGATCAAGCGATTCGTGGGCGATGTGCTCAGCGTTGCGTTCCCCGAGCACATCAAGAA
>Ga0075471_10001957_pt1 | contig 13656 bp, 12 predicted proteins | sample DEB19_08_DNA_2_FD_74787 | JGI IMG/M metagenome (GOLD analysis project Ga0075471, IMG submission 74787) | Aqueous microbial communities from the Delaware River and Bay under freshwater to marine salinity gradient to study organic matter... | ecosystem: Environmental > Aquatic > Marine > Coastal ... | reverse complement strand
ACGTAGGCGGCACGCTCAACACAACGGGGCAAATGCCCCAGGCCCGGCTTGAACCGGGCGGGTCTTTCCCGCACATCGGCAAAGCGGCCCTGGGGTGTCAGCCACAGAATCGTGTCCGGCTGGCGGAGCAAGGTCCCCGCCGTGCGGATGAACTGCATCGCCCCCCGTTGGGACTGCTGTTCGACCCCGAAGAATCCCAGCTTGCCGAAGAACCGGTACTTGTTCAGCGCTTCGGCATCGATCGGCGCATAGGGCCGGCGTTTTTCGAACAGGGCATTTTGCAGGGTGAGACAGACGAGGGGATCCCACCACGATGCGTGGTTCAAGTAGAGGACAAGCGGCAGACCGGCGGCGTTGGGTATGGCTCCTGATCGTGAGATGCGGATGGCGTGGAAGTGCCGGCCAGCATACCAGCGCGAATAGGCGGAGAAGACCCGGAACAGCCGGGGTGAAATGAGGGGGGCTTGCGTTCCGGACCGCAGACTGCGTTTCGGACCGTTCCCGGCGCTGCCCACGGAACGGTCGTCACGCACAACGTCGGTGCGTGAATCGTGAACCGTGGCGCTGCTCATGGTTGCCTTAGGTGGCCGTGGCGAGGTCGTTTTTAGGCCTTACGGCAGCCGTCCGCGCGGCCTCGCTGCCGGGGGTGACGAACCCATCCTGATGCAGTCGGTCCGCCGCGATCCACCCGGACATCATCACCATGGGCATGCCCGGTCCCGGATGGGCGGAACCTCCCGCGAGATACAGGCCCCGCACATCCGGGCTGTGGTTCGCCGGCTTGAACGCGCCAAGCAATTTGCCGTGGCTGGCTAGACCGTAGATCGCGCCGTTCAGCACCCGGTAACGGTCGTTGATGTCCTGCGGCGTCAGCACGTCTTCGGTGACGATCCGTTGTTCGATGTCTTTCATGCCGCCGGTGCTCTTGAGCTTCTCGATGATGGTCTTCCGATAGGCAGGCAGCATCTGTTTCCAATCGTGATGGGGACGGAGATAGGGCGTGTGCACGAGCACGTACAGCGAATCGCCCCCGGCCGGAGCCACACCGGGTTCCGTCTGGGCTGGCGCGGCGAGGTAGCAGGTCGGATCGGGCGCCGGCTCGCCTCGTTTGTAGATGTGGTCGAACTCCTCGTGGGGATCGCGGCTGAACACGAAATTATGATGCGCAAGGTGCTCGTAGCGCTTGTTGAGGCCCAGATACAGCACCACGCCGGAGCACGCGGCCTCGTACTTGCGGCGGTTCAGGAACGATTCCTCCGCTTTGGTTGCGCCCAGCAGCTCCCTGTGCGTCCGCACCGAGTCGCTGTTCGAGATGACCGCGGCCAGCGGGATCTCCTCGCCGTTGCCCGTGATGACGCCGCGCACCTCGCCCTCCTGGGTGACGATGCGTTCGATGCTGGTGTTGAGATGGATCTCCACGCCCAGTTCGCGCGCCAGCTTCGCCAGCGCCAGCGGCACGGCGCGGGTTCCGCCCATCGGATACCACACCCCCTCGTTGGTCTGCATGTGTGCGATGCCGCACAGCACGGCCGGCGATGCGTAGGGCGATGAGCCGACGTATTGCGTGAAATGGTCCAGCATCTGCGAGACCCGCGGATCGGGAACAAATGAGCGGATGGTGCTCGCGACGGTCCGGTGCATCCGCATCGCCAGGACATCGCTGAGCGTGGAGGCGGTGAAGGTGTTCGAGAGCTTGAACATGTCGCCCAGGCCGCCGACCGACTTGTAGAAGAAGAACTTGTTCGAGACGCGGTCGAGGCGCTCGCTCAACTCGATGAAGCGCCGGTAGCCATCGGCCGTGTTCGTGTCCGGCGAAAAATCTTTGAGTTCGGCCTCCATGCGGCCGGGGCTCTGCCAAAGGTCCAGCACGGAGCCGTCTTGGAAGAAGCTGCGCCACTGCGGATCGAGGCGCACCAGTTGCAGGTAATCCTCCATGCGGCGGTCGGCTTCGGCGAAGATGCGCCTCAGCACTGACGGCAGCGTCAGGATGGTCGGCCCCATGTCGAAACGGTGGCCGGCACGGTCCAGTTGTGCGGCCTTGCCGCCGAGCCAGGGGTTTTTTTCGAACACGATGACCTTGTGGCCGCGGGCGGCGAGGGTGCAGGCGGCGGCCAGCCCGCCTAGGCCGGTTCCAATGATGCCGATACGCTGTGTCTTCATGCGGTGTGTTCTTCTGGAGTTCTTGGTTCTTGTGGTGAGGGGGTCTTGTTCCTGCCGGTGATGAGACGGAGGAGATTGACCAGCGCATTGAGCCTCGGACGAATTCCACGGCCGTGCGCAACCCGGAGGTAATGGGTGAACAGTTCACCATCATCCGGCTTGGCCGGATCGAGGTGCGGGAGAAATCGGGTGCGACGCACGGTGACCACTTTGGGCGCTGTCATTTCCAGCAAGCCCTCCGGGCCGCGCGTGACCCCAAAACCGCTGCGGCCGCGGCCCCCGAACGGTATGCGCGGGTCGGCGCTGGGAACGATCATGTCGTTGACGATGACCAGCCCGGCATGGATGTGTTCCGCAAGGTGTTGAGCCAGGGCTTCATCTCGCGTGAAAACGGTCGCCGCCAGTGCGTAGGGACACTTCCGGGCCATCTCCAAAGCCTCGGCTTCGTCTGCGACCGTGACCAGAGACATCACCGGCGCAAATACGTCTTCGTGGAGCAGCCGCATGGACGTGGAGGCGCCCGCCACCACCAGAGGCGGGATGCAATCGCCGGTATGCAGCAGCTTGCCACTCAGCAGGTGCGCGCCCATCGCCAACGCATCGTTGAGCACCGCCCGCAATTGGGGCGCCAGCCCAAGCGGGACGCGGGCAGGGCTTTCCGCCTGCAATGCCTCGGCAAGCCGCCCCTCGAATTCAGTGGCCACCGACCGATGCACGAATATCCTGCGCGGCGCGATGCAGGTGGCTCCGTTGTTCAACCGGAGGCCGAACGTGAGGGCCCGGACGGCCAGATCCAGATCGGCATCGGCGCACACGAAGACCGCATCGCAGCCGGACAGCTCCATCGTGGACGGAATCAAGCGTGATGCCAGTTCCGCTTGGATGGCGGCGCCGGTGTCAGCGGAGCCCGTGAGGATCACCTTGTGCACCCCCCCGTCCAGGGCGCCGCGGACAGCTTCGGTTTCCTCCGGCAGAACGGGGATCAGCCGGTGGTCGAAGCCCGCATGGTGCAACAGGTCGGCCAGCGCGTGCGCCGCTCGGGTGCCGCTCTTCCCGGGCTTGATCAACGCGGCGTTGCCCGCGGCGAGGGCCTGCAGCACCTGCACGCCGGGAATGTACACGGGATAGTTGGACGGCGCGATGACGAGCATGACCCCCAATGGCTCGCGATGGATTTTCGTCGCCACCGACCGCAGCCAGAAGGGCCGGCCGCTGCCGCTCAGCGTGCGCGGAGCCAGGACGCGGGCGGCATTCTTTTCAAGGAACTTGCACGCGTCGGCAAGCGGGATCACCTCCGCCGTCAAAGTCTCGGACACGGGACGCTGCCGTGGTCCGGCGGAGGATTCGGCGACGCGTGGACCGTATTCGGCCAGCAGTGCGCGGAAATTCCGCAACAACTCCACACGCCGTTCCATCGAGGTGGTTGCCCAGATGCGCTGCGCCAAAGCCGCCGTCCTCGCCGCCGCCATGCCCTGCGCGGCTGGACTGATGGCGTCCAGCGGGTGGGGCTTGGTCGGCGTGGCAGGCGGCATCGACATGGTTCCTTAATTCACGGTCTGGGGCTCGGCCGCGTGGGTGGACAATTGAGCGGAGCGCGGGGTGAGCTTGTCGGCGTCATGCGGCACACCCAGGTCCTCGAGCAGCAGCCGCGAGGTGATGCGCGCAGACTCGTAGATCACGGGTAACCCGCTGCCGGGATGCGTGCCGCCCCCCACGAGATAGACGGAGTCGAGGTCCTCGAACCGGTTTCGCGGCCGCAGGTGAAGCAGTTGATCCAGACTGTGCGCCAGATTGAAGGTGGCGCCTTTGTGGATCTCGTAGCTCGTGTCCCATTCCGCCGGCGTGATGATGCGCTCGTAGCGGACCCGCCCTTCCAGGTTGCCGTAACCCGCCTTCGCCATCTGACGGTGGAGCAATTCGCGGAAGCGGCCCCGTTCTTGATTCCAGTCCACGTTCGGGTGCTGATGCGTGACAGGCGAGAGCACGTACAGCGCGCTGTGCCCCTTGGGCGCCAGCGTTGGGTCGGTGACGCAGGCGTTTTGGACGTAGTAACTGGGATCTTCGCTCAGGACATGCTTGTTCTCGATGTCGTCGAGGTTTTTGACGTAGTCGTTGGCGATGTGGATGGTGTGGTGGGGCAGGTTGAATTCACCCTCCACGCCGAGATACATCATGAACGTCGAGCAGGAGAACTTCTTCTTGGCCAGCTTTCGGTCCGTCCAGCGGCGGCGAAGATTGTCCGGCACGAGGCGTTCCATGGCACGGGCGAAATCGGCGTTCACAATGACCGCATCAGCTCGATGGATGCCCGTGGCGGTCCGCACGCCTACGGCCTTGCGCCCGGCAAACACCATTTCTTCAACCGGTTCGTTCAGGCAGATCTCCACGCCCATTTCCCCGGCGACGCGCGCCATCGCCCCGGACACCGCGCCGCAGCCCCCGACCGGATGCCACACCCCGTATTCATACTCGAGGAAGCTCAGGATGGAGAACAGGCTCGGGCAACGGAACGGCGACATCCCGAGATATTTCGATTGGAAGCAAAACGCCAGACGGACGCGCTCGTCCTTGAAAAAGCGCTTCAGATAAGTGTCCACCGACTCGGTCGGGTGCAACCCGGGAAGCAGCTTGAGCAACCGCAGGTTGACCACATCTTGCCAGCCCAAAAAGGGCGTCTCGAGACACGGCGCGAACTTGTCCAGCTTGGTGCGGTTTTCCGCCATGAACTTGCGGAAGCCGGCGGCATCCTCCGGCGCGATGCTGGCGATCTGCTTTTCCATCCGCACAGGATCGGCGGTGGCGTCGATCTTCCCGCCCGCACCGAATTGGATGCGGTATTGCGGGTCGAGCCGGATCATCTCGATCTCCTCCTTCATCCGACGCCCGGCGGCGTTGAAAATCTCCTCCAACACGCGCGGGTAGAGGAAGAAGGTTGGTCCCAGATCGAACTTGTACCCTTGCGCCTCGATCGTCGAGGTGCGCCCGCCGACATGGGGCAGGCGTTCAATGACTTTCACTTTGACGCCCGCTGCGGCGAGCAACATGGCGGAAGCTAGCCCGCCTGGGCCCGCGCCGATGATGATGACTTGTTTCGACATGGCTACTTGTTGGGGTTGGATCGGATCGTCGGCGTGAACGCCTCCTCGGCGAACTGGACTTCCAAGCTGAGTGCCGGTGCCGATCGGCCGCTCCGCGCCGTTCGGCCGGCCCCGAACCATCGGATGCGGCGGACCTTGATCGCCCGGGCCGCGGGTTGCGTCGGGGGCAGCGGCCGTCCGCCCGTCGGTTCCATGGTGTTTGCGCAGGCGATCATGACCGTTCAGTTGTTCGTGGGTTGAATGGACGCAAGCCCGCCGTCTACCCCGATGACTTGACCCGTTATCCAGCTTTGCAACGGATCCAGCAGCCAACGGATCGCGGAGGCGACCTCGGCGGGCTCACCGATGCGCCGCAACGCGTGCAGCGAGGTGGAGTAGCGCAATGCCGCTTCATTGCCCGTGATGGATTGCGTGAGTGGGGTCCGCACCAGACCGGGCGCCACGCAGTTCACGCGGATGGCGTATCGGGCGTAGGTGGCAGCGCCGGAAAGCGTCAAGCCGATGATGCCCGCCTTGGCGGCGGCGATCGCTTCGTGGTTGGCCAGCCCCCGCCGCGCCGCCACGGATGAGACAAATACGATGGAGCCACCGGTCGGACGCATCGCTTGGGTCGCGGCGCGCAACACATGGAAGGCCGAAGTGAGGTTCACGCGCAGCGTCTCATCCCATTCGGCATCGGAGGTGGAATGAGCCGGCTTCAGCAAAACGGAACCAACGCAAAGCGCGACCCCATCTAAACGACCGTGGCGGTCAACCACCCGCTCCATGCATTCCTTGAGCCGCTTCGGGTCGGTGACGTCGGTGGATATGAATTCGCTGCTGCCCAATGCCTCGACCAGATGAGGGGGCAGGTTCTCAGCGCGACTGGCACAGATCAGCCGGCAGCCAGTTGAGGCGAGCTGGCGCGACAGTTCCGAGCCGATCCCCCCCGTTGCTCCTAACACCAGCATCACCGGTTGTGTCGATTGTTCCATGTTGGCCGTCTTGTTTGCTGCTTGTTCCTCTTCTTGTCGCACGCGTGTTTAACGGTGTCAACCTTATGTCTAATAAATGTTTTGAGCAGTTAGTATGTTCTATAATCTTAACAACAGGCAGTTTAAAACCACCATGATTTTTCTGTTGCGCCATGTCTAATTTATGTCGAATATATTTCCGTGGGCGATATTGAACACACCATCAAGGCGGTTTCCCTGCGCACGGGGCTGAGCGCCCATGTTATCCGGGTGTGGGAAAAGCGTTACGGGGCGGTGAAGCCGCAACGCACGGGTACCAATCGTCGCCTCTATTCGGAGGACGAGGTGCAGCGCTTGGAGTTGTTGCATCAAGCCACTCGGGCAGGCCACAACATCAGCCAGGCCTCCAAGCTCTCCACGGACAAGCTGCGTGAGGTGTTGATTCAATCGGCGCCGGCTAAAACGTTCAACTCCGGTCCACGGAACGGAGCCGCCACCAAGCCGGACGATGCGATGCTGGGGGATTGCCTCGAGGCGGTCCGTCAACTTGATGCGGTGGCGTTGGACGGCGCCCTGGAACGGGCGCTTGTTCGGTTCGGCCACATGGGACTTTTGAGCCGGGTCGTTGCGCCGCTCAGCCAGCGGATCGGCGAACATTGGCAGGCGGGTGATTTGACGGCGGCTCACGAACACTTTTTGAGCGCGGCGCTCAGAACTTTTCTCGGCCAATCCGTGCGTCAGTCCGCTCTCCCCGAATCGGCTCCGGTCATCGTGGTCGCGACACCTGCCGGACAGTTGCACGAGCTGGGGGCCGTCATGGTCGCCGCCGCCGCCGCCAACCTGGGTTGGCGTGTCACCTATTTGGGGACCAATTTGGCGGCGGCGGAAATTGCCGGCGCGGCGACCCAAAACCGGGCCCGGGTGGTCGCTTTGAGCATGGTTTATCCCGAAGACGACCGGACGCTCGCCGTCGAACTTTCAAGCTTGCGCCGTTACCTGCCGCCCGAGACCAGGATACTTGCGGGCGGTCGCGCCGCCTCGGCCTACAGCGAAACCCTGGACACCATCGGCGCGCTCCGGATCGCCGACTTGCACGCGCTGGCGGCCACGCTCGAGGGCCTGCGCAGGCGGGCGTCCTGAACCCTGCAAATCATCATGGCAAAACGATTCGCTCCCAATATCGACAACCGTGGCCGGCTGCTCCGTGGCATCATGGGCATTCTGCTGCTCGTGGGCGGCCTGTTCGCAATCTGCACCCTGCTTTGGCTTGGGCTGGTTCTGCTGGCCTCGGCCGTCTTCGTGTTGTTCGAGGCCATTCGCGGCTGGTGCGGGCTGCGCGCCTGCGGCATCAAAACAAAGCTGTGACAACCAGGCGGCGGGCCGTCGCCACCCATTACTTCTGATGCGTGTGTTTCAGTTTGAGTGCGAACAATTCCTGCCGCGTCCGGTGGCGGAGATTTTTCCGTTTTTTGCGGATGCCGGGAATCTGCAGGCGATCACCCCGGACTGGCTGAGCTTCGAGGTGGTCACACCCGGCCAGATTGAGATGAAACCCGGCACCTTGATCGACTACCGGCTGCGCGTTCATGGCATCCCGCTGAAATGGCGCACCCTGATCCGTGATTGGGATCCGCCGCATCGCTTCGTGGACGAGCAGCTCCGCGGCCCCTACCGCCAATGGATACACGAACACACCTTCACCGGGCAGGACGGGGGCACCCTGGCTCGCGACAAGGTCCGGTATGCGGTGCCCGGCGGCGCTTTCATCAATGCCATGTTTGTGCGGCGCGATGTGGAGCGGATCTTTGCCTTCCGGCGTCAGCGGCTTTCTCAGCTGTTCGCCTGAAGTTCCGCACGGGAACCGTCCGGGGCCCCATACGCTTACCCTTTCACAACCTGGGATTCTCGGATAACTTGCCGCCGGGAATATGGCCGTCCGCTACAAAGACTACTACGGATCGCTCGGCGTGCCGCGCGGAGCGAGCGAGGCTGACGTCAAGCAGGCATTTCGCAAGCTCGCCCGCGAGTATCACCCTGACGTGGCCAGGGACAAGAAACGCGCGGAGGAAAAGTTCAAGGAGATCAACGAAGCCTACGAGGTGCTGGGCGACCCCGCGAAGCGCAAGAAATACGACGAGTTGGGCGCCAACTGGCAGTCGGGCGCAGAGTTCCGTCCGCCGCCGGGCTGGGAAGAATTTCGTGGCGCCCAGGGCGGTCGCCGCGGCCGTCCTGGCGCGGAGGAGTTTGAGTTCCATTTCGGGGGGACCGGCTTCAGCGATTTCTTCGAGCAGATGTTCGGTCGCACGGGCGCGGGCCGGCCCGCGCAACGCGGTGGTTTCGCCGAACGGGACGTCGCCGAACGCGGTCGGGACATCGAGGGCGACATCATGGTGACGCTGGAAGAAGCCACGCGGGGTTCGGTGCGTTCGGTGTCGGTCCGCCACAATGACAACTGCCAGCCGTGCAATGGCTCGGGGCGCAGCCTGGGCAGACTTTGCGCCGTGTGTGCCGGCTCGGGACAGGTCCAAAAGACGGAGACCTTTCAGGTGAAAATTCCCGTTGGTGTGACGGAGGGACAAAAGCTGCGCCTCGCGGGGCGTGGGGAGCCGGGTTGGGGGGGGGGCAACGCCGGCGATTTGCTTTTGCGCGTGCGTTTGGCGCGCCACCCCGACTTCGAGGTCGACGGCCATAACCTCGTTCAAGAACTCCATGTCGCACCCTGGGAAGCCGTGTTGGGCGCGAACGTGGAGGTGCCGACGCTGACGGGCAGGGTAAGCATCAAGATTCCCGCCGGAATGCAGAACGGACAAAAGCTGCGCGTGCGGGGTCATGGATTGCCTGAGCGGGGTGGGGGCCATGGCGACCTGATCGTGGTGGCCCGCGTGGAAGTTCCGGGCAAAGTCACCGACGGCGAACGTAAGTTGTGGGAGAAACTCGCCGCCGGGTCACAATTCAATCCGCGTCAATAGATGAGCGATCTCGGCAAGCTGCTCGTGATGGGCGGCCTCGTCATGACTGGCGTTGGCCTGTTGTTGTGGACGGGGGTGGGCAGGGGGTGGCTGGGGCGGTTGCCGGGGGACATCCACATCGAGAAGGCTGGCTTCAGCTTTTACTTTCCCGTCGTCACCTGCGTGTTGCTCAGTGTGGGCCTGAGTTTGGTCGTTTGGCTGATTCGCAAGTGAGGCGGAATGCGTGCGGCTGGTGCAAAGACCGCTGGCGTTCTGGCAGATTGCGCCGCGCGGGTTGAGGGTCCTGCTGGCGGCCGACGGCGCTGAAGCCGTTCGCGTCCTTCAAAATCTCGGCGCAGCGGGATCGGGATTCCAAAAACACGCGTCTTCAAGAACTGAAAGCCGACCATGGAAACCAAAGCCTTGCCGTTCCATAGGTCGAGTTCCGTTCCTCTTGGCACGTGAGGCGTGGGCAGGGACGGTCCGATCACGTGGTTGAGCATCGCTAGATGCTTCCACTCTGCGGTCGGAAAAACCTTTGGGGCGGCATTCTTCATAAGGCTGCGACAAACCCGTTTTCCACCTTCGCCTTCACCGCCTCATCCATTTTGTCAAGGCGCCGGCGGCGTTTGAAACCTTCACCCGGCCATCTCTTTGTCGCGTCGTTGCCCGGCTCGCTGCCGGTGGAGATTTCGCGGTGGCGTGGTCGGGCACATCGGCCCGCTTCACTTTTTCACCAGCGGGTTGCTCGCTTTGAGTTGGGAAAACGCGGAGAAATCCCGGTCCGCGGACCAAGCTCCGCACACCGTGAACAATGGACACCGCACCTTGCTGTTCGCGCGCAGCCAGCTGATCTTGGCGGCGGATGGGGTCGGCTTTTCTGGCGTGATAAACGCCAGGGCGCGAAGTATCGTCGGGTCATGCATTGGAAGTCGCCCGCCAGAGGCTCGCAGCTGAAGGCCGTTGCAAGCCTTCTGCTTGTGGCGGCGTTGCCTTCCACAGCGCCGGCCGCCGGAGAGGTGATGACCAACCTGCATCGATTGGCTCCGTCCGTGGTTCATGATGCGGAGACCTGCATCGTTCGCGCCGCCGTGGGAGCTTGCCCGATCCGTCCGCATGGGCTCGCCCCCGGTCAAGAATGCGCCACCCTGAAAGCCTTCGTTAGAACATAAGCGGCTTGCGCCGCACAAGGAATCAACTCTGCAACGATGACGATATGAAACAAAACCTGACGCTCGCCGCGGTGGCCGCGGGTCTGCTTTTCAGCCAGAGCCGCGCCCCGGGGGCTGAGGCCCAGACCGGACGCAAGGTCCGGACGCCGGTGGATTGGGTGAACCCGCTGGTTGATACCCACAATTCCCGCTGGTTCTACTTCAATTCCGCCTGCCGGCCGTTCGGCATGGTCAACCTCTCGCCCGACACGCGGACGAAGGGCTCATGGAAATCCGGTTATCTTTACGCGGACAACCACATCCGGTGCTTCAGTCACATCCACGCTTGGGAACTCTCCGGCATCCCGGTGCTGCCCATCACCGGGCCGATGATCGGCCACCAGGGCATGGATGCCTACCGGTCAGAATTTTCGCACGACGACGAAGTGGTGCGTCCCGGCTATCATAAGGTGGCGCTCAGGACCTACGGCGTCACGGCGGAGCTCACTTCCACGCTGCGCGTCGGTTTTCATCGCTACACGTTTCCCGTCGGCCGGGAATCCTACGTGTTGTTCGACGTGGGTGCGTATCTGGCGCAAGGGCCGATGGTGCGGGCCGAGGTGCGGCGCGCCAGCGACACCGAGATCGAGGGCATGAGCCTGATGGGAGCAACGCTCCGTCGAAAAAAGGAGACCCCGGTCTTCTTTGTCGCGCGGTTCAGCGAGCCGATGACGGACTTCGGCGGCTGGCAAAAGGGCCAACTGCTTCCCAAGGGGAAGTCAGTGGCCGGTCCGCAGGTCGGTGCGTTCGTCCGCTTTGCGCCGAGGCAACCGCTCCTGATGAAAGTGGCGATCAGCTACACCTCCGTCGAGCACGCTCGCAAGAATCTTGAAGCCGAGTTGGACCACTGGGACTTTGACCGCATCGTGGCCGAATCCGCGGCGGAGTGGAATGCACACCTTTCGCGCATTCAGGTCGAGGGGGGCACGGACGCGGAGCGCACCAAGTTTTACACTGACTTGTGGCGGGCCATGCTCGGGCGGCGCGTCTTGAGCGACGCGGCGGGATCATACATGGATATGACGGGCAACGAACCGCGCGTGCGCTGCGTGCCCCTCGATGCCGAGGGCAGGCCTGAGTTCAACATGCACAACTTCGACGCGTGGTGGGGCAGCCACTGGTCGCTCGATATTCTCTGGCCGTTGTTGTGTCCCGAGCGCTACCGCGATTTCTGCCTCACGTCGCTGGAGATGTTCAAGAACGGCGGACTGATTCCTCGCGGGCCGTCCGGCGGCAACTACACCTTTGTGATGATCGGCGACTCTGCCGCGCCGGCGCTCACGGCGGCCTATCAGAAGGGGATCCGCGACTTCGATGCGAAGCTGATCTTGCAGGGATTGGTCCGTAATACCGGGGCCGACGGCGGGCGTTACCATGGCGGCTACGCTCCGCGCCCGTCGCCAAATGTCCATGCGGAATACGAGCGCAAAGGCTATGTCAGTTGGGGCAACTTCCTCGGCGGTATGCACAACAAGGCTGTTTCCTCGCTCACCCTGTACAACGCCTACCACGATTGGTGCATCGCCCAACTCGCACGCAGCCTCAATGAGCAGGAGACTTATGAAAAGTTCATCCCAGGCGCGGCCAATTACCGCAATGTCCTCTGGCCGGAAAAGCAATGCGCCTGGGTGCGGATGCCGGACGGTTCATGGAAAGATGGCTTCCAGCCCGTGGACGACCTGTTTGAGCAGGATGGCTTCTGCGAGGTTTCCGCCGCCATCTCGACGTTCTATGTTCCCCACGATCCGGATGGCCTCGCGGAATACCTCGGCGGCGCGAAGGCGCTGGCGGCCAAACTTGACGGCTACTTCCAGCAGGCCGAGCCGCTGGGTTTCATCGGGGGCAAACACAACCGCAAGCACGCCTCCACCTACGTCTGCTACTCAAACCAGGATGGCACGGGCATGGCGCACTTCTTCAACCGCATCGGCCATCCCTGGCTGGCGCAGAAGTGGGTGCGCAAGGTTCACGCCGCGAACTTCAGCGGCTGCGATCCGTTCAACGGTTACAACGGCGACGAGGACCAGGGGCAGATGGCCAGCTTGAGCGCGCTCATGGCGATGGGATTGTTCCAGTTCGACGGCGGCTCCGGACCGGATTCCCAATACGACCTGACGGCACCGGTCTTCGACAAGGTGACGATCCGCTTGAGCGACCGCTACTACGGGGGCAATACCTTCACCATCGTCGCCCGCAATCAGGGGCCGCGGAACTATTACATCCAGTCGGCGAAATGGAACGGTGAACCGTGGAGCAAATCCCTGCTGCCGCACGCGGAACTCGTGAGCGGCGGCACGCTCGAACTCACGCTTGGTCCGGAGCCGGCCAAATCTTGGGGCAGCAAGGTCAAGTTGGAGGCTGGCCGCAGCCCCGGCCATCCGGACAACCAGCCGGGGAGTCAGAACTGAACCTCCACCCGCCCCCCAGCGACCGGAATAACTGCGAATCTCCCCATCGGCTGCGGTGAGGAGAGCAACGGGGTGGGGGACTGGGTCGTTGTGCCGACGGCAGAACTTCCAAGACTGTTTCGGGGCGCGTTATGCAAAACCCCAGCCACACTCGGGGCTTTTCCGGAGACAGAATCATAACGCGCACGATGTTGCCAGCCGCCAATCAGGCCTATATTGATCCACGATGGGGAGGAGGGTTGCACCCATCAAGTTGTTCAGAATAACCAGGTCTTCGCTCGGACAGCTTGCGGGGAGTTTGCCTTGGACTGTCTCTGTGAGGCTGAACCATAAGTTAACCACCGGGAGGTCACTATGAATCGTTCCATCATTCAGACGGCGGTTTTGCCGCTGGTCATTGCCGTCAACCAGGCCCTGTCCGCCGGGAATTCTGCGAGCACCGGCACGGCCCCATCGGGTTCCGATGGGTTCCAATACCAGGAGACTCGTGAACTCGCCCAGCTCGTGACCGCCGCCGCCGAGCTGCTCCGCGTCAAAGGTCAGGATGCCTTTGCGGACTTCAGGGGCTCCGGCTCCCGCTGGCAGCAGGGTGAGCGATACATTTTTGTCCTGGACGACCGGGGCACGATGCTGGTTCACCCCGACGCCACCATGGAAGGGAAGAATCAATTGGACCTGAAAGATATCAATGGCAGGCCCATCATTCGCGGGCTCATTGGCGCCGTGACAACCGCGCCCGACAAAACGGATGGCTGGTATCAATATCAGTGGCCCTCTCCGGGGCAGAAAGCGGTAAAAAACGACCCGCCGCTACCGGATAAGACTGTAGCAGCCGACGTGAGTCGGCTCACTCTTTCTTCGGTTGGCTTCAACGGCAC
>Ga0075471_10001952_pt1 | contig 13678 bp, 8 predicted proteins | sample DEB19_08_DNA_2_FD_74787 | JGI IMG/M metagenome (GOLD analysis project Ga0075471, IMG submission 74787) | Aqueous microbial communities from the Delaware River and Bay under freshwater to marine salinity gradient to study organic matter... | ecosystem: Environmental > Aquatic > Marine > Coastal ... | reverse complement strand
GACTCGGCCCGCGGGAGCCGTTACCTGGTGACCGATTACGTCGCCGACGCGGTGCGGCTCGTCCGCAAGGAGATCGCGGGGCCGGTCATGCTCCTGGGCCACTCGCTCGGCGCGATGGTGGCCGCGGGCGTGGCGGCCGAGCTGCCCGACTTGGTGCGCGGCGCCATTCTCGAGGACCCGCCGTTCCACGGCATGGGAGCGCGGATCGCGGGCACCGCCTGGCAGGCACAGTTCATCGCAATGGAGTCCATCGCGCGCGGGGGCGGCACGGTCGACGAATTGGCGTTGGCACTCTCCGAGATCGTTCTCCCACGGCCCGACGGGAGCACGGTGCGGCTGGGAGAGATTCGCGAGCCCGCCGCCCTCCGCTGGAGTGCCGAGTGCCTGGCACGGCTCGACCCGGAGGTGCTCGCGCCTCTGGTCGCCGGCCGTTGGCTCGACGGCTACGATCCTGGGGAGGTCGCCCGTCGCATCCGCTGTCCGGTCGTTCTCCTGCAGGCCGACCCACGAAACGGCGGCGCACTTGCCGACGACGAGGCGGCCGCGTTCGCGGCGGCAGCGGCCGACTGCCGGATCGAGCGTTTCCCGGGCTGCGGGCATCTGCTCCACTGGCAGCATCCCGACCGAATCCTCGCCGCGGTCGAGTGGCTCAAAGCTCTTGCAGACCCAGCGGTGGATTCATGAGCGTGTCGTCGCGATCCAACTTCGCACTCGCTGTCGTCCTGCTCGCGGCGGCCGCCGGAGGCGGCCATGCCGCGGAGTCGCCAGCACCGCCGCCCGAGTGGTCCGCCGCCCGCGTGGCCGAGATCCTGGCCGATGCGCGGGACCACGGCGACGCCCGCCGCGGCGCGGGAGTGTTCAACGTCGCCACGTCGGCCTGCACTTCGTGCCACAAGGTGGGCGACCACGGGGGCGAGGTGGGGCCGCCGCTGACGACCATCGCCAAGTGCCTCACGGCGGAGGAGATCGTCGAGTCACTCTTCTGGCCCGCCCGCAGCGTGAAGCCCGACTACCGGGCCGTCGCCATCACCACCGCCGACGGCCGAGTGCTGCAGGGCATCGTCAAGGAGGAGACCGCCGACGCTCTCGTACTGGCCGACGCCGCGGGAAAGCGGCACAGCATTCCCGTGGCCGACGTCGAGGAGCGGCGGAACGTCGGCTCGCTCATGCCCGCCGATGTCGTCACCGCCATGCCGCGGCAGCAGCAGCGTGACCTCGTCCGCTACCTGCTGGAGCTGGGCCGCACGCCCGGCCTCGAATCGCTCTCGCACCGCGTCGCGCCGTTCACACCGCCCCGCGAGCCACTGCGGCCCGCCGACTGGCCCAACGCCCGCGCCTTCGTCAATCGCGACCGCGTCTACGACTTCTACGCGCGGGAGGCTGGCCACTTCCGGGGCGTGCGGCCGATGCCGCTCCTGCTCCCCGCGTTCCCGGGGCTCGACGGCGGCTCGTTCGGCCACTGGGGGAATCAGAACGACCAGGACACCTGGAAGGATGACCGCCGCAACGCGTCGGACCCCGGCTCGGTGCAGTGCTGGCCGTTCGCGGCGAGCGCGAAGAGCCGCATCGTACCGCGAGCCGTCTGCCTGCGGCTCGGAGAGCGCGGTGAGCTCTCCTGCTGCTTCAGTCCCGAAACACTGGCCATCGAGACGGTGTGGACGGGCGGCTTTCTCGCGTTCCCCGCGTTTCGGCACGGGTTCCTGGCACCGGCCACGCCGGTCGGCACGCTCGTCGAGGCACCGGCTTCCACGCCGCCGGCCGGGCTGATCGAGTATCACGGGTTCTACCGCTACGGCCCGCGGGTCGTGTTTTCATATTCTGTGGGCGGCACCGAGATGCTCGACGCGCCGTGGGCCGAGAACGGCACGCTCGTCCGCGAGGTCGGCCCGGCGGCGAGCCATTCGCTGGCGCACGTCGTCCGCGGCGGGCCGACGCAGTGGCCACAGGTGCTCACGACGACAGGCACACTCGGCGGCGGTGCGCCCTACGCGGTCGACACGATCGCGCCGCCGTTCGACAACCCGTGGAAGTCGCTCCTCTTTTTTGGCGGCCACGACTTCTTCTCCGATGGTTCTGCCGCGATCTGCACGATGCAGGGGGAGGTCTGGCGGGTGGACGGGCTCGATGCGGACTTGAAGCATGTCCGCTGGCGGCGGTTCGCTGCGGGTCTCAACCAGCCGCTGGGGCTCGTGATCGTGGACGACGTGCCACACGTGCTCTGCGGCGACCAGATCACGCGGCTCGTGGATACAAACGGCGACGGCGAGGCCGACTTCTACGCCTGCGTGTCGCGGGCCTTCGAGCCCTCCACGGGCCACAACTACAAGTGCGGCCTCGAGCGGGATGCGACGGGAGCGTATTTCACCGCGTCGCACCAAGGCCTCCTGCGGATCAGCCCAGACGGCCGGAAGACCGACGTCCTCGCCGTCGGATTTCGCAATCCCGACGGCCTCGGCCTCCTGCCCGACGGCACGCTGACGGTGCCGGTCTCGGAGGGCGACCGTACGCCGGCGTCGGCGATCTACGCCGTGCGGCAGAAGCCCAGCGTGCCGCCGGCCACGCCCGTGCCCGACGCCCGTGGCATGCCGCCCGCGCTTCCGTTGGCCTACATGCCGCGCGGTCTCGACAACTCCAGCGGCGGCCAGCTCGTCGTGTCGAGCGACCGGTGGGGGCCGCTGCAGGGCCAGCTGCTCCACTTTTCATTCGGTGCCTGCACGCACTTCCTCCTGTTGCGGGACGAGGTCGACGGCACGCCGCAGGCGGCCGTCGTGCCGCTCGTCGGCGACTTCCGCTCCGGCATCCATCGCGGCCGATTCCATCCGGTCGACGGCCAGCTCTACGTGAGCGGCATGAACGGCTGGGGAAGTTATGCCGTCGACGACGGCTGCTTCCAGCGGGTCCGCTACACGGGCGGCGCCGTGCGGCAGCCCGTCGGCTTCCGCGCGCATCGAAACGGCATGCTGCTCACGTTCTCCGCGCCGCTCGATGCGGCCGTCGCCGGCGATGCCGCGAACCACTTCGCCCAGTGCTGGAACTACCGCTACGGCCCCGCCTACGGCTCGCCGGAGTTCTCGCCAAGCCACTACGGCGTGGTCGGCCACGATCCCCTGCGAATCGCATCGGCCACGCTGCGTGCCGATGGCCGCAGCCTCTTTCTCGAGATACCCGAGATCCAGCCGGTGAACCAGCTGCACCTGCAGGTCGCCATCGGCGGCGGCGAGACCCGCGACGTCTTCGTGACCGTGCATGCCCTGGCCGAACCCTTCCGCGACATCCCGGGCTTCCGCGAAACCGGCCGGCCTATCGCCGCCCATCCAATCCTCCGCGATGTGGCGATGATGAAGGCCGCGGTCAAGAACCCATGGCTCAAGCCGATCCCAGGCGGCCGCGAGGTGGTGATCGAGGCTGCGTCGAATCTCGCCTACGCCACCACGGAGTTCCACGCCACGCCGGGCGAGCCGCTCGCTGTCACGTTCGTCAATCCCGACGTCGTACCGCACAACTGGGTGCTCGCCCGGCCCGGCACGCTCGAAACGGTGGGCACGCTCGCCGATCGGGCGATCGCCGATCCGGAGGCGGTGGCCCGGCACTACGTGCCCAAGACCGACGACGTGCTCGCCTACGCCGACATCGTCCAGCCCGGCGAGCGCCAGACGATCCACGTCACCGCCCCGACGAAGCCCGGTCGCTACCCCTACCTCTGCACCTTCCCCGGCCACTGGAAATTGATGAACGGCACGATGATCGTCGACGGCCTGCCCGAATGATCACGAACGACGAGGAGAGACGAGGATGTCCACAATCCGCGCCGTGCTGACGGCCTGTGCCCTGTGCCTGCATGCAGCGGCTGCGTCCGCCGCCGAGCCCGTCGACGTGGCCGCGCGGGCGAAACAGCTCTTCCGACGCGACAACCTCGTGGCCTGGTGCATCGTGCCCTTCGACGCGAAGAAACGCGGCCCCGGGGAGCGGGCCGCCATGCTCGAAAAGGCGGGATTCAGGCACTTCGCCTACGACTGGCGGCCGGAGCACGTGCCGACGTTCGAGCAGGAGTTGGACTGCCTGAAGGCCCATGGCATGGCGCTCGACGCCTTCTGGGCGCCGGGTCCGCACGCCGCTCCGCTCCTGGCCAGTTTCGAGAAGCGCGGGCTGAAGCCCTCGTTCTGGGTGATGATCGCCGCCCCCGACGGCCTCGACCAGGCGGCGAAGGTGAAGCATGCCGCGACCGCGCTGCGGCCGCTGGCCGAGGCGGCGGCGAAGGCCGGCTGCCGGGTCGACATCTACAACCACGGCGGCTGGGGAGGCGAGCCCGAAAACCAGATCGCCGTGATCGAGGAGCTCAAGCTCCCCAACGTCGGCATCGTCTACAACCAGCACCATGGCCACGACCACCTGCCGCGGTTCAAGGAGTTGCTCGCCAAGATGCTGCCGCATCTCAAGTTCCTGAACCTCAACGGCATGACGGCCGAGGGGGACAAGAAGGGGAAGAAGATCCTGGTGCTGGGGCAGGGGGACCTCGACGTGACACTTGCCCGCACGATCTGCGAGAGTGGCTATGACGGCCCGATCGGCATCCTCGGCCACACGCAGGACGACGCCGAGGCCCGCCTCCTCGACAACCTCGAGGGCCTCGACTGGATCACGGGCGAGCTGACGGGCGAGCCGGTCACGAAGCCGACGCCGCGGACCAAGTGACTCCAGGTGACACCGTCCGCCTCGGCAGTCACGAGAAGGTGGTGCGAGCCATGACGACACGATGGCCCGACACTTCGACGTCGCCCCGTCCGTGGGCCATTGTTCCTGCAACGCTTCTGCTGGCGATCGCTCCGCCCCTCGTGGTCGCCGAGGTGGCGACCGCCGCAGCGTCCCGACCAAACATCGTCCTGATTCTTGCCGACGACATGGGCTGGGGAGACGTCGGCTGCAATGGCAACGACGCGATCGCGACCCCCGCGCTCGACTCGCTGTTCACCCAGGGCGTGACGCTCGATCGCTTTTTCGTCAGCCCGATCTGCTCACCCACCCGCGCCTCCCTGCTGACGGGCCGTCACCACCTGCGACTGGGCGTGCTCAACACGACCTCCGGCCTCGAGGTGATGCACGGCGACGAAGTCACGCTCGCCGAGGCGCTCAATGCGGCGGGATACGTGTGCGGCTGTTTCGGCAAGTGGCACAACGGTTCGAATCACCCCTCGACCGCTCGTGGCCAGGGATTCGCAGCATTTTGTGGCTTCAACGGCGGTTTTCTCTCGAACTCCTTCGACCCGTCACTGGAATGCGACGGCCGCACCGTCGCGCAGCCGGGCTTCATCACCGACGTGCTCGCCGAGGCGGCGGTCGCGTTCATCGAAAAGCACGCCTCAGGTCCGTTTTTCTGCTATGTGCCGTTCAACGCCTGTCACTCGCCCCTGCAGGCGCCCGAGCGACTCTTCGCTCAATACGCGGCCAAGGGCTTCGAACCCAAGACCGCCGCCGAGTATGCGATGGTCCAAAACCTCGACGCCAACGTCGGCCGCATCCTTGCGAAGCTCGACTCCGAGGGAATCGCCCGCGACACGATCGTGATGTTCACCAGCGACAACGGTCCGAATCGGGGCCTCGTCAGGGCTCCCCGTTACAACGGTGGGATGCGGGGTGGAAAGGGGAGCCTTTTCGAGGGCGGGCTCCGGGTGCCGTGCGTCATCCGCTGGCCCGGAAGGCTGCCCGCCGGGGCCCGGGTTTCGCGGATCGCACAGCATGTCGACGTGCTGCCGACGCTCCTGGAACTCGCAGGGGCGGCTGCTCCGTCCACGGCGGCGATTGACGGCAGGAGCCTGGTGCAGCTGCTGCGCGGCGATGAAACGACGTGGCCCGACCGGGTGCTCTTCGAGATCAGCGGCCGCGGCGGCCGGGACGGCACGCCGATCGGAAAGTACCCGGGCACGGCCCGCAGTCAGACGCATCGCTGGGTACACGACGGCAGACGCACGATGCTGTTCGATCTGCGGCACGACCCGGGCGAGCAGCACGACGTCGCGGCCGACCAGCCGCAAGTTGCCAGCACGCTGTCGCGAGCGTACGACGAGTGGTTCACCGACGCCATCGCACCCATGGCGGGAGCGGTGCGGCGATTCGCCGTCAGGCTGGCCGGACATACCGAGTTGCTGGCTCCCGCCGCCACGCTCGAGGGAGGTGCCAGATTCTTCGGCCAGGGCTGGGACAACGACTGGGCGACCTTCCCGACGGAGGCTGCGGCGATCGCATGGAGCGTCGACGTGCCGCGGGCCGGGCGGTACAGCGTGGTGGCTCTGCACACCGCCGCCGCCCGCGGAAGCCACGTGCGCGTGACCGCCGGGACCGCGTCGGCCAACATCACGATTGCGGAAGTCTACGCCCCGCCGGAGATTCCCCGCCGAGATCTCGTGCCACGTTGGGAGGTGCCGGACAAGGAGTTCCGGCCACTGCAGGTCGGCCAGCTCGACATGGCCGCAGGCATGCAGTCCCTCCGGGTCACGGCGGGTCCGGGCGTCGAGATTCAGTCGATTCGCCTCACGTTGCTGGATCCCGCATTTCAGGCACCATGACATTCCGGACATGCGGGCCGGGCTCCAGCCACGCGCGATCCGCCACCAACGCTGGCCTGCGATGCGCGAAATAGCGGGCTCCGGCAGCCGTCGGACTCTCGCGGCCGAGTGTGCAGCCCGACCATCGCGGCTGCGTCGCCGCGCACTATTCCGGCCGAACGTCTGATCGAGCGGCGGCTGAACCCTTTTCCGCGACGTCTCCGGCCTCCGTCGGCCGACGCTTCCAGCACGACGCGATCAGGCCGCCCATGATGTTCTGGATCACGCCGCTAAACACGGCCGCCGCGGCGGCAAGCGGCAGCGTTGGAAAATGCTCCCGCGCCAGCGACGCGGCCATCCCGCCGTTCTGCATGCCCACCTCGATGCTCACCGTCCGCGCCGCAGACTCCGGATAGCGCAGCACCTTCGGCACCGCGTAGCCCAGCGCGAATCCGGCGACGTGGAGGAGCGTCGCCGCCACGGCAAGCCTGCCGCCGTGCGCGGCGATCGCGTCGGCGCTCGCCGCCACGATGCCCGCCGTGACGAACGTGAACGCCAGCACGGCGAACGTCGGTCCGCATGCACCGATCCGATCCGCCGCCCGCGGAAACCACCGCCGGATCACCACGCCGACCACCACTGGCGCGATCGTGAGCTGCAGGGCCGAGAGGCACATCCCCCAGGCGTCGACCGGTACATACGTCCCGGCCAGGACGCTCGTCCAGAGCGGCGTGAAGAGGAACGCCATGAACGTGGACGCCAGCGTCAGCACCACCGAGAGCGCCACGTTGGCCCGCGCAAGGTACGTGATCATGTTCGACGCCATGCCGCCGGGGCAGCTGGCGACGAGGATGATCCCCACCGCCAGCCCCGTCTCCAAGCCCAAAAGCGTCGCCACGCCCCAGCCGCACAGCGGCATGATCGTGTACTGGCAGGCGAACCCGAGCGCGACGCTCGACGGCATCTTCGCGATCCTTCGGAAATCGTCGAGGCTCAAGGTCAGCCCCATGCCGAGCATCGAGCCGGCGAGCGACCAGAAGATCCACGGTCGGTCGAACCAGAGCATCGTCCGCGGCCAGATGAAGGCGACGACGGACAGCCCGACGACCCACACCGAGTAGAGATTGTTGAAACGCTGCAGTGCCCGTGCCAGCATGCCAGCCTGCCGATCGTGCGTGTGTCGAAAGAGAGTGTGGCCGCGTCTCGTCAGCGTTCCACGGCCACCAGCCCGCGCAGGCCGACCTCGCCGTCGAACGCAATAAAGCAGGCCCGCTCCTTCACCGCGGCGATCAGCGGATCGCGGCTTCGCACCTCCGCGCCGGCGACCTGCACCGTGATCTCCTCCCCGGCGAAAACCACCCGCACGGTCTGCCATCGGTCGACGTCGAACTTCACCCGCTGGCGGGCGAGCGTCACCGCCCGGTCTGCGGGCTGGCCGGCCGCGGGATTCCGCGCGATCTCGAGGCTCCCACGCCGCAGCACGATCCGATAGCTTTCCGTGGTCCCCGCCGGGTGGATGCGGAGCGAATGCCGGTCGGCCTCCCCCAGCCGCAGCTGGAATTCGAGCGCGCCATCCTGGAGGCCCAGCGGACCGCAGAGGCTCGCCCCCGCGTCCCCGGCCCGCACCCAGGCGGCACCGTCGCGGGCCGCCCACCCACCCGCCGCCTTCCAGGGGGCCGGCGGCAGCGTGGCGAGCGCCAGATCGAGAACCCTGCGGCCTTCGAGCGGCGGCAGCTTGGCGACGGCCTGCGGGCGGGCCGCGGTGATCGGAGGCAGCTCGCGGCTGTAGCCGCCGTCGCGATACCGCGACAGCAGCGCCGCAAGCTCCGTCGCCAGGCCGGCCTGCTCCGTCCCGCGATCGCGGCACTCGCCGATGTCGTGGGCCACGTCGTAGAGCATGGGCCGCATCTGGTCAGCCCGCACCTTCCGCGACGCCGGCTTCACGTCGTCGGCCGGCACCCCCTCGATCCACTTCCAGCCGCCGCGGCGGATCGCGTAGACGCCGTCGGCGCTGTGCACGATCAGATCGGGCCGCAGGGGCGAGGTGTGGCTCTTGCCGAGCCAGGCGGCGGACACGTCGTGGCTGTCCTCGGCGGCGGCCGACGCCGGCGGCAGATCGTGCCCGGTGATCGCGGCGAGGCTCGCCAGGGTGTCGACGACGCTCACGGTCTCGTCGCAGACGCTGCCCGCAGGCACGCGGCCCGGCCAGCGGACGAGGTACGGCACGCGGAAGCCGCCTTCCCAGACGTCGTGCTTGCCGCCGCGGAACGGCCCCACCGGCTCGAGGCCCGCATCGCGGGCCTGGTTCTGCGGGGTGTCGCCGTTCACCTTGTTCACGCCGCCGTTGTCACTCGAAAAGACGACGAGCGTGTCCTGTGCGAACCCGTGGCGGTCGAGCGCGTCGAGCAGCCGGCCCACGCTGGCGTCGAGGTCGTGCAGGAAGTCGCAGAACGCGCCGCCCTTGCTCTGACCGGCGGTCTGCCGCGACGGCGTGATCGGGTTGTGCACCGCGACCGGCGTGAAGTAGAGGAAGAAGGGCCTGTCCACCGACTGCCGGCCGATCCACTCGACCGCCTTGTCCGTGAGCGTCTGCATCACCTCGTCGTCGATCCGCTTGGGAGCGTTGAGGTCGAGCGGCTTCACGGCCTTGCCCTTCTGCTGGCCCTGCGTGATATAGGGCGGGCTCGGCAACGACGGGCTGGCGCGGTCGAGGCCGGCCACCCAGTGGTCCTCGACGTAGACGCCGCTCACGTCGCCGTGGTTCGCGGGCACGCCGAAATGGTAGTCAAAGCCTATCTCGAGCGGGCCGGGCCGGAGTTCCTTCGTGAAGTCGCACCGCTCGGCGGTGCCGTAGCCGAGGTGCCACTTGCCGATCGCTGCACTCCGGTAGCCGTGCGCGGAGAGCATCGACGCGATCGTGAGCCGCGTCGTCTCGATGTGCAGGGGCGCCGTCGTGCCGAGCACTTCGCTCTCGAGCGGTGTCCGCCAGCAGTAGCGGCCGGTGAGCAGTGCATAGCGGGTCGGCGAACAGACCGACGACGTCGTGTTGGCGTCGGTGAACCGCCGCCCCTCGCGGGCCAGCCGGTCGATGTGCGGCGTCTGCACGAGCGTCGGATTCGCACCGTAGCAGCCGACGCTCCCCCAGCCGAGGTCGTCGGCCAGGATGACGACGACGTTGGGCCGCTCCGCGGCCAGAGCGGGCGTCGCCAGGCCGCCGATGATCGCCACCAGCCACACTACGATCGTGCTCACTCGTCTCATGGTTTCCGCCTGCTCTCGACCTCTCATGCGCCAGCCTACAGTGAGGAACCGCTCGCCGGGCCGCCGCCGGCCGGGCCGTCTCCGTCGGCAGCGGCATCCATGAGCTCTGCCAGCCCCGCGGCGAACGGCACCTCGGCCCGCCAGCCCAGGAGCCTCCCGGCGAGCGTGGCGTCGACCCGGGCTGGATGCACGTCGCCGACCCGGGCCGAGACGAACCGCACGTCGGTGGGAAACCGCGACGCGACCATGCCCGCGAGATCGGCGATCGTGGTCGTCTCGTTCGCGACGAGGTTGATCGCCACGCCTCGCGCCGCCGCCTCCAGCGACAGGAGAAACCCACGTGCGACGTCTCGGGCGTGCGTGAACTGCCGCCCCTGCAGGCCCGTGCCCTGGATCGTGATCGGCTCGCCACGACGGGCGGCGTCGATGAATCGCGAAAACACCGAGTTTGGCCGCATCCGCGTCCCGTAGGCGGTTCCCAGCCGCAGGGCGACCGTCGACAGATCGTCGAGCCGATCGGCGGCGAGCGCGAGCCGCTCGCCGGCATACTTCGTGATGTTGTACGGGTGGTCCGGCGCACACGGATGGGCCTCGTCGATCGGCTGGTAATGCGGCACGCCGTAGACCTCCCATGTGCTCGCATAGACGAGCCGCCGCACGCCGCAGGCTCGGGCCGCCGCGACGACGTGGCTCGTGCCGACCACGTTCGCGGCCGCCGCCCGGGCAGGCTCCGCCGCCGCCAGGATCACGTCCCCAACACCACCCAGGTGGCAGACGGCGTCGATGCCTTGGCAGGCTGAGGCGAGGGCTGCCGGATCGAGCAGGTCTCCCTGCACCCGCCGCGCACCGCGGAGGTGCGGCCGATCGTCACTCACGAGGTCGTACACCGTGACCTCGTGCCCCGCCTCGAGCATCCCGGCGGCGACGTGCCCGCCGAGGAATCCCGCCGCTCCCGTGACGAGCACCTTCATCTCACACCTCGGTTCATGCTGCCGCGCGGCCGACCCGCGGGCTGCCCGCCCACATGGCGTCGTGCGGCCGCGGCCGGTTCAGTCCGGCGAACGAAGCCGTACGTGCACATGATGGAGGACGTGCTCCCAGAGAAAGCGGCGGACGGTCGCCGGCAGCAGCGGGCGGCACACCGCGATCGTCCGTTCGAGGCCCATGCGGGCGACGCGTCGCACCGGGCCGGGGCGTGCATTCGCGTGGAACGGTCCCTGCACCCGACGCTCACCACCATACCCCACGAAATCCAGGATCGCATTCCTGCCCTCCACGGAATTGAGCGCCTCCGTCGGAAAACGCCCGACGCGACTCGGGTGGAGGGCCACCATCCGGTCGACCTCCCTCTTGTAGAGATCCCAATAGAGGCCCACGGCCCGGGCCTTGTCCGGTTCGTCGAACGTCGGATAGGCGGCGTCCCACACGGGATCGATCCGCCAGCGGCGGCCGTCGTGCCGCAGCCACGGATGGCGGTCCGGCAGGTGCCGCAGAAAACTCTCGACCACGGCGGCACGGGGCCGCTCGAGGCAGACGAAGCGGACCTCCGGCCGGCTGGCTATCATGTCCTCGCAATAGGGCAGGAAGTACATGCCGACGTCGCCGCAGTGCGCCGGTCGGCCGAGCAGTTCCGGTAGGCCGTCGATCCACGCGAGCACCCGATCGCGGTCGCCCTCCCAGCGAAAAGGATGCGGGCGACCCTCGAGCATGCCCTCGTGCAGCACCACCATGCCGGGCTGGCTCGACAGGAGACGACTGAGCGAACGGGTGCCGCAGCGTCCCGTGCCCAGCCCGATAATCACGCTCGGCTGCATGTCGCCCCCCCGCCGCAGTGGGCCGCGTCGCCGCCGTTGACGGGCCACTCGGCCGCGGCCGCGTCCAGCAGCCCGACATACCGCTCCATCGCGGTCTCTTCGCGGAACTGGTCCAGCCACTCCCCGTTTGCGGGCCGTGCCGCCGACCGCCCCTCGAGCACACGCAGGATCGCGGCCGCGACGCCCTCGGCGTCTCCCACCGACACCAGTTCGCCGTAGCGGCCGCCGCAGAGGATCTCCCCGGGGCCGCTGGGGCAATCGGTGGCGACGATCGGCGTGCCCAGCGCTAGGGCCTCGACGAGCACCGCGGGCAGCGCGTCGAATCGCGACGTGAGCGCGAGCACGGCGGCGGCCCGCATGGCGGGATAGGGGTTGCCGGTGAATCCGTGCAGGTCGACGTCGGCAGCCACGCCCCTGGCTCGTGCCAGCCGCGTCAGTGCGGCCCGTTCGGGCCCCTCGCCGAGGATCAGCAGCCGCGAGTCGCGTCGCGACCGCACCAGCGCGAACGCCTCGATGAGCGTCGCGAAGTCCTTGATCCGATGAAGCCGACCCACCCCGAGGATGACCGGCGGCCCGCCACCCGCGAGCCAGGGATGCGTCGCCGGCTCCGCGGCCCGCGCGAAGAGCTGCGGCCGGACCACCGGATTGCGGATGATCGCGATTCGCGACCGGGGCATCCCGGTCACCGCGACGACGTCGCTCGCCGCTCCCTCAGACACCGTGACGAGCTGGTCGGCCAGCGGGTAGCAGACGCGGGCCAGACGTCTGACGAACCACGCATGGACACGGCACACGAGCTTCGACCGAAAGCCGACGATCTCCTCCTGGCCGCCGAGCATGGAGCGGACGGAGACGAGCGTGCGCACCCGGGTGCCGGCGAGCCACCGGGCCAGTAGGGCGAACTCGTTCTGCGGATACATGAACGCCAGCAGGTTCCGTGGCCGCTCGCGCCGCAGGTAGGCCACCAGCCTGGCCAGTGCCGGGAGGTGCGGTCGTCCCAGTTCGATCACACGGACACCAGCGGGAATTTCGGACAGGAATTCTCCCGCGGCCACCCGCAGCAGGAGATCCACCCGCTCCCCGCGCGACGCCAGGTGCTGCAGCATGGTGGCGGTGATGCGCTCGACGCCGCCGCACTCCATGGAATGGGCGAACATGGCGACCAGAGGGCGGGGTTCTGCGGGCAAGATCATCACTCGTGCGACGGCCGCGTCGCGGCGACGGAGCGGCGACACCGCAACCGATTATACCCACGGCGAGCGGTCGCCCCGCGCGAGGCACCGCCCTGCCGCAGTCATGCGATCCGCTCGGGAGTCCTCGGTTCGTCGGCCGGGGTTTCGGGCACCCAGCGACTTCCGTCGCGGCGCAGCCACAGCACCCTGCCGGGGCCGTCCGCGGGCGCCCGCACGCCCCCCGTCAGGTTGACGAGGTAGGTGGCGGCGGACGGCAGGGCTCCTCTCCGCACGCCCTTGACGACACCGGCGAGCGCCGCGGCCGCCGAATAGCAGGGCGACACGCCTTCGAACTCCTCCGCCATCATGCGGGCCGTACGGATGTCGGCCTCGTCCACCGCGATGAATCCGCCACCGCTGGCCAGCACGACGCGGCGGACGTGGGGATAGGCGTGCGCGGGATTGCCGCGCAGGATCGCCTCGGCGATCCCGTCGGGATCGTCGACCACGTGCCGGGAATGAATCGTCTCGGAGCCCTCGGCGAACGCCCTGGCCATCGGCGCACACGACTCCTGCTGGACGCAGAGCAGCCGGGGCACGCGGGGAATCCGTCCCAACCGCAGCAGTTCGCACGCGGCCTTGTGCGTGCCATACACGCCCATCGCGCTCGACACCGCCTGCACGTACCACTCGATCGCGGAAGGCACCTGCTCGGCGGCTTCGAGAAAGGCGAGCTTCAGCCCCTCGCGGCGGCCCACGTTGAAGAAGCCCCGCTCCGACACGAGCCCGCGCTCGCGGGCGTGGGCTGCCGCCTGCTCGAATGCCTCGACGAACGTGGCACCGCGGAGGCAGACGTGCTCGATCTGCGGGTGGTCGGCGTGCTGGACGCGGG
>Ga0075471_10001951_pt1 | contig 13678 bp, 12 predicted proteins | sample DEB19_08_DNA_2_FD_74787 | JGI IMG/M metagenome (GOLD analysis project Ga0075471, IMG submission 74787) | Aqueous microbial communities from the Delaware River and Bay under freshwater to marine salinity gradient to study organic matter... | ecosystem: Environmental > Aquatic > Marine > Coastal ... | reverse complement strand
GAGCTCGCGGCCGCGGGCGAGGAGGCGGCCCGGGCGTTCGAGCAGGGGTGGCGGCCATGAGCGTGCTGCCCGCCCCCGAGGAGAAGGCCGCGAAGGTCGAGGCGATGTTCGACCGGGTCGCGCCGTCGTACGAGCGGCTGAACCGGTACATCTCCGGGGGTCAGGACCGTCGGTGGCGGGAGCGGATGGTCCGGGACCTTTCCCTGCCGAGCGGGTCCCGCATCCTCGACCTCGCCTGCGGCACCGGCGACCTCTGCCGTGACCTCGAGCGGGTCGCGGCCCACCGCCCGATCGGTATCGACTTCTCGGCCGGCATGCTCGCCCACGCGCACACCGACGCCCCGCTCGTGCGCGGCGACGCCCTGTGCCTGCCCGTCCCCGACGGCGCCGCCGACGGCATCACGTGCGGGTTCGCGCTCCGGAACTTCACCTCGCTCCCCGAGTTCTTCGCCGAGTGCGCCCGCGCGATCCGCCCCGGCGGCCGGTTCGCGTTCCTCGACCCCGCCCGCCCGCGGTTCGCGCCGTTCCGCATCGGGAACGACATCTGGTTCCACCGCATCGTGCCGCGGATCGGTGCCGCACTCGGCGACGCCGAGGCGTACCGCTACCTGCCCGCGTCGACCGCGTACCTCCCGGAGCCGGAGGAGATGCTCGCGATGCTGCGGCGCGCGGGCTTCATCGATCTCGACCGCACCACGCTGATGCTCGGCGCGGTGCAGCTCATCACGGGGACGCGCGCATGAGCACCGCCGCCGAGCTCGGCCTCGTCGCGCGCACCCGCGAGGTGCCGGTCGCGGGTGACCTGTTCGACCTCGCCGGACCCGACGACTTCGTGTGGTCGCACCACGGCGCGGGCTTCGTGGCGACCGGCGTCGCCGCGAGCGTCCCCGCCGACGACGTCGAGGCGTTCGTCGCCACGATCACCGTCGACGACGAGGTGGGCGAGCCCGGCACCGGCGCGATCGCGGTCGGGGCCCTGCCCTTCGACCCGCTGGCGGCCGCGCGGTTGATCGTCCCGGCCCGGGTGACCGGCCGCACCGCCGAGGGCCGCACCTGGATCACCGAGATCGCACCCGTCGCCGACCCGGTGCGCGCCGTCACGCCGGGACCGTCGGACGTCGCGCGGATCGGCGGGACCACGCGCGACGAGTGGGAGGCGGCGATCGCCACCGCGCTCGCCGCGATCGAGCGGCGTCGCCTCGAGAAGGTGGTCCTCGCCCGCGACCTCGTCCTGCGGGCGGACGCACCGTTCGCGCTCGACACGGTGCTCACCCGGCTGCGGGACCAGCAGCCCGGGTGCTTCGTCTATGCCCACCGCGGCATCGTCGGCGCGACGCCCGAACTGCTCGTGCGGCGGGCGGGCGGCGTCGCCACGTCAACCCCGATGGCCGGCACGGCACGCGGCACCGACGACGACGCGATCGGAGCCCTCACGCAGTCACCGAAGGACGCCCGCGAGCACGCGCTCGTCGTCGACGCCGTGGTCGCCGCACTCGGCCGCCACGGGACGACCCCACCCACGGTGAGCGGCCCGGAGATCGTGGAGCTGCCGAACCTCGTGCACCTCGCGACCCACATCGAGGTCGCGCTGGCGCCGGACGCGCCCGGCGCACTCACCCTCGCCCGGCTCCTGCACCCGACCCCGGCGGTCGGCGGGTCGCCCACCGCACCAGCGCTCGACCTGATCGCCGCGCTCGAGCCGCGCGGTCGCGACCGCTACGCGGGCCCGGTCGGCTGGGTCGACGCCCACGGCGACGGCGAGTTCGCGATCGCGCTGCGGGGCGCGGTGCTCGACGGCGCCGAGGCCCGGTGCTTCGCCGGGTGCGGCATCGTGGCCGGGAGCGATCCGGCGGCCGAGTGGGCGGAGGCCGAGCGGAAGTTCGGGCCGATCCTCGCCGCACTCGGCGGCGACTGACCCGGACCCGATCTCACCAGACGATCGGACCCGTTGCGGCCTCGGCCCGCCCCTCGGCGCGCACGCCCTTGACCACCATCTCCGGCGCGACCTCGTGCCACAGCGCCCGCAACCGGTAGTGCGGCACCCGCGGGAACATGTGGTGCATCGCGTGGTGGTCGTGCCCGCGGATGAGCAGCCCCGAGCCCGGGAACACGGCGACCCGGGTGTCGACGTACCGCCCGACCTCGCGCGCCGGGTGGTGCGGGAACCACGCGAACACGAGGATGAGCCACAACCCCTGGATGCGCGCGGGCAGGTACCAGAGGAGCAGCGCCGGCCATCCGTACCCGGCGAGGAACGCGACGACGAGCGCTGCGGTCGTGAGCACCCAGAAGCGCAGCTGCAACAGCCCCATGCGCCGGTTCCCCGCGTCGGCGGACAGCGCGCGGCGCACGCTCGTCGGCAGGAGCCGGCGGGCCGGCGGCACGAACGCGAACACGGGCAGGAGGGTCATCAGGGTGACCTGCGTGAGCCACTTCACCGGGACGTGGAGGAGCGGTCCCGCGGTGAACCGGTCGGGATCGCGGTCGGGGTCGTTCGTGTAGGCGTGGTGGCGCAGGTGCGAGGCCCGGTGCGCGGCGTACGAGAAGCCCACCGGGATCGAGCACAGCATGCCGATCACGTCGTCGAGCCGGCGCTGGCCCTTCGGTCGACCCGAGACGTTGCCGTGCGCGGCCTCGTGCATCGGCATGTAGAACGTCGACGCGACGATCGAGTTGATGACGAGCCCGAGCCACAACGGGATGGCCCCGGTCGTCCCGAGCACGATGACCGCGATCCAGGCCGCGGCCGAGACCAGGAACTCGACCACGATGCGGACCTGGAGCCCGCCCGTGAACCTCGCGGCGATCGTCCGCTCGTCGGAGGGGATGCCCGCCTCGATGTCGGGCGTCGAATCCACAGTGGGCTCTGTCGGCACGGTGTGCTCCTGGGCTGGGCGGTTCCGGCAGTCTGACTGCCGATACCTGTGACCGTCAATCACCGGACCGTGCCGAGAGCGCGGCCGAGACCGCGGCGAACGCGGCGCGGTGGCCGGCGACGTTCGCCCGGCGATCGGTGCGCACGACGACCACCTGCAGGCCCCCGGCGTCGGTCCCGGCCCGCACCGCCATGCCGACGGCGTCGGGTGCGACCACCTCCAGCACGGTGATGCCGTGCAGGGAGGCGAGCGCGCCCACGTCGACCGACTGCGGCGTGCCGAAGAGCGTCTCGAAGTGCTCGGGGAGATCGGCCTGGGGCAGGAACGAGAAGATCGCACCGCCCCGGTTGTCCACCACCACGATCGTGAGGTCGATGCCGCGCTCGGACGCGCCGAGCAGGCCGTTGGCGTCGTGCAGGAAGCACAGGTCCCCGACGAGGGCGACCGTCGGGCTGGCCGATCCGAGTGCGAACCCGACGGCGGTGGACGTGAACCCGTCGATCCCGTTCGTACCCCGGTTCGCGACGAACCGGATGTCGTCGCGTGCCGCGGCGAAGGTCTCGACGTCCCGCACGGGCATGCTCGAGGCCACCATGAGGGTGCCACCCGTCGGGACCGCGGCCGTCACGTCGCGGGCGACCCGGGGGTCGCCGAGCGCGTCGAGGCCGTCGAGGTGCGCGTCGATCGCGGCCCGGGCGCGCGCGTCGGCGTCGCGCCAGGCCTCACCCCACGCCGCATCGCGTTCGGTGTCGTCGAGGTGCTCGACGAGGGCGCGCACCGTGGACTCGGCCGGCACCACGAGCACCTCGGTGTTCGTGCGGGCGGGATCGATCCACCGGGCGGCGGGGTCGATCGCCACGATCTCGGACACGCCGGCCAACCACTGCCCGAGCACCTTGCCGCTCGGCAGCGCGCCGAGGCGCAGCACGAACGCCGGGAGCATGGCCTCGGCGAACGCCGGGTCGCGCAGCAGCGCGTCGTAGGTGTCGACGGCGTACGGCGGCCGGCGGAGGTTCGAGATCGGATCGGCGAGGACGGGCCAGCCCGTCGCAGCCGCCAGCGCTCCGAGGGTCGCGGGCTCCACCTCGCTGCCCCAGCCCGCGACGATGAGCCCGCGCGGGTGCGCGCGACAGGCGGCGGCGAGCAGGTCGATCGCGACGCCCGTGAGCCCGGGCTCGCGCGCCGGCGCGTCGAACCATGGTGCACCGTCGGGTCGGCCGGGTGCGTCGACGAGCGGCGCCCCCGTGGGGACGAGTGGCTCCCGGAAGCAGAGGTTGAGGTGTACCGGACCGGCGACCGGACCGAGCGCGTGCCGCACGCTCAGGGCCGCGAGCTCTCGCCACGCCTCGCCGGCCCCCGGCGCGTCCTCGGGCGGCGCGACGTCGACGGACCAGCGCACCGCGGTGCCGTAGAGGTCGACCTGGTCGATGGTCTGGGCCGCCCCGGTGCCCCGGGCCTCGGGCGGGCGATCTGCGGTGGCGACGATGAGCGGAACGCCACCGTGGTGGGCCTCGGTCACTGCGGGGTGGAAGTTGGCGGCGGCCGACCCCGAGGTGCACAGCACGACCGCGGGCCGCCCCGTCGCCCGACCGAGGCCGAGCGCCACGAACGCGGCGGACCGTTCGTCGAGGTGGACGTGCAGGCGGATGCGGGCGTCGCCCGCGAGCGCGAGTGCGAGCGGCGCCGACCGCGAGCCCGGGGCGACCACGGCGTCGGTCACCCCGCCCCGCACCCACTCGTCGACGAGCGTGCGCGCGAACGCCGTCGTTGCGTCCCGTGCGTCGCGGCTCATGCGAGGATGCCCCCGTGCGTCTCGTGATGGTCCCGGGTTTCACCCAGTCGGCGTCGGCCTGGCGCGGCGTCGCCGCCGCGGCCCCCGACCTCGACATCGTCGCGCTCGACGTGCCCGAGGCCCCAACCTTCGCCGACACGGCCGCGGCCATCGCCGAGGCCGGGGGCGAGGCGATCTACGTCGGGTACTCGATGGGCGGGCGCCTGTGCCTCGAGGTGGCGGTCCAGCGACCCGACCTCGTCGAGGGCCTCGTCCTCGTGAGCGCCTCCCCGGGGATCGCCGACGACGCCGAGCGGGCCGCCCGCCTCGTGGCCGACCGCGCACTCGCCGACCACGTGCGGGCCGTCGGGGTCGAGGCCTTCCTCACCGAGTGGCTCGCCCAGCCGCTCTTCGCGTCGCTGCCCGCCGACGCGGCCCAGCTCGCGGAACGGGCCGCGGCCCACACCGTGGCGTCCCTCGCGCACCAACTCGTCGACCTCGGGCAGGGCGCTCAGGAGCCGCGCTGGGACGAGCTCGTCGATCTCGACATGCCCGTGATGGTGCTGACGGGCGACGCCGACGCGAAGTACGAGGCGATCGGCGACGCGATGTTCGAGGCGATCCCCGACTGCCTCCGCCTCACGCTGCCCGGCGGCCACGCACTGCCGCTCGAGGCGCCGGCCGCGGTGGCGGCCGCGCTCACGACCTTCGTTCACGACCTCGCCCCGTAGCCCGCGAGGAGCGCCGGACTCGGCACGACCGCGCGCACCCGGAGCACGCCATCGACCGGCACCAGGGGATCGTCGGTCACATCGCCGTCGATCTCGTCGAGCGTGGCGAGCCCGCACGCGTACGGCAGATCGTCGAGCGCAGCGGCGAGCGCGGCTCCCGCCGCGATCCCGACCGAGGTCTCCAGCATCGACGACACGACGGCGGGCAGGCCGCACGCGTCGACGAGCTCGAGCGCACGGCGGACCCCGCCGACCGGCTGCACCTTGAGCATGAGCACGTCGGCGGCGTCGGCGGACCGCACGCGGCGCGCGTCCTCGACCGAGCGCACGCACTCGTCGGCCGCGATCGGCACCTCGGTCGCACGCCGAACGATCGCGAGTTCATCGATCGACGCCACCGGTTGCTCGGCGAACTCGATGCGCAACGACGCGATCGCGCCGAGCACGTCGATGGCCGTGGCGACGTCCCACGCACCGTTCGCGTCGATGCGGATCCCCGGTCCGGGACCCACCGCCTCCCGCAGCGCGTACAGGCGGCGTACGTCGTCCGCGGGATCGCCGCGTCCGACCTTCACCTTGATCGCCGGGAACGCGGCGAGGGCCTCCGCGTCGATCGGCGCACCGGCGGGCAGCAGTGCGTTCACCGGGATCACGGTGCGACGCGGCGCGGGCCACCCGACGGTGGCGGCCTCCTCGGCCGCGGCCCGGGCGGCACCCGGGTCGCACGGGTAGCCGGGCAGCGGCGAGCACTCGCCCCAGCCCGCCGGACCCTCGAGCAGGAGCACGTCACGCGCGCCGATGCGCAGCCGGTGCTCGACGACGGTCACGACGCGAACAGCGCGATCGACAGCAGCAGGCCGAGCGCAAGCTCGAGCCGCACCGTGCCGACGAGCGCCGCGATGAGTCCGGGCGCGTCGGTGCGGGTGAGCATCGCCCGCGACGGCGCGATCGCGAGCGGGACCGCGAGGAACCCGATCCACGCCCGCGGGTGGACGAACGTGATCGGCACGAGCACGACGAACGCACCGACGAGACACGCGACGAACAGGCGACGGGCCCGCGTCTCGCCGATGCGCACGGCGAGCGTGCGCTTGCCCGCGACCACGTCGGTCGCGACGTCGCGCACGTTGTTCGCCAGCAGCACCGCGCACGCGGGCAGGCCGGTGACGAGCGAGCCCCACCACGCCGCGGCCGGAACACCGTGGCCCTGGACGTAGGTGGTCCCGACGGTGGCGGCGAAGCCGAAGCAGCCGAGGACCATGACCTCGCCGAGCCCCGCGTACCCGTAGGGGTGCGGGCCCCCGGTGTAGAGGACCGCGGCGACGATGAGCACCGCCCCGAACACGATGAGCCACGGGTTCACGACCAGCGCGAGCACGAGCCCGGCCAGCGCCCCCACGAGGAGGCTGAGCCCGGCGGCGAGTCGCACCTGGCCGGGCGTGGCCAGTCCGGTCGCGGTGAGCCGCAGCGGGCCCCGGCGCTCGGCATCGGTGCCGCGCACGCCGTCGGAGTAGTCGTTCGCGAAGTTGACGCCGATCTGGAGGGCGAGCGCGACCACGAGCGCGAGGGCGGCCCGCCACCACGTGACCGGGCCGACGGTGGCCGCGACCGCGGTGCCGACGAGCACCGGCGCGACCGCGGCACCGAGTGTGCGGGGTCGGGCCCCCTCGATCCACTGCGCCGGCGTCGCCACGTCGAAGTCCTCCGGGTCGCCCCGCCGGACGGGGTCGCGTGTCGAGGTCCGGGTTCGAGGGGCCCGGATACCGGGGCGTTCCGGCGGGACGGGACCGAGCGTTACGGTACCGGGTGATGCGGACCGGCGCCGATTCCTCGCTCCTCGCCGTGGTGCTGCCACCGACGGCTGCGGCCGACGCCGTGCGTGCCGCGTGGGCCGAGGGCGAGGCGGTCGCGATCATCGACCCGCGCGACCCGCAGTTCCGGGTCGAGGAGCGCCTCAGCACGCTCCGGCCGACCGAGATCCTCGACGCGACCGGTCGGCGGCCGTGGCGCGATCGGGACGGCGAGGGGGAGCCCGTGCCCGCGGGCGTCGCCGCGGTGGTCGGCACGAGCGGCACGACCGCCGAGCCGCGCTGGGTGATGCTCGAGGAGCACGCGCTCGAGGCCTCGGCGTTCTCCGTGCACGCCGCGCTCGGCACCGATCCGATCGACGACACCTGGCTCGCGTGCGTCCCGCTCACCGGCGTCGCCGGACTCGCCATCCTCGCCCGCGGGTTCCACACCGGCACCGACGTCATCGTCCACGACCGGTTCGACACCGCGGCGGTCGCGCGCGCCCCCGAGGAGGGTGCGACGCTCGTCTCGCTCGTCCCGACCACGCTCGGACGCCTGCTCGACGCCGGCGCACCCATCGACCGGTTCCGCCACATCCTCCTCGGCGGAGCCCCCGCACCGCCCGGGCTCCTCGCCCGGGCCCGGGCCGCCGGCGCGCACGTCAGCACGACCTACGGACTGACCGAGACCGGCGGCGGGTGCGTGCACGACGGGCGGCCGCTGATCGGCGTGGAGGTCGTGACCGACCCGGCCACCGACGAGATCCTCGTGCGGGGTCAGATCACGATGCGCGGGTACCGCCTCGACCAGCCCGCCACCGCGGCCGCGTTCACGCCCGACGGGTTCCTGCGGACCGGCGACCTCGGGCGGGTGGAGGCCGACGGCACCCTGCGGGTGGGCGACCGGCGCAAGGACGTCATCATCACCGGCGGCGTCAACGTGTCGCCGACCGCGGTCGAGCACGTGCTGCTGCTGCACCCGGCGATCCGCGACGTGTGCGTCGTCGGCCTGCCCGATGCCGAGTGGGGCGATCGGGTCGTCGCCTACGTCGTGCCCGTGCGCAAGGGGTTGCCGCCCTCGCTCGCCGACCTGCGGGCGTTCGCCCAGGCCCGGCTCACCGCGGCCGAGCTGCCGCGCGAGATCCGCACCGTCGACGAGATCCCGCGCTCCCCCGGCGGCAAGTTGCTCCGCCGCCTCCTCCCGCGCTGACCCCTCACCCGTCGTCGCGCAGGCTGATCTTCCACTCCCGGAACCGGGTGTGCGTCGTGCCGTCGGGGCCGGTGCCCTCGCCGGTGCCGTCGGGGAACAGTCGGAAGGTGAACCGCCGGTCGAGGTCGTCGGACGCGATCGCCATGTACCGGGCGTCCGCACCCCGGGCGGGGCCCGCCCGCCAGAGCAGGTACCGCCCGATGCGCCGCTTGTACGCGACCAACGCGATCCCGAGGTCCGCACCGAGCGCGCGCAACGGCTCGGGCGCCTCCAGCCACCGATCGGCCGGGATGAGGTAGTCGCGCTGGGGCGTCGCGGGGAGGTCCACGGTGTGGAGGTCGTGGGTGATCGGCGGGCGGTCCTCGGCGGGGGTCGGCATGGCCGTGCCATGCTCCCACGCATGTCCGCCGCACCGCGCACCGTCCGGGACCTCCCCACCCCGGCCCTCGTCGTCGATGCGGGTGCGCTCGAGCGCAACCTCGCCACGATGGCCGACGCCCTGCCGGGTCCGCGGTGCCGTCCCCACGTCAAGGCGCACAAGACCACGGCGCTCGCGGCCCGCCAGCGGGCCCACGGCCACCGCACCTTCACCGCGGCGACACCCCGCGAGATCATCGGTATGGCCCGGGCCGGCCTCGGGGAGGACCTGCTGCTGGCCAACGAGTGCGTGGATCCTGCCCGGCTCGGCGCGATGGCCGCACTGGTCGCGGACGGGACCGCGCGCGTCACGGTCGCCGTCGACTCGATCGCGACCGTCGACGCCGCCGCGGCCGCCGGGATCCGCGAGGTGCTCGTCGACGTCGAGGTCGGATTGCCGCGTTGCGGGATCCCCCCCGAGGGTGCGGGCGGCATCGCGGACGCCGCACGCGCCCGCGGCCTCGAGGTGCGCGGTGTCATGGGGTACGAGGGCCACGTCGTCGGCCTGGCCTCGCACGACGACCGCGTCCGACTCACGGGCGAGGCGATGGCGCTGCTCCTCGCCGCGCACGAAGACGTCGGCGGCGACATCGTGTCGGCCGGTGGCACCGGGACCTATGCGATCAACACCTGGGCGAACGAGATCCAGGCGGGCTCGTACGCGCTGATGGACACCGCCTACGGCACCCTCGGCCTGCCGTTCGAACCCGCCCTCCACCTCGTCACCACCGTGGTCTCGGTGTCCTCGAAGGGCTGGGCGGTCGTCGACTGCGGCCTGAAGTCGCTCGGCATGGACCACGGCGACCCGACCGTCGCCGGATCGACCGTGTTCTTCTGCTCCGACGAGCACACGACGCTGCTGCCCGAGGACGGCACCCGACTCACCGTCGGCGATCGTGTCCTCGTGGCACCGGCCCACGTCGACCCGACCGTGGCGTACCACGATGCGATGCACCTGGCCGACGGTCCGGGCCCCGAGGCCGTCATCCTCGAGACCTGGCCGGTGGACCTGCGCGGCTGGTGACCGGCCTCGCCGCTCCCACCGCCCCGGCGCTACGTTCCCGCCCATGACGGACACCACGACCGAGCTCCACTGGCTGGACGCGACCGCGCAGGCCGAACTCGTCCGCACGGGGGCGGTGAGCCCGCTCGAACTCGTCGATCACGCGATCGGCCGCATCGAGGCGCTCAACCCGCAGCTCAACGCGGTGATCCACGAGCGGTTCGACCTGGCCCGGGACCATGCGCGCACCGGCGACCTGCCCGACGGCCCGTTCCGCGGCGTCCCGCTGCTGTTCAAGGACCTCATGTGCGCGGTCGAGGGTGACCCGTACCACGAGGGCATGCAGGCGCTCAAGGATGCGGGGTACCGGGCAGCACACACCGACCACCTGGCTCGCGCCTACCTCGACGCCGGATTCGCCTACCTCGGTCGCACCAACACCCCGGAACTCGGGCTCGTGCCGACGACCGAGCCCTTCGCGTACGGGCCGACCCACAACCCGTGGGCGTCGGGCCACACCACCGGCGGGTCCTCCGGTGGCAGCGCGGCCGCGGTCGCCGCCGGGCTCGTGCCGGTGGCACACGCGAACGACGGCGGTGGCTCCATCAGGATCCCGGCCGCGGCCTGCGGGCTCGTCGGCCTCAAGCCGAGTCGCGGCCGGACCTCGCTCGGTCCGAACAAGGGCGAGTTCAGCGCGTTCCTCATCGTTGAGGGCTGCGTGACCCGTACCGTGCGCGACACCGCAGCGGTGCTCGACGCGATCACGGGTCGCCGAGCCGGCGACCCGGTCACCGCGCCGGCACCCGTCCGACCGTTCGCCCAGGAGGTGGGCGCCGATCCGGGTCGTCTGCGCATCGGGTTCGCGACGCACCACCCCCTGCTCGGCACCCCGCTGCACCCCGACGTCGTCGCCGCCACCGAGGCCACGGCACGCCTGCTCGAGTCGCTCGGCCACCACGTCGAGGCGGCGCACCCCGAGGTGCTCGACGACGCGTCCGTCCTGGACCAGTTCACGACCGCGTGGGCCGTGGGCTGCGCGTTCGACGTGGTGCACCTGCTGCGCGAGGTCGGGCTGGAGCCGCGGGCCGACCTCGTCGAACCGCTCACCTGGGCGCTGGCCGAGGGCGGGTTCGCGATCGACGCGCTCTCGATGGTCGACGCCGTCGCCGCGGGTGAGGCCTACAGCCGACGGGTGGAGTCGTGGTGGACCGAGGACGGCTACGACCTCCTGCTCACCCCGACCCTCGGCGAACCGCCGGTGCCGCACGGCACCTTCGACGCGACCCCCGAGGACCCGACCGCCGGGTTCGTACGATCGACCGCGTTCGTCCCGTGGACCGCCCAGTTCAACGTGACGGGGCAGCCGGCCATCAGCCTCCCGCTGCACGCGAACGAGCAGGGATTGCCGATCGGCGTGCAGTGCATCGGGGCGTACGGTCGGGAGGACCTGCTCCTGCGGGTCGCAGCCCAGCTCGAGGCCGCCGCCCCCTGGACCGGCCGACGCCCGCCGATCGGCTGATCCGGGACGACGGCCGCCTCCACGGCTCGCGGCCCGGGTGCGGCGCTACGGTCGCGCCCATGACCGCCCCGAGCGCCCGCGACATCATCGACCTCGACGCGACGGCCCAGGCCGACCTCGTCCGCACCGGCCAGGCGAGCCCGAGCGACCTCGTGGAGGCGGCGATCGCCCGACTCGACGCGGTGAATCCCGCACTCAACGCGGTGATCCACGACCTGCGGGACCGGGCCCGCACCGAGGCCGCGACCGGCGGGGCCGACGGCCCGTTCCGTGGCGTGCCGTTCGTCGTGAAGGATCTCGACGGCACCCTCGGGGGCGCGCCCTTCCACCAGGGCAACCGGCTCCTCAGGGCGATCGGGCACGTCGCCGAGCGCGACTCCACCCTGATCGCGCGCCTGCGCGGCGCGGGCCTGATCGCACTCGGCAAGTCGAACACCCCGGAGTTCGGACTGCAGCCGACGACCGAGCCCGAGGCGTACGGCCCGACCCACAACCCGTGGGACCTCGCCCGCGGACCCGGCGGCTCGTCCGGCGGCTCGGGCGCAGCCGTCGCGGCCCGCGTCGTGCCGGTCGGCCACGCGGGTGACGGCGGTGGGTCGATCCGCATCCCGGCGAGCGCGAACGGCCTCGTCGGCCTCAAGCCCTGCCGCGGCCGCATCTCGCTCGGACCCGACGAGGGCGAGCCGTGGAACGGGTTCGTCGCCCGCGGCGTGCTCACCCGCTCGGTGCGGGACACCGCAGCGATCCTCGACGCCGTGCAGGGTGCGGTGCCGGGTGACCCGTCCGCGGCGCCGGGACGCCACGGCACCTACGTCGAGGCCGCGGCCACCGATCCGCAACCACTGCGCATCGGCCTGCTCACGAGCGCGCCCGCCGGCATGGCCGCGACGATGCCCGCGTGCGTCGAGGCGGCCGAGGCCGCCGCCCGTGCCCTCGAGGGCCTCGGCCACCACGTCGAGGTCGCAGCACCGGCCGCGCTCGACGAGGGGCTCATCTCGAACTTCATCACCGTGCTCGCCACGAACGTCGCGACCGACCTCGAGGAACTCGCGGTCATCGCGGGCCGACCGGTGACCGCGGAGGATGTCGAGGCGATCACCTGGACCTACAACGAGATGGGCCGGACGATGACCGGCGTGCAGGTGCAGCAGGCACTGCGCGAGGTGCACGCCTGGACCCGTCGCATGCTCGCGTGGTGGGACGAGTTCGACATCCTGCTCACCCCGACGCTCGCGGAGATCCCACCGATGCTCGGCGACCTCGCCCGTCCCGACGACCCGGGCACGGCCGTCGGACGAGCGACGCCGTTCGTCGCGTACTGCGCGCCGTTCAACGTCACCGGCCAGCCCGCGATCAGCATCCCGACCGGCACGTCGCCCGAGGGGCTGCCGGTCGGCGTGCAGGCCGTCGCCGGCGCGTGGCGCGAGGACCGGTGCCTCGCGATCGCCGGGCAGCTCGAGCGCGCGATGCCGTGGGCCGACCGTCGCCCCGGCGCCGTCTGAGCGACGACGGTGCGCGAGCAGGTCCGCATCGCGGGCGGTCAGGGCTTCTACGGCGACACGCCCCGCGGGGTCGAGGGGCTGCTCGCCGACGGCATCGACTACCTGTGCCTCGAGGCACTCGCGGAGTTGACGCTGGCGATCCTCCAGAAGGATCGGGCCCGCGACGAGACCCGCGGGTACACCAAGGACCTGCCCGTCTACCTCGGCGCTGCGCTCCCCTTCATCGCCGATGGTCGCACGAGGGTGATCACGAACGCGGGCGGCATCAACCCGACCGCGGCGGCCCGTGCCGCGGCCGAGGCCGCGCGCGACCGGGGCCTCACCGGTATCCGCATCGCGACGGTGCTCGGCGACGACCTGCTCGCGCGCCGGGACGACCTCGCGACCGGGGCGACCGGTCGGCTCGCCCACCTCGACACCGGTGCGCCGTTCTCCGAGTTCCCCGGCGACCCACGGTTCTTCGCCGCGTACCTCGGCGCCCGTCCGATCGTGGAGGCGCTCGACGCGGGCGCGGACATCGTCATCACGGGGCGCGTCGCGGACGCAGCGCTGTTCCTCGCACCGCTCGTCCACGAGTTCGGTTGGGCCTGGGACGACTGGGATCGCCTCGCCGCCGGGGTGCTGGTGGGCCACCTCCTCGAGTGCTCGGGGCAGACCGCGGGCGGCAACTTCAGCGGGGACTGGTCGACCGTCCCCGAACCGTGGAACCTGCCGTACCCGATCGCCGAGGTGCGCCCGGACGCGAGCGCCATCATCACGAAGCCTGCGGCGAGCGGCGGACGCGTCGACCTCGACACCGTGCGCCAGCAACTGCTGTACGAGGTGACCGATCCGGCCGCCTACCTCCACCCGGACGTGG
>Ga0075471_10001949_pt1 | contig 13689 bp, 15 predicted proteins | sample DEB19_08_DNA_2_FD_74787 | JGI IMG/M metagenome (GOLD analysis project Ga0075471, IMG submission 74787) | Aqueous microbial communities from the Delaware River and Bay under freshwater to marine salinity gradient to study organic matter... | ecosystem: Environmental > Aquatic > Marine > Coastal ... | reverse complement strand
TGGGATGCGGTCGAGCCATTGCGCCGCGCGAACCGGCCCATCCTCTTCATCACCCCGCACCTGGGGGGCTATGACGTGGCTGGGCGCTGGTTGTGGTCTCGGCTGCCCGTGCTCGCGATGTATCGGCCGCACAAGAATGCGCAGCTCGACGAGCTCATCCGCGAGGGCCGCAACCGTGGCGCAGCGCCGGACGGAACCAATGTCGCCCCGGCCAACCGAGCGGGCGTGCGCATGCTGCTCACTCACCTTCGCCACGGCGGCTGCTCCATCGTGCTGCCTGACCAGGTTCCTGGCGTCGGCGAGGGCGAGTGGGTGGACTTCTTCGGCCGGCAGGCCTACACGATGACCCTGCCCGGCCGGCTGCAGCGGGCAACCGGCGCCGTGGTCGTCTTCTGTTTCGCGCAACGCTTGCCTGACGCCGCCGGCTTCCGCATGGTTTTCCGCGTGCGCGAGGAGCCGTTACCGGAGGACCGCGCGCTCGCCGCCCAAGCGGTCAACGAAGGCGTCGAGGCCCTGGTCCGGATCGCACCCGAGCAGTACCTGTGGGCCTACAACCGTTACAAGCGCCCCGCGGGCGCCCCGCCTGCGCCCCGATGAAGGCCCTGTCCATCGCCGGATCCTGTCTCGCGGCAGCCGTGCTGTGGCTGCTGCACTTCTTGCCGCGCCCGTGGCTGCTCGCCATCGGCCGGGCGGCCGGACGCCTGCTCTACCGATTCGGGCGCGGGCGAGTCACGGATGTCAACTTGCGCCTGTGCTTCCCGGAGCGGGCCGAGGCCGAGCGCCGCGATCTTGCGCGGCGCCACTTCGAGGCCCTGGGGCAATCGGCGATGGACATGACGCTTGTCTGGTTCGCGAGCAAAAAGCGCGTCCTCGGCCTGTCCCGCGTTGTTGGGGGAGAGCACATGGACCGCTTGCGGGGCAAGCCGTTCATCGTCTTCGCGCCACACTTCCTCGGGCTGGAGGTCGGCGGGGCGCGCCTGAGCCACGACTACCCGGGCGGCACGACCATGTACAGCCGGCAACGAAACCCGGTGCTGAACCACTTCATGTTTCGGGGGCGCCAGCGCTTCGGCAGCCCGCGCTTGCTTTCCCGGCAGGATGGCATCCGCGGCATCGTGCGCGCGCTGCGATCCGGCAGCTGCCTGTACATTCTGCCGGACATGGACTTCGGGCCTCGCGACGCGATCTTCTCGCCCTTCTTTGGCGTGCCGGCCGCCACGGTGACGGCGCTGCCCCGCATCGCGAAAATCGCCGGCGTGCCCGTCCTGCCAGCGGTCTGTCGGCGGGCCGGAAGCCACTACGAGATCACGGTCTACCCGCCCTGGGAGAATTACCCGACGGACGACGTCGAGGCCGATGTTCGACGCATGAACGCTTTCATCGAGGACCGCATCCGGGAGACCCCCGAGCAGTACTTCTGGGCGCACAAGCGCTTCAAGACCCGGCCGCCGGGCGAGCCCTCGCCCTACCGCCGCTGAGGCTGCCACCCCCCGGGGAACCCATGCGCATACGCTTTACCAAGATGCACGGCCAGGGCAACGACTTCGTGGTCATCGACGCCGTCTCGCAATCGGTGGAGCTGAGCCCCGCCCAGGTGCGGGCCCTCGCCAACCGCCACTTCGGCGTCGGCTGTGACCAGGTTCTGGTGGTCGAGCGCGCCGACGACCCGGCCAACGACTTCCGCTACCGCATCTGGAACGCCGATGGCGGCGAGGTCGAGCAGTGCGGCAACGGCGCCCGCTGCTTCGCGCGCTTCGTGCGTGACGCCGGGCTCACGGCCAAGGACGAGTTGCGAGTGGAAACGCGAGCCGGCCTCATTCGGCCCCGAGTCGAGAAATCCGGGGAGGTGACCGTCGACATGGGTCCGCCCCGGTTCGAGCCGAAGTCCATCCCTTTTCTCGCGGGCGGGCCCGGGCCGATGCACGAGCTGCTGGTTGCGGGGAAGACCGTCGCCGTCTTCGTTGTCTCGATGGGCAATCCGCACGCCGTGCAATTCGTGACCGACGTGGATGCCGCGCCCGTAGCGGCTCTGGGGCCGGCCATCGAGGCGCACCCCGCATTCCCCGCCCGAGTCAATGCGGGCTTCGCACAGGTGGTCAGCCGGAGCCACCTTCGCCTTCGCGTCTGGGAGCGCGGCGCGGGAGAGACGCTCTCCTGCGGCACGGGCGCGTGCGCCGCCGCCGTGGCGGGCATGCGGCTGGGGCTTCTCGACAACGATGTCACCGTGCAGGCCCGGGGCGGCACGCTGCGCGTGCGCTGGAGCGGCGACTGCAGCGCCGCAACCCCGTCACAGGCGGCGGTTATGATGACTGGGGACACTGCTCGGGTATTCGATGCGGAAGTCGACCTCGATGCCCTCCACCCCCCGGAGAACGCCCCTTGTTGAGCCCCCAGTCGGTCGCCGATTTTCTCGAACAGAACCCCGGCTTCTTCGAGCAGCACACGGACCTCCTCACTCGCCTTCACCTGCCCCATCCCCACGGGGGACGCACCATCTCGATTGCCGAGCGTCAGCTGTTGGCGCTGCGGGAACAGGTCCGCGCGCTGGAGGAACAGGTGGCGCAACTCGTCGGGTTCGGCCGCCAGAACGACGCGCTGGGCGACAAGGTCCATGCCTTGGCGTGTGCGCTGCTTGCGGCTCGGTCCGACGCAAGCGGCACCGTGGAATCGGCGGCAGCCCTGCTTCGCGACCAGTTCGATGTCCCCAGCGTCGGCGCGCGCGTGTGGCTGGAATCGACACCGGCGGAGGCGGGAATTTTCGAGCCGGTACCCGAATCGGTCCGCGACGCGATCTCCCGCCTGCCAGGGCCCTGCTGCGGCAGCGATCCCGCCCCCGCGTCGCGAGACTGGTTGGGGCCGAGCGGGGCTGGGGCGCAGTCCTTCGCGACCGTGCCGCTCACCGCCGCTGGCCGTGTCGTGGGCGCCCTGCTCCTCGGCTCCGAGGACCCGGCTCGCTTCGACGCAAGCCAGGGAACCCAGCATCTGGCCCGCATCGGCGCAGTGATCGGCTGCGCCCTGGTGGCCTCGGACCAGCGTGGCGACTGATCCCGACCTGAATGGATTCCTCGACCACCTCCGACACGAGCGGCGGCTAGCCGTCGCGACCGTGGCTGCCTACGGGCGGGATTGCGCCGCGCTCGCGCGGCTGGCTGAGGCAAGGTCGCTCCGCGAGTTGCGTGGCCCCGACCTGAAGCGTGCGGCGGCCCAGCTCCATGCCGGCGGCCTGTCCCCCCGGTCGCTCGCCCGGATGCTGTCCTCCTGGCGCGCCCTGTACAGCTGGCTCCTCCGGCGACGGGAAATCGACTGGGATCCGTGCACAGGGCTTCGGTCGCCCAAGGCACCGCGGCGCCTGCCGTCGGTTCTTTCGCCGGAGGAGGCGGCATCCCTCGTGAGCGTCGAGGCGACAGGCGACGAGGGGCTTGCGAACCGCGCACTCTTCGAGCTTGCTTACGGGTCGGGCCTGCGAGTTTCTGAGCTAGTCGGCTTGGACCTGCACTCGATCGATACCACCGCGGGCGAAGCGCGCGTGACCGGCAAAGGCGCCAAGACGCGGCTCGTCCCCGTTGGCAAGGCGGCCCTCGCGGCGCTGGCAGCCTGGTTGCCCGCGCGTGCCCAACTCGCCCGCGCCGAAGAACCCGCGCTCTTCGTCGGCTCGCGGGGCCGCCGGCTGTCGGCCCGGGATGTGCAGCGGCGCATCAAGCGGCAGGGTCTCGCAGCCGGACTCGCCCTGGACGTGCATCCCCACATGCTCCGTCACTCATTCGCCTCCCACGTCCTGCAATCGTCGGGCGACCTCCGGGCGGTACAGGAAATGCTGGGACATGCCAGCATCGCGTCCACCCAGGTGTACACGCACCTGGACTTCCAGCATCTCGCGCGGGTCTACGACGCCGCTCACCCGAGGGCGAAGCGCCGGGCTCGCTAGGGCCATGCAACTGCGTTGCACGGGGGCGCTAGAATCGCGCCATGAAGCCTCACCGTTCGCGCGCCGATCCGGAACTCGCCACGGCCGAGGCATTGATCCGAGCGCGCGCGGAGCGATTGACGGTACCCCGCAGCGCCGTGCTGGCCGCCCTGCTGACGGCCGATGCCGCTCTCACCCACCATGAAGTCGAGGCGGCTCTGCGGCCCCGAGCGCCCGTCGACCGCGTAACCGTCTATCGGGTGCTGGAATGGCTGGTGGACCGGGATCTCGCGCACCGCATCGCGGGCGACGATCGCACCTGGCGCTTCCGGGCCAACCCGGCGCCCGGGGGCGCTCCCCATGCACACTTCACCTGCACGGGCTGCGGGCGGACCGTGTGCCTCGATTCGGTCACGCTTCCCCGACGGGTACGCGTGCCCGAAGGTTTCCGCCCCGACGCGCTCGAGTTGACGGTTCGGGGACGGTGCGCCAGGTGCCACTAGCGAAAGACAGGCTCGCTGGGGCCCCCACGCGGTGACGCTGCCCGGCGTCACGCCCGTCACGGTCCTCACGGGCTTCCTCGGCAGCGGCAAGTCCACGCTGCTGAACCGGCTCCTGCGCGACCCGGCCATGGAGCCCTGCGCCGTGATCATCAACGAGTGGGGCAGCGTGCCCATCGACCACGCGCTCGTGCGACCGGCGTCGGGGGAGGTGGCGATCCTGCCGGGTGGCTGCCTGTGCTGCCAGGTGGCAGGCGACCTGGTGCGCACGCTTCGCGACCTGCATGCGCGCCGAGCTGCGCACGAGATCCCCCCTTTCTCCCGGGTGGTGATCGAGACAACCGGGCTTGCGGACCCGGCGCCGCTGCTGCGCACGCTCATCGAGCTGCCACTCGTCTCCGCCCGCTATGCGCTGGCGGGCGTCGTGACCACCGTTGACGCGGAACACGGCATGCGTCAGCTCGACCAGCACCCGGAGTCGGTCAAGCAAGCGGCCATGGCCGACCTGCTGGTGATCACCAAATGCGATCGGTCCGACCGAGCCGGCATCGCGAGCCTCGCCGCCCGGCTGGCCCGCCTTGCACCCGGCGCGGCGGCCGCGCGCGTCACGGCCGCCGACGGGCTCTCGCCGGCTGCGTTCTTCGCCACGGGCCTCGGGCGGAGATCGCCGGCGGAGGCTACACGCTGGCTCAACGCAGGGGCCTACCGTCCCGTCGGCGCCACCGCCTCGCAAACGCACGACCCGCGGATCCGAGCCTTCGCCTGGGCGACGGGCCACGCCGTGGAGCCCACCGTCGCCGAGGATGCCCTGGAGACACTGCTCGACACAGCGGGCGAAAGGCTGCTGCGGCTGAAGGGGCTCGTCAACGCGCGGGGCCTCGCGGGGCCGCTGGCCGTGCACGCCGTCCAGCACTCGCTCTATCCTCTCGCCCGCCTGCCGGAGTGGCCCGATGCCGACCGGCGAACCCGGCTGGTGCTGATCACCCGAGACCTCGATGAGCAGGCAGCGACCGGCATACTGGAATCTTTCTTCAACGCCCCAGGTCAGAGCCCAGCGCGCGCCGCTGGCGCCTGACCCGCCCGAAACGGAACCCCCATGGCCGCCACGCCCGACGACGACAGCAACCTCATTCCCGTGACCATCCTGACCGGGTTCCTCGGGGCCGGGAAGACCACTTTGCTCAAGCGCATCCTCACGGAACAGCACGGGGAGCGCATCGCCGTGATCGAAAATGAGTTTGGCGAAACCGGCATCGACAACGAGATCCTGGTGCGCGACGACCAGGAGCAGATCGTGGAGATGAACAACGGCTGCCTCTGCTGCACGGTGCGGGGCGACCTCGTACGCATCCTCGGCGAGCTGGCCGACAAGCGCGCGAGCGGAGCCCTCCGGTTCGACCGCGTCATAGTCGAGACGACGGGCCTCGCGAACCCGGGCCCGGTAGCGCAGACCTTTTTCATGGACGACGCCATTCACCAACGCTACCTGCTCGACGCGGTGATCACGGTAGTCGACGCCAAGCACGGCCAGCAGACGCTCGACCAGCACGACGAGGCGCGGGCGCAAGTGGGCTTCGCCGATCGGCTTCTCCTCTCCAAGACGGACCTGGTCGCCGACGCCGAGACCGAGGCCCTGACAGCGCGCCTACGCCAGATGAACCCGCGCGCGCAGCAGCGGCGCGTCCACTTCGGCGAGGCCGACATCCGGGAAGTCCTCGACATCCGGGGCTTCAACCTGAACGCGGCCCTCGACGTCGACCCCGCCTTTCTCGAGGACAAGCACCACCACCACGACGACGACGTGAAGAGCTTTGTCTGGAAGGACCCGAGGCCCCTGCAGATGGAGAAGATCGAGACGTTCCTCTCGCTCATGGTGCAGAACTACGGGGAAGACCTGCTGCGCTACAAGGGCGTGCTCAATATCGCGGGCGAGCCGCGCCGCATGATCTTCCAGGGCGTTCACATGCTGATGGGCGGCACGCCCGGCAAGCCCTGGGGCAAGGACGAGCGTCGCGAGAGCGTCATGGTGTTCATCGGGCGCCGTGTCCCGCAGCGGCTGTTCGAAGAAGGCCTCGCGTACTGCGTCGCCTGAGGCAGCCGGCATGCTGGCGATTGAAGGCCTTCGACACGACATCGGCGGGCGCACCGTCCTGCGAGTCGAGCGCTGGGAGGTGAGCGCCTCGGAGCCGGCACTCGTGCTCGGCCCGTCGGGTAGCGGCAAGAGCACGCTGCTCAACGTCATCGCCGGCCTGATCGAGCCCACCACGGGTGAGGTTCGCTTGCAGGGCCGGGCGTTGACGGCCATGCGCCCCGCCGAGCGGGATCGTTTTCGCGGCCAGCGCATCGGCCTGGTTCCCCAGCGACTGCACCTGATCGAGGTGATCTCCGTGCGCGACAACCTCCGACTCGCCCGGCGCCTGGCCGGGCTGCCCGCCGACGACCATCGCATTGATGCCGTGCTCGCGAGCCTCGGCATCAGCTCCCTTGCCGACGCGAGGCCCGCCAACTTGTCCGTGGGTGAAGCGCAGCGTGTCGCCGTGGGCCGCGCGGTGCTGAACCAGCCGGCCATCGTGCTGGCCGACGAGCCGACCTCCGCGCTGGACGACCTCAACTGCGAGCGCGTCATCACGCTCCTGCTCGACCAGGCCCGCTCGTGCGGGGCAGCGCTCGTCGTGGCAACCCACGACCAGCGAATCGCCGGGCGCTTCGACAGGCAATTGCGCCTATGACGCTGCCCCGCCTCGTGCTGGCCTACCTCGTCGCACGCCCCGTGGCGAGCGTCCTGAACATGATCCTCATCGCGCTCGGTGTGGCAACCCTGTCAGCCCTTTTGCTCGTGACGGACCAGGGGCGCGAGCGGGTGAAGCGCGACGCGAGCCCGGTGGACCTGGTGGTCGGCGCCAAGGGCAGCCCCCTGCAGCTGATCCTCTCCTCCCTCTTTCACGCAGACGTGCCGACGGGGAACGTGAGCCTCGCCGAAGCCGAGAAGGTCGCAGCGCATCCCATGGTCGCGTCCGCCACGCCGCTTGCGCTCGGCGACTCCTATCGCGGCCACCGTATCGTCGGCACCGACCCGTCCCTGCTCGCGCTCTACGGCGCGTCCGTCGCACAGGGGCGCCTCTTCGAGGATGAAATGGAAGCCGTGGTGGGTTCCGCGGTGGCAAGGCGCCACGGCCTCTCCCCCGGCGCCCGCATCAGCGGCGTGCATGGCCTCGCAGAGGGCGGGACGGCGCACGAGGATCACCCGTATCAAGTGACGGGCATCCTCGCGCCGACGGGAACGGTCATCGACCGGCTGGTCCTCACGTCGGTCGACAGCGTCTGGCACGTGCACGAGCACGGCAATGCCGCGGCAAGGCGCGAGATCACGGCCCTGTTGATCCGATACGCCACTCCTCTCGCCGCCGCCATGCTGCCCCGAGCCATCAACACGGGAACGCCAATGCAGGCTGCGTCGCCGGCCTACGAGACCGCGCGCTTGTTCGAGTTGCTGGGCGTCGGGACATCGGTCATCGAGGGCTTTGCCGTCGTCCTGGTGCTGGGCGGCGGATTGTCGTTGCTGGCAGGGCTGCACGCGGCGCTGCAGCAGCGACGCCGGGACCTTGCGCTCATGCGGCTGCTCGGCGCGCGGCCCGGCGGGCTCGCCGGCCTTGCCCTCGGCGAGGGCGTGACGCTCCTCTTGGCCGGGTCTATACTCGGTCTCGCCCTCGGGCACGCCACCGTGGAAGCCCTCGGCGCCTGGTCACTGGCGTCGGGCGGCTGGCCCCTCACCGGAATGGCGTGGGTTGCGGGCGAGGTCGTGCTGGTGGGCTGCGTGGTCGGCCTGGGCGGGATCTCTTGCCTTCTTCCCGCATGGCAGGCCTACCGGAGCAACCCGACGGCAATTCTGGATTCGCGCTGACGAACGACAAATGCCGACACCCCACTTCCGCAAGCTGTCCCCGTCCGCCACAGCCCTGGCGCTACTCATCGGGTGCGCGGCCGCCGTGGCGTCGCTCCCGGGCGCCGCGCTGCAGCCGGACGCCTCGCGCACGAACCCGCAGGGCGGCTTCTTCATCGGCGCGGATCCGGCGCCCGCGGGAACGATCCCCTGGACACTGCTGCTATCCACCCAGACGGTCCAGAAGGCCGACAAGAAATTCGGTCCCGCCTTCCCGTCGGACGTTCGCAAGCTGAACAACCAGAAGGTCAAGCTCTACGGGTTCATGATGCCGCTGGACCAGGCGAAGCAGCAGAAGCGTTTTCTGTTGTCCGCCTACCCGCCGCACTGCTCGTTTTGCCTCACGGGCGGGCCGGAGTCGCTGGTGGAGGTGATCACCGACAAGCCGGTGGACTTCACCTTCGAGCCGCTCATCCTGTCCGGGCGCATGGCGGTGCTGGAGAACGACGTGGTTTATTACCGCCTCAGCAACGCCACCGTCGTCAAGCAGTGAGCAGCCAACGCCCCACGCCGCTCTCCGCCGCTGCCAGCCGGGCCGAGCGCAAGCCTCCAGAAACGCCTGCGCCGGCCACCGCGCCCCCCGGCCCGGGCACCGGCCGGCCCACCATCGATGAGCTGCAGGCCACTCGGCTGCCACCGCTGCAGGAAGCCGCGGTGCTCTTTTCCGCAGGCCATGCAGCCGCTGCCAAGGCATTGCTCGACGAAAACCTGCGCAACGAGGCTGGCACCGCCCACAAAATCGCCTGGGTCATGATGCTGGACTTGTTGGAGGGCCTCAATCGCCGCAAGGACTACGACTGGTACGCCGCCGGGTACCGGGATAGCTTCGGCCTGGCAGCGCCGGAATGGCATCGCGGCGACCCGAAGCGCTCGGATCGCCGCGGGGGACACGGGGGCGAACGGCCGGATTTCTACGCGTTACGCACCGACGAGGAGGGCCAGCTGGGCCCGGCGATCAAAGCGCTGCCTGACTTCGCCCGTCGGCATGGCTCGGTTCGGGTCGACGCCGGGACCCTTGCCGAGCTGAGCGACGAGGACTCGGCTGCGCTCGCCGACGCCTTGCGCGCCCTGCGGCGGGAGGGCCTGGCGATCTGGGTCAATCGCCCGTCGAGCCTCAAGGGCGTGCTGCACGCTGCGGTCAATGCGCCCCCGACTCCCGGCAACACATCGGAGGGGCATTGGCGGCTGTTGCTCGAGCTGCTGATCCTTCTCGGAGAGTCCGAGGCTTACGAGCGCGCCTCGCTGGAGTATGCCGTTGCACGCGACCGGCGCCCGCCCCCCTGGGAGGACTATGTCAACCCGATCCTTGCTGCCTACGCCGCGCGGGGCGGCAACAAACCGGTGGCGGAAGAGTCGGTCGACGACACCCTGTCGCTTCGGGGCGTCCTTTCCGCCGACAGCGAGCCCGACCTGCGGCGAATCGCCGACAATGCCGATCCCATGAGTGAGGTGGTCATCGACATGTCCGGGGTGCTTCGCGTCGACTTCGCGGCCTGCCCGCTGCTGCAGGCGCTGGCCACCCAGCTCGAGGGGGCCGGCAAGCGCGTGATCCTCTCCGGCCTCTCGGAGCTCAACGCCGCCCTCCTCGAATCCTTCGGGCTCAATCGCACTGCCGTCCTGCTTCGGCGGGAGACCGCCTGATCCCCATCCGCCACTCCTGAAGCGGCGCTTGCCCCCCTCAACCCCTCTCGCCCTCATGCCCCCCAAAGTCTCCTCCGCCCAGAAAGCCGAAGTCCTGATCGAGGCGCTGCCCTACATCCAGCGCTTCTACGACCGCACCATCGTCATCAAGTACGGTGGCAACGCCATGACGGACGTGGCGTTGCAGGAGGACTTTGCCGAGGACATCGTGCTGCTCAAGCTGATCGGCATGAACCCGGTGGTCGTCCATGGCGCCGGCCCGCAGATCGGCGCCCTGCTGCAGAAACTGGGCAAGCAGAGCGAATTCATCCAGGGCATGCGCGTGACGGATGAAGAGACCCTCGACGTGGTCGAGATGGTCCTGGGTGGCCTCATCAACCAGGAAATCGTCACCCTGATCAACAAGGCGGGCGGCAAGGCGGTCGGCCTCACCGGCAAGGACGGACATTTCATTCACGCTCGCAAGCTCAAGGTAGCGAGCAAGGAAGACAAGCGCAAGAAAATCGACGTGGGCCTGGTGGGCGAGGTGGTGCGCATCGACCCGGAAATCATCCAGCTCCTCGACCAGCGGGACTTCATCCCCGTCATTGCCCCGATTGGCGCTGACGAGCAGGGCGTGGCCTACAACATCAACGCCGACATCGCAGCTGGCAAGCTTGCCGTGACGTTGCAGGCCGAAAAACTCATCCTCCTCACCAACACCACCGGCGTGCTGGACAAGGCGGGCGAGGTGATCCCGAGCCTCACGTCCCGCAAGGTGCACGACCTGATCCAGGACGGCACGATTTCCGGCGGCATGCTGCCCAAGGTCGAGTGTGCCCTGGATGCCGTGAAGAACGGCGTGAAGACCGCCCACATCATCGACGGGCGCGTGTCGCATGCGCTGCTGCTGGAGGTGCTCACGAGTGAAGGCGTGGGTACCCTGATCCGCGGGGCGTCGGCCGACCGCGCCGACTACCGCTGACACGCTGGCGGCTCGCTCAGGACCAGTCCTGGGCGATCCCGGCCACTCCCATGGCCAGGCGCGCGTAGCCGTACGCCAGCCAGCCGGCGAGCCTCGAGAGCATCGATCGCCGCCGCCAGACGGTGGGTGGAACCTGGCGCGCCCCTGACCCGAGCTCGGCGAGGATCGACTGACGCAGTTGCCTGCCGAAACCTTCGTCGAAGACGGCGACATTGGCCTCGCGAGCCAGCAACAGGCTAAACGGGTCGAGGTTTGACGATCCGACCGTGGACCATCGTTCGTCGACCACAGCCACTTTTGCATGCAGCTCGCTGCGCACGTACTCGTGGATCTCGACCCCCGCGTCCAGCAGTGCGCCGTACAGCAGGCGGCTCGCCTGCTGAAAAACGCGGTGGTCCGACCACCCCTGGACCACGATCGCCACGCGAACGCCCCGGCGCGCCGCCTCGATGAGCGCCTGGCGCACACGAAGCCCGGGCATGAAATAGGCACAGGCAACCAGGATCTCGCGCTGCGCTCCCCGAATCGAGTCGAGGTACACATGCTCGATCGCGTGCCGCTGGCGAAAGTTGTCCCGGTGCACGAATGCCGCCCGCATGCCCCCGGCAGGCCCGGCCCTGGCGGCTCGCGGCTGGAAGCCCGGCCGTCGGGGATGCCCACGCAGTGCCGCCACGAGCCACCACAGCCGGTGCACGACCGGGGTGATCTCATCGACCAGTGGGCCTTCGACTCGAACGGCGTAGTCGTAGCGAGGCTCACCGGTGTCGTGGCCGGAGTGGTCATCGATGATGTTGATGCCGCCAACGAAGGCCACTCGGCCGTCGACGAGCGCGACCTTGCGATGCAGGCGGCGGAAGCGGCTGCGCCGAATCGGCAGCCAGCCGCGATGCGGGCGGAAGCGCTGTACTGCGACCGAGGCCTGCGCGAGGCTGGCCACGAAGGCATCGGGCAATTCCCGGGAGCCGAACCCATCAATCAACAACCGTACCTTCGCGCCACGCGCCGCCGCGCGCTTGAGCGCCCCCGCAACGTCAGCGCCTACGGCGTCCTCCGCGAAGATGTAGGTCTCGAGCCAGACCTCCTCGCGTGCGGAGTCGATGGCATCAATCAGCGCAGGAAAGAACTCCGCCCCGTTGCGAAGCAGGGCGACCTGGTTGTCGGCGAGCACTTTCACGGGGGTGGCTTTCGGTCAATGCCGCGCGAGACGGGCCGACAGCGCCGCGTGGTCCGAAAGCCTTGACCAAGGCTCGCCCGACAGGCGCTCGATGGCCTGGACCCGGAGCCCGCGAACGTAGATCCGGTCAAGCGCCAGCAGGGGCAGTCGCGCCGGAAAGCTCAACGCGTGTCGGCCGCGCGCCAGCTGGAACACCTCCCCCATGCCGAGCTCCTGAGCCAGCACTGCCGAAGCCTTGCCGCGCCAGTCGTTGAAGTCACCTGCCACCACCAGCGGCGAGCCGTCGGGAACGCCTTCCCGGATGCGGTGGCAGAGCCAGGCGAGTTGCATCCTGCGGCTTCGCCCCCACAGGCCCAGGTGAACGTTGACGCAGTGAACAGCCTCCGGCCAACCGGGCACCTGGATCTCGCAGTGCAGCAGGCCCCGGCTCTCCCAGGCATGGTGCGAAATGTCCACGTTCTCCGCCTTGACGATGGGAAATCGAGACACGATCGCGTTGCCATGGTGGCCGTCCTGGTACGTGGCGTTCAGCCCATAGGCCGCATGCTCACCCTGGCGCGCCACGAACTGGTGTTGCGACTGGGTCGGCCATGACTCATGGCGCTCGGAGTGGCGACGGTGCTCGCCCTGGACCTCCTGCAGGAACGCCACGTCGGCGCCGAGCGCCCGCACCCGGTCGCGGATTTCGTGAATGACCAACCGCCGGTTCAGGGCGGAAAAACCCTTGTGGATGTTGTAGGTGACGACCGTCAGGTGGTCGGAAGCCGGGATGCTCACGGTGGCAGGTGGCGCGCTACCCTCTCCTGGTCGGGAAGGCACAGGATCGCCTCGCGGTTGGACCATGAAAACACGAGGCCAGCGGCATCCTCCCACGGTACCCATTGCAGGCCGCGATGCTCGCGCGGGGCAAGGCGCACCGGCGTGCCCTCCGGCACCTTCAGGCCGAAGACATGCTCGGTATTGTGTGTCACGCCCGGCGGATATCGATGCCGCCAGATGGAGTAGATCTCGTAGACGTTGGACCGGGCCCAGTCGCGAATCCCGTGACGCTCGGCATCGATGCCGGTCTCTTCGCGCACTTCACGGCAGGCCGTGTCGCGAAGCGACTCGCCCGGATCCTGGCTGCCTGTGACGCTCTGCCAGAAGCCGGGACGGTCCGCGCGCTCCAGCAACAGCACCTCAAGCGCCGGCGTATAGATCACCACGAGGGTCGAGACGGGAATCTTGAGGCCCGCCGCCACGGCACTAGGCCCGCATGCGCGCCAGGGGCTCACCGGCGCCGGCAAACCACGCATGGGGCATGTCCGGCGTGCGGTGACGAGCAACGGGCGCGCCGAGGGCATCCACGGCGATGAGGCCGACGTCGGCGTCGTAATCGCGCCCGAGCGCCGAGAGCACCTCCTCCATGGCGGCGACGAGCGTCATCCCCCGCTCAACGCGCTCCGCCATCGCCCGGGTGGCGAGCGATCGGAGCACGAACTCGCCCGTGCCGGTTGCCGAGGCAGCGAGGTGGGCGCACGCGTAATTGCCGGCACCAGGAATCGGAGAGTCGCCAACCCGGCCGGC
>Ga0075471_10001948_pt1 | contig 13690 bp, 10 predicted proteins | sample DEB19_08_DNA_2_FD_74787 | JGI IMG/M metagenome (GOLD analysis project Ga0075471, IMG submission 74787) | Aqueous microbial communities from the Delaware River and Bay under freshwater to marine salinity gradient to study organic matter... | ecosystem: Environmental > Aquatic > Marine > Coastal ... | reverse complement strand
TAGCAGCAGTAGGGGTCGCGCTGGCAGACGAGCTGGCAGCAGAAGCCGTCGGTGCAGCCGGGCTCGCGGTGCTCGAGGTAGCAGCTCAGCGGATCGCCGTTCGGCAGCGTCGATCCGCATGCGCACTGCAGCTGCTGGCACTGCGGCCGGGTCGCGGCGATCTGCGTGCAGCCGTAGTCCCACGCGACGGTGCAGCAGAAGGGGTCCACCGCGCACACCGCCGCGCAGCAGGCGCCGTTCTCGCAGTAGGGGGTTGGGTGCTGGACGCAGCAGTCGCCGGTGCCGACGGCACCGCAGGAGGAGCACTGCGAGTCCGCCAGGCTGACGCACACCACGTCCCACGCGACCTCGCAGCACTCGGGCCGCAGGTTGCAGACGGTCTGGCAGCAGGCCGCGTCGGAGCAGTACGGGGTGCCGTGCGCCTGGTCGCAGGCGCCGGCGGCCGGGTCGCCGCAGGCCGCGCAGAGCTGGATGGCGCGCTGCACGCACGTCTCGTCCCAGTCGATCGCGCAGCAGTCCGGCTGCACGTTGCAGACCGCCTCGCAGCACTTCTCGTCCTCGCAGCCCGGGGTCGGGTGGACCTCCAGGCAGCTGGCGGCGTTGGTGCCGCACTGGCGGCAGCGCTGGATCGCCAGGTCGGCGCAGCCCTGGTCCCATTCCACGCAGCAGCACGTGGGGTCGACGTCGCAGACGGAGCTGCAGCAGTCGCTGTCGGTGCAGCCGTTGCCGACCTGCGGCGTGAAGCAGCTGCGCGGCGTGCAGTCGAGGTTGTACTCGCCGCATCCCGTGACCGGCGTGGTGCACAGCGGGTTGCGCACGAACGGCGTGTCGCTGCAGCGGTTGCGGCACTCGCTGTCGGACTCCGACGGCGACGGGCACGTCCCCTCGGTGGAGACGGCCGACGGCCCGACGATCAGCGTGCCGGCGGTGCGGCAGCGGTAGACGTGCACGGGCGCCGTCGGCACGCCGTCGCAGCCGATCGGCCCGACGTTCCACTCCGGCGCGAAGGTGAACACGCAGCCGCTCCCGGCCGAGTCCGCGCGCACCGTGATGGCATCGACGATCACGTCCCAGGGCGGCAGCGTCGGGTCGCTCGGACGGACGAAGGGCAGGACGCAGATGCCGAGCGTGCTCGGGTCGCTTGCCGTCGGGTCGCGCTTGTTCACCGACTGCCCGACCGTCGGGAACGCCCGCGGGTTGGACGCCGACGGGTTGCGGTAGACGAGCAGGTGCGTGACGTTGTCGTCCTGGATGAAGAACAGGTCGCCGGACTGGTCCGGCACGCGCAGCGATCCGGGCGTGGTGAACACCAGGTCGGACACCGGCCCCGGCGGGACGGCATTCTGGATCGGGCTCAGCGCGAACGACCCGTCCACGAGGAGGGAGAGGCCCGTCGACGTGGTGTTGCCGACGTCCACGCACCAGTTCATCCCCGAGAGCGGGGCATCGACCGCGATCACGCCCCACAGGATGGATGCCGACTGGCCGTCCGGCGTCAGGCGCACGGCGCGCGTCACCTTCAGGTAGTACCAGCCCGAGCTGAAGCCCCGGCCGATCGAGTTGATGCCGGGCTGGTTGACGCTCGGGGCCGCGGGGATCGCATCGAAGGCCGCGGGCGGGACGCGGAACTCGACGTACCGCGACTGCGGGATCGCCGGCGCCGTCTGCGAGGCCGGCTTCCCGGAGCGCTCCTCGTTGATGCGCACCTTCGGCAGGCGCCCCACGGCCGGGTCTGCCGACAGCGCCACCATGTTGTTCAGGTAGAGCAGGTCGTCGTTGTCGATGCGGCCGTCGAAGTTGAAGTCCGCCGACGGACAGTACCCGCCGCTCGCGGCCAGGGTGTTCAGGATGCAGTCGGTCCAGAAGGACACGTCCGCTGCGTTGACGAGCTGGTCGTTGTTCAGGTCGCCGAGCCAGATCGACTTGCTCGCCGTCAGGCACGGTTCCGGGTCCGTGCAGGCGCCCTGGGCGCGCGCCGCCGGCGTGGCCGCCAGCCATGCGGCAGCCCACAGCGCGAGCATCGCGGGGAGGCAGCGGAAAGGACTGCGCATGGCGTACGTGATTCCGTACAGATATACGTTCCGGGGTGTCCCGCCGCGGCGCCCTCGGGGCCCGTTTTTGCGAAATTCTCGGTCGTTGGCGGCGTCCGCCGCTCAGGTGCCCCGCGCCAGCCCGCCGTAGGTGCGGTGCCGCGCGGCGAAGTCCGCGAAGGCGGCCTGCAGCTCGGGGACGCGGAACTCGGGCCAGAGCACGTCGGTGACGTGGATCTCGGCGTAGCTCAGCTGCCAGAGCAGGAAGTTCGAGAGGCGCCGCTCGCCGGCCGTGCGGACGAGGAGGTCCGGGTCGGGAAGCCCGGCGGTCGACAGTGCGCCGGCGATCGTCGACTCCGAAATGCGCTGCGGGTCGAGCTCGCCGCGCCGGACGCGCTGCGCGATCGCCTGCACGGCGTCGACGATCTCCTGCCGCGCGCCGTAGTTCATCGCGATGCAGAGCGTCATGCCCGCGCCGCGCGCGGTCTCGTCCTCGGTGCGGTCGAACTCCGCGAGCAGGCTCGGGGGCAGGCCCTCGCGGCGGCCGATCCGGCGGAAGCGGATGCCGTTGGCGATGAGCATCTGCCGCTCGAGCTGCAGGTGGTGGCGCGCCAATTCCATGAGCGCGACCACCTCCTCCTCGGGGCGCTTCCAGTTCTCGCTCGAGAACGAGTAGAGGGTGAGCGCCTCGACGCCGGCGCGGGCGCACTCCTCGACCACCGCGCGCACGCGGCGCGCCCCCTCGCGGTGGCCGGCGATGCGCGGCAGCCCGCGGGCGTTCGCCCAGCGTCCGTTCCCGTCCATGATGATCGCCACGTGGCGCGGCACGCGGTCCCCGGTCCCGCGCTCGTCGGCCGCCTCAGGCATGGGCAAGCACCGTCGCGCGCCGGCCGTCCACCAGGGTCTGCGTGCGCTCGGGCCCCAGGCTCACCACCTCGACGGGGATGCCCACCACCCGCTCGACGTGCGCGAGGTAGTCGCGCGCCGCGCGCGGCAGTCCCTCGCGGTCGCCCGCATCGCGGATGTCCTCGGCCCAGCCGGGGAGCGTCTCGCAGACCGGCGTCACGCCCTCCAGCCGGTGGGCGTCCGGGATGAAGCGGTCGGTCACCGTGCCGTCCGGCAGGCGGTAGGCGACGCAGATGCGCACCTCGTCCATGCCGGCAAGCACGTCGAAGAGGGTGCAGGCGATGCCCGTCGCGCCGCAGACCATCGCGCTGTAGCGCACGGCCACGAGGTCGAGCCACCCGCAGCGGCGGGGGCGTCCGGTGGTGGTGCCGTACTCGCGGCCGCGCTCGCGGATCCGCTGGCCGATCTCGTTGTCGAGCTCGGTGGGGAAGGGGCCCGCGCCGACGCGCGTCGAGTAGGCCTTCATGATGCCGAGCACGCGGCCGATCGCATGGCCCGGGACCCCGGTGCCGGCGGGGATGCCGAGCGTCGAGCAGTTGCTGCTCGTCACGTACGGGAACGTGCCGTGGTCGATGTCGAGCAGGCTCGCGTTCGCGCCCTCGAAGAGGAGGCGCCGGCCCGCACGCATCGCGTCATGCAGTGCGTAGACGGTGTCGTCCACGTGCGGCCGCAGGCGCTCGCCGAGCGCGGCGTAGCGCGCGGCGAGGTCATCGGCATCGAGCGGCGTGGTGCGCACGCCGAGGGCCTCGAGCTCGGCGGTGCGCAGCGTGCAGATCACGTGCAGGCGGCTGCGCAGGTAGTCGGCATCGAGCAGGTCGCCGACCCGGATCGCCATCGAGCGGCGGACCTTGTCGGCGTAGGCCGGGCCGATGCCGCGGCGCGTGGTGCCGATCGAGAGGTTGCCGCGCGCGCCGGAGGTCTTCGCGCCGAGGTACTCCTCCAGGGCCGCGTCCTGCTCCTTGTGGTAGGGCATCACCACGTGCGCGCGGTCGGAGATCCGCAGGTTGGTGCCGACGCGGATGCCCCGGCCGCGCAGCGTGTCGATCTCCTGAAGCAGCTTTTCGGGGTCGACGACGACGCCGTTGCCGATGACGCAGGCCTTGTCCGGGTAGAGGATCCCGGAGGGAATCAGGTGCAGCGCATAGCGCTCGCTCCCCACCTGCACGGTATGCCCGGCGTTCGCACCGCCGTTGTAGCGGACGATCACGTCGTGCTCCGAGGTGAGCAGGTCGACGATCTTGCCCTTGCCCTCGTCGCCCCATTGCAGGCCGACGATGGCGGTGTGGGGAGGGGTGCTGACGGCGTGCGTGTTCACGGCGGAGTGGCCTCTGGTGCGGGTCCGGGCCTGAAGGGGATGGATTGTACCCCGGGCCTAGGATGGCGCCGCGTCATGGGAGCGTCGCTCAACGTCCTCGGTCCGGGTGCTGCCGCCGCCGTCGCGATGGCATCCGCCGCTGATGCGATGCGCGGCGTCGAGCCTCGCTTCGAGGGCCTCTACGTCCACGTGCCCTTCTGCTTCCACAAGTGCCACTACTGCGACTTCTACAGCTTCGTCGACACCGAGGACCGCCAGGAGTCGTTCGTCGCGCGGCTCGAGGAAGAGCTCGGGGCGCTGGCCGCGTGGGTGCGCACGCCGCTTGAGACCGTCTTCGTGGGCGGCGGCACGCCGACGTTGCTGGCGCCGCTGCTCCTGGGGCGGGCGTTGCGCGCCGTTCGCGAGCGGCTGCCGCTGGATTCAGGCGCGGAGTGGACGGTCGAGGCGAATCCCGAGACGGTGGACGACGCGGTGGCAGGCACGCTTGGGGCGGCGGGCGTCAATCGGGTGTCGCTCGGGGCGCAGAGCTTCGATCCACGGCACCTGAAGACCCTGGAGCGCTGGCATGATCCGGCGTCGGTCGCGCGTGCCATCGCACGGCTGCGGGCGGCGGGCATCGCGCGGATCAGCATCGACCTGATTTTCGGGATTCCCGGGCAGACGGTTGACGAGTGGGTCAGCGACCTCGCCCGTGCAATCGACCTCGGCACCGACCATCTCAGCTGCTACGGACTGACCTACGAGCCGAACACGGCGATGACCGTGCGCCTGGGGCGCGGCGAGTTCGAGCCATGCGACGAAGGTGTCGAGGCGGCCATGCTGGAGCAGGCGGTCGCGCGCCTGGAGCGTGCCGGCTTCGACCGGTATGAAGTGAGCAACTGGGCAGGCGTGCGCGATGGCGACCGCACCGCCGAGCGCTGCCGGCACAACATGCTGTACTGGCGCAACCGCGACTGGCTGGCCGCGGGGCCGAGTGCCTCCGGCCACGCACGAGGCGTTCGCTGGAAGAACGTGCCCCGGCTCGGGGATTGGCTTGCCAGCCGCGGCACGAGCCCGGTGGTCGACGTCGAGCGGGGCGATGCCGACACCGTCGCCGGCGAACGGCTGATGATGGGGCTGCGGCTGGTCGACGGCGTGCCGGAGGCCGAGGTCGAGGACATCGTCGCGCTCGGATTGCGCGGGCCCGCACGCCGCGCAGCGATCGACCGTGCCATCGCTGCCGGGATGCTCGCGCGTTCTTCCGGCGCCCTGCGCTTCACGGCGCGCGGCATGATGACCGCGAATGCGACGCTGTCCGAGCTGGTCTGATCGACTGCGTCCCCGGAGAGACCGTCCCGCTCAGCGCCCGAGGTAGCGCTTGATCCCGCGGATCGTCGCCTGGCGGCCGACCTCGGCGATCGACTCGGTGAGCGGGATCTCCTTGGGGCACACCTTGACGCAGTTCTGCGCGTTGCCGCAGTCGGCGATGCCGCCTTCGCCCATCACGGCGTCGAGGCGCTGGTCGGCGAGCGTGGCGCCGGTGGCCTGCATGTTGAAGAGGCGCACCTGGTTCCAGACCTGGGCCCCCTGCAGGGCGGCGTCCCACGTGGCGGGATCGTCCTCGCGCTCGAACTGCGGGCACGCCTCGAGGCAGCAGCCGCAGGTCATGCAGGTGCTCATCACGTAGCGCGCGTCGGCGGCGGCCGGCGACTCGAGCGGGCCGCGGCCGAGCGACCACGTCCCGTCGATGGGCACCCAGGCCTTGACGCGCTCGAGGTTGTCGAACATCCGCTGGCGGTCGACGGCGAGGTCGCGCACCACGGGGAACTTGGTCATCGGCTCGAGGGTGATCGAGCCGTCCTCCTGGACGATGTTCCCGATGAGTGCCGAGCAGCTCTGCCGCACCCGGCCATTGATGACCATGGTGCACGAGCCGCAGACCTCCTCCAGGCAGCCGGACTCCCAGGCCACCGGGGTGGTGGCGGCGCCGGAGGCCGTGGTCGGGTGGGCCGCGATCCACTGCAGGACGCTGATGACGTTGGCGCCCTCGCCGTAGGGGACGCGGAACTCCTCCCAGCGCGGGGCCGACTGCGGGGTGTCCTGTCGCTTGATGCGGACGAGGACGGTCTTGGACGCGGGGGTCTGGGAGGTGGGGGCAACCATGGAAATCCGCAACTTTGGCGACGAAATGATAGGCGGATTCCGATAGTGGGAATGCATGCTTCCCGGCCCGATCCGGCTCCTGCGCCCCGGCGACTGGACGAAGAACGCCTTCGTCCTGGTTCCGCTGGTCTTCTGGCTGGCCGGCGACGGCCGGGGCGAGGCCGACGCCGGCGACGAGGTGCGAAACGCCCTGCTGACGGCGCTCGCCTTCTGCATGGCCGGCAGCGGGTTCTATTCGGTCAACGACGCCTTGGACGCCGACGAGGACCGTCGCCACCCGGTGAAGTGCCGGCGGCCGGTGGCCTCGGGCGAGGTGGCGGCGTCGACCGCGGTGGCGATCGGTCTCTCGCTCATCGCCGGGGCGCTCGCGCTCGCCTGGTGGGTGCGCCCGGCGGTGCTCGGCGTGATCGGAACGTACGTGGCCCTGCAGGTGGCCTACAACGCGCGGCTCAAGCGCGTGCGGCTGGTCGACGTGGTCACCGTGGCCGCCGGCTTCGTCCTGCGCGCGGTGGCGGGGGCGCTCGCGATCGGGATCGGCGTGTCGACGTGGCTCGTGGTCGTCGTCTACGCGCTGACGCTCTTCCTGGGCTTCGTGAAGCGCCTCGGTGACCTGCGTGCCGCGGAGGCCGTGGCCGACGCAGGCTGGCGTCCGCGTGCGGGCTACGGGAGCGCGGAGGACCTGAACTGGCTGCTGGCCGTGACCGGCGCGGTCACGATGATGGCCTACCTCGTCTACACGCTGAGCGACCACGCCCGCGGCATCTTCGGCGTGCGCGCCACGGGGCTGGCGCTGCTCGCGCCCTTCGTCTTCGTGGTGATCCACCGCCTGTACCTGCGCGCCAACCAGGGCAAGGCGGACAGCCCGGTGGCCGCGGTGATCGCCGATGGCGCCGCGCGTGCCGCCACCGTGCTCTTCGCCGCGGGCGTCGGCATCGTCCTCTTCTGGCCGCCGGCGGAGCGGGCCATCGCCGCGGTGTTCCGCTAGGCGCGGCGTGGACGCGTCCCCTCCCAGCCCGATGCGCGCCTGGCGCCTGGCGCCCGCCCTCGTCGCGGTGCTCTTCGCGCTGGCAGTGCTGCCGGTCGCGTTCCTCGGCCGGGACGCCACCGTGCTCGGCGAGCGCGCGACCAGCGAGGCGATCGACGAACGCGACGCGCACCTGCCCGTGATCCGCCAGTTCGCGGCCGAGCTTCCGCAGCCGGACCTCGTCGGCTACCGCAGCGCGACCGCGCCCGGCTACCACGTCGCCATGGCGATTCCCGCGCGGCTCGGCGTCGGCGTGCAGGGGCTGCGCCTCATCAGCTCGCTTGCGGGCCTGGCGCTCGTGCTGGTCGCGTGGCGCGTGGCCGCGCGTGCCGCGGGGCCGTGGCCGGCCGTGGCGCTCGTTGCGCCGCTTGCCGCGTCGACCTACGTGCTGAGCGGCTCCGCGTGGCTCACCACCGACATGGCATCGATGGCCCTTGGCACCGCGGCCATCGCGATCGCCGCGTGCTGGCGCCCGCAGCCGCGCACCTTCCTCGCGCTCGGCGCGCTCTTTGCGGCGGCGCTCCTCGTGCGCCAGACCAACGTCTACCTCGCGGCGCCGGTCGTGGCGGCCGGCATCCTGGGGAGCCCGCTTGGCCGATCGGTGTCGAACGCCGAGCAGTGGCACGGCGACGAGCCGCGCCGGTGGTCGCGCCTCTTGATGGCGGCGGCGGCGCTGGTGCCGGGCGTCGTGGCGCTGTCGCTCCTGGTCGCGGCCTGGGGCGGACTGACGCCGCCTGCCTTCCGCGACCTGCACGACACGGGGCTCAGCCCGGTGGCGCCCGCATACGGTCTCGCGCTCGTCGGGCTGTGGGGCGTGTTCCTGCTGATTCCGATGACCTCGGCCGTCCGGCAGGCCTTCCGCGCGCACGGGCGCGCGATCGCGGCCGTCGCCGTGCTGGTTGCGGTGGTGGCCGCGGTCCCGGAAAGCACGACCGACCGCGATGCGGGCCGATGGGGTGGGGCGCTCTGGCGGCTGGCCGCGCTGGTGCCGCCGGTGGGCGCGCGATCGCCGGCCATCGTGCTGGGTGCGGCGCTCGGGACCGTGGTGCTTTCGGTGCTCTGGACGCGCGCCGCGCGCGCCGGGCGCGGCCGGATGGCGACCGTGGTGGCGATGTCGCTCCTGGCGCTCTTTGCCGTGCAGAGCGCCAACAGCCAGGTGTGGGAGCGCTACTTCGATCCCTCGATCCTGGTGGCGCTCGCGTGGCTTGCCGCCCTGGGCACCCCGCGTGCGGGGGCCCGCGACACCGCGCAGGCGTGCGCGGGCATGCTGCTCCTCGCGCTCGCGCAGCTCGCGATCAGCGCCGCGAACTACTGGGCGGTGGCGTTCCTCACCGCACCGTAGCCGCCGCGGCCGCGGCCCTGCGCGTGCACCGTCAACGCGCGCCGGCCGTCGCCGGCTCCGCCTTCGCCGCCGTGCCGTCCTTCTTGCCGTAGGTTCGGGCTCGCGGCGCCACGAGCGGGGCCTCGACCTTCTCCCACGAAACCTCGCAGCGCTGCGTGGAGGGGTTGAAGTTCGCCATCGACGTCTTCATGAACTCGGCGTCGTTGCGCTCGGGGAAGTCGGCGCGGTAGTGGCTGCCGCGGCTCTCCGTGCGCAGGTCGCCGCAGGCAAGCATGGCGTCCGCCAGGATGAGCATGTCTCCCACCGCGCGCGCGTGCACCAGGTTCTGGTTGGTCCAGGTGCCCGTGTCGCTGAGCCGCGCGCGGGAGTACCGCTCGCGCAGCCCCTCGAGCGCGCGCCGCGCGTCGGCGAGCCGCTCGGCGGTCTTCACCACCGTGCTTGCGTCGGTCATCAGGTCACCGAGCTCGTGGCCGATCGCATAGGGGTTCTCGGTGCCCTTGGACTCCGCAAGCCGGCGGGCGCCGTCCTCCTCCGCGCGCACCGCATCGTCGAAGAGCGTCGCCGGCGGCTCGGCCGCGCCCGCCTTCGCGCGCACGTGGTTCACGATCGAGAAGCCGCCGAAGAGGCCGTCGAACGTGCAGGAGAGCAGGGCGTTCGCGCCCAGGCGGTTGGCGCCGTGGTACTGGTAGTTGCACTCGCCGAGGGCGTAGAGGCTCTCGACGTTGGTCATCAGGTTGGTCTCGGCACCCTGCACCAGGCCCTTCTGGTCGGGCTTCGCCTCGTAGCGCACGTACATGCCGCCCATCGAGTAGTGGACGCCGGGGAAGATGCGCATCGGCACCTCGGCGGGGTCCTCGCCGACGAACTTGCGGTAGATCTCGATGATGCCGCCGAGCTTGCGCTCGAGGTAGCCGCGCTCGAGGTGCGAGAGGTCGAGGTAGACCTGCCGCTTGCCGCCGACGCCCATGCCGTCGTGCACGCACACGCTGAAGATCTCGCGCGTGGCGATGTCGCGGGGCACCAGGTTGCCGTACGCCGGGTAGCGCTCCTCCAGGAAGTACCACCGCTCGGCGTCGGGGATCTGTCGCGGGTCGCGCGTGTCGCCCTTCTTCCGCGGCACCCACACGCGGCCGCCCTCGCCGCGGGCGCTCTCGGACATCAGGCGCAGCTTGTCGGCGCCGGGGATGGCGGTCGGGTGCACCTGCACGAACTCGCCGTTGGCGAACGTCACGCCCGCGCGGTAGCAGCGCGCCGTGGCGGCGCCGTTGCACATCACCGAGTTGGTGCTCTTGCCGAAGACGAGGCCGAGGCCGCCGTTGGCCATCGCCACGGCATCGGCGCGGAAGGCGCGCACCTGCATGGTGCGCTGGTCCTGGGCCACGATGCCGCGGCAGCGGCCGTCGGCATCCACGATCGGGCGCAGGAACTCCCAGTGGATCCACTGGGTGACCTTGCCGTCGGCCGTGGCGCGGCGGGCCTGCTCGTCGAGCGAGTAGAGGAGCTGCTGGCCGGTGGTGGCGCCCGCGAAGTGCGTGCGCTTGTAGAGCGAGCCGCCGAAGAGGCGCAGGTCGTGCCGGCCCTCGGAGGTGCGGTTGAACGGCACGCCCATGCGGTCGAAGAGGTCGATGATGCGCGGCGCCCAGTGGGCCATCTCGTAGACCGGGGGCTGCTGCGCCAGGAAGTCGCCGCCGTAGACGGTCTCCTGGAAGTGCTCCCACTCGCTGAAGCCCTGCTGGCGGGCGACCTCGTTGCAGGCGTTGATGCCGCCCTGCGCGCACACCGAGTGGCTGCGCTTGACGGGCACCACGCTGAAGAGGTCGACGTGCAGTCCGAGCTCGGCGCACTTGACGGCGCCCGCGAGGCCCGCGAGGCCGCCGCCGACGATGATGACGCGCTGGTTCTTGGTGCTCATGGGAGGGAACTCACTTGCCCGAGGCGTGCGTCGCCTCGACTTCCTTGGCGGTGGCGATGTCGAGGGTGGAGAAGCCGTAGACGCTCAGGACGCCCGCGACGGCGAGGACCACGCCGATCGAGGCGCAGACCTGGCCCCAGCGGCGCATGGCGGGCACGCTGAGCGTCAGCCCCCAGGTGATGCCCGCGGTCCACAGCCCGTTGGCGAAGTGGAACACGACCGCAAGCACCGACACCAGGTAGACGGCGGCCATGGCCAGGCCGAGCTTCCCCTGCTGGAAGTGCGCGGCCGTGGTGGACGCGGCATGGTGCGCGTCGAAGCCGGGGAACACGCCGCCGTAGGTCCAGCCCCATCGCAGGCTCGAGACGTGGACGAAGATGAAGGCGAAGGCGACGTAGCCGGTGATCCGCTGCCAGACGTAGCGCCAGTTGTCCTGGTAGGCGTAGCGCTGGACGTTGACCTTCGCCTGCGAGGCGAAGTAGACGCCGAACACCGCGTGGAACGCGAGCGGAAGCCAGATCCCGAACACCTCGATCAGGGTCAGGAAGGGCAGCGAGTGGATGAAGTCGACCTCTTCCTGGAACGTGCGCACGCCCTGCGCCACCGGGGATTCCGTGCTCGACGGGCTCGTCCAGCGTGCCCACATGATCGAGCTGTTGGTGAAGAGGTGCGGGAAGAGGAACAGGCCGATCGGGACGATGCCGCTCAGGGAATGCAGCCGGCGCAGCAGGAAGTAGTGCTTGGCGAGCAGTCCCTGCTCGCGCGCGCCGGTCGCCTCGTGGTGGGTGATCGTGGTCACGGGTGGTGGGCCTCGGTCGTTCGGTCGTTCAGGGGATGATCAGCTTGCTGGCGCCGCCGGCGGGCTTCGCGGGAGCGGCCGGGGCGGGGGCCGCGCCCATCGGCGCGCCCGGCGCGCCCGGGGCGGCCATGCGCACGGACGAGGGGTCCTTGCTCATCTGCTCGGCGATCATCCGGGTGATCGCGGCGAAGCGCAGGTGCAGCTCGCGCAGGATCTCGTCGAGCTCGCCGGACTCCTCGGGCGTCAGGTTGCCCGTGGTCTTGTCCTTCAGGACCTGGAGCAGCTCGGTCGCGAAGCGCGAGCCCTCGAGGTCGACCACCACGCGGCCCTGCGGGTCGGCCATGGTGCCGAGGCCCATCACGGCCTGCGAGGCCAGCAGCCCGACCAGCCCGCGGAAGTCGGCGGGCGGCAGCCCTTCGGGCACGTCCTTCGCACGCGCCTGCATCGCGGCCTCGCGCTCGGCGAGCTTGGCCCGCTCGGCCTCCGCCTGTGCCTTCCAGTCCGAATCGACGTGGAGGCTCGGGGCGGATGCGTCGGACGGCGGCTTCGGCGTGGGGTCTGACATGCGGCTCCTGTGGTGGGCCAAGAAGTATAGGACGCCCGCGGCGTACACTCGCCCGGCGCATGGATCGCCGCACCGAGAGCGCCCGACGCGCCCGCCCAAGCATGGCCGCATGGGCCCACTTGGCCGCATGCGCGTGCCTGGCCGCCTTGGCCGGCTGCGCCTCGACCCGCGTGCCGGCCGAGGACGGCCGCGAGGTGCGCGACATCGGCATCTCCTCCTTCAGCGACCCCGCCGCCGGCAAGGGCATCGAGGTGGTGGCGACGCCGATGCCCGACGTCGAGCCGCCGTCGACGCGCGAGGTGACCGAGACCGACGTGCTGGCCGACGGCACCGCGATCGTCCGCCGCTCCGAGGAGGTGACGGCGCTCAACCCGGCCACGCAGCGCGTCGAGACCGAGGTGATCGACCAGGGCAGCACCCCGGCACTGCGCGTCGGGCAGCGCTGGCCGGTCGAGAGCCTGGTGGGGCAGATCAACGGCCGGCCGATCTTCGCCGAGGAGGTGTTCCGGCAGATCGAGGCAGCGGTGCTGCTGGCCGCGCAGGACCCGAACCCCGACACGGCGCGCGCGCAGGTCGACATGCTGGTGCGCCGCGCGTTTCGCCAGCAGGTGGAGTCGGAGCTGATCCTCGCCGAGGCCGAGAGCCGGCTCTCGCCCGAGATGAAGCAGGGGCTCCTCGGCTGGCTGCGCGACATGCAGGAGTCGGCGATCGCGCAACGCGGCGGCAGCCGAGCCGCCGCCGAGGAGTCGCTGCGTGACGAGCTGCAGATGAGCGTCGAGGAGTTCGTCGAGTTCCAGAAGAACCGCGAGCTCACCCGCGACATCCTGCGCAGGAAGGTGGAGCCGCGCGTGGTGGTGAGCTGGCGCGACGTCGAGCGGCTCTACTCGCAGCGCCGGCAGGCGTACGCGCCGGACCCCGAGTACCGCCTCGGCCGCATCCGGCTGCTGAAGGACGTGCAGGCGGACAAGATCGACCTCGCCAAGCGGATGTTCGCCGAGGGCAAGTCGTTCCAGGAGGTCGCCGCCGCGGTGGCCGCGCCGGACGGCGGGTTCTGGCGCAGCGTGCCCGCCCACGACGGCCGGATGCGCGTGGATGACCTGGCCGACGACCTGCAGGCGGTGCTGCGGCCGCTCGGGCCCGGCGAGGTGTCGGCCGCCTACGAGCAGCGGTCCTCGGTGCAGTGGTTCGCGGTGCTTGGCGTCGAGACGCCGCCGAGCGTGTCGATCTTCGACCCCGAGCTGCAGCTCTCCCTGCGCGGCGAGCTGCAGGCCACCCAGGAACGCATCGAGCAGGGCCGCTACATCCAGTCGCTCCAGAAGCGCTGGCTCGGCGCGAGCATCCAGAAGATGGAGCTTCGCCTGGTGCAGATGGCCCGCGAGCGCTACCTCGACCCGCTGAAGCAGCTGCGCGGCCCGGCATCGCGCTGACGCGCCGCGCGCGTGCTCCGCCCCCGCCCGCCCGCCTCACCCATCCGCGTCGAACGCGTGCGGCCAGTGCTCGACGCGCGGCGGCAGCCCCTCGCGCAGCTCCACCGCGACCACGTCGAACTGGAACAGCCGGTCCCCGAACCCGCGGCGCGCGGCGAGCGCCTCGGCGAAGCGCACGAGCCGCGCGCGCTTGGCCGCGCCGACCCGCTCCTCGGCATGGAACGGCCC